>ODAI011475103.1_pt1 | contig 20637 bp, 20 predicted proteins | sample 1539321 | NCBI WGS metagenome assembly ODAI01 (sample SAMN02144231, study PRJEB22623) | gut metagenome | biome: sheep rumen | host: Ovis aries | place: New Zealand
CCCTTCGCCGCCTTCAGATACCGCTGCATCTGATCGTCGGTGCAGTCGAGAAGGTCCGCGCAGTCGCCGCAGGTTTTCGCCAGCAGCAATGCGCGAAAATGCCGCGCGAGGTCGCCCAGAAACACGCCGAGGTCGCGTCCGCTGCCCACCACCGTGTCGAGCGCGCGCACCGCGTTCTGCGCGTTGCCCGTCAAAAGCGCGTCCGCCGTCTGTTCGAGCATCGCGCCGGAAACCGTGCCGAGCGCGTCGTATACGTCCTGTTCGCTGACGTTGTTCCCCGCAAACGACAGGCACTGATCGGCAAGCGAAAGCGCGTCGCGCATGCCGCCGTCCGCCGCGCGGGCGATGAGGCGCAGTCCGTTCGGGTCGATGCTTGCGCCCGCTTTTTTCAGGACCGCGGTGAGGTTTGCGATGATGTGCGCGATCGATAGCCGATGAAAATCGAAGCGCTGACAGCGCGAAACGATCGTCGCCGGAAGCTTCTGCGGCTCGGTCGTCGCAAGAATGAACAGCACGTGCGCGGGCGGCTCCTCGAGCGTTTTCAGCAGCGCGTTGAACGCCGCCGTCGAGAGCATATGCACCTCGTCGATGATGAACACGCGATAGCGAAGCTCAAGCGGCGCAAACTGCGCCTGCTCGATCAAAGAACGCACGTTGTCGACGCCGTTGTTCGACGCCGCGTCGATCTCGATGACGTCCGCGCTGCCCGCCATGGCAAGCCTGCACGCCTCGCACTTCATGCACGGTTCGCCGTCTTCGGGCGTGAGACAGTTGACCGCGCGGGCGAGGATCTTCGCCGAAGTCGTCTTGCCCGTTCCGCGCGAGCCGCAGAACAGATACGCGTGGGAAAGCTTGCCCTCCCGCACCTGATTCTTCAGGATCGTGGTGATATGGTCCTGTCCGATGACCTCCCGGAAGGTCTCCGGACGATATTCGCGATACAATGCGCGCCGTGCCAAAGCGATCGTTCCTTTCCGGATATGCGCGTGATCGCGCAATCCTACAGAGTGCAGTATAACACATTCTTTTCGGAATCACAATGCCCATTTGCGGCGCGGCGGTTGACCGCGCTTCAAAAAAATAGTAAAATAGCGGCATGAAGCACGAAAAGCGGTACCGCTCCACCGAAAAGATCAAAAACCGGTTCAAACGATTCCGGCTTGCGCCTTATCTCGAGATCCTGCTCGGGCTGGCGCTGCTTGCCGCGCTCGCCTGGGCGGCGTGGACCTACGTCGTTCCGTTTTTCAAAGGGCTTGCCTCGCACGCCTATTCGTGCGCCGAGCCGGAAGCGACGCCGACGCCCTCTCCGGAGCCGACGCCGGAGCCCACGCCCGACCCGTATCCCGGGCACAAGCTGTATAACGCCGATCTCAAAACGATGCAGACCGAGATCGTCATCCCCGAATATCAGTATGCCTCGGACGTTTCCGTCGTCGGCGATACGATCCTGTGCGCGGTCGGCAACTACACGCCGGACGGCACGGCGGCGTTCGTGCGCGCATACCTCTATGACACCAAAGCGGGCACGCACACCTTCCTTGCGCTGCCGCTGCAGTATAAGAGCATCCGGTTCCCGGCGATGAACGAGCGCTGGATCGTCTATCTCGACGCGGCGGCGAACGGCGGCGGACGCATGATGGCATACGACCGGCAGAGCGGCGGCGCCCGTGCGCTCAAGACCGTGCATGCCGGACTTTTACGTCCCGTCGTGATCGGCGATACCGCTTTTTGGATCGAGCGCACCGGACAATCGCGCGATAAGCTCTTTGCGGTCGATCTCGAAACGGGCGAAAGCGCGACGCTCGCGATCTACGACGGCTCGCCCTACGCGCTGTCGAAACCGTTCGCATACGGCGGCAGGCTCGTTTACGTTTCACCCGAAGGCGCGCTCGTTTCGTTCGACCCCGCAAGCGGCGAAAGCGAGACCGTTCCCGTCGACGCGGACTATGTGCACGACCCGCAGATGAATGCGGACGGGATCGCTTTTCTGGATTCCGACCACGCCGCAGACGGGCGCGTGTTGTTTTATGACGGCGAAAAGACGGTCGAAGCCGCGACCGGCGCGGTCGACTTTTTCCTGGGCGACGGATTCATCGCCTACTCGCGCTACGACAAAAACTATGTGTATTACTACGGCGACGGCACGACGTTCTGCACAACCCGCAGCGATGAAACGGCGATGCTGCTCGCGGCGGGCGGCGACGTGATCGTGTGGATGGACGTGACGTGGCGCGACAAGGATATCATGGAATTTATGACGGTCGGAGATTGACGCTATGAAAGAAAAAACGCTGTATGTATGCGGAGAATGCGGATACGAAACGCCGCGCTGGATGGGAAAATGTCCCCAGTGCGGCAGCTGGAACACGCTCGTCGAGGAGGAACGCGTATCCGTGCGCCCGACGGCGGCGGGTCAGACGAAGGCGGTGCCGCTTTCCCGCGTGAAGGCGGAGGCGCAAACGCGCATCTCTACGGGCATTTCGGAGCTCGACCGCGTGCTCGGCGGCGGACTTGTCAAGGGCATGGTCGTGCTGCTCGGCGGCGATCCCGGCATCGGAAAATCGACGCTGCTGCTCGAAGCCGCGGACAATCTTTCCGCGCAGGGTCCGGTGCTGTACGTATCGGGCGAGGAAAGCAATTCGCAGATCCGCCTGCGCGCCGACCGGCTCGGCGTGAAGGGCGAAAACCTGCTGCTGTATACGGAAACTTCCGCAGAGGATGCGATCGAACGCGCCAAAGAATGCAGTCCGGTCATGATGATCGTCGATTCGATCCAGACGATGCAGTCCGAAACCGCGGAAAGCGCGGCGGGCAGCGTTTCGCAGGTGCGCGCGTCGACGGCGCTCTTTACGCGGTTTGCAAAGGATACCGGCACGGTCGTGTTCATCGTCGGACACGTCACCAAGGACGGCGCGATCGCGGGACCGCGCGTGCTCGAACACATCGTCGACACGGTGCTGTACTTTGAGGGCGACCGGCACGAGGGGCTGCGGCTTTTGCGCGCGGTGAAAAACCGCTTCGGCTCGACCAACGAGCTCGGCGTGTTCGAAATGTGCGAGACCGGCATGCGCGAGGTGCGCGATCCGGGCGCGCTGTTCGTTTCGGGACGGCATGTGGCCGGCACGGCGATCACCTGCGTGCTGGAGGGCTCGCGCCCGCTGCTGTGCGAGATCCAGTCGCTGCTGTGCCCGACGGCGTTCGGAAGCCCCAGAAGGACCGCGATCGGGCTCGATTACAACCGTCTCAACGTGCTGCTCGCCGTGCTCGAACGCAAAGCGCGGCTGAAGCTGTCCGATCAGGACGTTTACTGCGACATCGCGGGGAGTCTGCGCGTGCTCGACCGCGGCGCGGATCTTGCGACCGCCATGTGTCTCGCCTCCTCCGTGCTGGAAAAGCCGATCCCGGAACAGACCGTTCTGATCGGCGAAGTGGGACTGACCGGCGAGATCCGACCCGCCTCGCAGCTCGAAACGCGGCTCAAAGAAGCCGCGCGGCTCGGCTATACGACCGCGCTGATCCCGGCGCGCAGCAAGGTCGGCGAGGTCGGCATGAAGCTCGTGCGCGTTTCCGACGTGTCCGAAGCCATCCGCGCGCTGTTTCTGCAGGCGTAGCCAAGCGCACGCTGTCTGCGATCGATCCGAAAAAATGCGATCCCGCGGGATGCCCGCGGGATCGTTGTTTTTCATCTATTCCTTTTTACCTGCCACCTGATACATACGCGCATCGGACAGCACCGTTGTGACCGTAAGATATCGCTCGAAGATCGCTTTCAGCTCCTCCGCCGGCATCAGGTCCGATGCAACCGCCTCGGTGATGCCCGTATGGTGCCGGTTGATCTGTTCGCGGCTCATCCCGTGCGCGACCGTAAGCGTCCCTCCGGGATTCAGCCGTGCCGAAAGCGCTTCGATCAGCCGTTCGGGATCGGCAAAATGCGGAAACGCGTTGTATACCACGATGCAGTCGAACCGCCGTTCATAATCCCGACCCGCCGCGTCGCCGCACAGCACGGTGACGTTTTTTGCGTCCCGGAATTTGTCCGCGGCGATACGCGCCATCTCCGGCGACAGATCGATCGCCGTGACCGACGCGACGTTTCGCGCAAGATAATCCGGTATCAGCACGCCCGTGCCGCACGCAACGTCCAGCACATGCGCGCCGGAACGCACCTGCGCGTTGTCGAGTATCGTCCCGATGACGGCGTCGTCGCGGATCATATCCGCGTCCCACCGCGGCGCGAGGCGATCGAAAAACGCGGCAACTCTGTTCGGATCGACCATGGCTCAGTCAAAGAAGGTCTCGGTGTCGATCTTCTGATACCCGCCGAAGCTCGCCTTTGCATCGAAGATCTGCTCCGCAAGCGCCTGTCCGAAGAATGCGTTCGTGATCTCGTCGGTCTTGGCCGTCATATCGACGTCCGCAAAGCGGTCCGGATAGACCGTCTTTGCGAGGAACCAGGTGTTCATCAGCGCGATCTCATAGTTCGTGTAATACGCGTTGTACGCCATTTCGAGATAGACCTCGCCGTTCTGCCACGCCTTGCACGTATCGAACATCGCGGGATTCTCGGCGTACAGCGGCTTGATGTTCTTGACCGCCGCGGCGTCGATGATCATGACGTCCATGCTTTCGCCGATCGCGACAAACTTCTCCTCTTCGATCTCCTGAATGTAGCGTCCCTCCGTGTCGGTCACCGCATTCTTCACGTTCGCCACCGCGAACGGCATGTATTCCTTTGCGGTCATCAGATGGTTCGTCGTGCCCCAGTTGCCGAGCCCGCACAGATAGACCGTCGGTTTTTCTTCGTCCGCGATGTCCGCGGTGCGGTGTTCGATCTCGGCGCGCTCCGCTTCGATGAACGAGATCAGCGCTTCCGCCCTGTCGGTCGTTGTAAAGATAAAGCCCAGCAGCCGCAGACTGCCGAAGAAGCGTTCGTCGAACACGCCGTCGGAGCCGGATTTCAGGGTCACGACCGGAACGCCGAGCTGCTCCTCGAGCGCGTCTTCCTTTTCGACGTCCTCGTATTCGGAAATGACGATGTCCGGATTGCAGGCAAGGATCTTCTCGGCTTCCGCCGCCTGCGCGTTCGGTCCGCCGACGCCGCACGAGGGCAGGGCCGCAAACACGTCGCCGTATGCGAGCATATACGGACGCGCCGCCGCGTCGAACATCTTCGGGCGGTCCTCGAGCGTCGTATTGTCGATGTCCTCAACGCCGCACAGCAGGGTTACGTCCGCAACATACGAATACATGCGCAGCGCGCCCGCGCCGATGCAGACCACGCGCGTGTAACTGCCGGGCGTGACGGTCACTTCGCGGCCGATCATGTCGGTCAGCACGACCGGTTCCGGCTCGGCCGGCGCGGGTTCTTCGGGCGCGGCGGGCGCTTCGGTCGGCTCCTCCGCGGCGACGGGCTCTGCCGTCGGTTCCTGTGTCGATTCTGCCGCGCTCTGCGGCGCTTCCTGCGATGCGCAGGCGAACACGCCCGTCAGCAGAACGAGCGTCAAAAGCAATGCGATGATCCGTTTCATGAATCCATTCCTCCGTTGATGATATGTTTTTGTCCGTCTATGGTCACGACGCGCACGCGCGCATCGAATGTTTCGCGGATGACCGGTTCGGTCATGATCTCCCTTCCTCCGGTATATCGGATCGCGCCGTTCTTCATCAGATAGAACCGATCGCCGAGCGACAGCGCCTGATCGAGATCGTGCACGGACATCAGAATGCCGATGTTTCGCTCTTTCGCCGCCTTGCGCGCCTCGGAAAGGATCAGCTGCTCGTTATACAGGTCGAGGTTTCCGGTCGGCTCGTCAAAGACGAGAAGCTGCGGCTGCTGCACGAGCGCACGGGCGATCGCGACCTTTTGCCGCTCGCCGCCGGACAGCGTTTCCACATTGCGCTGTGAAAGATCGGAAAGCTGCATCTCGTCGAGAACGCGCTCCGTGATCGCGCGATCGTCCCTGCCTGCGCGCACGCCGAACCGGGAGATCCGCCCGACGAGCACGGTGTCGAATACGGTCAGCGCGCCGAACGGGATGCGCTGCGGCACGTATGCGATGCGCTGTGCGCGCTCGCGCCGCGAACAGTTCAGAAGGTCCTCGCCGTCGAATCGGATGCTGCCGCGCTCGGGCTTCTGCATGCCGAGGATCGTCTGAAACAGCGTCGTTTTGCCCGCGCCGTTTCTGCCGAGCAGTACGCCGATCTCGCCGCGTCCGAGGTCGAGCGAAACGCCGTTTAACACGAGCGGACCGCGCCGCGTATACCGAAAAACCAGATCGCGGATCTCAAGCATCTTCGCCGTGCCCCTTTCGTAAAAAGATGATCGCAAGGAAGAACGGCGCGCCGAACAGCGACGTGATCGCGCCGACCGGCAGCGCGGAACCGCTTCCGAGCGTTCTGGACAGCGTGTCCGCCAGAAGCAGCAGCAGACTGCCGCACAGCGCGGACGCCGGGACCGTGACGCGGTGGTCGTGCCCCAGGATGCGCTTCACGATATGCGGGCAGATGATCCCGACAAAGCCGATCATGCCGAGGAACGACACGCACACCGCCGTGATCAGCGACGCGACGAGCATCGTCGAAAAGCGCAGCGCGTTCACGTTCACGCCCATGCTCTTCGCCGCCGCATCACCCGAAAGCAGCGCATTGAGCCGCCAGCTCATGATCGAAAAGAATACGATCCCCGGCACGATGACGGACGCCATGATCAGGTCCGTCCGATACGTTGCGCGGCCGAGATCGCCGAACGTCCAGATGATCGCCGCGGACAGCCCCACGTCGGTGGCATAAAACTGCAGCACGGTCGTCGCCGCGGTCCAGACCGCGCCGATCGCGATCCCCGCGAGTACGACCACGCCGGGCGTGAACGCGCGCATGCGGCAAAGTCCCAGGATCAGCAGCACCGAAAGCGCCGCAAACAGGAACGCAACGAGCGAGGTCGCATACAGATTGACGCCGCTCATATAGTTCGCAAGATGATTGCCCGTCTCCAGAAAACCGCCCGCGCCGATGATGATCGACACGTTCGCGCCGAACACCGCCGCGTTCGACACGCCGAGCGTCGAGGGCGACGCCATCGCGTTGTTCAGATCGGTCTCCAGGATCAGACCCGCAGTCGAAAGCCCCGCGCCGGCGATCAGCGCCGCAAGCATGCGCGGGATGCGGATGCTCCAGATAATGCGTTCGTGCGCCGCAGTGCCGCGGCGCAGCAGCGCCGCCATGCTCTCGTTGAACGTCATGTTCGAAGAGCCGACGAACAGGCAGACAACGCACAGCGCGATCACGGATGCAATCAGCGCGGCGAACGCTGCGGCATATTTGGTTTTGGACGTCATGTTTCGCATAAATAAAACAGAAGGCGCCGCTTTTCTTCGGAAAAGCCGCATGCCTTCCTGACATACGTTTGTTCGATTCTTCGGGTCCCGTCCGCGCTTGTGCGCGGCGTCTTCGGCTTCGTGCCGGCGGCGTATAAAGTATTATATCACAGGCCGCCCCGTTCTGTCACCTGTTTTTTTAATTCGTTCAGCGCATCCTCGACAAGGCGCGTTGCGGAGAAATCCGAAACGCCCGCGATATAGTTGTAGCAGTTGGAAAACGGGATCAGAATGCGCCGCGCATCCGCCTGCGCAACGGCGCGCGCCATCGTCGGCGTAATCTCGCCGAGCATGGCGTCCGCGATCACGATGCCGACCGGTCCGATGATGAAATCCGCCCGCCTGCATGCCACCGCCACCGCGTTTTCTCCGGTTGCCGCGGCGTCCGCACCCGCCTTCAGCATTGCCGCCGTCGCCGCTGCGTTTGTGCCGACCGCGAGGACCTCCGCCTGCGCGAACCGCTTTTTGATTTCGAGGATCAGCTGTCTGCCGAGTCCGCCGCCCTGCGCGTCGATCACCAGGATTGTCGTATGCTTCATGCCTGCCTCCGTTCAGTCGTTGTTGCCCATCAAAAACACCAGTGTCTGCGTCTCGAACGCAACGAAGAACACGTCCTCGGTGAACCAGTACGCGCCGAATCCGTGTTCGCTGCCCGAGAGATCGCCGCACAGTGCGGATTCATCCGCCGCGCGCAGCACGCGCTTCGCTTTGCCGAGTTCGTATTCAAACAGCTCCGTTACATGCATAACAACCGGGTCGCCTTCGCCGAGCCACTGCGAGAGCGCTTGAGAGAAGGTCTCTCCCGTTTCCCGGAGAACGACCTCTTTGCGGATGCGATATGATTTCAGAAAAGCGCGCGGAAACGCGTCCGCCGCGTACACATCCACGCTGATATCGGACCGTCCCGCCTGTTTTGCGCACCGCGCCGCAAGCGCGACGACGCCGTTCAGATACCCGCGAAGCGACGCGTCCGTCCGTTTGCCGTGGGCCACCGTTTACTCTTCCTTCCGGTCCGGTTCGATCACGACGTCCGCATGCGGCGCGTCCTTTTTCTCCTCGGAATCCGCCCATTCGGAGACCTTTTCCGCACCCTTTTTGACCGACTTCACGATGCTGACACCGAGGTCTTTACCGAGTTCGCCGAGGTCCTTGCCGAGCTCGCCGAAGCCCTTGCCGACCTTTTTCCAGTTGTCTTTCAGTTCCATATGCGAATCTCCTTTTCTTTTTGTTCAGTATATCATATTTTGGGCGAAACACAAGAAAAACATGCGGAACATGCCGGACGGATGCGGCGTTTGCATACTTGCAAACGCATGCGGCATATGATACACTACATCAAATGATCGAACCGCCGCGAAAGGCGATCGGATTTCGGAAAGGAGCGCGCATGAAACGGATCGTTCTGTGGATCGGCGTCGGCGTGACCGCCGCGGCGGTCGCGGTGCTTGTCACGCTGCTTTTGACCACCTGTCTGTTCAACAATCACACCTTTGCGCCCGCGACCTGCACCGAGCCCGAAACCTGCCTGCGCTGCGGCGAAACGCGCGGCGATCCGCTGGGACACGACTATGTCCCCGCGACTTGCACCGAGCCCGAAACCTGCTCGCGCTGCGATAAAACGCGCGGCGACCCGCTGGGACACGACTATCTTCCCGCGACCTGCACCGAGCCCGAGGTCTGCGCACGCTGCGGCGATCGGGTCGGCGAACCGCTCGGGCATTTGTTTTCGGAAGCGACGTATCAGAACGGCGCGACCTGCATGCGCTGCGGATTTGTCGAAGGCGAACCCGTCGCCGCGGACTGCGAGGGGCTTGCCCTCACCTATATGGAGGTCGGCAAACCGTATCCGTATACGACCGCATCCTATGAGGACTACGACGTCGACGTGACCGGAACGGTCGAGATCCTCGACCACAAGGTGATCGCGGGCGACGAAACCTTCCCGGCGCGGGAGGGATATGAGTGGCACGTCGTGACCGTGCAGCTGGTCTTTTCCGGAGAGGACGCGCAGAAGAACGGCATGCAGAGCGCGATGACTTACGGCGATTACTACAAGACCGACGCCGAGATCGGCACAGGCACCGATGAAAACGGTCTGCGTCCGTTCGTCGCCGAATACTACGGCATGCGCGTGCAGTGCTGGCAAAAGACCTGCCCCGACGAAGAGGGCGGCTGGTTCGGACAGGAGCTGCGCTATACGTGGAAGGAGGGCGTTCTGGTGCCGTGCGGCTACGACGGCACGATGCTGATCTTCTATCACTTCGGTCTCGCGCGCGACGCCGACCGTCTGTTCCTGCCGGCAGGCAAGGTGCTGAACGGGGATGCGCTCGTCTTTCGCATGAGATGATCGGAAAAAAAGAAGAACCGTTCGGAAAGCGCTGTCTTTCCGGACGGTTCTTTTTTGTGCCTTTTCTCAGTCGGACACGGCGGGATCGATGATATAGATGATGTCGCTCGTGGAACGGCCGCCGTCGTACGGCACGTTGCAGATCGTTTCGTTCCAGTAAAGCTGCGTCGTCTGTCCGCCGTCGAGATTAAACGCGACCGCGCAGCCGAGCGACTCCATCAGCTGCGCCTCCTCTGAGAGCGTCAGCCCGTTTGAATAGCCGCTCTTGCGTCCGTCGATGACGACGAAGCAGTAATGTCCCGGCTCGTAATAGCCGAACACCGTGCGCGGATTGGCGCGGTCGATGTCCCGATACGCCTTGTGGAACGATGTGCGCGCGGCGCCGGATTCATCCAGTAGGCTCGGACCGAACTCCCACGCCTGCCAGACGTTCGAAAGGTCCGTCGCATCCGGATCGAACGTGTCGGATTCGAACAGCGCCACCGTGCCGTCGCGGTACAGGAACAGGATCTGATGCCCCTTCCACGGCTTCCACGGGTCGGGCGCATAGCGCTCGCCGTTGCGGATGACGAGTCCCGTATGCGGATGATAGGAATAATAGTCGCCGTTGATCGCAAGCAGCGCATTCGCATCGCCCGCCATGCGTTTGACCGGCGCCCACAGCTTTTCTCCGCGGATGCCGAAATTGCCGTCCCAGCTTGCCGTGCGCAGCGCGTCGATGTCCTGCATATGGATATCGCACACGAAATAAACGAGGTGACGCGTCAGCGGCGAGCTGTCGTATCGCGTGATTTCGATCGAAAGCCGTTCGCTCTTGTAGCTCAGCTCCGTCTTCTGCGGTTCGCCGTCGATAAACCCGTCGTACCGTCCGCCCAGCAGTCCGTCGGGCGTCGGTTCGGGCGTTGCGGTCGATTCCGGCGTCGGCGTCTCCGTCGGCGCGGGCGTGTCGGTCGGGACCGGCGTTGGTTCGGGCGTCGACGGAACGGTCAGTTCGACGGTGCTCTCCTCGACGGTCACGGTGTCCGCCGGGATCTCCGTCGGGACCGGCGTGCTTTGCGGCGCGTCAACGCCCCTGCACGCAAGCGCGGGCAGGAGCAGTACCGTCAGTATGAAAATCGCAAGCCGTTGTTTCATAGGTTATTTGTGCGTCTTTTCGCGGGCACGCTTGTGCGCGCCGATCTGACCGGGACGAAGATCGGTCTTCTTCTGTGTCTTTTCGCCCTTCAGGGCAAGGATCTGATCGCGCAGCTTCGCCGCCGTCTCAAATTCGAGCGAGCGCGCGGCGTCCTGCATCTGCTCGGTGAGGATCGCGATGCGCTCCTTCTTCTGCCATTCGGTTAAGCTTTCGGGTTTTTCTTCCTCATGCCGCGAGATCAGCAGCGTGTCGTAAATCTTCTTTTGGATCGTCTTCGGCGTGATGTTGTGCGCCTTGTTGAACGCCGTCTGCTTCGCTCTGCGGCGCGCCGTTTCGTCCATCGCGCGGCGCATGGAGGGCGTGATCGAATCGGCATAGAGAATGACGCGTCCCTCGGCGTTTCGCGCGGCGCGGCCGATCGTCTGGATCAGACTCGTTTCCGAGCGCAGAAAGCCCTCTTTATCCGCGTCGAGGATCGCAACAAGACCCACCTCCGGCAGGTCGAGACCTTCTCTTAACAGGTTGATGCCCACGAGCGCGTCGAATTCACCGAGCCGGAGATCGCGGATGATCTCCATGCGGTCCAGCGTGTCGATGTCGCTGTGCATGTAGCGCACGCGAACGCCCATGCGGTCGAGGTATTCGGTGAGGTCCTCCGCCATGCGCTTGGTGAGCGTGGTGATGAGCGTGCGAAAGCCCTTTTGCGCCTGTATGCGCACCTCGCCCAGAAGGTCGTCGATCTGTCCCTTGACCGGACGGACCGAAACCTCGGGGTCGACGAGACCCGTCGGACGGATGATCTGTTCGGCAACGACCGCCGCGCGCGAAAGCTCGAAGCTCGCCGGGGTCGCCGAAACGCAGACGATCTGCGGCACGCGGTCCATGAACTCCTCGAACTTCAGCGGACGGTTGTCCCTTGCGCTCGGCAGACGGAAGCCGTATTCGACCAGCGCATCCTTTCTGGCGCGGTCGCCGCGGAACATCCCGCCGACCTGCGGCAGCGTGACGTGGCTTTCGTCGATGAACATCAGAAAGTCCTTCGGGAAATAGTCGATCAGCGTATAGGGCGGCTCGCCCGGCTTTCTGCCGTCGAAATAGCGCGAATAGTTTTCGATGCCGCTGCAGAACCCGATCTCCTGCATCATCTCGATGTCGTGCAGCACGCGCGAACGGATGCGCTCCGCCTCCAGCGGACGGTTGGTGTCGAGGAACATCTTTTCCTGCACCTCCATATCCGCCTCGATCTCCCGGAGCGCCTTCTGCATCTTTTCATGTCCGGTCGCGTAGTGCGAAGCCGGAAAGATCGCGACGTGGCTTCGTCTTGTCAGCACCTCGCCGGTCAGCACGTTGATTTCGAAGATCCGCTCCACCTCGTCGCCGAAAAAGCCGATGCGCAGCGCCTTGTCCGTCCAGTTGACCGGATAGATGTCGAGCGTGTCGCCGTGCGAGCGGAACGTGCCGCGCTGGAAATCCATATCGTTGCGCTGATACTGGATCTCGATGAGCCGCTGCATGACCTCTCTGCGGTCGACTTCCATGCCTTCCCGGAGCGAAACCGAAAGCTTCAGATATTCCTCCGGATCGCCCAGTCCGTAGATGCACGAAACCGACGCGACGATGATGACGTCGTTTCGCTCGTTCAGCGCGCAGGTCGCGGAGTGGCGGAGCTTGTCGATCTCGTCGTTGACTTCGATCGTCTTTTCGATGTAGGTGTCGCTTGCCGGCAGATATGCCTCCGGCTGATAATAATCGTAATACGAAACAAAAAACTCGACCGCAGAGTCGGGAAACAGCTCCTTGAATTCGGAGCAGAGCTGCGCGGCGAGCGTTTTGTTATGCGCAAGGACGAGCGTGGGCTTCTGCACGCGCTCGATCACTTTTGCCATCGTATAGGTTTTTCCGCTTCCCGTTACGCCCAGCAGCACCGACATCGGATTGCCGGCTTTGATGCTGTTCGCCAGATCTTCGATCGCCTGCGGCTGATCGCCCTGCGGTTCGTACGGGGAAACGACCCGAAAGGTTCCCATCAATACTCGAAATCGACCGTCTTGGATTCGAGGCAGTGCGCATGGATGTACACGCGCGCCGCGTTATGATCCGGATGCTGATCGTAGATCTTCAGGTCCTCTTTCGTTCTGCAGTCGACCAGCAGCGCCATGTCGAAGCTGCGCGGCGAGTGCATGAAGTCCGCCCCGATCTGCATATGCACGATCTCGGGGATCTTGTCGACGAGCGCATACAGCGACTCGCGGACGACGGGGATGTTTTCTTCCGGGTTTTCAAACTTGAACAGAACGATGTGCTTGATCATTTTTCTTTCTCCTTTATTCCTCCGCAACGGCAAGCGCCACGCGGATCATTTGATCGAATGCGGTCTGACGCTGTTCGGGCGTAGTCTCTTCGTGCGTGCCGATGATGTCGCTGATCGTGTCGATCGCGAGCGCCTTTTTGCCGAAGCGCGCCGCCGTCATATAGAGCGCCGCCGCTTCCATTTCCGCGCCGAGCACGCCCATCTTTCGCCACTGCTTCCACGCCTCCGGATCGTCGTCGTAGAACACGTCGGAACTCATGATGTTGCCGACCATGTACCGCGCGCCCATCGCCTCGCACGTATCGACCGCCTTTCTTAAGAGACCGAAGTCCGCGATCGGCGCGAACGTGCCGGGCAGATTGAACTGCGCGGCGAAGTTCGAATTCGTGCAGGCGCCCTGCCCGATGATGATGTCAAAGAGCTTGAGATCGGGATGATACGCGCCTGCCGAACCGACGCGGATGATGCTTTCCACGCCGTAGAAATTGAACAGCTCGTAGCAGTAAATGCCGATCGACGGGTTGCCCATGCCGCTCGCCATGACGGATACGCGCTTGCCCTCATAGGTGCCCGTATAGCCGTAAACGTTGCGGATGCTCGTAACAAGCTTCGGATCATCGAGGTACGTTTCCGCAATGAACTTTGCGCGCAAAGGATCGCCGGGCATCAGCACGGTCTTTGCAAAATCGCCTTTCTGTGCGCCGTTGTGGGGAGTCAATGCCATATGCGTTCTCCTTTCGGGATTACAGTCCGAGCAGTTCGGACAGTGTGCGGTCCATATCGTTCATCAGCGCATTCAGCCGTGCTTCAACCGCTTCGTCGGTTGCGGCATGCGCGCCGATGTACAGCTTCAGCTTCGGCTCGGTGCCGGACGGACGCACGGTGATCCATGCGCCGTCGTCGAGCGTCATGCGAAGCACGTTCGAGCTCGGCAGTCCGGTCTCTTCCGGCTTTAAGAAATCCTCGCTCTTCACGACCGGCGTTGCGGCGATCGATGCGAGCGGCGCTTCTCTGAGCTTCACCATCGCGCCCTTGATCGCTTCGATGCCTTCCTTGCCCTCGAGCGTATAGGACTTGACCTTTTCGCGATAGAAGCCGTAGGTCTCATAGATCTCCTCGAGCACGTCGTACAGCGTCATGCCCTTTTCGGCACAGACCACGCATGCCTCCGCGACGAGCATCGCCGCGCAGATCGCGTCCTTGTCGCGCGCAAAGCTGCCCGCGAGGAAGCCGTAACTCTCTTCAAAGCCGAACAGGAAGGTGTGCGCATGCGTCTGTTCACATTCCGCGATCTGTTCCGCGATGAAGCGGAAGCCGGTGAGCACCTCGCGGATCTCGACGCCGAAGCGCGCGCAGATCGCATCGGCAAGGTGCGTGGACACGATCGAGCGCACCACGAGCCCGTCCTTCGGAAGCTTTCCGGTGTCGCGGTACGAACTGAGAAGCGAATGGATCAGGATCGCGCCGATCTGATTTCCGGTGAGGACCGCCCATGTGCCGTCGTTCTTTTTCACCGCGCAGCCCAGCCGGTCGCTGTCCGGATCGGTGCCGATGATGACCGTTGCGCCGACCTCCTCCGCATAGCGGAACGCCAGCGTGAACGCGTTCGGGTCCTCGGGGTTCGGCGCGCTGACCGTCGGGAAGTCGCCGTCCGGCGCTTCCTGCTCTTTGACCACGGTCACGTTCGTGACGCCGATGCGCTTCAGCACCTCGCGCACGGGCACGTTGCCGCTTCCGTGCAGCGGCGTATAAACGAGTTTGAGCGCGCTGCCCTTTGCCTTGACGAGCTCCGGCTGCGTCAGCAGCGTCATCGTCTTTTGATAATAGATCTCGTCGACGTCACGGCCGATCAGCTTGATCGAGCCGTCCGCGAGCGCTTCGTCGTACGGACGGTAGGCGGTTTTGAAGCCCTCGACCGCGCGGATGTGCCGCGTGATCTCGTTTGCAAGGTCCGGCGCCGCCTGACCCGCGCTCGGTCCGTAGACCTTATAGCCGTTGTACTTCGGCGGATTGTGGCTTGCGGTGACCACGATGCCCGCGTCGCACTTGAGCTCGCGGATCGTGAACGAAAGCTGCGGCACCGAATGCAGCGTCGAATAGAGGAAAACCTGCACGCCGTGCGCGGCAAGCACGCACGCGCTCTCCCTTGCGAACAGATCCGAGCAGTGCCGCGAGTCGTACGCGATGCACACGCGCGCCTTTCCCTGCACGGTCTCGTCGAGATACCGCGCAAGCCCCTCGGTCGCCTTGCGGACGTTGTAAATGTTCATGCGGTTGTCTCCCGCGCCGAGGATGCCGCGAAGTCCCGCGGTGCCGAATTCGAGTTCGGTATAGAAGCGCTCCTCGATCTCATGCGGGTCGTTTTCGATCGCGCGAAGTTCCGTCTTGGTCTGTTCGTCGATGTCGGGACTGTTCAGCCACAGTTCATAGCGTTCTTTTGCGTTCATCGTTCTTCCTCCGTGATCTCATTTAAATCGAATTGTTTGCAGCTTTCAAAGGTCTTGTTCAGGATCGTCAGTTTTTTCGCAAGCAGCATCTGCCGCCGTTTTTTATACCGTTTGTTCGCCTCGCGGTCGCCGTACCTGTCGTCGCCGAGCACAGGCGTGCCGAGTGCGGCAAGCTGTACGCGGATCTGATGCGTGCGCCCCGTAAAGAGCCGCACCTCGCACAGCGCGAGCCCGCCTCTGCGTTCGAGCACGCGGACCTCCGATTCCATGCGCAGCGCTTCCGGGTCGTCCTTTCTGCACAGATGCATCAGCGCGCCGTCGGCGTCCTTTCTCGCATAATGCACGTATCGCCCGTCCTTCGGCGCGCCGACCGTCACCGCGTGATAGATCTTATCGGTTTCGTGCCGGTAGAACGCGTCCAAAAGCCGGTCGCGCATCTGTTCCGTGCGTGCAAACACAACAAGCCCTTCCGTGTTCGCGTCGAGCCGATGCACCGGATAGAGCGGATCAAACAGCGCGGACAGCTCGCCCAGAAGCGCGCCTTCGACCTCCGCGCCCGCGCGCTTGTCGACGACGATCAGATCGTCGTCCGCGTATACGCCGCTGCACACGCGCTCGGCGGGCAGCATCGAAAGCGCCGCGCCGTATTCCTTCCACGGCGGCGTCGAGAAAAACGTCAGCGTTTCGCCGGTCGTCGGATGCTGCAGCGAAAGCTTGTATGCCCAAAGCCGGATCTGCGTGCCCGGTCTCGCATGCGGATGATAGCGCATGTCGCCGACGATCGGAAGATCGCGCGAGGAAAGCTGCACGCGGATCTGATGCGGTCTGCCGGTCAGCAGCGACACGTCGAGCAGCGACGTGCCGTTATTCCGTGCAAGCATGCGATAGCGCAGGATCGCTTTCTTCGCGTCCGGCGTACCCTCCTTCACGACGCGCGTCGTGTTGGTCGATTCATCCTTATACAGCCAGTCGACGCACTCCGCCGAAGCGCGCGCCGTTCCGTCGACGATCGCGACGTAGCGCTTCTCGGCGCGGCGGTCCTTGAACTGCGACGTCAGACGCGCCGCCGCCTTCGACGTCCTTGCAAAGACCATGACGCCGCCGACCGGACGGTCGAGCCGGTGCACAAGCCCGAGATAGACCTCGCCCGGCTTATGATACGCTTCCTTGATATACGCCTTTGCGATCGAAAGAAGATCCGCGTCGCCCGAAGCGTCCGCCTGCACGGGCACGTTTTCGGGTTTTTCGACGACCAGAAGGTGGTTGTCCTCGTATAAAACGTGCAGACTCATGCGGGCGTCCATCTTCCGCTCGCGCCGCACGGCAGCACCAGGTTTGCGCGGCGGATCGGCAGTCCGATCTCGTCCGCTTCGGTGTGACCGTCCAAAAGCGCAAGCTTCAACACGTTGGAAAGCACGGTCGGCGCAAGGCCGGTCGTGTAAGAATTGATCAGAAAGAAACAGGGATCGTCGGACAGAAGCTCCGCGCACAGCAGAACGAGCGGATACAGATCGTTTTCGATCTTCCACATCTCGCCCGTCGGACCTCTGCCGTAGCTCGGCGGGTCCATCAGAATGCCGTCGTAACGGTTGCCGCGCCGGATCTCGCGCTTCACGAACTTCACGCAATCGTCGACCAGATACCGGATCGGCGCATCCGAAAGACCGGACGCCGCGGCGTTGTCCTTCGCCCACGCGACCATGCCCTTCGCCGCGTCGACATGCGCGACCTCCGCGCCGGCCTTTGCGCAGGCGCAGGTCGCCCCGCCGGTGTAAGCGAACAGATTCAGCACCTTTGTGCGTCTGCCGGTGCGCGCGCTATGTGCTTCGATCTGCCTGCGCATCCAGTCCCAGTTGACCGCCTGTTCCGGAAACAGACCGGTATGCTTGAACCCGGTCGGCCGCACGACAAACGTCAGATCGCGATACGCGATCGTCCACTGCTCGGGCAGCTGCTTTTTGTACTCCCAGTGTCCGCCGCCCGATGCGCTGCGATGATAGACCGCATCTGCGCGGCGCTCGGCGCCGTCCATCGTCCAGACCGCCTGCGGGTCGGGACGCAGCAGCGTCACATCGCCCCAGCGCTCCAGCTTGTCGCCGTTGCCTGCGTCTAAAATTTCATATGCCTTCCAGCCGGAAGCAAGATACATGGCGTTCCCCCGTTATTCCTCTTCCACGCGCACGATGTCCGCGCCGATCGCCTTGAATTTCGAATCGAGATACTCGTAGCCGCGGTCGATATAGCCGATGTTGTGCACGCGCGTTTCGCCGTGGCTCATCAGCCCCGCAACGATCAGCGCCGCGCCTGCGCGCAGGTCGCTTGCATAGATGTCCGTACCGCGCAGCACGTCCACGCCCTTGACGCGCGCAACGCGCTTGGACAGCGAAATGCTCGCGCCGAGCTTGCGCAGCTCCTTGACGTGGTTGAAGCGGCTTTCGAAAATGTTCTCCGTGATGACGCTCGTGCCCGACGCGGTCGTAAGATACGCCATCATCGGCTGCTGCAGATCGGTCGGAAAGCCCGGATACACCATCGTGCGGAAGCTGACCGGACGCGGGCGGTCGTTCATCGAAACGCGCAGGAAAAAGTCGCGTCCGTCGTCGCCCTCGATCACGCGCGCGCCGCTCTCCATGAGCTTTGCGGAGATCGCTTCCATATGCGTCGGGATGACGTTCTTGATCACCACGTCGCCGCGCGTCGCCGCCGCCGCGATCATGTATGTGCCGGTCTCGATCTGATCGGGAATGATCGAATACGAACAGCCGTGCAGCCGTTTTCTGCCCTGGATGCGGATCACGTCGGTGCCCGCGCCGCGAACGGACGCGCCCATCATGTTCAGGAAGTTCGCCACGTCGACGACGTGCGGTTCCTTTGCGACATTCTGGAGCACGGTCGTGCCCTCCGCGCGGCATGCCGCGAGCATGACGTTGATCGTCGCGCCGACGGAAACGACGTCGAAGAAGATCTCCGCGCCTTTCAGCTTCGTCGCCTGTGCGCGCAGCACGTTGCGGCTCTCGTCCATGTAGATCTTGGCGCCGAGCGCGCGCATGCCCTTGATGTGCTGATCGATCGGACGCGGTCCGATCACGCAGCCGCCCGGCAGCGCCAGTTCGATCTCGCCGAACGAGCCGAGCATCGCGCCCAGAAGATAGTACGATGCACGCATCGAACTGACCTTGTCGCTCGTGGCGTCATGCGTGTCGATCGTCGTCGGATCGATGCGCATGCAGCCGCCCTCGGTCATGTCGACCTTGGCGCCGAGTCCTTCGAGGATCTCCTTTAAGCTCTCTACGTCCGCGATGTTCGGCAGATTCTCAAGCACGCAGGGCTCGCCTGCCAATACCGCCGCGGGAATGATCGCGACCGCCGCGTTCTTCGCTCCGCTGATCGTGACCGTCCCTTCCAGCCGCCTGCCTCCGTGAATACTGTAAAACGAATCCATAGTCCGTCCTTGTCTTTGCTGTCCGCAAAAAAGTCTTATCTATTAGTGTAGCCGATTTTCCGCCGCGCGTCAACTGTCCGCGCCCCATTCGACGCCGTATTGTTCGCCCCACTGCCGGAACGTGCCGTTTCTCTGCCAGTCATAGAACGCTTCGTCGCACAGATCGATCAGCACCGAGTCTTTTTTCGCGATCGCATAGTACGGGATCGTTCCGATCGCAAACGGCAGGATCTTCGTGCGCGATTCGTGCCAGGTGATCGCGACCGTGCGCGGCACGCACACCGCGTCGACCGTCTGCGCGCGCAGCATCACGCGCATCGAATAGTAATCCGCCGCGCGTTTGATCACCAGCTCCGGCTCGGTCTTTTCGAGATACCGGTCCAGCAGCGTTTCCGCCGGCGTGTCCTGCAGAACGGCGACCGTCTTGCCCTTGAGCGAATCGAACACATCGTAACCGACCACCACGCAGTCGTCCGTAAAGAACGGCGTCGTGCTGTGCTCGAATCCTTCCTCCGGGAACGCCTGCATGCTCATGATCGCAAGGTCGATCTCGCCGTCGCTCATGCGCCACGGCGCGGCATACCGGTCGACCGGCGTCAAGGATACGCCCTCGACGTCGCCGAAGATCAGCGTGCCGAGCCCCTCCGCGACCGCGCGTTCATAGCCCGTGCCGTTCTGATACATGCCCTCGAGGTCGGTATCGACGCCGACGCGCAGCACGCCCGCGCTCCGCAGAACGTCCAGCTCCGCGCTCGACAGCACCGTGTCGGTCGGGCGGTTGATCAGAACGAGAACGGCAAGCAGCAGCACCGCGACCGTCGCGACAAGGATCGGCTTGATCGGCAGCCGCTCCTGCCATCCGGGACGCAGGATGTGCTTCTTTTTCGGTTTGATCGATTGATTGAATTTGGTTTCCACTTTTCATGCGCCTCCGGCGCAATTCATGCCGCCGGGCAATTCATGTCCGTAGGACAATTCATGCCGCAGGCAATTCATCATTACGTTCGGTTCTGCCGCTGCTTTGCCGTATTGATCGATGCAATCAATATCTTTCTGATTTTACTGCACGACGCATACAGTTTTTCGTATTCATCGTTTTCTATCATGTTTGCGCGGTGAAAGACGTCGAGCCAGTAGTCCGTCTCATAGCATTCCTTCAATGAAATCTGCATTTTGAAAATAAAGTCGGATCTCCCGGATGCATAATTTGCTTCATGAATATTTGCGCCGATACTGGTCCCGCTGCGCAGCAGTTGGTTAATGATCGCTGCTTTGCCGCGGCTTTTCATAACGTCGCATATCTCAATGATATCCACCGCAAAGGTCTTTGACAACTCGATCAGCAGATTTTTGCCCATTCGCTTCTCCTTTGATGAATTGACACTTCGTGTCATGAATTGGCTGCGCCGTGAATGAACGCTTCCGCGTCATGAAGTGCATTGTGCCGATGCACAATGCATGTATATTATAACAAACATTCCGTAAATAGAAAAGACAAAGCTATACAAAAAGCCAAAAGAATTGTATAATAAGGTATCTTTCACCGAAAAGGAGCATGCCATGCGCTTATTCATCGCCGTAC
>ODAI013496817.1_pt1 | contig 20632 bp, 20 predicted proteins | sample 1539321 | NCBI WGS metagenome assembly ODAI01 (sample SAMN02144231, study PRJEB22623) | gut metagenome | biome: sheep rumen | host: Ovis aries | place: New Zealand
ATGTTTCCTAAGGGCACGTGGTGGCGTGACTAAGGGCAAATGGTCATGTGCCTAAGGGCACGTGGCGATGTGGCTAAAGGCACGGGACTGCGTACAAGTTTGCGGATAGGAACATCGAAGCTGTGACTACGAATCCCTAACGGACAGCATCCGAATATCATCCTAATTTGGCAGTTCGAACTGCCGAAATGTTGATATTTAATCGTATTGATTGGTGTATAAAGACTTTTATTGGCTTCCTGTAATACTCTCTTCATTCCGACAAGAATCTACAATTCGCTCCCAATTCGTGCGTTTTTGGTTGGGAACATGGGGCTCACTTTGCACGAATCCTTGCAGGTGTGGGGAAAATGCGGGGAAATTTAAGAAAAAGAAAAATCACTAAATCTCTTATTATTAGAGGTTTAGCGATTTCTTTCGGGTTAAACTCGTACCCAGAGCCGGGATCGAACCGGCACGGATTGCTCCATTGGTGTTTGAGACCAACGCGTCTACCAATTCCGCCATCTGGGCTTGCAATAGCGTTATTTCTCAATTGCGAGTGCAAAGGTAAGGAAAATTTGGGAAATACGCATGAGGAATCACGATTTTTTTTTGAAAAAATGCAGAAAAAAGTACATCAGAGCCTCATCCGAGGTGAAGTTTGCCAAAGAAAAGCCACGACAGAAGAAGAATCGACCGCCGTGGCTTTAAGTAAATGGTCAAAAAAATCCAGTGTCACTTCAGGCCAGCTTTCAACGAACGGATAACAGCAGAGTTGAATCCTGCATGGTCAAGCTCGTTAAGCCCCTTAATAGTCACACCACCAGGAGTGGTCACCTTGTCAATGGCCTCTTCCGGATGCCAACCTGTAGCTTTCAGCAAGGACACAGCACCCTGCATAGTCTGCAAAGCGATTTGCTTAGCCTGCTGGGGGTAGAAACCCATCTCACATCCACCTTCCATTTGGGCACGGATGTAACGCATCACATAAGCAATCCCGCATGAAGCCATCATCATGCCTGGCCCTACAAGATTTTCGCCCACCACCAGGGTGTCGCCATCAATGGCATAAAGTTCCTCCACCGTTTTCAGGCTCTCGTCCGAAGCCCCTGGTCCTTTGGCTATGAAGCTCATGCTGGCAGCGAACTCAGCGGCAATGTTGGGAATCACATAGAAGAACTGTCCATCCACGCCCAACTCCTCAGCCAGCATGCTGGTGGTGAAGTTCGCGGCATCGGAAATGATAATTTGCTTTTCGAGGTCGAGCACATGCTTCACCTCAGCCAGAACGAGTTTCATCAGCCAAGGCTTCACCACAAGAACCACTACATCCGCATCTTTCACCGCCTCGATGTTGTCGGTTGTCGTGTTGAGCGCAGGATAATCCTGCTTAAACTGCGAGAGCAATGCCTCATTTTTGTCTGCAATGGTGATGTTGCTAATCTTTCCACTCTTTGCCCACCCTTTAATGAGCGCGCCGCCCATATTGCCAGCGCCAATAACAGTAAGTTTCATAAATCTTCGTACTATTTGAAATAAAATGTCTATCTTTGCACAAAGTTACGAATAAGTGAGAGAATAACCAAATTTATTTGAGTTTTTCCGAACGGAAGTAACTTGCGCGTAGCGAAAGTTACCCCAATGTGAGAGAATAACCAAATTTATTTGAGTTTTTCCGAGCGGAAGTAACTTGCGCGGAGCGAAAGTTACCCCAATGTGAGAGAATAACCAAATTTATTTGAGTTTTTCCGAACGAAAGTAACAACAACCTCCACGTCCGACAAAATAAATTGCAGTTTTTCTCGTTTTAATAACCAATGAAATATATACATTATTATATTATAGCATGTTTAGCGGCATTTCTCTCGTTGCTTCCCACCTCAGAGGTTTCGGCACAGAAGCGGAAAGTGATGAATCGCCCTTACGTTGACCAGCGAATGTTCCATTACGGATTCTTAGCAGGCATGCACCTGCAAGACATTGAGCTGGAGCAAAACGGATTGATCGACGCAAATGGCAACCAGTGGTTCTCCGAAACACCCAACTACGAGCCAGGTTTCTCAGTGGGCATCCTCGGCGAGTTCTTCCTAACCAAGAATCTCGCCCTCCGCATCATTCCAACCATGCACTTTGGTACCAAAAATGTAACTTTCCGAAACGAGAAAACACACGACCGCCTGTACCAATCTATTAAATCCACCTATTTTTCCGTGCCGGTGGACATCAAATTCGCAGGCGAACGTTTCAACAACTACCGTCCCTACATAATGGCAGGAGTCACGCCTGCACTCGACTTGACCGTCAAAAAACAAAAAGAGTATCTGCTAAAAAACGCAGATGTTTATTTGGAAATAGGGTTCGGCTGCGACTTCTACCTGCCTTTTTTCAAGTTTATCCCCGAGGTGAAATTCATGTACGGCTTAATGAACGTCCTTAACAAGAACCGTTCCGACATCACCGACGAGTCGCAGCTCATCTTCACCCAGTCGGTCAACAAGGCAAGGAGCAAGATGATTGTCTTCACTTTCTATTTCGAGTAACCATGAAGTATTCCGTTATCATACCCGTCTATAACCGTCCCGACGAAGTGGACGAACTGTTGGAAAGCCTTACCCGACAAACACTCACGGACTTCGAAGTGGTGGTGGTGGAAGACGGTTCCACAGTGCCCTGCAAGGAAGTGGCGGAAAAATATGCCAAACAGCTCACCATCCAATATCTTCCCAAGAAGAATGGTGGTCCGGGGCCGGCACGCAACTATGGCGTAGAGCATGCCAAAGGCGAATACATGCTCATTCTCGACAGCGACTGCGTCTTGCCCAATGGTTACATAGCAGCCGTAGAAGCAGAACTGAGCGAGAGTCCATGCGATGCATTTGGCGGTCCTGATGCTGCCCACGATTCATTCACCCACATACAGAAGGCCATCTCCTACAGTATGACCTCATTCTTCACGACAGGAGGCATACGTGGCGGTAAGAAAAAAGGAGCGATGGACAAATTCTATCCCCGCTCTTTCAACATGGGCATCCGCCGGGATGTATTCCTTAAGCTACGCGGATTCAGCAAAATGCGCTTTGGAGAAGACATCGACTTCAGTTACCGCATTGTAGAGGCAGGCTACACGAGCCGTCTCTTTCCTGAAGCTTGGGTGTGGCACAAACGCCGCACCGACATGGACAAGTTTTTCAAGCAAGTGTTCAATTCCGGCATCGCACGCATCAACCTAACAAAACGCCACCCTGGTACACTGAAGCCAGTTCACCTCCTGCCAATGGTCTTCACCGTAGGAGTGCTATTGCTTATCGCAGGAGCGGTGTTTTTCCGTTTATGGGACTACTACAACCAAGCTGCCACAGGATTGCTGCTGCCCAACGGAGGCTTCATCCCCGCCTACGCTTTGTGTCTGCTGCCCATTGCCCTGTATATGCTGCTAATATTCATAGATTCAAGCATTAAGAATAAGCACCTCGTCATTGGATTCCTCAGCGTCGAAGCCGCCTTCGTGCAGTTGATGGGCTATGGTTTGGGGTTCCTGAAAGCTTGGTGGCTACGTTGCGTGCAAGGAAAAGATGAATTTACCGCATTCGAAAAGAATTTCTATGATTAGGAAAGATTTCAGACCGTTCAACACATCTGAGTCCAACAAAGTGGCTGAACAAGAACCGGCAGCAGAAGCCAAAGAAAAGTCTGCTGATGTTTACACATCCATCAAGCACTGGGCAGAGGAAGACCGCCCTCGGGAGAAACTGATGGCAAAAGGAGCCGAAGCCCTGACCAACGCCGAACTGCTCGCCATACTGATTGGCGGAGGCACTACCAAGAAGTCGGCCGTGGAACTGATGCAGGAAGTGCTGAGAAGCTGTGGCGACACCCTCAGAGGACTGAACCACCTGACGCTGCAAGACCTCCTGCGCTTCAATGGCATTGGCGAAGCAAAAGCTCTCACCATTATTGCCGCAGCGGAGATTGGCAAACGGCGCATGATGGAGGACAGCCACAAAATTCAACAAATCCGCACCAGTGCCGATGTGTTGCACTACATGAATCCTTACATACAAGACCTCAACCACGAGGAATGCTGGGTACTGTTGCTTAACAATTATGCTCGTCTGATCAACTGTGTCAGAATCAGCCAAGGTGGCCTGACGGAGACAGCGGTAGATGTGAGGGTGGTGCTCAAGGAAGCGTTAAAACACGATGCCACATCCTTCATTCTGGTGCACAACCACCCCAGCGGCAACATGCGCCCCAGCCGATACGACGATGACTTGACCCAACGCATGAGCCGGGCGGCTGCAACCGTCAACCTGCGCATGATAGACCACGTCATTGTCACCGAAGGAGAATATTATAGCTATTCCGAGAATGGCAAAATATAGATTATCAACAATATGACCAAATACGAAGTAGAAGAAAAGACCGTTGAGTACCTAAAGACGGTGTTCGACCCCGAGATTCCTGTCAACGTATGGGACCTGGGCATGATATACAAGATAGATGTGAAGGAAACAGCCGAGCCAACCGAAGGGAAGGACTTTGACATTGACATCGACATGACCTTCACCGCCCCCAACTGTCCGGCAGCCGACTTCATCCTCGAGGACATCCAGCAGAAGTTGGAAGGCATATCAGCTGTCAAGAACGTAAACATCAATGTTGTCTTTGAGCCAGAATGGAACAAAGACATGATGAGCGAAGAAGCCAAACTCGACCTAGGTTTCATGTGATGGACAAAGTTTAGAGTACAGGGCTTAGAGTTAAACTTAAAGTTAAGGTTAGGCTTAAAGTGACAGAATATGAAGAACATTTACTTTATCAGCGATGCCCACCTCGGCAGCCGTGCTATCGAACATCGCCGCACCCAAGAACGCCGCCTTGTGAATTTTCTTGACAAAATCAAGGATAAGGCAGAAGCTGTCTATATGTTGGGCGACATGTTCGACTTCTGGTTCGAATACAAGGAGGTCGTTCCCAAAGGCTACACCCGCTTCTTAGGTAAAATCAGCGAACTCACCGACATGGGAGTTGAGGTGCATTACTTCACAGGCAACCATGACATGTGGATGGAGGACTATCTGGAGAAGGAATGCGGCGTAACAGTACACAAACAACCCTGCACCCTCGACATCCGCGGTAAAATTTTCTATCTCGCACACGGCGACGGACTCTATGAAGAAGGGAAAATGACCCACTTCATGTTCTGGTGCTTCCGCAACAAAATGCTGCGGAAGATGGCACGTTGCATTCACCCCCATTGGTTCATCAACTTCGGTCTCAACTGGGCTAAGCACTCCCGTCTGAAACGTTCCAGCAATGCCTTACACCCCGATGCCGATGGGCGAGTACTGACCAAAGACGGCTTCCACAACGACACCAAACTCGTCGGCTACGAAAGTGCGCCCGACAACGGAGAGCCGCCCTACAAGGGAGAAGACCAGGAAGGACTCGTCCTCTTCGCCAAAGACTACCTCAAAACCCATCCCGAAGTCAACTACTTCATCTTTGGCCATCGGCACATCGAACTCGACCTTCTGCTCAGCCGCGACACCCGCCTCCTCATCCTTGGCGAATGGATCACACTCTTCACTTACGCCGTTTGGGATGGAGAATATCTCTTCATGGACAACTTCATCGAGGGAGAAACCGAGCTTTAAGGTTCAGGCCATCATCTTTTTTCGCCACGATTATGCAAAAAAACGCATAATATGCATCATTTATTCAAGAAAAGTCGTACCTTTGCAGCCGATTTGTGAATAATTATGCAAAAACTGCAGATTTTACTCCGACAAACATTTCGCAAAAAAGATGAAGACAAGACAATCGCGACTCGACACCATCAAAGCCATCATTCAGATGCAAGAAATCGGTAGTCAAGAAGAGCTGGCACAAGCACTCTCCAAAATGGGGGTGAACATGACGCAAGCCACCCTGTCACGCGACCTGAAACTGCTGAAAGTGGTGAAAGGACTCACTCCTAAAGGGAAGGCCATCTACATGCTCCCCGACAATCCCTATTACCGCCGAGTGAGGGAGCACAGACAGGAGGGTACAGCCATCCGCAACGGATTCATGACAATAAGGTTTTCTGGGCAGTTGGCTGTCATCAAGTGCCGCCCCGGCTATGCCAGCGGATTGGCAAGCGACATTGACAATGCCCACTTCTCCGAAGTTATCGGCACCATTGCTGGCGACGACACCATCTTTCTGGCATTGGAAGAAGGATTCAACAAGAACACTCTCGAAGCAAACTTAAGAACAATTGTGCCTGTTTATCCAGGCAGCCAAGTAGAAAAGAAACAATGATTTACGAAGACGGGATCAAGGTGATTGTGGCTGATGCCAGTCACGAGAAATATGTAGATTTAATTCTCGACACCATCCGCGAAGCAGCGAAGAAGCGGGGAACCGGCATTGCCGAACGCACCCACGAGTATGTGGCCACAAAGATGAAAGAAGGCAAGGCAGTGCTTGCACTCGACCCCAGCTCGCAGACAGAGCTTGGCGACAAATTTGTGGGGTTCAGCTACATCGAGACATGGGGCAACAAGTCCTACGTGACCACTTCAGGACTTATCGTACACCCCGACTATCAAGGCAGAAACATCGCTAAACGCATCAAGGACCACACCTTCACGCTGGCCCGTGTGCGCTGGCCACATGCCAAAATTTTCTCCCTCACCAGCGGCGATGCAGTGATGAAGATGAACACAGCCCTGGGTTATGTGCCTGTCAGTTTCAACCAACTCACCGACGATGACGCCTTTTGGCGCGGATGCCGAGGATGCATCAACAACCCCATCTTGGAAATGAAAGAACGAAAGTTCTGCATCTGCACAGGCATGCTCTACGACCCAGCCCAACATCATGGAGAGCCAACCCCTGTAGAGATTTTCCAAGAAATCATGCGCGAGATGGTGCTCCGAGGCTTGATGTAAGGCCCCAATAGTGCTTACAGCTCACCAGCCCTATAAATTCCCACAGGCCTCCTATTCCCAAAAACTCAACAAAACAAACAATACAGTTATGGAAAAGAAAAAAGTTGTCGTTGCATTCAGCGGCGGATTGGACACCAGCTACACAGTGATGTACCTGGCAAAAGAAAAAGGTTATGAAGTACACGCTGCTTGCGCCAACACCGGCGGTTTCTCTGCCGAACAGCTCAAGACGAACGAAGAGAACGCTTACAAGTTAGGCGCCACCAAGTACGTGACACTCGATGTCACACAGGAGTACTATGCCAAGTCGCTCAAATACATGGTGTTTGGCAATGTCCTGAGAAACAACTGCTACCCCATTTCCGTTTCCTCCGAGCGCATCTTCCAAGCACTGGCCATCGCCCGCTATGCAAAAGAGATTGGTGCAAGCGCCATTGCCCATGGTTCGACAGGCGCCGGCAACGACCAAATCCGCTTTGACATGACCTTCCTTGTCATGGCTCCAGGCGTGGAAATTATCACCCTCACCCGCGATGGAAACTTGAGCCGCCAGGAAGAAATTGACTACCTGAACAAGAACGGTTTTGCCGCCGACTTTGCCAAGCTGAAATACTCTTACAACGTAGGCATTTGGGGCACCTCCATCTGCGGCGGTGAGATTCTCGACTCCACACAAGGTCTGCCAGAATCCGCCTACCTGAAACACCCCAAGAAGGAAGGCCCCGAACTGTTGAAATTAGGCTTCGAGAAAGGCGAACTTTGCTCCGTGAACGGCAAGCACTATGACGACAAGATAGCAGCCATTCAGGCTGTTGAAGAGATTGGTGCAGCCTATGCCATCGGACGCGACTGCCATGTGGGCGACACCATCATCGGCATCAAGGGCCGTGTAGGTTTCGAGGCTGCCGCCCCCATGCTCATTATCGGTGCCCACCGTTTCTTGGAGAAATACACCCTTTCCAAGTGGCAGCAGTATTGGAAAGACCAGGTGAGCAACTGGTACGGCATGTTCCTGCACGAAAGCCAGTACCTGGAGCCTGTCATGCCCGACATCGAAGCCATGCTGACTTCTTCACAGCGAAATGTGACAGGCGAGGTAACCCTCGAACTCCGTCCCTACTGCTTCCAGACGGTAGGCGTTGATTCACCTAACGACTTGGTAAAGAACAAGCTCGGAGAATATGGCGAAACCGCCAAGGCATGGTCGTCCGAAGATGCCAAAGGCTTCATCAAGGTGACCTCCACCCCACTCCGCGCTTACTATCTGGCCCACCCTAACGAAGAAAGATAATGATACGAGTAGGAATATTAGGAGCTGCAGGATACACTGGCGGTGAACTCATCCGTTTACTCATCACCCATCCCGAAGTGAAAATTGTCTTTGCCAACAGCGAGTCGAATGCTGGCAACAAAGTATATGACGTGCACGAGGGCTTGCTGGGCGACACCGAATTGGAGTTCACCTCCGCCATGCCCTTCGACCAAGTCGATCTGATATTTTTCTGTTTTGGTCATGGAAAGAGTGAGGCTTTCTTGAAAGAGCACAACATCCCTGCCAACGTGAAAATCATCGACTTGGCACAAGATTTTCGCATCAAAGGTAACCACGACTACGTGTATGGCTTGCCAGAAATTCACCGCGAGGAAATAGCGGAATGCCAGCATTTGGCCAACCCCGGTTGTTTTGCCACATGCATCCAGCTGGGACTGCTCCCTCTGGCGAAAGCAGGCTTGCTGACCAACGACATCGCCGTCAACGCCATCACGGGTTCGACGGGTGCAGGACAGAAGCCCGGGGCAACCACCCACTTCTCTTGGAGGAGCAACAACTTCTCGGTCTATAAACTATTCACCCATCAGCACCTGCACGAGATTTGCCAGACACTCAACGAACTGAAACCCGCTGCAGCTCCCCACGTAATCGATACACTCAACGAAAGCTTTGAAGCAGAAGGAATCACCGTAGATTTTATCCCCTACCGTGGCGACTTCGCCCGAGGCATCTTCTGCACCGAGGTGGTGACACTGGACAAGAGCCTCGCAGAGAGCGATATCATCCAACTCTTCAAAACCTTCTATGCCCATGCCGCCTTCACCCACTACAGCGACAAAGCACCCGACCTGAAGCAAGTGGTGAACACCAACAAGGCCCTGGTGCATGTGCAGGTGTTCGGACGCAAGGTGGTCATCTTCTCCATGATAGACAACCTCTTGAAAGGTGCAGTCGGACAGGCAGTACAGAACATGAACATCATGTTCGGTTTGGACGAAAAATCAGGACTGAACCTGAAAGCAAGTGCTTTCTGACAGTGTCCCGTTAGCAGCCTCTCCCCTTGCGGTAACAATTATTTTCACTTTTCATTTTTCATTCCATGCAATTATTTGACGTATATCCACTTTTTGACATAGCCATCGACCACGGTAAGGGATGCCACGTATGGGACGAGGAAGGACAGGAATACCTCGACCTCTATGGCGGGCATGCAGTCATCAGCATCGGCCACTGCCACCCCCACTATGTTCAAGCCATGACCCAGCAGCTCAACAAGCTGGGATTTTACAGCAACTCCGTACAGAACCCCCTCCAGAAGAAACTTGCCACCCGTCTGGGCAAGGCTTCGGGCTATGAAGACTATCAGCTCTTCCTCATCAACTCAGGTGCCGAAGCCAACGAGAATGCACTGAAACTGGCATCCTTCTACAACGGTCGCACACGCGTCCTCTCTGCCGAGAAAGCCTTCCACGGTCGCACCTCGTTGGCTGTGGAAGTGACCAACAACCCTAAAATCATCGCCCCCATCAACAACAACGGACACGTGACCTACTTGCCCCTCAACGACATAGCTCCTTGGCAAGCCGAAATTGAGAAAGGCGACGTGTGTGCCGTCATCATCGAGTGCATCCAGGGCGTAGGAGGCATCCGCATGGTCACCAAGGAGTTCCTGCAGCAGTTGCGTGTCCTCTGCGACCAGCACAACACCGTGCTCATCTGCGACGAAATCCAGTGCGGCTACGGACGCTCCGGCAAGTTCTTCGCCCATCAGCACCTCAATGTCAAGCCCGACATGATAACAGTGGCCAAAGGCATCTGCAACGGTTTCCCCATGGCAGGCGTGCTCATAGCCCCCAACTTCCAGCCCGTCTATGGACAGTTGGGCACCACCTTCGGCGGCAACCACTTAGGTTGCGCAGGAGCCATTGCCGTACTCGACGTAATTGAGCAAGAGCATCTGGTAGAGAACGCCGCCAAGGTGGGCAACTACCTGCTCAACACGCTCCAGGCAGAGAAATCCGCAGGCCATCTGCCCCATGTAGTTGATGTGCGTGGCGAAGGTCTCATGATTGGCATCGAGCTGGACATCCCCTACAAGGAACCACGCACACGCCTCATCAAGGAGCAACATTGTTTCACAGGTTGCTCAGGCACCAACGTCATCCGTCTCCTGCCCCCGCTCTGCCTCTCCATGGAGGAAGCGGCCGACTTTATCGAACGTCTCAAGAAAGTGCTCTAACCCATGAAAACAACTCTCCTGCTCGCCACCTCTCTCATCACCACGACGGCACTCCACGCACAGAAGACGGAGAAAGTCCCCACCGAAGCGCACCAACTTTGCCGAACAGAAACATGCCGCCACCGCTCCCCTCACGGTGAAGGAAGCAAAGGCTTTGGAGAAATATTGGAAGAATGCCGCTGAAGAGATAGAAGTGCAATAATCACCAGATATGGACAAGAAAACACATGTGTAAGGATTTATATAGGTATTTCAGAAGCCTCACCATTACCATAATTTGTTCTCTCCCCGCTTCAGCTGCACCTCCTTCGCCGTGCCGTCGGCTTTCAGCACAATGCGGCACTTCCGCTGAGCGGTGAGCGTGAGGGTCGTCACGGAGCCTGCCCTCCACTCCATATCCACAGTGATGCCGCCACGGGCGCGGATGCCCGACACCGAACCATTCTTCCAATTGTCGGGCAAGGCAGGCAGCAGTTCCAGCACAATGGTCGGTTTGCCATTGGGGGCAAGCCGGTAGTCGCTCTGCACAAGCATCTCCACCACCCCTGCACAACCACCAAAATTGCCATCAATTTGAAAGGGCGAATGCGCATCGAGCAAGTTTGGGTACGTGCCCCCACCCCTGCGTGCATCAGTCCCCTTGTACCCATCAGGACTGACGTATGAGAGCAATTTGCGATAAATATGGTAAGCATTTCGGGCATCGTGCAGGCGAGCATAGAGGTTCACTCGCCACCCCGTGCTCCACCCTGTCGTTTGGTCACCTTTCAGCGCAAGGGTCGTGGAGGCGGCACGCTCAATGTCTGCTCGCTCATGCACGCCGTCGTCCACCGTGTGGCCGGGATAGATGCCGAACAGATGGCTCTGATGCCGATGATGCGGGTCTTCATCTTCCCAGTCGTAGAACCACTCTTGCAGGTTACCCTTCTTGCCAATCTTGTAGGGATGAAGACGAGCAAGCGTAGCTTCGGCCTTAGCCACGAAAGACTTGTCAACACCCAGCTCCAGCGCAGCATTGCGGGCATCGGTCACACATTCGCGAATCATGGCAAGGTCGGCAAAACCACCGTAGCAGGTGCGTCCATGATAGCCTTCGGGGGTCACGAAGACGTTTTCAGGCGATGTAGAGGGGGCAGTGATGAGCCACTCCTTGCCTTCCACTCCCATGCTGGTGGTGGTGACCAGCCAGTTCATGCAAAATTCAGCTGCCCCTTTCAGCACGGGATAGTACTCACGGAGGAAGTCCTTGTCGAGCGAGAATGTGTAATGCTCCCAAATGTGGGTGCTCATCCATGCACCGCCCATGTTCCAGTTTGCCCACATCGGGTCGCCCGTATGAAGCCCCACAGGACAGGTCATCGCCCAAATGTCGGTGTTGTGAGCCAGGCACCATCCCTTATCTACACCATAATAAGCCTTTGCTGTCTGCTCGCCCGAGCCTTGCAGTTCCTTGAGGAACGTGAGCAGCGGAAGGTGCATCTCAGGCATTGCAGCAGTTTCGGCTGCCCAATAGTTTTCCTGCACATTGATGTTGCTCGTATAATTGCACGACCAAGGTGGCAACATGCTCTCGTTCCAGAGTCCCTGCAGGTTGGCCGGCACATTAGGTGTGCGCGAGCAAGAAATGAGCAGGTAGCGTCCATACTGGAAGTAGAGGGCTTCGAGGTCGGGATTGAAGATGTTCTCATCCACATAGTCCTTCAACACTTCATCGGTTGGGCGTTCATCCTTCTTCCCTTTTCCCAATGAGAGTTTTACGCGGTTGTAGATGCTCTGATAGTCATGGATGTGGCGACTGAGCAATTCGTCGTATGGCACAGAAACCAGATGCTCAAGTCTTCGGTCGGCAATTTCCTTGTATGGCCTTCCCTCCTTCACAGGGTCCTTGTCAAAGCCATTGAAGGAAGTGGCATTGACAATGTAGATAGTCACTTCCTGTCCGCCCGACACAACAATGGCCCCATCCTTCTCTTCCACTTTCGCGCCCACCACCTTCACCTTCGTGCGGAAATGAATGCCGCGGTGAGGGTCGTAAGCAAACTTCTCATCCGAGTTGTAGTAGCTGGGCAGAGAAGCATAGCCCACATAGCCATCATTCACGATGGTGTTGCCATCAACTACACGGATGTCGCTGTGCAACTGACTATTGAGTGAGATGCGGGCCTCGATTCCAGCTGAAAATTCGTCCTTGATGCGGATGACGATGCCTGAGTCAGGATGGGTGGCAAAGTAATCCACCGTCTTCTTATACAATCCCCTCATCCACTCTGTGTGGGCAACGGCATTACCGATGTCGAGCCAGCGTTTGTATTCGTGATCGCCGATGTGACATTCAAGGAACTTGATATTGAGTTCGCCCAGTGGCTGGTAGTTTTGCGAAAAGTGCCCCTGCACATCCCGCTGCAGGCGGTCGGCCTCCCTGTAGTCGCCCTTCCGCAACGCCTCCCGGATGGCAGGAATCGTCTTGTAAGCTTCGGGGGAATAGATGTTCATGTTACACGGTTCGCCCGTCCACAGCGTGATGTCGTTCAGCGAAATCCTTTCTGTCTCATGCCCCCCATACACGATGCCGCCCATCGTGCCATTGCCAATTACCATAGCCTCCTCGAAATAGTCGGCGGGACGGTCGTAATGCAATGTCTGTGCCTCAGTCATCGCCATTGCAGCAAAGCCCAAAGCTAAAGTCATCAATCTTTTCATCTTATGCCTTCGTTATGTTTTGGTTGCAAAGGTACGTAAAATCTCCGAAATCATAAAATCTATGGAGAAAAGTACTTCAGAAAGTAGGATTTTTTATTGGTCTTTCTTTGTCTGCCGAAGGCACTATTACCATTCCAAAAGCACCTCTATAGTACCTCTATAGTACCTCGCATGTACCTCGCATGTACCTCGCATCCAACAATGCGAGTTTTATAGGAGGAAATACGGGGGTACTACAGAGGCACTTTTGCTGATGTATGATATTCAATTATTGGAACATACCGGAAATGTTTAGCCTACTATCACGTTGGGCCGAGCCATCTGCAAGAAGTGCTGATGCAAGCGCAGGTCGGCATCCAGTTCGGGGTGGAAGGCAGTGGCCAGTTGACAGCCTTGTTGGGCAGCCACCATGCGCCCATCCACCTGCGCCAGCGGCCTGCAATCAGGCGAAAGGATTTCTTCAATGTAGGGCGCACGGATAAAGGTCATGGGCACATCCTCGCCAATGCACTCCACCTGACCCACAGTATGAAAACTGCCCAATTGACGCCCGTAGGCATTACGGCGCACCCGGATGTTCATCGTGCCCAAATACCCGCTGGACAGAAGAATCATGCCAGCACAGGTGCCCAAGACGGGAAGACCCCGCAGAATAGCCTCTTGGACTGGCTTCAGCAGACCGAGTTGGTCAAGCAGACGCATCTGCACCGTACTCTCGCCTCCGGGCAACACCAATCCATCCATAGGCTGCAGCCAATCAGCAAGTTGCCGCACCTCGAAGGTCTCAGCCCCCAGTTGTTGCAACCGCTGTTCATGCTCAATGAATGCCCCTTGCAGGGCAAGAACCGCAATTTTCATTTCCCTCGTTCAGCCATCAAGAGTTCTATTTCCTGTTCGTTGATGCCCACCATCGCCTCGCCCAGGTCCTCGCTGAGTTCGGCCAAGAGTTTGGCATCCTGATAGTTCGTCACCGCCTGCACAATGGCAGCAGCACGCTTGCGTGGGTTTCCGCTCTTGAAGATGCCACTACCCACAAACACACCCTCTGCCCCAAGCTGCATCATCAGCGCAGCATCGGCAGGGGTAGCCACCCCTCCGGCAGCAAAGTTCACCACAGGCAGCTTGCCATTCTCGTGCACGAAACGCACCAGTTCATAAGGAGCCTGCAACTGCTTGGCAGCCTCAAAGAGTTCATCCTCGCTCATGCTCACCAAACGACGTATTTCGCTCTGCATCAACCGCATGTGGCTCACAGCCTGCACCACATCGCCTGTGCCAGGCTCACCCTTCGTACGAATCATCGTGGCGCCCTCAGCAATGCGGCGCAACGCCTCGCCCAGGTTCTTCGCCCCACACACAAAGGGCACATCAAAGCGGGTCTTGTCAATGTGGTAAATGTTGTCAGCAGGACTGAGCACCTCGCTCTCGTCAATGTAGTCAATCTCAATAGCTTGCAGAATCTGTGCTTCGGCAATATGCCCAATGCGGCACTTCGCCATCACAGGAATGCTCACCGCCTCCTGAATGCCCCGAATCATCTTGGGGTCGCTCATACGGCTCACCCCGCCCGCAGCACGTATGTCGGCTGGGATGCGCTCAAGTGCCATCACTGCACAAGCTCCCGCTTCTTCAGCAATGCGAGCCTGCTCAGGAGTTGTCACGTCCATAATTACACCGCCCTTCAGCATCTGAGCCAACTGGCGGTTCAATTCTTGTCTTTCGTTTGCCATGTTTTAATGAAATGATGAATAATGAAAAGTTTAGAACGAAGAGCTAAGGGTCACTATTTCTGGCGATAGCGAAGAGGGGGCATGCCCTTTTGCTTTTTGAAGAACCTGGAAAGATGAGCCTGAGAGGAGAAGCCCAATCGGGAAGCTATCTCCTTGAGAGAGAGAGACGTGGTGGTGAGCAATGTGACAATTTCCTGAACAATGCGCTCGTCTATGATGCTTTTGGGCGAACGCCCCACAATGCGACGCGTCACCTGCCCTAAATAGGGGGCACTCACATTCAGCTGTTCGGCATAAAATGCCACATCGGCATAGCGATGATAAAACCGCTCCACCGCATCGAGAAACTGGTTGTACAACTCCCCACTGCGCCCCATCGAACTCACATAACCCACAGGCAAATCGGCCAGCAATTCCCTTGCATGCCGGATGGCCTCGTCGGGTTCCTCCCCCCTATTCAGCAGCACCGCCACCGCCGAGGAGAGCTGGTTGGACGCTCCGTGCGGTCCTGCATGCCTTGCTTCCAGCACCACTGTACACAGGGGAAGAATCAGCCGTTCAATAGCCTTATACACATCAGCCGTAAGCAGCCGCTCGCCATGAGCCGACTCCTGCACAGGAGCATAGATGACATGCCGCGGACGATAGTGCCTCAGCACCTCAGCCACCGCCTCCACCACATCGATGCGACGAAGCAGACCCACTTTCACCACCTGCGGCTGCAAGTCGTTGATGATGGCTTCCACCTGCCCCCGCACAGCCGAAGCGGGCAGGTCGTAGAACTCTTGGATTCCCAAGGTGTTCTGCACCGTGATGGACGTGATGGCAGAGGCCGCCACTCCCCCCAGTTCGTGAATGAAGCGGATGTCCGCCTGCACCCCCGAACCACCAGTGCCGTCGCTACCCGTAATCGTCAATATTGCTCGTGCTGAATCCATGTCGCTTTTGAGTTTGTAATGAAATCTGGTGCAAAGGAACTAAAAATTGCAGAATTGACAAAACAAGACTCTATTTATGATAAAAGAAAATACAGTTTGGGCAAGAAAAGCAAGAGAAGCCTCAATAAATTACATGCCGTATCTGTCAAGGAGAAACGGCGTTTCTCCGTGGGAGATATGCCGTATGTGTTTGGGGAGGAAATAAGACCCCAATTTGTGCTATGCGGGGAAGGGAATCTTTGAAATATAGAATTTCTATAATAGAATTTGTATAATCAAAATGATTTGCTTACCTTTGCGCCAAAAAGCAGCATTATGGAGAATCCTTTCTACATCACTGGCATTATTCCAGAACCTTACTTTTGCGACAGGAAGAAAGAAACCCGATTAATGCTAAAGGTTCAGAGGAAAAACAGGGCCACCCCTGCCACACTGATGAGAGCACCAAGAATCTCGAGCGGAGTGACTTTCTGATGGAAGAAATACCACGAGGGCAAGAGGATGAAGATGGGGGTCATGGCCATGATGGTTTGAGCAATACCTGTGGAGGTGTAGAGTGTGGCCATGAGCGAGAGACTGACACCAAGGAAGGGTCCCATGAGGGTGGCGATGAAGGCAAAGGTCATGCCGCGGCGGTCGCGGGTGACGGAGAGAATCTTACGCGTCTTTCCTGTAAGGAGCATGGTGAGTGAAAAACAGACGAAACCAGTGACGGCACGCATAAAGGTGCTGGCGAAAGGCATGATGTCCAAGGCTTCGGGCGACTGGATGAGGGTTTCGTAGTGGGTCATGCCCACCTTACTGAGCACCAGGCCAATGCCCTGCCCCAATCCGGCTCCGATGCCGAAGAGCACTCCTTTGAGGGGAAGCTTAAGGCTCAACTTGTGATGTTCACCACCCTTTGAAAGCACGCTCAACCCAATGCCAAACATGGTGATGAGCATGCCCGTGATGGCAAGTCCCGACATTCGCTCACCTAAAAGGATAAAGCCAAAGATGGCTGCAGCAGCAGGTGCCAAGGTCATGAAGAGCTGTCCGAAACGACTGCCAATGAGCAGGTAGGAGTTGAAGAGGCAGTAGTCGCCCAGCACATAGCCAACAAAACCGGAAAGGGAGAGCCACAGCCAGGTTTCTCCGTCGGCATCCTGCGGCAGGAGATTGCCGCAAACAGCCCACATTAAGATGGCCAAAAAGACCAGCGACATGAGCATACGGATGACATTCAGCCCAAGTGGGGAAAGGCGTTTGCTCGCCACTTCGGCTGCCAAAGCGGTGACCGTCCAGAGGATGGTGACCAAGAGCGAGATGAGTTCACCTTTATACATAAGTGCATTACAAGTTTGCATTGGATGGAGAGGAGAGGTGAAACGCTCTATTCAACCGTACAAGGGATGAGTTTCACCTCGCTGTTTAAGCCAGAAGGAACTACGCCCCATTGGTCATAGTGCTGGGTCTTGTAGTTGAGGTCAACGACGTTAATTTCCTTGAACTTGCGCCACTCCACCCCATCGCGATCCATCTTGGCAATGCGGTTGGCAGGAAGATTGGCGACCTCCACCTCAAGCGTGTTTTTGCCATCACGAAGGAACTCTGTGATGTCAAGACGATAGGGTACGGAGAAGAGGATGCCAGCATCATGACCATTGACGAATACGTGAGCCGTTTCGCGCACATCGCCCAAATCAAGGACGTAGGCAGAAAGGGCTGCTCGCTTGGAAGGTAGCGAGAAGGTGGTCTTATACACACCGGTTGCCATCGTTTCGTTGAGGACAGCTTCACCAAGGGCTGTCCACGGCTTAGGGGCACCGTTCATGGTGTAGGTCTTATCAATCTTCACAGGGGCCGATTCCTTGAAAGCAAGAGTCCATCCAGTTAAGTTCCGTGCCTTGGCGGCATTGGCTCTCAGATATTTGTGAGGCTTCAGCGTCTCAGAGGGGGCATTGGTATAAGTGCGAAGGATGATGCTTTCGCCACTCTTCAGCTGCACTCTCACACGCCCTTGCGCATCCATCTTGGCAAGGTCTATTTGTCCGTTCAGGGGATTGTAAAACACCACTTTCTTCGCTTTCACGCCCAAAGCGACAAAGGCATCGATATCCTTGTCTTGAAGATTGGAGACGAAGTAGTGATAACCATCAGGATTGGTGCGGCGAATGCAGCCCAAACCTTGCTCTAAACGCATGGGTTCTTTTTTTGCTGCACTGAACTTCAACCCATCGCTAAAATTGGGTGAAGTGACGATGCTTCCCTTGCCCCACACGATGCGCATGGCCTGTTCAGGATGGAAGGTGACAGTTTGCTGCATTTTCTGCAACAGGTCAATCAGTTCCTGCTGTTCAGCAGCCTGATGATAGCCTGGCACAGACATCGGGAAGGAACGGACAAACATCACTTGCCCACCCTGCTCTGCTATCTCCAGAAGACGACGAAAGCTGGCTGCCGGCATAAAGCGCACATCGGGAATGATGATGGTGGCATAGCGTTTCGTGATGTTGTCTTGCATCAGATAACGGTCGGAAATGTAATCGACATCGTAACCACTCTTGATGATGGTTTGAACCGTCTCAATAAATTGGGGAGCACGTTTCTCCATCGAATGAATGTCGAAGAGTGCGACTGTGCCTGGCTGGTCGTAAAGCATGTCGTAATAAGGAAGATAGACCAGCACATCGTTGTCGGGTTCTCCCCACTGGAGGAACGACTGACAACGCTGAATGTACTGCGAGAAGGCTGGCATAGCCGACCACCAGTTGTTGTAGGGAGTCATATCTACACTCGCATAGAATCGCCAACCTGGCCACTCCGCGTCTTTGGGAGAATAACACGAGCCATGGAAGAACACGTGATTCACTCCTGAAAGGAACATCAAGTCAAGGTCGGGCTTACACTGGGAGAGTGAAGTGCGGAAATGCTCCGTCAACCAAGTGAAGGTTTCGCTTGAAGTATATTTCTTACCTGAGATATGAGCGGCTGATGAGGCATACTTCAGCATCGAGATGTCAGAAAAGTTCTTTTTTGTGAAACCTTCATCCTTACGCAAGCCCAAAATGCCAAAATCACTCAGTCCGAAGCCTTCACATTCTGGTATATCGACCGCTGCATACACATAAAGAAGATTGGCAGGACTTCCATGCGCCTGGTTACGGGTCTGACTCCCATGACGATGCGCCCAGTCGGTCCACTGGGTGGTGAAGTTCTCCAAGAGGAGGTCGCCCAATGTTTCGCGATAGTCACTGACAATTCGCTTATCAGCATCTGTACGGAGCGAATCTTTCTTATTTAATATGTAGGTGAAAGGCATCAAGTCGTAGCCCCGGCGTTTCTGAAATTCCTCGTAGAGTTTGGGTGTCCAGTCGGCACCATACACCTCATAGGAATCATTGAACATCACACGTGGGAAGGGTACATTCTGATGAGCAAAAGCCGTGTCGAAACGTTCGAAATAGTGAGCTACGGCATCGTGGTCGAAATGGTCAATCACAAAGCCTTCCCCTCCAGGAGCCGCACGTTTCACTTTCTGGCCTGTTCGTCCCATCGTCGCATCCTGGTTGGCATCAAATACAATCTTGTGAGCTGCATCGGCTTCGCTCACTAAAGGTCCGCCAAAGGGCCAACCCGTACCTGTGGCCATATTGGTTTCAATGCCCAACTCAGCTCCTCGGGTCTCCACATACTTCAACATACGCATCCAACGCGGAGAAAGATAGGGGATGTCGTTGGCATCATTCCCTTTCACCCCATAGATGGGTGTGATTTCCACGCCACCTATACCCGCCTTGGCGTATGCTGAGAGATTATAGTCCAAACCTGCTGAATCGACCGCACTTCCCAACCACCACCAGCGGGTGTAGGGCTTCGCTTCCTGCGGAATGGGAATCCACTGCTGGGCAAGGGCACGCATACTAAAGACGAGAATAAGGGCAAAGGAGAAGAATGTTTTCGCCCAACAAGGAAAGTGAGTCAATTTCTTCATTTTGATGATTCGTGTTGATGTTTACGATGCGAAAATACGACTATTTTATGGGTTTGACAAATTTTTATGCCATCCTTTGCCCTCACATATCCTTTTTTTGCCTAACTTTGTACCGTTTTTACATTAAGACAGGCAGCAAAACCCTCTCATGGAAAACTCTACAGGTACAAGTACACTCATCAGAAAGACAACGAATGAACCACAATGGTTCGCCCTAAAAGTCAGCAGGAAAGAATCGTTGGCAATATCTCTTCTGGAGGATGCCGGTGTGCGTGTCTATTGCCCAACAGCTGCGACAGATACCACAATCCAGGGGAAAAAGGTGATTGTAGAGCGTCCGCTCATCCCCAACACCATTTTTGCGTTTGCTCCCTTCCGCACCATCAATGCCATCAAGAACCTACACACGTTCATTACTTATAGCTACAGAAAAGAAAAGGGTAAATACAAGATATTGCAAGTGCCAAAACGAGAAATGGAGCGATTCATCGACTCTTCCACCAAGATGAAGAACGACATCACTTATTTCCAGCCAGAGGAGGTAGAACTGAAAAAGGGGGACAAGGTGCGAATTGTTGGCGGTCTGTTCGATGGTTATGAAGGCACTTTGCTCAAAGCGAAAGGAAGGGCGAAACGCATGTTCCTGATTAACTTTGAATTGTTAGGAGCTATCGGTACGCACATTGAACCACAATACATCAAGGTCATCAAATAGGAGTAAGCATCCGTTGAAATACACGTTGTAACAGTTGTAGTTTCGTTGTACCTTTGCAGTCGCAATAGTGCACACAACTACAACTGTTATTGTATCATGACCAAAGAAAAGTTTGAAGTATTACAATTGAACTTGCGACAGAGC
>ODAI014570726.1_pt1 | contig 20632 bp, 13 predicted proteins | sample 1539321 | NCBI WGS metagenome assembly ODAI01 (sample SAMN02144231, study PRJEB22623) | gut metagenome | biome: sheep rumen | host: Ovis aries | place: New Zealand
CGGGCTACTCCTACCGCCTCGAGGCCCTCGAGGTCAGGCTCGTCGAGAAGGGCGCGCCCGCCCCGGGCGCGACCGCGGGCGCGTACCGCACGCCGCTTCTGCGGTTCAGGTCCCACGTCCAGTCGAAGGGCTGGCAGGGCTACGCCCCCGAAGGCGGCACATCGGGCGTCGCGCGCAGCGGGCTGCGCATCGAGGCTCTCGACATGAAGCTCGGCGAGGCAGCGGGCAGGAGCTCCGTGCAATACCGGACTTCGGTCCAGAACCTCGGCTGGCAGGGCTGGAAGCAGAACGGCCAGATGGCCGGCACGTCGGGCAGGGGCCTGCGCGTCGAGGCCCTGCAGGCCAAGCTCACCGGCGACATGGCCAAGAAGTACGACCTGTACTACCGCACCTACGCGCAAGGATTCGGCTGGATGGGCTGGGCCAAGAACGGCGAGCCCGCGGGCGTGAAGAACATACCGTGCCGCATCGAGGCGTACCAGATGACACTCGTGCGCAAAGGCGGCGCGGCCCCCGGCTCGACGGCCAACGCCTATCGTGATGTCCAGCTGGGGCTCGAGGATTGGAAAAACCTTCTCGACGACGCGAGCGGCGAGGCGAGCATCCACGTCTACAACGGCACGGTGACCGAAGAGGACATGCAGGCGATCAGGGATCAGATGGGCTACGGCGACCGCCTCGGCTTCATCGCCCTGAACGTCAAAACCGGGAAGTGCATCTCCTATAACCCCGACGCCGAGATCTTCAGCGCTTCGTCGATCAAGGCCTCGTTCTGCTGCTCGCTTTGCAAATACGACGCTCCGGGCATCGCAGGCTACGCGGGAACCATGTGGGAGACTTGCACGAATTCCGACAACTACGCGTATGCGACGCTGGTGAACGCCTACGGCCGCGGATACTACTACGACTTCATGGACGAGGCCGACGTCGACTTCTCCATCGGCCCCGAAGGCTACGCCACCTACTCGCCGCGCAAGCTGTGCAAGCTGTGGGCGGTCATGGCCGACTACATCGACTATGGCTACCAATACGGCGAGGACAACTGGCACCAGTTCCGCGACAGCTTCGAGAACGGCTTCTACAAGGTCGGGTACATGTACCCCGGCTCCTGGTGCGGCGGAATCTACAACGGCGGCGCCTATGAGGACGACGTCATCTACGCCGTGATGTCGGCTTACAGCTACGAAAGCGACAAAACCCAGGTCTGGGACGTCGGCGACGCCCTCAAGCAGGCGCTTCAGTACTAGGCGCCCCTACAAGGCGCGCAGCCGTGTCAGCTCGCGCTCGATCTCGGCTAGCAGCCCGGCGTAGTCCATGACCTTGCGACCGCGCAACAGCTCGGTGATGACGTCGACCGGCTTGGCCAAGGGAGCGAGCGCGAGGTTCGACAGCACGCCTTTCAAGGCGTGCGCCGCCTCGAACGCATCGTCGAGCCGACCGTCGCGAAGCGCCTCCTCGAGCTGCGCGAAGCCGTCGTCGCCTTTCACCGTCTCGACGAGGCGCAGGTAGAGCGCCTCGTTGCCCATGCACCTCGCAAGGCCGCTGTCGACATCCGCGCCGTACGCAATCAAATCTTCGAGCTTCATCCCCCGACTCCGTTTCACCTGGTGTGCTAGCGCGTTCGACCCGCTTCGAGCGCAGCATCGCGCGCCCGTGCGAAGACCGATGAGACCTCTGCGTCGTCATCGGGCCGGTACGTGGCAAGGCCGCCTACGATCAGGGCCCCGCCGTTCGACTTCCTCGATTCCCCATCTTCGACCAGCCGCTCCATGAGCGCGATGCGCGAATCGTAATCGCCTCCCTTGAGCAGCACCACGAACCTGTTCGCAGCAACCCTGAAAACGGGACTGTGCTTGAACACGACGCAGACGATCGCACACCCGTCCTTGATGCGCTGGTCGTCGGCCCCTCCCGCCATGGGCGCGTCGTCGGGCACGCCGACGACGTCGCAGACCGCCACGGCGAACGGCTCTGCGCTCCCTTCGCATATGGCGCCGTCCAGCTCCTCTTCCACGATGTGGAACGCCTGCCCGTTCTTCACGCTCGTCAATTCGTCCCGCCATGCGACGAGCATGGACTTGCCGCGCTCGCGGCCCTCGCGAACCTGCTCGTCGACGTTGCTTATGCCGACGACGATGTGGCTGCGGTCCGCCTCGTCCTCCATCTGCGTTGCCTTCATCGTCACGTATGTCGGTGAGCCGTCCAGCACGAGCCGGAACGTCAGGTCGAACGAGCCGTCGCGGCCGAGCTTCGAAAGGACGTTGTCCTTCGTGAACCGCGACAGGAACAGCGGGGCGTCATCGGGATGAACCACGCTCATCATCGTCTCGCGGAGCAAGCCGAAGAAATCGTCGCCCCGCCGTTTGACGTCGAAGTCGTTCCTCCGTTCGCTCGGCTTGTATCCGATGAAGCGATCGTCTTCGATATCGACGTAATAGATGCCGAAGTAGTCGGCGGCGAGCGCCCGCGTGACGCTTCCGAACAGGACGCTGCTTCGCCTCGCCTTGCTGAACGGGAGGCGTTCCTTTCGCCGGCCCTCGCCGCGCCCGCCACGCCAGTCTATGGGAAGCACGTCGATCGTCTTCTTTCTTTCGAGCAGAAACGCCTCGAACTGCTCGGCGGGAACAGGCTGCGAGAAATAGTATCCCTGCACGAAATCGCAGCCCATCTCCTTGAGCGCAACGAGCTGGTCTTCGGTCTCGACGCCCTCGGCGATGACGGGGACGGACAGGTACTCGGCGATGTCGATGATGATTTCGAGCATGCGCGTATCCCGTCGCCCGCTGAACGCGTTGCGGATGAACTGCATGTCGAGCTTCAACGCGTCGATGGGCAACGTCGAAATCATGTTCAGTGACGAATATCCCGTGCCGAAATCGTCCATCTCGACCCGAAGCCCGAGCGACCTGAACCGTTCGACCATCTCGATGATCTGCTCGGAGTCCTGCGTGTACGCAGACTCGGTTATCTCCAGGAGCAGCTCGTAGGGATCGATGCCGCTCTCCTCGATGATCTCCAGGACGGTTTCGACGAGGTGCGGATCGTGCATGTCGATGCGCGACACGTTTACCGACACGGGCACGGTGAAGCCGAACCGCTCCCTCCATTCCCCGACCTGGCGCGTCGCCTCGCGCCAAACGTACGTGTCGAGTTTCTGGATGAGCCCGTTGTTCTCGAACAGGGGGATGAAATCGTTCGGCGTGATCATGCCGAGTTCGGGATGGGCCCACCGCACGAGGGCTTCGGCGCTCGCAAGCGCCGGCACTTCGGGTCCGATATCGAATTTCGGCTGATAGTAGACTTGGAACTGGCGCTCCTTGATTGCATTGGGGAAATCGGCGATGAGCTGCTCGGAATACAGCTCCTGCTCGTGCATCTTGTCATCGTACAGGCCGATCCTTCGCGTGAAGCTGCCCTGCACCGTGTCGGCTGCCATCTTCGCACGGTCGAAACGCCGCTCCACGACAAGGCCCTTGTCCACGTTCGCGTAGACGCCCATGCGCAGCCACACGCGCGAATCGTCGGATTCCTCTTCGGAAAGCGCGATGGAGGCACGGTCGAGGAGCGCCTCGTACGATTCGCCATGCGGGCAGTAGAGCATGAACGTGTCCGCTTCCTTGCGGCACACGAACCCGCCGGCGTCCTGCATCATCTCGCGCAGCGTCTCGCCGATTCGCCGCAAGATGCTGTCGGCGTGCACCGAGCCGAGCCGTTCGTTGATGAGGCGGAAATGGTTGATGTCGATTACCATGGCATCCATTTCGACGTCTCTATGGTGGCGGTCGTACTGCTCGACGTATTTGTAGAAATACTCGCGGTTGTACAGTCCCGTGATCACGTCACGTTCGGTGAAGCTGATGATCTGGCGATCCTCCGCCAGCTCGATGGTCCGGCGGACGCGGGCGCGGATCACGCCGGCCTGCGGGTACGGCTTCGGGATGAAATCGATGGCGCCCATCGTCAGGCTCTCGATCTCCGCATCCTGGTCAGACGTGATGACGATAATGGGGAGATGGGAGATCGTGGGATCGGTTTTCGCCTTCCTCAGAACGTCCATGCCGTTCAAGACCGGCATCATCAGGTCGAGCAAGACGAGCGAGAGCGTTTCGTTGAGTTCGTGCATCGTCCCGAGGGCTTCTTCCCCGTTTTCGGCGAAGATTAGCTCGTAGTCGTCTTGGAGGACGTTTCTCAGCAGCTCGCGATCCACGTACTCGTCATCCACGACCAGTATCAGACGCTTGCCGTTCGCGGAATGGAACTTCTCGTGACTCTTCAGCATTGACTTGCTTCCTTTACGCCTGCGCGTTGCGGATTTCCGCCATACCGTACGTTTTCAACATAAGCCCGACCAAAAGGCCCGACAGAGCTTCTCACCATGATAAATGGTCGCGTGCGAATTCGCCATCGCTTTGTCGCCATCCGGCTTCGCCGTCGCGTGCAAACGTATTTCCGATGCCGCGCCCATAAATCGCATACAATAGTGCGCATGGTTTTTTCAAGCTCAGTCTTCCTGTTCGCGTTCCTGCCCGTGTTCCTGGCGCTTTACTTCGCCATGCCCTGGCGCGCGGCGAAAAACACGTGGCTGCTCGTCGCGTCGCTGTTCTTCTACGCGTGGGGCGAGCCGGTCTACGTGGCGCTCATGGTGGCCTCGATCGTGGCGAACTGGGCGTTCGGGCTGGCCGTGGGGTCGCCGGGCGCGAGCGGAGGGCGGAGGCGCGCGCTGCTCGCCCTCGCCGTCGCCTTCGACGTGCTCGTCATCGGCTTCTTCAAGTACGAGGGGTTCGTGGCCGAGAACGCCAACGCCCTCCTCGGCGCCGCGGTCGTGCCCGACCTGGAGCTGCCGCTGCCCATCGGCATCTCGTTCTACACGCTGCAGGCGCTCTCCTACGTCATCGACGTCTACCGCCGCGAGGTGGAGCCCCAGCGCAACGTGCTCTACCTCGGCATGTACGTGGCCTGCTTCCCGCAGCTCATCGCGGGCCCCATCGTGCGCTACCAGACGATCCAGGAGCAGGTCGTGGGGCGCCGCGAGACGCTCGACGACTTCGCGGACGGGGTGCGGCTGTTCGCCATAGGCCTCGCGAAGAAGGCGCTGCTCGCGAACACGGTCGCCATCCTGGCGACGAAGATGCTGTCCATGGGGGGCCCGGAGATCGGCGCCGTCGGCGCTTGGGCGGGCCTCGTCGCCTACACGTTCCAGATCTTCTTCGACTTCTCGGGCTACTCCGACATGGCCATAGGCCTCGGGCGCATGATGGGCTTCAGGTACCTGCGCAACTTCAACTACCCCTACATCTCCCGCTCGATCACCGAGTTCTGGCGGCGCTGGCACATATCGCTGTCGACGTTCTTCCGCGACTACATATACATCCCGCTCGGCGGCTCGCGTTGCTCGGCCGCGCGGAACATGTTCAACATCGCGGTCGTCTGGGCCGTGACGGGGCTCTGGCACGGGGCCGCCTGGAACTACGTGCTCTGGGGCGTCTACTACGGCGCGCTCCTCATCTGCGAGAAGTACGTGTGGGGCCGCGCCCTCGCCAAGCTGCCGGCCCCGGTCGGCCACCTGTACTGCGTCGCCGTGTTCGTGTTCGGCTGGTCGTTCTTCTGGATCACCGACCCCTCCCAGCTCGTGCCCTACTGGCAGGCGCTCGCCGGCGCGTTCGGGCCCACGGGCGCTTCCACGTTCTGGGAGCTCACAGCCTGGGAGTACCTGCCCGTGTTCGCCCTCTGCGCGCTGGCCTCGACGCCGATTTGCCCGTTTTTGAAGGAGCGCTTCCTGGCCTGGGTCGAGAACCGGGACCCCGTGCGCATCCGCGAGGACGGGATCGCGAACCCGCGGCGGCTCGACACGCCCTCGCTCGCCACGTTCGACGCAAAGCCGGCCGACCGGCGCCGGGCCATCGCCTTTTGCGCCGCCTCCGTCGCCTACGACATCGCCATCGTCGCCTTGCTGCTCGCGAGCTGCGCGTCAGTCGTGTCGGGCTCGTTCAACCCGTTCATCTACTTCCAGTTCTAGAATAGGAGCCCGTGAAACGCATCCGGAACATAGCGCTCGCCGCGGCAACCGCCGTCATCGTGTTTTCCGCCATCGTGTACAACGTCGCGAACCTCGTTGCACCCGACGTGGTCGAAATTCCCCCGTATTCGGACATCGAAGCGCGCTATTACGCCACGTTTCCCGATTTGAAGCCGGATGCAGTGCTGGACAAGACGTACCAGGACTCGCTCGACGCGTTTCTGTCCGACCACGTCCCCCTGCGGACGGCGGCGGCGCTCTCCAACGCGGCGTTGCAGCGCGCGGGCATTGCGGCGTCGGCAGCGCTTTTCGGCTATGACGTGTACCCCACCTACCTCGACTCGCATTACTACGTCGTGCCCCGCGATGGGATAATCGTCGACCGAGCCGAGCAAGCACCCGCAGACGGGGGCGGGAATGCGCTCGACGCTTGGGTGCGCACGCTGAACGAAGCCGCCGCGAACCATCCGGACGTGCGCTTCGTCTACGATTGCGTGGCACGCCACAACCAGACGGAAGCCAACCCCACCTACCGCTTTTTCAGCGACCGGCTGAATTCCGAATGGGCTCAGAAGAACCTCGTGGACAGGCTCGATGGGCGCATTTCGGCGTTCGTCGACCCCGTCGAATCGTACGATGAGATCCTGGACGAATGGGTCGCCACCGAGGAGCATTGGACGCTGAAGCGCGCCCTGAAATCGTACAACCAGGTTGCAGAGCGGCTCTCGCTCAAGCAATACGATTACGTGGACCCCGTCGAAGTCGTCGGGCATTGGTACGGCGACTACGCAAGAAGCGGGCTCGACCTCGACATCCCGACGAACCTCGAGGACATGCCCATCGACTTCTCCAACTTGACTTTCTACGAATTGGGCGACGTCGGCGGGGCGGAAAAGCAGATGGGCATGCGCGACGACGTCCTCGCGGGCAGGGCCACCATAGAGCCGGGCGGCGTGGCGCAGTACTACGGGTACTTCGGCGGCGGCAACACGGAAGCCCTGAACAGCGGCGAGAACAACGGCAAGACGCTGCTGTTCGTCGGAGATTCGCTGTCATATTGCCTGTCGCGGTACCTCGCGGCAAACTACGAACATGCAGTCTTCATCCTGCCCGGCAACAGCCGCATGGACGGCACGTTCGAGGACTACATCGAGCAGTACGGCCCCGACGACGTCATCGTCATGACACATGTGACGAAATACGAGATGTTCGCCGAGTACTCGCCGGAGTTCATGGGGCTAGACGGCGGCGCGTAAGCGGAGAGCGTATGCGAGCTCGAGCGCATCTTGTCGTATCATGATGCGAAACCACCCGATTCTTGAAACTGGTGATGGAAGATGAAATGCCCCGCATGCGGAAGTAGCTCAATCGACTTTCAAGCCGACCGATTCACGTGCGAATCGTGCGGCGAGAGTTTCCCGTCCTCGAGCATGTTCGAAATCCTCTGCCCGATATCCGATTGGTTGCAAGGCGCACCCTCGGGCGGTGGGCGCAACGCCCGCGACAACGGCAGGAACAGCGCCCGCGAGAGCAACGGGCCCGGCGAGCCGCGCCGTGCCGACGCAGGCGATCCCGTATCCGATTTGAACGCCATGACCTGGGGCATGGTCGGGAATGCGATGGCGCCCTCCGTAGAGAGGATCCGTCGTTACGGAAAACGCTTCGACGGGATCGACGCGCGCCTGGACAATCGCGTGCGGGAGCACCTGAACCGCAGCATCTACGACCAGTTCAACCATGACCTCGAATCGATAGCGTGTCGTATGGCGCTCGCGGACGGGCACGTCAAGCCCGAAGAGCTCGCGCTCGTCAACAGCGCGCTTGGCCTGGAGCTCAGCGAAGCGGACATGCGCATGCGCGCTCAATCGGACGACGGGGCCCCGTCGCGCGACGGCGTCCAATTGGGCGACGGTGCCAAGGACGACGGCGCCAAATCGGGCGACGGTGCCAAGGACGATTTCTTCAGCACTCCCCCGCAATCGTTCGTCGCGGCAATCGTCTACGACAACCACCTCTATGCAGAGACGGGAAACCCCAACGACAGCTGCGCCGAGCTGCTGCTCCGCACCTTGAAAACGCTCTGCGAGGAAATCCTCATCTGCGACGGCGACATGGGAGCCGACGAGACCGCCCGCTTCACGAGTCTCATGACGTCAATCCAGGACCTGCTTGTGGAAAAGCTCGACTCGTGGGAAGGAAAGCCGCGCATCTCGTCGCTCGCGCTGTCGCCGAGTCGGGACGGCGCGAAGAGCGCAGGCGAAGCCGCGTCCGAGGGAGACGCGTCCGCGGGCGAAACCGCATCCGTGGAGAAGGGCGCGTCCACAGGCGAGGCAACGGGCGCGAAGGGGAGCGAGACCGCAGGCGAGGCGATGTCCGCGGAGGAAGCCGCCCCCGAGGACGAGGCGACGCTCGAAGAGCTTCTCGACGAGCTCAACTCCCTGACCGGCATGAAGCAGGTGAAGCAGGAGATAACGTCGCTCGTGAACCTTGCACGCGTTCAGAAAGCACGTGAAGAGCACGGCATCAAGCAGAACCCGCTCTCGCTCCACCTCGTGTTCTACGGCAACCCGGGCACCGGCAAGACGACCGTCGCACGCCTGGTCTCCCGCTTCTACCGGAAGCTCGGCATCCTGACCAAAGGGCACCTCGTCGAGGTGGACCGCTCCGGCCTCGTTGCGGGCTACGTCGGGCAAACCGCCTTGAAGACGGCCGAGGTCATCGAGAAAGCCCTCGGCGGCGTGCTGTTCATAGACGAGGCGTACGCCCTGAGCGTGCATCGGGGCGAAGCCGATTTCGGGCAAGAAGCCATCGACACCCTGCTGAAGGGGATGGAGGACCACCGAGACAACCTGGTGGTCATCGTCGCCGGCTACACAGAACCCATGCAGACTTTCCTGGACTCGAACCCCGGACTGCGCAGCCGTTTCAACAAGTTCATCTTGTTCCCAGATTTCACGCCGGCCGAACTGCTCGAGATCTTCCGAAGCCAATGCGCCAAGAACAGCATGGAACCAACCGAAGAGGCTTGCGAGGCGGCGGGCGGGCATTTTTCCGAGCTCGTCGAGCGCCACGACCCGTCTTTCGCAAACGGGCGCACGGTGCGCAACTTCTTCGAGGACGTGCTCACGTGCCAGGCGAACCGGTTGGCGGGCGAGAAGGAGCTGACCCGCGACGCCCTCGTCGAGATAACGGTTGACGACATAGAGGCTGCAAAGAAGATGCATGGTGAGGACGCCTGCTGATCTCCTGGGCACAATGCAAAGATTTGCCAGCAAATATGAAGACGACGTCCTCCGCACGATGTGCTGCATACGATAATGCTTCGCATGGCAAACGCGCTTAAAGCATATTCTACGGTAGCGCCTGGCGAGGTCGGCGAATCCCTGTTCGAGGACCGAAAGAGCCAGTTCTTCGGATTCGCGATACACGCTGAATCGGCCGAAGAGGCGATCGAGTTCAGGCATGGCGTCATCGAGCGGATTCCCGCTGCAAGCCACTACGTATCGGCGTGGGTTCTTGCCGACGGGACCGAGTTTTTCTCCGATGCGAAAGAGCCGCACGGCTCAGCAGGGCTTCCCACCCTGAACGCCATAAAGGGACGAGACCTCAAGGACACGGCATGCGTCGTCGCGCGAATATTCGGGGGTACCTTGCTCGGCAAGGGCGGCCTCATGCGCGCCTACGCCAAAGCCGCATCCGACGCGCTCGACGCTTCGCGCATCGCGCAGCGAACCCCTTGCCGCATAATCGAAGTCGTCGCTCCCTACCAGCTTTACGACCCGCTGGTCAGCCGCCTCGCCTCCTGGAATGCACACGTGGACGGGACCGATTTCGCGCAAGAGGTCACGCTGCGACTCGCGACCCCAACCGAAGCCGCAAGCGAGCTTGCCGAGCGCATCCGGGATTTCTCGAGCGCGCGTGCGGTTTGCACGCTTCGCGGCGAAGAGCTGCGCTTCCTTTAGGCGAGACGGCGCCGGGCTGCCGGGCGACGACGCACTTCTCGGATATTATGCCGCGAGTTCGCGAGGGGTGGTGGCAGGATAACTCAGGGTCTCGTCGAAAAAGTGTACATTTTCTTTCAGGGCAATTTCCGTGACCTGCTATTTCTCGGTATTTAGTCATCGCATTTCGAAAATATGTACACTTTTGGGCATACGTGCATCAAAAGGCCCGATGCCCATACGGCTCGGGAATCGCCTGGGGCGAGTTCCACATGCCACGGAATACAGGCGTTGAATAATTCTGGCGGACACGCTCTTTTGAAACATAGCCCAACGATTTGCAAAAATCGACCGCCCTAGAAAAGCAATCAGGCCAGCTACTAAAGCGCTGACCTGGTGTAATCGTGGTGGTCAGGGGGGGACTTGAACCCTCGGCACGCGGATTTTCAGTCCGCTGCTCTACCAACTGAGCTACCTGACCATATGTAATGCATCGCTATGACGCGAAAATGTATTCTACTAGTCACTGTTCGGCAGGTCAACCCCCGTTCACGTTTTATCCAAGGTCTAGCATCTGGGCAAGCACTGGAAAAGCGGAACCCGAAAGCGGGAAAGCGGGCACGCTCCCCGCGCCCAAGCCCCGGCAAGGCCCCAGCGCCCCGCAGCTCGGCACGGGGCACGACCCCGCGCCCTCCCCAAACAACGTTTGCGCCAGAGGCGATGCGCTATCGCGTCGTGGGCTCATAGCGTGCATGCCCGAAGAACACCTCGTCGAAAAACCGCCGCACGTTTTCGGCGCCGAGCGCCGCCGTCCACAGATCCGTCGACACGCCGCCCTCGTCGATGAGGCCGTCGGAGTAATCCTTGTTGCGCCGCCACTTTCGCTCAAGGGCCTCGCCCGCAAGCGCCGGCGAACCCTGTTCCATCTCCGCAAACAGGCGAAGCGCGCCGAGGAAGCAGTCCAGGGCGCGACCATCCTGTTCGGCGCTCGGCGCCTTCGCGATGCAAACAGGCCTTATGTCGTCGTACCAACGCGGCTGCGTTGGGAACGCGGGCATCTCGTCCCACTCCCGCGCGAATTGCGCAAGCGAGCCGATTCCCGCATCGAACGCCTCGTCATGGTTCACTGACAAATCGTAGATTTCAATGAGGAAGAACCGCTTGTCGCCGTTGTACACATAATCCGTCGAGAACAAAGGTAGGTTCTTGAAATACGGCATGATGACGAACGAGCTGAGCTGGTTCGACTCCACATCCTTCGCCGTCATCATGAGCAGGTTGCCAACGCCTTCGATATCGAACTGCCGCACATGGTTCGGCCGTCCGCCGACGTTGGGGTTCGCGAATTCCGGCGCGACTGCGCGTTCCGTGACGGCATAGCGCTCGCGCAGAAACGCCACGCCAGCCTCGAGCCGCTCGTCGATGCGGCGGTTGTTCAGGTCGTGATAGTTTTCTACTGACATCATGATCCTCTTCCTACTTAGCGCGCTTCACGCGCGAATCGCGCCTCGATCACGCGAGACGTCCCGTATTCGTCCATCCAGTCCGCCTCGTCCGACACGAGCGCGCCCTCCTCGTCGAACCAGCCCGCGAAAGCGAACCCGTCTTCGGGATAGGCGTGGTAGCTCTGCTCCCACTCGCCCGTCTCCTTCCACTGGGCATTGTAGATGGGGTTGAAGGACAGCCCCACATGCCCGCCCTCTGCCGCGGTCAGCGCAAGCGGCCTTGCGCCCTCGCCGCCGGGCGCCCACGCGCGGATGCTCGAAAGGGGATTGCCCGTCGCGTACAGGTGGCGCAGAAGCGGGTTTGCCGTCACATCGAGCTGCTCGATGCCGTTGTTCTGCAAACGCAGGTACTTGAGCTTCGCGTTATGCGACGTATCGAGCGACGTCAGGCGGTTGTCGTTGACATAAAGCTCCACAAGCTCGGGGTTTCGCGACACATCGATGCTCCCGAGGCGGTTCATGCCGATGTCGATCCCCTGGCACGCCGGCAACTCCGTCGGGTCGAGCGCCGCGATGTCGTTGCCCTGAAGCCCCAGGATGCGCAAGCTCGGCATGCCCGCGACGTCGACCGACGATATGCGGTTGCGGTACACGTCGACGAACACCACGTCTGCGCAGCCGGACAGGTCGAGATGTCCCACGAGGTCGCATCCTCGCAGGTAAATCTCGAAGCTTTGCAACGGATACACGTCCTCGTTCAGGATGTGGATGCCGAATCCCACGAGCTTGCCGTCAACCTCGACGACGCCGACGGGCATGCCGTCGGACCGCGGGCCCGCCTCGTCGCCCGCATCCTCGTAGCTCTTGTCCTTCGAGGTCGTCTCGATGCGCCGAATCACGTGGTGGCACGTCTCCGCCTTCACGGCGTTTGAAACGCCCTCCTCGTCGACTTGGGCGAAAAACGCCTCCATCGCTTCCCTGTCGTGACTGTTCATGCGCCACCTCCGCATCTCGCTCGACGCCATTCCACACGCCCATTGTAGCGCTCGAACGGGACAGCTGTACCGCATTCGCACCTCCGTCCCGCTCGTGACAAGAGGCGATAAAGGCGCGGGCACGGGCGAGGCGTGGGCACGGGCACGGGCGAGGTGCGGGCACGGGCGAGGTGCGGGCCAGATGCGCGTGGCCGCTTATCCGAACAACAGCTCCCGCTCCTCGCCCGACAGCGCGGCACGCGCCTGGTCGCGCAGGTTGTTCACGCCGATGAAGAACTGCCTCATCATCGCCACCGTCAGGTAGCGGCCCTTCGGGGTGAGCGTGAGCTCTTCGGGCGTGTCCTTGTCGAATGCGCCCGCCAGCTTCATGAACGCCATCTCGGCGGGCAGGCCGTTCTCGACTGTCATGCCGAAATCACGCTCGAACTGGAGCTTGTCGAGTCGCAGCCCGAACAGCTGCATGAGGAAACGGTAACGCATGCGGTCGTGTATGTTGAAATCGGTCCGGCCCATGATGGACATGCGGCCGCCCTCGATGGCCTTGCCGTACTCTCCGAGCGAGAACGTGTTCACGTAGAGGCTGTTGCCGAGATACGTGATGCCGCCCGACCCGATAGCGGGGTACTCCTCGTATTGCACGACATACTCGTCGATCATGCCCCGGCCGAGCTCCTCGACCGCCTCGGGCTTCGCGTGGGCGGCCTTGCGGAACTTGTCCGTCGACCCGCCGTCTGCCACGCCCTTCGCCCCGAGGTCGCGACGGTTGTAGGTCCAAGCGCTGCTGTGCGTGAACAGGGGATCGTCGCCGCCGGACAAAAGCTCGTCGATGATCTCGTAGAAACGCTGCTCGCGGTCGTAATCGACCTTGCCGACAGTCTTGGCCAGCTGCCGCTCGACCGAAGGCGACGCCATGAGCGGATAGAACGTCGTCTGGGTGCAACCGCTCTCGACGATGCGCTCGACGTCGTGGATGAGCATGTCCTCGGTTTGCGCGGGGAAGTTGAAGATCATGTCGGCGTTCATCGACACGAAGTACGGCGTGGCGAGCTGGATGCGCTCCACGATCTCGTCGGCGCAACCGTACTTGTCGTAGCGGTCCATCTGCTTGAGCAGCCCGTCATCGAAGCTCTGCACGCCCACCGACAGGCGCTGCACGCGTCCCTCCAGCTTCTCGAGAATCTCGGGAACCAAATGGTTGGGATTGGTCTCGCTCGACACTTCCTTGACACTGAACAGGTCACGGGCCTGGTCGATCGTGGCGCACAGCTCGTCGATCATGACCGTCGGCGTACCGCCGCCGATATAGACGCTGTCGAAGTCGTAGCCGAGGTCGTAGAGCATCCGCATCTCCTTGCGCATGCTCTCGAAGTACGGGACCGCGCGCTTCTCGGAGAACGGGAAGCGGTTGAACGAGCAGTACGGGCACAGCTTCGTGCAGAACGGCACGTGCATGTACAGCATGTACTTCTGCCCCGGTTTCGGTGCCGGCACGTGCGTGTCGGTCGTCGGGTTGATCTTCAGGTAGTTCTTCGATGTCTCGCGTACTGCGAGCGAAAGAAGTCGTTCAGAGAGCACTAGGACCTCGCCTTATCTGATCGCGTCGGTATCGTGTCGAAAAACGGGGCGGCAAAAACCGCCCCGGAAAACATCTAGGCCCAGGAATCGCGGCCCTTTATGGCCCGCAACCCGATGTCGCTGCGGTTCTGCTTCCCCTCGAAATCGATGAGGGCGCATGCCTCGTAGGCGCGCTCGCGCGCCGCCTGGAACGTCTCTCCCATGGCGGTGACGTTGAGCACGCGTCCGCCCGCCGTCACGAGCTCGCCATCGGCGTTCAAGGCGGTGCCCGCATGGAACACCATCACGTCATCGAGCTCGTTCGCGTCGTCGACGCCCAGGATGACCTTGCCCTTCTCGTATGCGCGGGGATAGCCCTCGCTCGCGAGCACGACGGTGACGGTCCATTTGTCGGCCCAGGAGAGCTCGATGTCGTCGGGACGCCCTTCCGCCACCGCGAGCATGACCTCGACGAGGTCGGACTCGAGGCGCGGCAGCACGACCTGGGTCTCGGGGTCGCCGAAGCGCGCGTTGTACTCGAGCAGCTTCGGGCCGTTCGGCGTGAGCATGAAGCCCCCGTAGAGCACGCCGCGGTAGTCGTGGTCGAACTCGACGGCCGTTGCCGCGGCGGCGCGCTGCATGACGTCTTCCATGGTCTTCAGCTCGTCTTCCGTGACGATCGGCACCGGCGAGTACGCGCCCATGCCGCCCGTGTTCGGGCCCTGGTCGCCATCGTAGGCGCGCTTGTGGTCCTGCGAGGGGGCCATGCAATACGCCTTGCCGGCGGAAACGAACGCGAGCATCGAGCATTCGGGGCCCGTCAGGCACTCCTCGATGACGACGGTGTTGCCGGCCGAGCCGAACGCGCCCTCGAAGCACGAGGAGACGGCCTCGTGCGCCTCTTCTGCGGTTTGCGCGACGACGACGCCCTTGCCGGCCGCAAGGCCGTCCGCTTTCACGACGATCGGCGCGCCCATCTTGTCGATGTAGGCATGGGCTTGCGCCTCGTCGGCGGTGCTGAGGTATTCCGCCGTCGGCAGGTTGTTCCGCATCATGAACTCTTTGCAGAACGTCTTGCTGCCCTCGAGCTGGGCGCCTTGCTTGTCCGGCCCGAAAACGGGCACGCCCGCCCCGCGCAGCACGTCGGCGACGCCGACGACGAGCGGCGCCTCGGGGCCGATGACCACGAGCGCGATGTCGTGCTCCTGGACGAAATCGAGGACGGCGGCGCCGTCTTCGGCATCGAGCCCCGTCACGTTCTCGGCAATCGAGGCGGTCCCGCCGTTGCCCGGCGCGACGTAGAGCTTGTCGGTCTTAGGGGATTTCGCCAGCGCCCACGCGATTGCATGCTCGCGCCCGCCGCTACCCAATACCAGGATGTTCATTAGTCTTCCTCTCTGTACCAGTCACGGACGATAGTCTGGTCGCGGTCGGGACCGACCGAGACGAAGCTGATACGCACGTTGCAGATGTCCTCGAGGTGCCTCACGTAATCCTGCGCGTTCTTCGGCAGCTCCTCGAACGAGCGGCATTCGGTGATGTCCTCGCCCTTCCAACCGGGCAGTTCCTCGTAGATGGGCTTGGCGTGGAAGAGGACCGATTGCTGCATCGGGAAGTAGTCGTAGCGCTTGCCGTCGCATTCGTAGGCAATGCAAACCTTGATGGTGTCGAACGCAGAGAGCACGTCGAGCTTCGTGAGCGCGACGTCGGTCAGGCCGTTCACCTCGACGGCGTAGCGCCCGATGACGGCATCGAACCAGCCGCAGCGGCGCTTGCGCCCGGTCGTGACGCCGTACTCGTGGCCTTCGGAGCAGATCTTCTCGCCGCCCTCGGCCTCTTCGCCCGCGCCGCCGTTCTCGGCGAAGCGCTGCTCCGTCGGGAACGGGCCGCCGCCCACGCGCGTGACGTAGGCCTTCTGGATGCCGAGCACGCGGTCGATGGCCTTGGGGCCGACGCCCGTGCCGGTGGCCGCGCCGCCGGCGCAGCATGGGGACGACGTGACGTAGGGGTACGTGCCGTGGTCGATGTCGAGCAGCGTTCCCTGGGCGCCCTCGAACAGAATGGACTTGCCCTGGCGCAGTGCCTCGTTCAGGAGCTGGGCCGTCTCTGCCATGTAGGGACGCAGGATGTTAGCGTAGGGCAGGTACTCCTCGCAGATCTCCTCGACCGTGTAGGTGTGCAGCCCGTAGATCTTCTCCAAGATGGGGTTCTTCTGCGCGAGCACCGTCTCGAGCTTCAAGCGGAAGATACGCTCGTCCATGAGGTCTTGCACCCGGATGCCCTTGCGGCCGGCCTTGTCCTGATAGCACGGGCCGATGCCGCGCTTGGTCGTGCCGATCTGGTTCTCGCCGAGGCGCTTTTCGTCGGCCCCGTCGAGGTCCTTGTGGTACGGCATGATGATGTGGGCGTCGCAGCTGATCTTGAGGTTCTGGCACGAGATGCCCTCAGACTGCAGCATCGCCATCTCCTTGACGAGCACGCCCGGGTCGATGACGACGCCGTTGCCGATGACCGGCGTGGAGTCGGGGTACATGACGCCCGATGGCATGAGATGGAGCGCGAGCTTCGTGCCGCCGTGGATGACCGTATGCCCCGCGTTGTTGCCGCCTTGGTAGCGCACGACGTAATCGTAGTCGTGGGCAATGAGGTCGGTGACCTTGCCCTTGCCCTCATCGCCCCATTGGGCGCCGACCAGCACTGTGTTCATGATGAGTCCTTTCGGATCGACTGCAAAAACGATTATATTACAGCTCGAGGTACGTGAAGTCGTCAGCTGCCTGCGCAATCGCGTCGACGGTCTCGTGATGGCACGTGAAGACGATGATCTGCCTGCGTTCCGCGAGCTTTGCGAGCGCCCGCGCGGCACCGCGCCTGCGCGCGGCGTCGAAGTTGACGAGGATGTCGTCTGCCAAGACGGGGACGCTCTTGCCAACGCCCGCGGAGTGCAGCAGCATCGCGATGCGCAGCGACAGGTAAAGCTGCTGGCACGTGCCCAGCGACAGATGCCTCACTTCGCGCGCCGCACCGTCCGACGACGTCGCAACCAAACGGCCCTCCCGCGTCATGGAGACCCCGACCCAGGCACCGCCCGTCACGAGCGACATGAGCCTGCTCGCCTCCCGGTACACTTCGGGTTGGCTGCGGCTTTCCCAGGCGACGATGCTCTTGTCGAGCATGCGCTTTGCGAGAAGCAGGGCTATGAGCTCGTGCTTCGCGTCCTTGAGCTTCGTCCGCTCCTGTTGCAGGCTCAACTTGAGCTGGTCGTACGACCGGTCGTGCTCCGCCCTCGCCAAGCGCTCGCCCAGTTCGCCGAGCCGCACGCTCATATCGCGCACGACCTCGATCAGCGCGTTTCGCTCCTCCGTCTTCTCGGCTACGAGCCCGTCGATTTCCGCCAAGGACGCGGAACGCACGCCCGCCTCGGTCTCGGCCCGCCTCCGCTCGGCGGCGAAGTCCTTCAGCGCCTTCCTCGCCTCGTCGAGGTGCATGTCGAGCGCCGCGAGCCTTAGGCCCTGCGCCTCGCGCCGTGCCCGCGCCGTCCGCGCCTCGTCCATGAGCGCGCGCGCCTGGCGCACGGACCCGTTCGCCGCCCCGAGGCCCGCCTCGTCGAGGAACGACCCCAACCGCAGCTCGAGCTCGGCTTTCGCCTCGAGGCTCGCGTCGAGCTTCTTGCGGTCCTGCAGCATGACCCACTGCGCGTCCCTCTTGCGGCCCTCGCGCGCTTCGGCCCCCTTGCTCGGCCTGAGCAGCACGACGATTGCCGCCGCGGCGAGGATGAGCGCGGCTGCCACCAGACCGATTCCGAGCGCCGTGAACGACAGGCTCTCTATCTCGCGGCCGTGCAGGAACGTGAACGCGCCCGCAACCACGAACGCGATGGGAAGCACCACCGAGACGGCGGCCTGCGTCGTTCGGTTCGCCAGGCTGCGCGCGGCCGAAGGGTTGTCGTCTATCTCCAAAAGCGCTTCGTAGGCCGCAGAGGACGCGGCGCTGTTCTCACGAGCCGCGTCGATGGCGCGCGAAAGCTTGGCCTGCTCCTCGGCAAACTCGTCGAGCTCGTCGAGGATGGCGCGCTCGTCGGACGAGCCGAGGGCGAGCAAACGGGGGTCGACGCCGGAGGCGTCCCCCAGATTCGCCGACAGCTCCGCCTTCTCGGAAACGAGGCCGTCCACTTCGGAGCTTCGCTCCTCGACCCCCGCGTCGATCCTCTCGATTTTCGCGCGCAGGGAGGCGAGCGAGTCGATTTCGCGGTTGAGCGCATCGAGCCTTTCCGTGGCGCTGTCGAGGCTCTGCCGCAGCTCGCGTTGCTCGAACCGCTCGCGCTTGACGTCGTCGACGACCTCCTCGGCCTGCTTGACGGCCGCCTTGAGCTGGTCGATCTTGTCGACGATGTTGGGGATCGAGCCAGACGCCTGCGCCGACCGCGACGTGAGCGCCGCAATGCGCTGCTCCACCTCGACGTACGCCGCAGCAGGACTCGTGCCCGTCCCCGAGCCCGCGGTGAGCAGCCGCGCCGTGACGTCGGACGAATTGCGCAGAGAGCGCAGCTCGTCGGACGTCAAGGAGAACATCGTCTTGAACGTGTTGTTGTCGATATCGGCCACGATGGAGACGTCTCCCCCAAGACCGTCCTCGTTGCGTTCCCGGAAGACGACGGCGTCCGCGTCGGCATCGGACGAGGCGAACACGAGCGAGCCCGACCGCTCGCCTTCTGCCGGCCGGTACGTGTTGCGCACGCCGTGCGCTTCTTCCCAGCCGAACAGCACGCCTCCGACGAACGAGGCCACGGTCGACTTGCCCGCCTCGTTCGGCCCGAACACGACGTTGAGCCCCGGCCCGAACGGGCCGACCGAGCGGCGCTCCAAGGCGCCGTACCGCTCGACGTCGATGCTGCGGAGGTAACGTCGACTCACAACGATTCCTCCTCGAGCAGGTCCATGACGAGCGATTCCGCCTCGAACCCGTACTCGTCGATGCGGCGGACGAGGGATGCGGGCACGTCGATGCCGCGTTTCACGAGCTCGCTTTGAACGTAGTTGATCGTCTCCTCGGACCGCGCGCTCTGCTGGTCGGCCACCCGGAGGAGCTGTCCGGCGAACGTGGCGCCCCGCCGCGCCGCATCGCGGTCGCGGCGCGACACGGTCCGGTCGACCAGCACGTCGCAGAAGAACTTCGGGTACGCGTCGTTGATGCGGCGCCTCAGGTCCGACAGGACGTCGGGGCTCGCGAGGAACGCATGGAGATCGGTCGCGCCTTCCAGCATCACGCGCACGACCATCTGCTCGCATTGGTCGCGTCCGCTCTCGAGGAAGAGCTGCGACACGACGAGCTGGCTCACGTCCGCGAGCGTCAGGCACGAGGACACGTCGAGCCTGAGGGTGTGGAACGTGACGTCGGCGGTCGGCACGAACTCGAGCACGGCGCGCGGCGCGCGGCCGTCCGATTCCTCCATGGAAACGAGGTAGCAGCCGCGTTTTCCCGACTCCTTCAGGTCGCGCCCCTGTATGCAGCCGGGGAAAACGATGCGCGGCGACTCTTCGCTCGGCTTGACGAGGCGCTTGTGCAGATGGCCGCACGCCCAGTAGTCAACGTCTGCCTGCATGAGGCGCCTCGGATCGCAATACGCCTTGCTCTGGTCGAGGGCGAGGCCCGTATGCACGATTCCGACAGTGAACGGGGCCGCGTCGGCGTTCGGCTCGTCTGCGCGCAGCGCCGCAACGGCGCGCTCGCGCGAGATGCCCTCGGCGATGGATTCGTCGACCGGCCAAGCCTGGTTGCGGTAGCCCCGCGCGCCGATAAGGCACAAGGGCTCGGCGTCGCGCCTGTGCAGGACGTAAGACGGGCCGTCGGTGCCGAGCAGATGCGCCGACGGGGGCAGGAGCTCGACGTCTTTGCCCCATGTCGCGAACGGGTCGTGATTGCCCGCCACGAGGTATGTCGGGATGCCCGCTTCGCCGAGCCTGGCCAATCCCGCGAAGAACCGGCAGAAATCGCCGTAGGACGGCTTCGTGATGTCGAAGGCGTCCCCCGCGACGACCACGAAGTCGCCCGCGCGCGAGACCGCGAGGTCGACGATGCGGTCGAACGCAGCCGGAATGGCTTCCTGGAGCCGCGCCTGCCATTCTTCCGTCAAGTTGCAAAACCCCCGTACAGGAGCCCCAATATGCAGGTCGGCGGTATGTAGGAACGTGATTCTCTTCGTCATGCGCCCATGCTAGCCTATCGGCGACCTGGTTTCGTCCGCATAGTCGATGAATCGCGTGTAATCGGGTACGAATGCGAGCCTGATGTCGCGCGTGGGCCCGTTGCGGTGCTTCGCCACGAGAAGGTCCGCCGTGCCGAGGGGAGGACGGCCGTCCTGCTCCGCCTCGACTTCGTCCATAGAGCGGTCGATGAACATGACGATGTCGGCGTCCTGCTCGATCGAGCCGGATTCGCGCAGGTCCGAGAGCTGCGGGCGCTTCTTGCCGCGCATCTCGACCGCACGCGACAGCTGCGACAGCGCGATGACCGGCATGTCCATCTCCTTGGCCAGGATCTTCAGGCCGCGGGAGATCTCGCCGACCTCGACGGCGCGGTTGCCGTCGCGGCGGACGGAGGGGGGTTGCACGAGCGGCAGGTGGTCGACGACGATGAGCCCCTTGCCCTGCGCGGCGCGAAGCTCACGGCGCGCCTTCGCGC
>ODAI010192130.1_pt1 | contig 20629 bp, 10 predicted proteins | sample 1539321 | NCBI WGS metagenome assembly ODAI01 (sample SAMN02144231, study PRJEB22623) | gut metagenome | biome: sheep rumen | host: Ovis aries | place: New Zealand
TAGATTTTCTTTCCGATGACACAGACTTTTCTGCGTTGTGCCATATCGAGGTCGTTGAGAAAGCGGCCATAATAAATCATGGGTGTTTCCACCTTTGCATAGTCGGGCAACAGTCCTTTCATGTTGCAGTTGCAACTGTGTTCAGAGAATGTGACGGTGGAGCCCCACTTGGAAAGCATGGGCGAGATGACATCGAGTTCGGGTACTTGTTGGCGTAGCCGTTCCACGTCTTTGTATTGCATTTGCCATTGGCGTCCTTTTCTGAATCCGTGGTAGGGTTTTGTGGTGGGTTGTGCGAAGATGATGGCCGAGTTGGTGGCGAATCCTTCGAAATTGTTGGCCAACAGTTCCTTGAGTCCTTGCCCGCCGCCAATCAGGGCAACGAGCATGAACACTCCCCAGAAGACGCCGAAGCCAGTCAGGAACGAGCGGCTCTTGTTTCGCGTCAGCGTGTCGAGGATTTCTTTGTAACTGTCAATGTCAATTCGCATATCTATATAAGGTAAGAGGGCTATTCGGCCCTTAAGGCCTCTATGGGTCGTATGTTGGCGGCTTTTCGTGCGGGGATGAGTCCGGCGATGGTGCCGGCGATGATCATCACGAGCGTGGCTTCAATGCAGACGTCGAGGCCCACAGTGGGGTTGACGAACATGGATGCTTCGAAAAGTCCGCTGTTCACTTTTGTTTGTCCGATGGTGGCGTCCATATATTGGTTGGCGGCGATGCCGAGCAGCATGCCGATGTATCCGAAAAAGGTGGTGATAATGACGCTCTCGATGATGATGAGTCGCAGGATGCTGGCAGGTTTGGCGCCTATGGCCTTCCTGATGCCGAATTCTCGCGTTCGTTCCTTCACGGTGATGAGCATGATGTTCGACACACCGACGATACCGCTGAGCAACGTGAAGATGCCGATAATCCACAAGGCAGTGCGGATGATGCTCATTCCTTTGTTCATCTGCATGTTTTGCGTGAATCGGTTCCAAATCCAGATGCTCTCTTCATCATCGGGAGCTGCACGGTGGTTGGTGTTAATGTTGGCGCGGTATCGGTCCTCGAAGTCTTCGTTGGCTTGCTCATTGTCAAGTCCGTGGAAGGTGAAGACGATGTGGTCGGCCTTGTCACCCCTGTTATACATCGTTCTGATAGTGGTGAAGGGTGTGTAGGCGTTGTCGTTCATCCGACTGGCGTCTTTCTTCGTTATTCCCACGATTCTGAAGGCGAATTCCCCCACTTTCACGTATTGTCCCACGAGTTTGGCGATGTTTCCGCTATAGAGTTCTTTGGCTTGGTCCTCGCTGATGACAATTGACTTGCGTTGTTGCTGATTGTCGATGTCGTTGATGAACCGTCCATGGAGGATTTCGAGTTTGTTGATGACCGCAAGGTTGGGATATACGCCATTCAGCGTTGAACTGATATAATTGTCTCCCAGCGTGATGGTCACGCCACCTTGCCGTATTTCTGCTCCCACGTTATCAACATTGGTATTGTATTTGCGTTCCGTGGTGTTGAAGTCTTGGTCGTCGAGATCGATGCGTCGCCCCTCTTTCAGACCGTCGTGTGCTTTGGCGGTTTGTCCTCCTCCCACCATCATGGAATTGTCCAGATAGCGTCCAGAGTTTTGCGTCAGGGCATTGATGAGTCCGTTGCCGGCACCTAACAGGAAGATGAGCATGAAGATTCCCCATGCCACAGCGAAGCCGGTTAGCGCAGTTCTCAGTTTGTTGCGCTTGGCAGTGGACCATATTTCGGAGAGTATGTCGTGCATGGAGTTTTGTTGGATGTAAAAAATGTGGAATGAAGTGTTATTTCATCAGGCCGTTGGTGCCGAAGGGGCTTGCATTGTGTTGCAAGTTCTCCTCGATACTGCCGATGAGCCCGTCTTTGATGTGTATGATTTTGTTTGTCTCGTTGGCTACTCCGCTTTCGTGAGTCACAACGACAATGGTCTTCTGCTCCTCTTGGTTCAGTTTCTTGAGCAGTTGCATCACCTCAACACTCGTTTTCGAGTCGAGTGCACCAGTCGGCTCGTCGGCAAGAATGATTTTCGGCTGCGTGATGAGTGCCCGTGCAATAGCCACTCGTTGCTTTTGTCCGCCCGACATCTCGTTCGGATAGTGCTCAGCCCATGCTGCCAACCCGAGTTTGTCGAGGTATTGCATGGCGAGGGAGTGCCGTTTGCGTCGGCTGACACCCTGATAGAATAGGGGCAACTCAACATTTTCGACGGCAGTCTTAAATCCAATGAGGTTGAACGATTGGAAAATGAATCCAATCATATGGTTGCGGTATTCGGCGGCGCGGCTCTCCGACAGGTTCTTGATGAGCGTTCCTGCCAGGTAATACTCGCCACTGTCGTAGTTGTCAAGGATGCCGAGTATATTTAATAATGTGGATTTGCCTGAGCCAGATGCACCCATGATGGATACAAACTCGCCTTCCTTGATGTCAAGGTTGATACCTTTGAGCACATGCAAGGGTTGTGCACCAAAATAGGTCTTGTTAATGTCTTTTAGTTGAATCATACAGTCGTTAGACGTGATAGAAGGGGAAATAGTTGCAGTCAGTCTTCGTTGTTGTAGTGGATTTTATAGTTTATTGGCATTTCGTACTTCACTTTGAACGGGATGCCGAACCTGACGCCAGGCTTCCATTTCGGCATCAGTCCCACCACACGTTTGGCCTCTTCTGCAAACATGTTGAGCACTTTTTCGCGCACCACGCGTTTCTCATCGCCAGCAAGTTTGCGGAATGGCAACTTGTCGTCGACGGTGATTTGGTTGGCTTTCACGTTGATGTCACTGATGGTTCCGTCAACACCCACCATGAATTCCACGATAGTCTGTCCTTCAAGTCCGTAGTTGTTGGCTGTTCGTGGGTAATTCACGTTGCGTGCCAGGAAATAGCGCAGAGCTGTGTCGCCACCTGGGTATTGAGGCATGCGTGACACTCTTGTGCGAGGTATGCGTACCTTTGAGAAGTCGAGGTGGCGCAGCCGTTCGCGCAGTTTCTCGGCAACAACGGTTTTCAGAATCACTTTGCCTTCGGTGTTGATGACGTAGATGGACGGTATCCACTTCAACTTATAGGCCTGGGCTGTGGCCGATTCTTTCATTTTCTTGAGTTCCGAGAGTTGCAGCCCACCCATGTTGCTTTCCTTGATGTATTTCTGCCAAGCTTCCACGTCGGTGTCGAAGGAGACGTGGATGAAAATCACGCTGTCAGAGGCGTGCTCGTCGTAGATGTCATTCATCAGTGGCATGTCTTTCCGACAGTCGGGGCACCATGAAGCCCAGAAGTGTAGCACGACATATCGTCCACGCATGTCCTTGAGTGATGTGTTCGACAGGCTGTCGATAACGAAGTCGGGAGCCTCGGTTCCTATGCCGAGCATATCTTGAGCGTAGAGCGAGTCGAGGTCTTCGGCTCGGCAGTTGGCAGTCAGTGCTGCAAGCAATGTGAAAAGAAGGATAAGTTTTTTCATTATCTATTCTTGATTTTTAATCGTAAGAACTTGGTCACAATAGTCGACGACGGCCAGTCGGTGGGTGATGAAGATGATGGTGCGGTCGTGTCGTTCCAGAATGTTGTTGAGCAGTTGATGCTCGGTCTCAGGGTCAAGTGCGCTGGTGGCTTCGTCGAAGAGCATAATCGACCGGTTGCGTAACAATGCTCGCGCAATAGCTATGCGTTGCGCTTGTCCTTCACTCAGACCACCACCTTTCTCACTGCATGGTGTGTCGAGTCCTTTGGGCAGTTCGCTAACGAAGGTGGCGCATGCGTTTCTTAGGGCTTCCGTCATTTTCTCCTCGGTGGCATCAGGATCTCCCAAGAGCAGGTTCTCGCGTATGGTGCCGCTCATCAGAGTGTTGCCTTGGGGCACATAAACAAAGTTGCAACGCATGCGGGGCGTCAGTTCGAGGGCGTTTTGGCTGTCGTAGATTTCCATCCGTCCCGTGTTGGGCTTGATGAGTGCCAGTATCAGGCGCACCAGCGTCGTCTTGCCGGCTCCGGTCTCACCAAGGATGGCTGTGCAGCTTCCTGGTCGGAAGTCGAAGTCCAGGTGTTTGATGACATCGCCTTCTTCTACAGCATAGGCATACGACACATCGGTCATCCTGATGCCGCAAGGTGCTTCCATCCGTATAGGGTCACCTTGTTCCTCGAGGGGTGTCTCTTCGAGTTCCATCAGGCGTTCGGCAGCGGTGAACACCGACACGAAGGCAGGCACCAGTTTCGTAAGGTTGCGCGCGGGTCCTTGTATCTTACCCACCAATTGCAGGAAGGCGGTCATTCCGCCAAAGGTCAGCGTGCCTCTTGACATACGCACGGCTGCCCATAAGAAGGCGAACAGATAGCCCAAGGCGAAACCGAAGTTCAGGATGAGGTTCGAGAACATGCTGAATCGCGTGCGACGTACCACGTTGTGACGCAACTCGCTCTGCGTGTTCTCCAGTCGGTTCACCATCATCGAGTTGCTCTCCAGTGTCTTGATGAGCATGCGATTCTGTATGGTTTCCTGCAACACACTCTGCACTTTCGAGTCGCTGTCGCGCACTTGTCTCGTCAGTCGGCGCATCTGACCGATGTAGATTTTGCTGACCGAGATGAATAGTGGCAATGCTGCCACGATGATAACCGCCAGCCATTTGTCCATCGAGAACAAGTAGAAGAATGCACCCAAGAACATGGCGACAACTGAGAGTGTGCTGGGGATGGTCTCGGTGAGGAATCCCACCACGTTGTTAACGTCGATTTCCAAGCGGTTGAGCACGTCGCCCGAATGATAGCGTTCCTTGCCGTGCCACTCCGAGCGCAACAGCCGATCGAGCATGGCTTGCTGCATGCGGTTCTGTGCCTTGATACCCAGAATGTTGCGCACCCAGATGCTCGAGATGCCGAGTGCAAATTCACAGAGGATGAAACCGCCCATTAGGCCAACTGCCCAATATATGTTGCCCTCGGCGGTGCCCGAAGCCACATCGATAGCATGCTTCACTGCCCATACCTGTGCCAGGCTCACGCCCACTCCTGCCAGTCCGATGACGGCGTTCAGCACGGCTTGCAACCGATTACCGCGCCACGCCTGCCACAACCAGCAGATGATGTCGCGTGCCTTATATTTGTATTCCGGCAGTTTCAGCAGCTTTTTCAGTATCATCTTTACTTTTTCATCTTTAATCTTTCATCATCCCCTTTGGTCGGCGCCCCACATCAGTTTTTCTCTTAACGTCGAGAAATAGCGGCCTTCAGCACGTTTCACGATACGGATGGCATGAGGAGCCTTGCGGATGGTGATGCGTGTGCCCTCGAGCAGTTTCTCCGACCGTCCGTCGATGGCCACCAAGAAGTTGTGCGACCGGCTTTCCACCGTCAGTTCCACCACGCTCTCGTCACTGATGACGATAGGGCGGATGTTGAGCGAGTGGGGGGCAACGGGTGTCAGGCTCAGGATGCCCGCCTTCGGCACAATGATAGGACCGCCGTTCGATAGGTTGTAGGCAGTGGAGCCCGTGGGGGTGGAGACAATCAGTCCATCAGCCTGATACGTCACCAAGTATTCGCCGTTCACATTTGTGCGGATGGAAATCATCGAGGCGTTGTCACGTTTTAGCACTGCAATGTCGTTCAGTGCGTACGGGTTGCCTTCTATGGGCTCGCCCTCGGCCTCAATCATGATGACGGCATGCTCCTCCAGCGTGTAGGTTCCGTCGTAAATAGAGTCGAATGCATTTTCTATCTCGCTGGGCATCACGTCAGCAAGGAATCCCAAACGCCCCATGTTCACGCCGATGATGGGTGTGCCTTTCGCCCCTACGCGGCTGGCAGCTTTCAGGAAGGTTCCGTCGCCACCCATCGACACCACGTAGTCCACGTCGAAGTTGTATTCGTCGAACACCCCCGTAGCCTCCACAGGCAGATGCTGGTCGCGAGTGATGAACTCGTAGAACGCTCGTTCTACGTAAACCTCTGCCTGCCGCTCAGCCAGATACGACAGTATCTTTTGTATGGAAGCCGATTTCTTGGCTTGGAACTCGTTGCCGAAAAGGGCGAAACGCAGTTTCTTCTTCTCCTTCTTCATATTCCGCATGTTATGCTTTGCCTTGCAAAGATAATGAAAACCGACTGCAGAACAAAATTAATTCCTCTATTTTTTCCAAAAACCCCACAATAAGGCGAAAAAGAGGCAAGAAGTCTTTATCACCTCTTGCCTCTTGTTTCATGCTTATGAGTCGTTTGCTCTACTTCCCCAAAATGATGTTCACCAGTGCCGGAACGTCGGCAATGGTTATCTTACTATCCTGCGTCACGTCGGCGGCATCGTGGTCAAAGCGATAGGGCTCGGTGCTGTCCTTGCCCAGAATGATGTCCACTAAAGCCGTGACATCAGCAATCGTAATCTTCCCGTCTCTGTTCACGTCGCCAATCAGGATTTTCGCATACCTGACTTCAATACCGTAGAGGTTGTTCATGCTAGTGTTCGGGTTGGTCAGCGTGATGGTCTTTGCATTGCCCGTCCAGCCGTCGTAGCCGAATGTAGCGTTCGTCTTGTCGACCTTCAGCCGTTGCGTGTTGTTTAGCGGCCAAGCGCCGATGATGACGTAGCCAGCGGGAGCCGTGAAGGTCACGGTGCCTCTGGGTGCCACACGAAGTCCGTTGTCTTCGTTGACGTAGTTCACATATGGGTCCGTCGTCTTCGTGTCCGTCACGTTGACAATAAGGCCGTCGTAGGTAAACGACTCCGTTGCGCCGAACTGGTTGCCGTCGCTGCCCGTCGAGAAGGTCCACATCTCGTCGGCCTCCATGAAGTTGAACACCACGTTATGGGCGGTCTTGTTGATGTCGAGGATGAACGGGGCGCTGGGTATGCCGGTCCTGGAATCCACCACTAGCGGACACATCGCCTCTAGCTCGCGCTCCTCTCCGTTGGGCAGACACACCTTGAACGTGATGTTCTCCTTGTGGCTCTGCCCCCAGGCTAGGTACGACGTCACGATGCCGTCCACGCTGTAGGGGTTGCCCTGCTGGTCGGTGCCCGAGATGTTGTGCGACACCTGCGTCTGCCGGCATTCGCCCGCCACGAACATTGCCACCTCGGCGCCGTTCACCGGTGTGCCTTTGTCCACCACTTGTCCCGTGAAGTTCATGTACGACTCGTACTTCGAGTCACCCACAGGCGTGTAGTGCGTGTCTTGGGCGAAGACAGTCATGGGCAGCGCCAACAGCGCCGCCACAACCATCTTACAAATCGTTTGATAGTTCATAACTCCATCCATTTATTTGCCCTTAACCACCGTCTTTTGGCCGTTGCGGATGTAGACACCCGGCTGGTACGGACGTTGGTTCAGCTTGCGGCCGCTCAGGTCGTAGTATTCTCCGTCGTCGGCATCCTCATCCATCCGGCTGATGCCAGTGGCGAAGTCGGTGATGTCAATCTTAATCGGCATCTTGAGCGTGCCGAGCATCTTGTCCGACTGGTAGGTTAGCGGCAGGTCGATTGTCACCTCGTCGCCGTGGATGTAGGTGCGCAGTGTCAGTGGTAGGGACTTGTCACCTGGCACGAGTAGGAACACCAATCTATCGGCGTTCGAGCGAATTGTGGAACGGCATTCGTCGCCCACATAGGCGGCCACTTCGATGCCCGATGCCGGCATGCCGTTCTCCACCACCTGACCAATCATCACCATGTTGCTGGGATAGTTCTGAGCGGCGACAGGATGGAAGTGATAGACGTCCTCCTCACCGAAGAAGGCCTTTGCGTTGCTGATTCCGCCAGCCGGAGGCGTCGACGGATAGTTGAACGACTTGTTAGCGGTTGCCGTCGAGCTGTACATGTAGCCTATGCCAGGCTCCATTGCTTTGAGTGTGCCCACCCATATAGCGTTCGACTTGCTGTAGACGGCGAATCCACCCTGGCTCTTCACCATGTCGTCATCCTCGGGGTCGAGACCAGCGAAGGCGTCGGCCAGCGAGAGTGTGAATGTGGCGGGATAGCCGATCCATGTCATGCCATTCTTCACGCTGTTGGTTGTGCTTACCACGTCGGCGGGTGCACCCACCACGGTGGCTGTTCCATCAGCACTGGCCTGGAGTTTGTACATCGACGCGTTGTTCATCGCAGTCAACGAACCACCCCATCCGAATGACGGGTCGAACTCGCAAGAGCCGTTCTGGCCGTTGATCATCGTCAACAGGTCGAGAGCGTCGGCCAGCACAGTGGTCGGGCTCATGTCATCGGGTGTCACGTACAGCGACATCCAGTTCCAGCCTGTCTTCAGGTCGATGGTTTGCTCAATCTTGTCGGTGACGTTCCAAATGAACGGCTGGGCGAGCTTACCTATTCTCTTGTCTTTCTCGAAGAAGACATCATCGTCGGTCTGCACTACGGGATATATCTTGCCCGTGCTGGCGTCGTAGGCCTTGAAGGCCAGGAGTGAGCCGTTGCTGTTGCCATAGACGGTCATCATCGTGAAATAGGTGTCGAATGCCGACTCATACTGCGGCCGTGCCACGCCCACGCATTCGCCAGCGTCGTTGAAGGCGGCCACGATGTCATCCTCGTCGGTCGAGATGGCGTTCTGGAACTGCAGCTGGCCCACGATGCTCATGTTGAACTGATATCCGCTCGTGTTCACAGCCCAGTCAGGCTCCTCACCCTTCACCTTCAGGTTCAGCGTCAGCGGTTCGCTGATGTTATTGTTGCCCGTCAGGTAGATGGTTTGCTCATACTTGCCGATGGCCGTGCTGCTTGCCACGGTGAAGGTGATGGTCTTCGTCGACTGTGCCTTCAGCGTGCCGCTTGTGGCGCTGGCTGTCAGCCAGGTGGGCAGTCCGCTCAGCGTCCAGTTCTCCGACGAGCCACTCTCGTTCACGATGACGGCCTCAAACGTTGTGCTCTCGCCGCTCTGCTGCTCAATGGCCACTTCGTTGTCGCACTGCCATAGCAGCTGGTTGCGTTTTACGTAGGCTGTCCAGTGAATGGGATTTGACTCGTTGCCGTTGGCATCGAGCACAGCTTTCACAACGAAGTCCACCGTTGTGCCTTCCAACCGGTCGGCATCGTCGGTCAGGTTGATGACAATAGAGCGCTCGTTGGCAACGAAGGTGAAGCCGATGTTCGTTAGTGTTGGAGCTTCCTTCAGACGCGGCACATCATTGGCGTTGAATGCCACAGTGCCTGATGTCATGGTAGCTTCGTGACCTGTCAGTTCGTACATCTCTGTCGTCTTATTGTATACCTTACGCTGGTCGGCAACCGATTGTGTTGTCACCACTTGGTTGTAGGCGTCAAGTTCCTTGTGCTCGAAAGGATAGTAGGCCATGAGGCCGTCCTCTTCGCCCGTTAGGCGTGTGCTCTTCTGTCGGCTCAGGTAGTCGCCCGTGAGCGAAGCCTTCCAGAAGCGTACCTCGTCGACGGACCCCTTGAAGTAGTTGGCATAGCTGCCAGACTCTAGTTTTGAAGCGCCCACCACGAGGTCTGAACCAGCCAGTGAAGCCACTGCCGAGGCTGGCATCGTTACTACAGGTGAGCCATCGACATACACCGTAGCGTTACCGCTGCGCAGCACGTTCAGTGCCAGATGGTGCCAGGCGTTGTCGCGGTAGTTGGTTGCCGTCAGCTCACGTGTCGAGCCGTTCGAAGTCAACGTGAGTGCGCCGCTAGTATTGAAGCCCATCTCCACAGCCTGTGCGCTGTTGCCTGTCGAGAAGAGGCTTGCCGCACCGCTCTGGTTGCTCTTGAACCACAGCTCTATAGCGTAGTCCTCGGTAGAGAGTGCGCTGCACTCCGAGATGTTCAGCTTCAGCGCATTGTTGCCGCTCAGCGTCACAGCCTTGTTCTCGTTGTTCACGTACCAAGTCTGTTCGGCAAGCGTCATGTGACGATTGCGGGCATAGTCGGTAGCCGTGAGGCCTTCGCCCTCGTCAAACTTCCAGTAGCCGATGAGGTTGGTCATTGATGGCTTCTTCGTGTAGTACATCTCTGCCTGAGCGTCAGCGCAGCTACGCGCCTTGTCCCAAAGCGTCAGCTCATGGATAGCACCAGTCATCTGCTTACCCACGGCCAGCGATCCGCTGCCCTCGTAGGCGGCCACGTTCTGGTCGGTAAACAGCATTGTCTGCGAGGCATCCTCGGCAAACATAGCGTTCAGCACGCCGCCGTCGCCCTTATATTGGTAGTTCAGCGTCAGGAACACCCACTTGTTCGGTGTGATGGTCTGACCAGAGGTGTAAGTCTCGTCGCCAATCTTAACCACGAGGTGACCGCTGACATCGGTAGCCACATCTAGTTTCTCTACTCCGTTGCCGTGGCTCAGCAGAGTGCCGGCTCCGGTGTAGTTCACCCACATATCGGTAGAGAAATCTTTCTTCGCCAAGTTGATACTGGCTTCAGTATAGGCAACTCGCTCGGTGTTCTGTCCGTCGAGCGCCACGCTGTGGGCTACTTGCTGTCCGTTTAGGGCGGCAGTAATCTTGAAGTTGCCGGTCTCAGTGAGCATGCTATGGCGGATATCCTCGTTGAAGGTCACGCTGATGTCATCACCGGCATTCAGCACACCGTCACTCGGACTGGTCAGCCCGAAGAGTTGTGGCTTCTTCATGTCCTTGATCACCGTCACCACGTCGCTTTCCTTGGTAATCTCGTTGTTGCCATAGGCCGTTGCCGTTTGGGCGCGGAACAGATAGGTACCGTCCACATAGTTCTCCATCGGGAACTGCACGGTGATGACTCCACCATCGGGCAAAGGTTGGTTGTTGGTAGTTGCATATTGGTCGTCGACATAATATTCCTGTCCGGGTATGGTGGACCAGTTAGCGTCGCGCTCACCTTTATATTGAACGCGTATAGCTTTCAGGTTCTCGTAGTGGGCATCGTAGTCGCGTACGCTCAGCGTCAACACGTCGCCCACGCTGGTGTTTAGCACGTTTTTGTCTGCCATCAACATCACGTCGGAGCTGCTTGGCACGAAGTGGGCAGTGATATAGACCACAGACTCTAGGTCGCTTTGGCAGTCGCTCTGCAGCGAAAGGCCGATGTTCTCGTAGTCGTAGATGTCGGTGTTGTTCTGCTGCAGTGTCAGCGGTATGGTCAGTGCTTCGCCGCTTTTCACGATGAAGGTATGTCCGTTGCCCAGAGGTCCTGTAGAGAGGCTCAGCAAGGCACCATTGGGGTTGGTACCATCCACGAGTTTGAGGTTGAATTGTCCGTCGCTGTTGGTCTCGCTCAGGTTCTCTAACTTTAGGTAGAAGACTGCCTTGCCGCCACGTGGCACGTCGCTCAGCACGTTCTTCGCATCCACTACGCTCAACTGCGGGTCTTCAATCTTCATCGTGGCTGCGCCGATGCTGGTACCGGTTAGGTAGTATTTCGTCACCGTCTCACCCTCATAGGGGCATGAGGTCTGGCCACCGCGTGTCACGAAGATGGGAGCAAAATCGTCGGGCGAGTTGAACACGTCCACCGATAGGGCGTCGTCGCCTTCCTCTACTAGTGAGAAAGAGAAGAACTCTGTAGTTGTGCCATGCTCCTCATCGATATGTGTCATGCCCGAGCCGGTGTTCGTCTGTACGGTGACCTCCACACCCGTCTTGTTGATTTCAAGGCCGGCCTTTCCACCTGCCACCAGATGGACGCTCCAACTGTTGGTATAGGTGGAGTCTTCCTGTGTCTCAGTGCCAGTGGAATAGTCTATGGACGTGCCACCATCGAATGAGAAGTTGTTGATCAGATAGTTCTGGCGGTCGTCGATGACCTGCAGTTTCTGCCTCTCATTCAGCGCCAGCTGCTTCTTCCAGTTGCGGATGCTCTCATTATAGTAGTGCACCATGTCTTGATGCAGCTGGTCGTCGGTTGCTGCCGAGGGCTTCACGGCACGGTACGACGGACCTGCCACGAAGATGCCTTCTACGGCTTGGGAGCCCCAAATGTCTTTGTCGTTGTTGTCGCTGCCAAAACGTTCGTCGCTTTCATCGAGCAATGTGATGTATTTCACCTCATTGGTCGGGTTGGTGTAGGTGTTGTATGTCGAGGCATCCACTGGTAAGAGTAGGTCGTTGCGCAGCTTCTCCAAATTCGGAATTAGCGTGTTCTCGATGTAGTGCTGCGTGTAGCTGAACTCGGTGTCGAACTCCGTAGAGGTCACCAGTCCATCCTGGCTGCTTATCTTGTAGCTGCCGTCGTCGGCCTTCGTCACCAGTACCTGGCGGGCGTTGCCGAAGAGCATATTGGTGGAGGTTCCTATGAACACGTCGCCGTCGGCACCGACGAAGTCGGGCGAGTCGGATGTGGAGATGGTCTTTGTTGTGGTGGTTGTCGTGGTCTTGCCATGCAAGCCTTCATAGCTGTAGCTCATCTCTAACCCTACTTCCAAGTCTCTCTTGGTCTCCATCTTCTGTATGTTGTAGAAAGCAATGCCTCCGGCGGCATTCTCAAGCTCCACGCCAAAATGGGAGACAGTGTTGATGGTGTTGCCGGATGCTGTGGTTACCATGTCATTATCGACGGTGGTATGCGACGAACCCTTCTCCCAGGATGCGCTTGAGCCAGAGCCGGCTGGGTCGCGCAGAATCATCGTCACCTTGTCGGGGCCGGCGGTTACGAAATTGCTGCCCGATGGGAGGGCGCCGAGGATGATGCCCTTAAACGGATTGCTCGTCCAGGGGATGGTCTGGTTGTTGTATTCGTAGCTGATGGACAGCGGGCGCGTCAGGTCGTCATAGATGTTGGGGAATCCGGCACTCCAAGTGTAGATGGCCTCGCCCTCGTCGTCGAGCAGCAGCTGGTTGTCGGCCACATCGACATATTGCGCCAGCGCATTGTTGTCGATGACGTCGCCCGGACGGTATTCCACACCGTCCATTGTGCCTGCCTCGGCAGCCACACGGCGGTCGGCGCTCATTTGGTTGTCGATGGTCACAGTGGCGTTTTTCAGGGGAACGGTGGACGTCATCACGTTGTTCTCATCGTCACTGTTGGTGTACTGCTCATATGCCTTCAGCTTGAACTTGTAGGCCTTGTTCTGCTCGAACAGCGGATAGGTGAACACGTAGGCACCGTTCTTGATGGCCTCCACTGTCTCGACCTTGCCTGTTAGCGGGTTGAAGTAATCCACTTCCCTATCGCCGAAGAGACCGTCCTCGCGACCGTCCTGCCACACTTGGAAGGTCGGCGTGCAGTAGTAGGTGGATTGCGTCTGTGCCAGACGGGCGTTATAGTTGAACTCCTTCGTGTAGGCTCCTTGATAGACATCTGTCGAGTCGGTGTATTCCATCAGCGCATTGGTGGCGTCGATGTCGCTGAATGTCACGCCGGCAAACGTGGCTTCAACATCGCTGTTCACCATCTCTATACCCGTCACCTTGTATAATAACGGTGGCACCAGAGCAGCAAATTCGCCCGTCGCGGGGTCGGTCTCAATCACGATGCTCTTAACGTCGATGCTTTGCGAGCCGCCTGTGCGCCAAGCTGTGCTCTGCACATCGCTGGTGGGCGAATCCACTGCGAGAGGCTCGGCGTTGTTCTCCATCGACGATGTCGTGCCATCAACCACCTTTACCACGTTCAGGCGGTAGGGACTGTCCTGCTGTAACGACAGTGTCACGCGGGCCTTTCCGATATTGTTCTCGCTCAGTGCCATGCCCAACGGCTTGTTGCCCTCAGTATCGCCGCCTACCACGCGGCCGGCAACGGTTACCAAAGTGTTGTCATAGAATTCCATGCCCGTCACCGTACGGTCGAAGGTGAACTTCTTGCCTACACCCTCCAGGTCGTCGGGATAGCGGCCACCGAGCTCGAACGTATGCCCTTGCTTTTCCACTGTGATATAGTGGTCGCCGATGGGCACCGAGATGGTGAACTTGCCTTGTGCGTTGGTCACTACAGCTTTGCCGTCCTTGGCACAGATGGTGCCATCGACGTACAGGTTCACGCCCTCCACAGGATAGTCGGTGTTGGAATAATAGATGGTTCCGCTCACGGGGAACGAGCTAACATCCTCGAAGTCCACGCCATTATGTGTCAGCGCCTCTGTGTTCACAAAGCGTGTCTTGTACTGCGGTGAGAACTCATGAATGCCTAGCACAGGGCGCACCATGTAGTTTGTACCCTCGCCAGCAAACGGCACACCGCGAATCACATAGTTGCCCTGCTCGTCGGTCTTGCCGTAGAGTCGTAGCTGGTTCACCGTTGGCACTTTGTCGGAGAAGGTAGAGTTGGGCTGTTTCTGACCGTGGTTTTCGTTGGCCACACCTGATGTCTTTGAATAGTCGTAGGCAAATGGCAGATTGGTGACGCCCTCGTCCATAGGCCAGTAGAGCTTCAACCCCTGTTCGGTGCCAATGAGCAGACGGTCGTAGTTGTCTAGGATTTCCTCATCCGTCAGCGCTTTCGACCACAGGCGGATATCGTCCAGATAACCTGTGAAGGCATGGGTGGTGGTGAACTCCTTGTCCGAACCGAACGCCACATTGTTACCCGACCATGTGATAGACGAGGCCGCCGTCAGGTCCTTGACCAGCACGGTGTCGCCGGCAATGGTGTCGGTCACCACCACGCGCACCGTCCAGCCAGTAGCACCGTCGTTCGTCAGGCTAACGTTATGGAACTTGCCATTATCGATTTTCAGGCCTGTAGCCTGAGCGGTGGCAGAGCCCACTTTCAGGTAGAGCTCGCTCTGGTCATTGGCTGCAGGCATCAGCTGCAAGGCAAACTGACCGCCACCATCAATGATGGTAGAGCCGTCGGTAACGACTGCGTTAGGTTGCACATACATCTGGAAGGTGAACGGTTTGCCTTGGAACAACGTCTTGCCAGTGTTTCCTTTCGGTGTCCACAGAATACCGCCCTGCGGATTCACCTTCATCGAGTAGAACTGATTAGTGTCGTCGCTGCTTTCGCTGTTCTTCGTCAGCAGCACACGGACATTGGGCACAGCCGAGCCCGTGCCGTAGGTGATGCGACCGCTGATGACACCGCGGCTTTGGCAGAATCCGTCGGCCTCGCCCGAACTGGCGAAGATAAAAATACTCTCGCCAGTGTCGCTGTCAACACAGTTGTTCTGTGCCACCACCCGGTACTGATAGAACTGTCCAGGCTGTGCCGTGTTGTCCTCGAAGAAGTAGCTCGATTCCGTGCCCGAAACCACGTGAACCTGCTGGTAGTCATCGTCATTGTTGGAGCCTAACAGACGGCGGTAGACAACAAAACGAGTATTATCCAATCCCACCTGCTTCACGTCCCACTGCACTTTTACCACGTTTGAGTATGTGCCTCGGTTGGCGGTGACACTCTTAATCTCGGTGTTGCCCGACATCGTGGCAGGGCCAATGGAGGATGAGTAGAACGTCGTCCCCATGGCTTCAGTGCTGATGCGATACCAATAGGCGGCACAGTTGCTCTCCAAATTGTTGTCCACCCAAGACATCGATACATTCGACGAGGAGGACTGCAACGTAGCTACGGGCTCGTTGCCAAAGCCGGCGTTAAGACTCTCGGGAATCAAGTGACCATTCTGGTCGTAGAAACTACCGCTGTCGCGGCAGCGCCACACCTTGAACGTCAGCTGTCCGTTGGTCTTCGGTGTTTCATGCGACCAGTTCAGCTGTACACTATTCTCTTGTGGCTCGATATTGATATTAGAGAATTCGAAGGTGCGTGCAAGTGTGAGATTAGCACTGGCCCACAATCCTTTGACGTCTGTCCAGTTATTCACTACCCATCCGTTAGGCACAAAGCACACATAGTAAGTATAAGAAACATCATATTCCAAAGAACTCAAGTCGTCGGTAAACTTGCGGGTATTGAAATTCGTTGAACCTAGGTTCTCTACTGTGTTGTTTGAGAGGTTCTTGCGGAAAATAACCCAAGTGCCATCTGTGATGCAATTGTCAGAGTCATAAATCTCTCTTTCCCACGAGAGGTTCACCATTTTGCTCCATTTATCTCCCTCGACACTCAAGTTTGTGGCACGAGGAAAACCAGGAATGATTACGTTGTACCACTTGTAGAGATAGACGTCACGATTATAGCCGCTAACGGAGCACGGATCTTTCACGACATACTCCATGGGTACCGTAATGGTTTCATAAAGACTAGTGCGCTCAAGGGGAAACGTCTGGTTAGAAAACGATGTTTGACCTTTAGCAAACTCTTTTTTGAGTGTAAGTGAACTGGGGGCAACATAATTGTTAACGTTGGACCAGGAATAAGTACCCACCCACGTAGGACCGTAGCCCGCATTGAGTCCGCCATCAATGGAATAGTGGTTGATGTCGGCCATCTTCGCGTTTGTCGGTGCAGAAAACGAAGGCGCCATGGAATTGACCGTCCACGTCTTGGATTGTAATGAATAGCCGGATGAGTTCGTTTTCCAATATCCCTTAATCTCAATTGTGTGGCTCTTGTCCAATTCCAGATTCTCAATCCAGATGTAAACTTGGACATGATAGCTGCTGTTGTCATAAGCAGGATCCCAGAACCTGACGGTGTATTTCTTGCCGTTTCTGGTCTGTTCATGTGTGTTCTTCCACCAATCATTATCGGATCGCTCATCATCCAAACCGCTATCATTACCAGTACCTCCGGTATCAGAATCACTATCCGGCCAGGCCAGTTCTTCATCAAAAGAATCGATATAAACTCCGTCAATGTACATAGCAGGTCCTTTGGCAGAGCCTTCTACGGCTTTGTGCACGAAGAAACTGTCTTTGTCCTTCGTGTTATAGAAATAAAGATCCAACACAATCCATGGTTGTGACCAAGTGGGCTGATGGGCGATATACGAATAGGTGCCAAATGACATGGCAGCCTTAATGTTGATATTTGCTGCGAAAAGCAGCACAAATGTCACGAGCAGCCCCAGCCATCGGTTGTGCCGCACAGTTTTTGTTCGCCCCCGCCCTGAGCCAGCAGGTGGCGAGTAAGTTTGTTGTTTTCTTTCCATGATTTTAAGTATTTAGTTGTTCAATTTTCTTAGCAGTGGTACAAAATTAATAAAAAACGAGAGAACTATAAAAAAAAGTAGGTGTGGAGATATGTCGGAAACGCCAAAACTCCACACCTCGAATCTTGTCTGCATGTTGCAAGAAACCGACTTGCCGCTCGTTGCAGGGGAGGGGAATGGCTGGAGGGGTTATGGACTCAACCGCTGTCGGTAGTCTGCCACGCTCTCATTGGTGAAGCGTAGGAACTGCTGGTAGAAAAAGCTGCGGTCGTTGAAACCGCATAGCTTTCCGATTTGCGTGGTCGGTAGCTCGGGATGCTCGGCCATCAGCTGTTTGGCCTCGTCGATGCGGCGGCGCACGCGCCACGTGCGGAACTCCTCGCCAACCACCTCGCGGAAATAGCGGTGTAGCTGGTCGACCGTTATGTCCACCTTTGCAGCGATGTCGGCCACGGCGAGTTCGTTGTCCAGATAACCTTTGTTGGCTATCCACAACTCCAGTTTGCTCTGTTTCGGGGCAGCCGTTTTTCTCGCCACCGGCTTCTTTGCCAAGGGTTGGGGGGGCGATGGAGCCTCCTCGCCAGCGGGAGAGGAGTCTTCGGCAGGGCTGTAGATGGCGGGTAGAATGATGGGGGCCGTCAGACCGTAGTTGATGAAACAGGCGGCCAGCAGGGTGCAGAACACGGCAAGGGCAACGGTGAGGCACATGTCGATGACGCGATGGTTGAACATCATCAGCAGCGAGAGCAGACCCACGGCAAGTGCTGCCCAGTAGATAACATACACCCACCACATCGACCGCTCAATCTCTTCTTCCTCGTAATATTGGCGGATATGATTGAGGAACACCTTGCGGCTGCGGCGGAACTAGAGGATATAGAACGCAAGTTGCAGCAGATAGGCCACTATGCCGAGTTCATAGACATAGAGGAACGTGGCGCGAGGAAGAAGGAAGAATGCTCCTACGAGCAGCGATGCGGCAACAAGGATGACAACCAGCTGGATGATGACGACACGAAATGTCACCTCTTCGGGCCGGATGAGCACGAGCAGCGCCATAGTGAACAGCATGGACTGCAGATAGCCCACCGCCAAGGCGATGCACGGACCAAGGAAACTGACGCTGCCGCTGCTGTCGAAAGACAACTGCACCAAGTTGAGCGAGCCCAGAACGAGCACAGAAACCGTGAGCGCATACTTTGCCGCACGGAACTTAGATGCACGTCCGTCGCTGGGCGATTTCACAAGAGCAAGCAATAAACCCGTGATGAGCATGCAGCTCGCCGCCGCCGCCATCACGTGTAAATATATGTTGTCGATAGTCATTATCTTCGTTTCCTCAATGATAATAAGCAATAAAGTAGGTGCAAAATTAACAAAAAAACTGGTATTTGCGTACGCTCTATTTACTAAAAGACGTTAAAGATGTGGCGTTTTCTCTTAGCGTTGCAGCTACTTTCCTATGCCTATGGTATATGTAATGAACGCGTGTTGTAAAGGCATAGTTCGCATGTTTTTCGGCCAGAGTATTCATGTGATCTGCTCAGATGTGGCATCTGATGTTGTCATTTGCGGCATCTGGTGTCGTCATTTGTGGCATATGGTCAAGTAAAATAATTTATTTTACACGGCAAAATAATTTATTTTACTTTGCAAAATAATTTATTTTACTACACCACTTGTATCTTTTGAATAGATAAGATGCCGTTTCTTGATGGTTCACTTGCCGCAACAAAGAAAGTCAAGATGATGTTTTTGTGGGTTTTAAGACGATAATTCGGGCGTTTTTGGATGGTGTTTCAGGTTTTTTCTGTATCTTTGTAAGCGAAACCAAGAAATGAAACGAATTATATAGTGTGATATTGATTCCATTAAAAACGTTATAACGATTATGGCAAAAGTATATGTTTTTCTGGCTGACGGCTTCGAGGAAATCGAGGCGTTGGCACCCATCGACATCATGCGCAGAGGCGGCTTGGACGTGACAACCGTGAGCATCATGGACACCGAGGCCGTGCAGAGCGCACATGGAGTGATTGTGCTAGCCGACCTGACGTTCGCTGAGGCGGGCGATTTTGCTGACGCCGACTTGCTGATGTTGCCGGGTGGTATGCCTGGAGCGGCCAACCTCGACGCCCACGAGGGTGTGCGCCAGGCTCTATTGCGTCAGGCTGGGGAAGGCAAGCTGGTGGCTGCCATCTGCGCTGCACCCTTCGTGCTGGGCAAGTTGGGGCTGCTGCGCGGCAAGCGGGCGACGTGCTATCCGGGCTTCGAGCAATATCTGGACGGTGCCGACTACACCGCCGACCTGCTGACTGAGGACGGCAACATCATTACGGGCGAAGGTCCGGGCGCTGCGTTCGACTTTGGCTATGCGTTGCTTGGCCGACTGGCAACGGCTGACGTAGTGGAGGCATTGAAGGAGGGCATGCGCTACAACCATCTGATGCAAGGATAGAAGATGGACTACGTCATCATTGTGGCTGGCGGAAAAGGTCAGCGCATGGGGGCGGAGATGCCCAAACAGTTCCTGCCCGTGGGCGGACGTCCCATCCTGATGCACACGCTGGAAAGGTTCAGACAGTATAGCGAGGCGCTGCAGATTATCCTTGTGCTGCCCCACGAGCAGCAGGAGCATTGGCGCGAGTTGTGCCGTGAGCATGGTTTCGCGGTGGAACATCGTGTGGTGGATGGCGGAGCTACACGTTTCCAGTCGTCGTATAACGGCCTTTGTGCCATTCCCGACGACGAGGAAGGTGTGGTGGGCATTCACGATGGCGTGCGACCTTTCGTGTCGGTGGAGGTCATCGGCCGTTGCTTCGAGACCGCCCGCAAGGAAAAGGCCTGTATTCCGGTGGGACCTGTGACTGACACCCTCCGATATATCGGCCCGAATGGAGGCGGCAAGAACGTGCAACGGAGCGACTATCGCGTGGTGCAGACGCCGCAGACATTCGACATCGCCTTGTTGAAGAAGGCTTTCGCAAAGGCTTGCGCCCCATCACCTGACACTCAGCAACCAACACCCGAGTTTACCGACGACGCCTCGGTGGTGGAGGCGCTGGGCTGTGAGGTGCAGATGGTGGAGGGCAATCGCGAGAACATTAAGATCACTACACCTTTCGACCTTCTGGTGGCCGAAGCCTTATTGAAACAATGAGCATCCTGGACCAAGACATCATGTATCTGCCCGGCATGGGCCCCCGTAGGAAGGATATCTTCAACAAGGAACTGGATATCCACACATGGGGAGACTTGCTGGAATACTATCCTTATAAATATGTGGACCGCAGCCGCATCTATACCATCGACGAGCTGCGGGGCGACATGCCTTTTGTGCAAATCAAAGGGCGCATACTGAGTTATGAGGAGTTTGCTATGGGCGCTCGGAAGAAGCGCATCGTGGCCCATTTCAGCGACGGGCACGGCGTGGTGGACTTGGTGTGGTTCAACGGGAAGAAATACATCTATGACAGTTATAAGGTGGGCACGGAATACATTGTCTTCGGACGGCCGACCATTTATGGCGGACGGTTCCAGTTCACGCATCCTGACATCGACAAGGCTGATGAACTGGTGCTCTCGGAAATGGGCATGCAGCCTTACTACATGACTACCGAGAAGATGAAGAACAGCGGTCTGCAGAGTCGGGGTGTGGAAAGGGTGATGAAGACGTTGCTCGATAA
>ODAI010710199.1_pt1 | contig 20625 bp, 16 predicted proteins | sample 1539321 | NCBI WGS metagenome assembly ODAI01 (sample SAMN02144231, study PRJEB22623) | gut metagenome | biome: sheep rumen | host: Ovis aries | place: New Zealand
ATATGAGGATACAGAGCGTAGTTCTGGAACACCATCGCGATATCACGGTCCTTAGGTTCAACGTCATTCATAACCTTGTCGCCGATCCTGAGCTCACCGGAAGAGATATCCTCCAGTCCCGCGATCATACGAAGAGTCGTTGACTTTCCGCATCCTGAAGGGCCTACGAAGATGATGAACTCCTGATCCTTGATCTCAAGGTTGAAGTTCTTAACAGCTTCGAAGCCGTTGGGATAAACCTTGCATACGTTCTTAAGTGACAATCCAGCCATTTTTTCTACTCCTTTCAATAGTAGGATTTAGACTACAAAGCAGATTATACAATCTGCGTGTGCTCAATTCTATGCAATAATTCAACAAATATGCGGGAATTTATTATATATTTTGCCCTTAAAAAGGGATTTTGAACAACTTTTCCGTCATCATGACGAAACAAGGCGCAGGGTAATGGTCAATCTGCACAAGTACCTAATCAGTACCCTTCATCGCCTTGGAGGGGTCATCCTTGTCCGCAAAGAACAATAATCTGTTCTTGCCGCCCTTCTTTGCTGCATAAAGTGCAGCATCCGCATTCTCATAGAGTTCCTCGAATGAAAGACCGTCCTTGGGGAATACGACTGCACCGAGCGAACCGGTAACGGAATACTTAACATACTCTCCCACCTCGAATCCGTGGAAGAAAGTGATAAGCTTGCGTGCCTCTCTCCTATAGATCTCCTCATCGTTGACATCCTTGAGGAATACGCAGAACTCGTCTCCTCCGAGTCTTCCGATGATATCGGTATTACGATACATGGAACGAAGACCCGTACCAAGCTGTCTCAAAACCTCGTCTCCGAATGCATGCCCCATCGTATCGTTGATCTTTTTGAAATTGTCTATATCGATAAGTATAAAGAGTGCCGCCCTGTCCGGGTGTTCCTCCATATAAGTCCTGATCTGATTCTCGGAAGATACTTTGTTGCTGCATCCCGTAAGGAGGTCTGTCTCAGCCTTGCTCTCGAGCTTCCTGCTCTCCTCTTTTGAATTCGATCTGCTGAGGATAACAAGTACCACATATCCTACAAACAGCACAATGGCAAGAGCGATCAGATGTTTATTGAAATTCCTGAGATGCCTGTACACATTCTCGGTCTTGGCCGCTACGGCATCCTTTCCCATGAGAACAAGAAGTGTCCAATCGCTTCCGAGTACGGGCTGCTCAAATACTATTACCGTCTCGCCTGCGATATTTGCTTCTACGAGGTAGGGCTGTCCGCTGAAGACTTTTCCTCTGAATATCATCCACTCGGTCGTATTGACCGCACCTACTTTAACTCTCTCCCAGACCTCTCCGTCAGCAGTAGCACCGGAAGTCTTCTTACCGCCCGAGAAAAGAGATTTCTGCTCTTTGTCGATAACGGCATAGCAGGCATGCTGCGCATTGTCTATAGTGTTAAGCGCACCGAACATCTTGCCCGGATCGAGCATAGCCACATAGAACGAACCGTCCTTCATGGGCGCAACATACGCGATCGCATTCTTTCCCGAAGCTCCGTCATCGGGAATATAATAGAATCCTTTATTAGATCCTGTGATGATATTGGAATAGGGTCTGGACTCAAGAGTAAATGTATTGCCGGCATCATCGGTCGCATTTCCGGCTGCCGAGAAAAAGATCGTATTATACGCTCCGCTTCCTATGCGGAGTGAAGTCAGGAGCTCCATCTTATCGGAACCTCCTCGATAATCGGCAAGAGCAGCTCCCGTGTCCATGGCTGCCGCAGCCTTCTGCATCGACGCATCCGTCTTGGCTGTGGTGCTCCTGATCTCTGCCTGAACTTCCTCTCCGACGATGTTCCTTACTTCGGATCTGACATTCGCCGCAACATTCATCGTCAGCACGGTACCGCATATTATGACAGTTGCGATAAAGAGCACTCCGCCTACGGTTATCAGTTTTTGTTTTTTATTTCCCTTTTTCATTGGTTCCTTCTGTCGAGATCAGCTCCGCATTATCATTGAAAATATGCTCGTCCCCGGTCTCAGCCTCATAATCGGGAGACTGTTCGGGATGTTCCTCGTAGTACTTGTCCTCAAGCTTTTTGAAAAGCTTATCGCAGAACTTCGCATTAACAAAAGCAGGTGCCGAGAATCCAAATACGATAAACAGCGGAAGTATCTGTATATAATATATCGCAATTGCGAAAGAAATACCATACATAACAAGAACAACCAATGTCTTGGGGAATTGAAGGATAGCGACCGTAAACGCAGACTTTATCGTTCCCATCACCGTATTGCTGAACCTGGCCTGTATCGGGAATATCATTATCGCTATCATGAGCACGATGATCGCTATACCCAAAAGTGCCCACCTTGCAAAGTAAGGAATGCTTATCGCACCGGTGCTTATCAGATAGAGATCCGCTACGATCATTCCGACAAACGCCAGAACTATGAGCCACAGGCCCGTTGCCTGAAGGAAATTCTGCTTGAAGGAATGGAAATAAGCCTTGGTAATATAACACTCTTCATCTCTTACGATCTTGAGCGCTACATAATTCATCGCGGTAAATGCCGCACCGGCCGTCACTACAGGGACACAGAGGAGTAAGGTCAGGATGTTGATCCACATGAGATCCGCCATCTTTCCCAGTGCCACCATAAACGGACTGTCCAAACTGAGCCATTTCATAAATCTCTAAAGCCTCTTTTCCATGGGGACCGCTTTTATCCCCGAATAATCTTTTTCATCACCTGTGATCTCAAAGCCGCATTTTAAATAAAACTTTACCGCATACGGTGCGGCCTTGACCGTGAAGACTCTCTCGTTTTCCATTTCCCTCAAGTATCTGGAGAAGAGTTCGATGATAACGCTTCCGACTCCTCTGTTCTGGTATTCCTCATCGACGAACAGAAGCGAGAGTCTGTTGCAGTTTCTCATCGTGCCGACGCCGATTATCCTGTCTCCGTCAAGCGCCAGCAGCATCTTGTAAGTGCCGCCGAGGAAGGCATTGTGAATATCATCATCGGTAATGAATTCAAAAAAATTCTTTACACCTTCCTTGGTATACTGTTTTCCTTCGAATGCCATAAAAGTCTTCCAGACCATACTCATGGCCGGGGACCATTCTTCTTTGGCGGCCCACCTGAATTCAAATTCTTTTATTCCTTCAGGATATTGCCCTTCAACCATTCGTACAGGTCCTCTCTGACTTTATCGGCGTCATCCTCGTTAAAGATCTCGTGCCTGTCGTCCGGATATAACTGAAGTCTCACATCCTTGACTCCGGCTTCTTCGAGCATCTGCTTCGCTCTCTTAACGCCCTCTCCGTATTCGCCTATCGGATCCTGTCCGCCGGAGATCATGTATATCTTCAGATCTTTGGGTATACTTGCGAGACCTTTTTGGTCATACATCCTCAGGATCAGCTCAGCGAGAGCTCTGTATCCGTTGATGGTAAATGTAAAACCGCACAGCGGATCCGCTATGTATCTGTCAACATTCTCACTGCTTACGGAAAGCCAATCCACAGGTGTTCTGAGATTATCGATCTTTTTGTTATATCCGGCGAAGGACATCTTCTCTATCATCTTTGCAACATGTCTGTCGCCGAAGATGAGCCTCTGCACTGCCGCAAGGACCTTAAGCATCCAGATGGTTCCGCCGGATACATTGCCTGTTCCCGAGAGAACAGCTCCGTCTATACCGCTTCCGTACTTGCTGATGTAATTTCTCACTATAAAGGATCCCATACTGTGTCCGAGAATGACATACGGAACACCGGGGTAAATCTCCTGAGTGATCTTTTTGAGTCTGTGAACATCCCTTATGATGACGGTGGCAGCATCCTGCCTGCACATATAGCCGGGGCTTCCGCCTTCGGGGATACTCTTTCCGTGGCCGAGATGATCCTCTCCTACCACCACTATCCCTCTGTCTGTGAAGTATTTCGCGGTAGCTTCATACCTCTCGAAGTACTCGCTCATACCGTGCACGATCTGGAGGATCCCTACGGGTCTTCCCTCATCGGGCAGATATCTGACTGCATGTATCCTGTCGACTCCGTCCCTGGAATCATAGAAAAACTCTTCTTTTTTCATAGTCTGGATTATATCAGATAAGCTCCGGCATTATCAAGGAGAGCGGATTACTTATGAGATTTCTCATACTCCTCTCTGTTGTGTTTTGCCTTCTCCTGGTGGGCAGCAAAATCAGCCGCCTGCTTTGCCTGTATATCGGCAGCCTTGGCGGCGATCTCCTTTGCGTCGAGACGTGCGAAGAGGATCTCGGGTGCGTCCGTTACTTTCCAGTCATCATTCTTAACTCCGAATGATCCAAGGTCGTCAAGTTCACGAAGAGGTGCACCTATCTGTGCGGAGATCTTGTTTGCGGTATCCGGCATAAAGGGCACAAGAAGCGATGCTCCGATGGTGATGCCTTCACAGAGATTGTAAAGCACCGTGCGGAGTCTGTCCTGCTTTGCCTCGTCCTTGGCAAGTGCCCAGGGCTCAGTCTCATCGATGTATTTGTTGAGTCTCTTGAAGACTCCGAAGATCTCAGTGAGAGCATCTGCCACATGGAGAGTCTCCATGCACTTATCAACACGTGCTGCGCAGCCCGTGATATATGATTTCATCTCGTCATCGATCGCAGCGTCTGAGACTCCTCCGTCCCTAACCTCTCCTCCGAAGTACTTATTGCTCATCGCGATAGTACGGTTTACGAGGTTTCCGAGGGTATTGGCCAGATCCGAATTAACTCTCTCTGTCATCAGATCCCAGGTGATGGTTCCGTCATTCTCATACGGCATCTCATGAAGGACGAAATATCTTACCGCGTCGAGACCGAAGATATTGATCAGATCATCGACATATATGACATTTCCCTTACTCTTACTCATCTTCTCACCGCCCTGAAGGAGCCAGGGATGTCCGAAGATCTGCTTCGGAAGAGGCTCTCCGAGCGCCATAAGGAATATGGGCCAGTAGATCGTGTGGAAACGGATTATATCCTTCCCGATCAGGTGAAGATCTGCGGGCCAGAACTTCTTGTACAAATCGGAAGATCCGCCTTCACAGTCATATCCGAGTCCGGTGATATAATTGCTAAGCGCATCAAGCCATACATATACAACATGTCTGTCATCAAAATCAACGGGGATGCCCCACTTAAATGAGGTCCTCGATACGCACAGATCCTGGAGTCCGGGGAGAAGGAAATTGTTCATCATCTCATTCTTCCTGGATACGGGCTGGATGAACTCAGGGTGAGTATTGATATACTCGATGAGTCTGTCCGCATATTTGCTCATCTTGAAGAAATATGCTTCCTCACGCTCCTCGTGCACATCTCCTCCGCATACGGGACACTTCCCGTCTGCAAGCTGAGCCTCCGTATAGAAAGCCTCACACTCGGTGCAGTACTGGCCCTCATAGGATCCCTTGTATATGTCGCCCTGATCATAGAAGCGCTTGAACATCTTCTGAACCTGGCGCTCATGATCCTCGTCCGTAGTGCGGATGAAGCGATCGTAATCCGTGCCCATCATATCCCAGAGACTCTTGATCGTGCCTGCGGTCATGTCGACAAACTCCTTGGGAGTCATGCCTTCCTCGATCGCGCGAGTCTCGATCTTCTGTCCGTGCTCGTCACTTCCCGTCTGGAAACGCACATCATATCCCTGTGCCTTTCTGAAACGGGCGATGCTGTCTGCAAGAACTATCTCATAACAGTTTCCGATATGGGGCTTGCCCGAAGTGTACGCTATAGCCGTTGTAATATAATAGGGTCCTTTGTTTTGCATAACTTTATGTCCTTTCAAATCCGGGAAATGACCCGGAGTATTTTACAGATTCTGCTCGATCCAGGCTTTGAAATCATCCAGTCCGCCCGCACCTATCTTGTCGCTTACCTTCGCACCGTTCTTGAAGATAATGAAATTGGGGATACTGCTGATATCATACTTCTGTGCGACAGGCATGTTGTCATCTATATTGCACTTGCCCACTTTGAGCTTGCCATCGAAAAGCTCTGCCATCCTGGCTACTACGGGCGCCATCATCTTGCAGGGACCGCACCAGTCTGCGTAGAAATCTACCAATACTGGAAGATCTGATTTTAATACTTCTGCTTCGAAGTTTTCGGTCGTAAATACATGTTCCATATCACTACCTCCTTTTAACTGCATACTGCTTACATATTATAGGAAATAAGGGCTTTCGTCAAATAAAAGAATGCTAAACACAGGCCCTGAATTATGGTAAAATCACAGGGTATGTTGCCCGCAGATTTTAAAGAAAACATGAAGACGCTCCTCGGGGAGGATTTCGATGCTTTTGAGAAAAGCTATTCGGATCTGCCCTTTAGAGGTCTGCGCGTAAATACGCTGAAAAAGTCAGGCTCCTCGAGGGACGGCGATGCAGCCGATATCCCGCATGATCCGTTTGAGCCTGAAGCGTACGATCCTTTTGAACCCGATGAGTTAAGGAAAAAAGAGCCCGTCGAGTGGGCTGACGATACATACTACTTCGGTGAGGATGAATACCCGGGGAGAAATCCCCTCCACGAAACCGGAGCATATTATATACAGGAGCCGAGCGCAGCGGGACCTGCAGCGATGCTGATGCGTCATGCTGCGGAATGTGGGATTACATGCTCGCAGGCCCCCGTGTCTGATCCAGCTATATCCGATCTTTCTCTGCGCATCCTTGATCTATGCGCAGCTCCCGGCGGAAAGAGCACACAGCTCGCATCATATATGCATGGGAAAGGCATCCTCGTCAGCAACGAGATAAACCGCTCCCGCGCACAGATACTCTCATCCAATATTGAGAGATGCTGCGTTACTAACGCACTGGTCCTCTCGGAAGATCCTTCGAAGCTTGCAGAATGTTTCCCCGGATTCTTTGATATCATAATGGTCGACGCCCCCTGCTCCGGCGAAGGAATGTTCCGCAAGGAGCCCGCTGCGATAGATGAGTGGAGCCGCGAGAATGTCTCAATGTGTGCAGGGAGACAGGCGGGAATACTTCAGCACGCTTCCGAAATGCTTCGTGACGGAGGGATCATATGCTATTCCACCTGCACTTATGAAAGAGCTGAGAATGAAGATATTGTAAATGCATTTCTCTCATCACATGATGAATATTCACTTTTGGAAATGAGACGCTGGATGCCCCATACCGACAAAGGTGAAGGACAGTTCGCTGCCGTAATGGTAAAGGGATCTCTTCCCCCCGGGGCAGACATCGTCAGGTCCTATCCTGCCGCCGGATTTGAGCCTGCCGATAAGCCCGGAAAGCCGGGAAAAATATGGGAAGAATTTGCGTCAGATGTGATGACTGATGCAGGCTTATCATTGATAAGGTCTCTTTTTGAAGCAAATAACGATGTACCGTCCTTTAAATATTTCGGTGATAATCTCTATATTATGCCGGGAGAGACTCCCGCTCTCAAAGGACTTAAAGTTCTGCGATGCGGTCTCTGCCTCGGTTCATTCAAGAAGGACCGTTTCGAGCCTTCGCATGCTCTGGCTCTCATCCTTACATCCGATATGGTCAAAAACCGTATAGACATAAACCTTGATGATGCTGTAAGATTTCTCGGTGGGCAGACGCTCACTACCGACGGCTCTCTTTCAAACGGTTGGGTGCTCGTATGCTATAGAGGCTACTCTCTCGGCTGGGGCAAAATCGCAGGAAACGTGATCAAGAACCATTATCCGAAAGGACTTCGTAAATAGATGAATGCAATGAAAGCGGTCAGAGCCGCAGAACTTAGAAAAAAACTCGCAGCGATCCCCGGCAAGATGCTGCTTTCCGTTCTCATACTCATCGGTATCAAATGGGATACGGATATCCATACCGTCATCGCACACATACAGGCTGACCCTCTGACCAACATCCGCTTGGTCATCTATATCTACGGCGGTGTTTCTTACGTATATACCTTTATCTCATTATTCCACAATTGGCTCATAGGCATCATAACCGCAGGCGTTGTGGGCTTCCTCGTCTTTAGCTATACGCAGGACATGGCCGACGATGTACGCCTCATCGCTTTCTATGTGATGATATTCGGAGGTCCCGTGCTCGATGTGCTCAGACTCTTCCACTATCTCATCCTTAAGCTCCGCATAGACGGAAGCACTGCGGAATTCTGGCATGATGCATATGATGAAGGATACGACACCGGATTTGACCGCGGATACGACAAAGCGATCCACGAGTCCGAGCGTCACAGGAGAAGCGACGAAACCTTCCGCAGGAAGACCGGCATCGGCCGTGACGAATATGAGGAAGAGTACAAGCGCATCAACAGCCGCAGTCGCTACGATGACGAGTATTATGATGATGAAGATTATGATGAGGATTATGACGAAGACTACGATGAAGACGATTCATACGATCAGAGAGACCGCCGCAGTTCACAGAGTTCATCCCGCACCCAGGCTCCCGATGTAAGACGCGCCGGTGCAGGTTCTTCATTCTTTGCAGACTGTGCGGACGACGCTGCAATAAAACGCCGTTACCGCGATCTGTGCAAAGTATATCACCCCGACAGCGGTAACGGCTCTTCTGCAGTTTTCAATGCGATCAATGACGAATATCACGCCCTGATGGGCAAGTGATCTTAATATATTTTACGGTGTTACAGGTGTCTGCGGTACCTGGAGGATCGTTACGACTCCGTCTGCTCCGATGACGCAGGGAACGCCCGCGATCATTGTGATCTCAGCTCCGGTTCCGACTTTCAGTTTGTCGCCGTTTGCAGGATCAAAGAAGTAGAGCTTTCCGTCTATCGTTACCAGTCCGCTTGCTACCATTCCGGTTTCCTTATCCGCATAATTAAGGCTTGCTCCGTCAACGGTGAACCATCCCTTACTCATAGCGCCCGCATAGAGAGGATCGAAGTAGAACTTGCCGATACCAAAGTCCTGCATGCCTGTCATGAGCTTACCTGCGGTATCAAAGAAGAATGTGCTGCCTGCGATATTCTGAAGACCTATCGCCATCACACCGTCCTTGCCGAAGTATCTTATCGCTCCCTGTGCCACATAGAAAGTATTCTCTACTCTCTGTCCGAACTCATTCACATAATAGAGATTAACGCCGTCAGTAACGAAAGCGTCCTTCTTCATCTTGTAATTCTCGTAGAAGTATGTTGCGCCCTTCCTGTTAATGAATCCGTTTGCGATAATAAGCTTCGAGTAATCCTTATAGAGATAATCAAGATCTACATTTCCTGCTATGCCGGGTACTCTCCAAGTGTCCATGCACTGCCATACAGCGGCATCCTCGATGAGGCAGCTTGAATAATACTGTGCTACCCACTTGTCATATACGACACCGTTGAGTCTGTTGGAGAAAAACCACTTATTAGAGTAGACCATCGGATAGTATCCGCTTGCCTCGATGAGCATGCAGAAATAGTTTGCCACTGCGGAGAGCTGAGCTGCAGGTACATTTCTCTGATAGCTCGTCTCCATATCGATGACTACGGGCATGCTGACGATATAAGGCTCTATCGCAGAGAGTACAAATGCGGCTTCCTGCTGTGCTCTTACGAAATCGGTCGCACCGGAGTAGATATACACTCCGGTCTTGATGCCTGCTGCCGCGGCACCGACCATATTCTGAGCGAAGTACGGATCGATACCCGTATTAAGCGTTCCCACTCTGATGAATGCAAAAGTAACTCCCGAAGCAGCTACGGCATTCCAGTCGATATTACCCTGGTATCTGGAAACATCGATACCGACAGCGATCGCACTGCTTCTGTCCTTAGCCTGCGCAGGTATACTCGGAACCACCGAGAATGCGAGGATCGCAGCCATAGCCAGAGCGATCAGCTTTACCTTTCCGAATCTTTTCATCCTGTCATCATCCTTTCTCCCTTTTCGGGAAACGGTCCGTCATCCTTCCACTATCCGGACCTTAGCTGTGATACATCTTGCGTGTCTGGTAAACGGGCTCGCAAGTAAGATTTACTCCGATCTTTCTCAAAGTATTCATATCTACCTGAGAAAGTATAACGCTTGAATGGACCTCGGATCCCTTGATATTCTTGAGCTGCTCTATGGCTGCCTTTGCTCTGTCATCGGTAGCTGCGCATATCGAGAGTGCGAGCAGTATCTCATCCGTATGGAGTCTGGGGTTGTGGCTGCCGAGGTAATCAACTTTGAGCTTCTGTATGGGATCTATGGTCTCGGGGGAGATGAGCTTTACTTCATCATCCAGCCCTGCCAGCGTTTTAAGCGCATTGAGAAGCATAGCGGATGTGGCTCCGAGGAGGTCACTCGTCTTGCCCGTGATGATCTGTCCATCGGGAAGCTGAATTGCCGCAGCGGGACCGCTTGTCATTTCAGCCTTAACCTTGGCCGCACTTACTACCGGTCTGTCATCAACAGTGATGCCTGCCTGCTTCATGAGGAGCTCGATCTTGAGGATCTGTCCGTCATCGGCATTGCCCTGCACCTTCTGGCACATGGTATTGTAGTAACGTCTGATGATCTCCTGGCATGCGGCTTTCTTTACGATCTCATCATCAACGATGCCGTATCCTGCCATGTTGACACCCATGTCAGTAGGAGACTTGTACGGGCAGTGTCCCATGATCTTTTCAAATGTAGCAGAGAGAACAGGGAATATCTCCACGTCTCTGTTGTAATTGATAGTAGTCTCTCCGTATGCTTCAAGATGGAACGGATCGATCATATTTATATCATTAAGATCCGCTGTTGCCGCCTCATATGCGAGGTTGACGGGATGCTTAAGAGGTATGTTCCAGATCGGGAAAGTCTCGTACTTCGCATATCCCGCTTTGATACCTCTCTTGTACTCGTGATAGAGCTGAGAGAGACAGGTTGCCATCTTGCCGCTTCCGGGTCCCGGTGCGGTAACAACGACAAGGCTCCTGGTCGTCTCGATATATTCATTCTTTCCGAATCCGTCATCACTTACGATGAGAGGAATGTTGGAGGGATATCCCTCGATAGTGTAATGTCTGTAGACCTTCATTCCGAGAGATTCGAGCTTTTTCTGATAAGCAACGGCTCCGGGCTGACCGGCAAATCTCGTGAGACATACGCTTCCGACATAGAGGCCGTATCCTCTGAATGCATCTATAAGTCTGAGAACATCAGCATCATAGGTGATGCCGAGATCCGCACGGACTTTATTCTTTTCGATGTCCGCAGCATTTATTACTATAACGATCTCCGCCTGGTCCTTTAACTGGGCGAGCATATTGATCTTACTGTCCGGCTTGAATCCGGGCAGAACGCGCGATGCGTGATAATCGTCAAAAAGCTTTCCGCCGAACTCAAGATAAAGCTTTCCGCCGAATGTACCGATCCTCTCCTTTATCTTTTCGGACTGCATTGTAAGGTACTTTTCGTTGTCGAAACCGATCGCGATGCCCATAAGACCACCTTCCTTTTTTGAAAAAAAATACGGAGTTATTATATCAAAAAAAGCCCGATGTTTCACTAATTTTTCACATTTCTCTATTGATTTACCGCCCTTTTTTCTTCTATAATGTATGAGTGTGCGTAAAACATTGATTATGGGCGCTTTTGCCCGATATAGGGAACGATAAAATGGATAATAACAATACCCCCGATAAGAAGGGAACGAATAATTACGGCGGCAAAAGGCCGAATTCCTGGATAATGATCATCGCTGTGCTCTGCACGCTCGTTGTCATTTTCCTCTTCTACAACATGATATTCGGCAAAGCCGGTGCCAATCAGGTCAAGGAATACACCGAATTCCTCGAAGATCTCGAAGCGGGACGCGTAGAATCGGTAGAACTGAATGCAGAGAATGCAGCACTCACCGTAACACTTACCATGCAGTCCGTGCTTGAAGAATCAGGCGGAGACGGAAACGATCCGGACAGCGGTGCTCTCGAGCAGTATCAGCATTATATGGAGCTCCAGCAAAAGCGCCTCTATACGACCAATGTGATGGAGAGCATGGACAGCCTCACTGCGAGACTCGAGGAACACGGAGTTACAGGACAGCGTGTCATCTCTTCAGGTTCAGGAATATTCTCGGAGATCCTCATAGGAGTCGTGCTTCCCATAGCACTGCTCCTGCTCATCACCAGCCTTATCTTCAGGAAAATGGGCGGTCCGATGAGTGTTGGCAAGAGCAATGCCAAGGTTTACGTCCAGAAGGAGACCGGTGTTACATTTAAGGATGTCGCAGGTGAGGATGAAGCAAAGGAATCACTCGTAGAAGTCGTAGACTTCCTCCACAATCCCGGCAAATACTCCGGCATAGGAGCGAGACTTCCCAAGGGTGCTCTCCTCGTAGGCCCTCCCGGAACAGGTAAGACCCTCCTTGCAAAGGCTGTAGCAGGCGAGGCTCATGTTCCTTTCTTCTCACTCACAGGTTCCGACTTTATCGAGCTCTATGTCGGTGTCGGAGCAAGCCGTGTGCGTGACCTTTTCCGTGAAGCAACCAAGAATGCGCCCTGTATCATATTCATAGACGAGATCGATGCCATCGGCCGCAGCCGTGATTCCAAGTACGGCGGCGGAAATGAAGAGCGCGAGCAGACACTTAATCAGCTCCTTTCCGAGATGGACGGTTTCGACAGTTCAAAGGGAATACTCATCCTCGGTGCAACCAACCGCCCCGAGATACTCGATAAAGCACTCCTTCGTCCCGGACGTTTCGACAGACGTATCATAGTTGATAAGCCCGACCTCAAAGGACGTGTCGAGATCCTCAAAGTCCATGCAAAAGACGTACACATGGATGATACAGTAGACCTTGACGCTATCGCACTCGCAACGAGCGGTGCCGTAGGATCCGACCTTGCCAACATGATAAACGAAGCTGCCATCAACGCCGTAAAGGAAGGCAGGGAGTGCGTATCTCAGTCAGACCTCTTCGCAGCTGTCGAGCAGGTACTCGTAGGTAAGGAAAAGAAAGACCGCATCATGAGCGCCGAGGAGAGAAAGATAGTCTCCTACCACGAAGTAGGTCATGCTCTCATCAGCGCACTCCAGAAAAACTCAGAGCCTGTCCAGAAGATCACCATCGTTCCCCGTACCATGGGTGCTCTCGGATATGTAATGCAGGTTCCTGAGGAAGAGAAGTACCTCAACTCCGAAGCCGAGCTTCGCGATATGATAACCGGTCTCATGGGCGGAAGAGCTGCCGAAGAGATTGTTTTCGGCAATGTCACGACGGGCGCTTCCAACGATATGGAGAAAGCCACCAATATCGCGCGCAACATGATCACCCGCTACGGTATGAGCAAACGCTTCGGCCAGACAAGCTTCGCCACCGTCGAGAGTCAGTATCTCGAGGGACGCACAGAGTATAACTGCTCCGAACAGACCGCAGCACAGATCGATGAAGAGATCGTTGAGCTCATAAAGGAAAGTTATGACAAGGCTCTCTCGATGCTTAAAGAAAACCGCGAGATCATGGATAAACTCGCTGACTTTCTCATCGAGAAAGAGACCATCACCGGCAAGGAATTCATGAAGATCTTCAGACAGGAAAAACGTCTCCCCGAGCCTGAGGATGAGAAAGAAAAAGCCAAGGACGCAGAGGACAGTTCCACAGAGGATAGAGAGTCGGGCGCCGATAAGGATCCCGCTCCCGAAAAGGAGAGCGATCCCACCCCTTCGCCCATCCCTCCTCAGATAGAGCCCGACCCGGATGAAGGCGTATTCTCTCACAGCAAACTCTAAAATGAAAAAGTCCTTTGCAAGAAAGATCATATATGGATTAATCACATGTATGCTGATCGTCACCGCGGATCAGCATACTTTTGTTGATGCAAAGGCTACATCCAAAGATATCGATGCAAGGCTTGAGTACAACCGCTCTCTGCCCGTTCAGACAGCGACTATAGACAACTGGCCTGTAGGCCCTACAGTATCAGCCGAGGCCGCTATACTCATGGAGGCAGGCACAGGCGCAGTCCTCTATGCCAAAAATATCCACGAAAAAGAATATCCCGCATCGATGACCAAAATCCTTACCGCAGTGCTCGTATCGGAGAACTGCAGCCTGGACGAGATCGTCACCTTCTCACATGATGCGGTCTTTGACACTCCCAGAAACAGCAATCATATCGCGATAGATGAAAAAGAACAGCTCACTGTGGACGAATGTCTCCAGGGTCTCCTCGTACGAAGTGCAAATGAAGTGGCTTTCGCACTTGCAGAGCATGTAGGCGGTGGCAACAGGCAGGCCTTCGTAGATATGATGAACGAGCGTGCCGCAGAGCTTGGCTGTACCGATACGCACTTTGCCAATCCCAACGGACTACCCGACGAGAATCACTACACAAGCTGTTATGACATGGCTCTGATCGGAAGACAGTTCTTTGACAACGAGCTTCTCTGCAATTATTCTCTGCAGCGCGGTATCCATTTCTATCCCACCGAGCATCAGAAGGACGAGATAATAGAGACCAATATCACTCAGATCCTTCCCGGCAAAAAGTACGGCTATGACGACCTCGTCGGCGTAAAGACAGGATATACCGAAGTTGCAAGGAGCTGTCTCATTTCATGTGCCAAGCGCGGCAATATGAAGCTCATCTGTGTGGTAATGAAGGATGAATCGCCTCAGCAGTATGAGGATACCATCGCACTCTTTGACTATGGCTTTTCAAACTTTGACACTGCGGTCGTCAGCGAAGCCGAGACCAAATACAACATCGGAGGAAGCGCCATCTCCTTCGGCGATACCGATATATTCGGCAGTTCCAAGCCGATCATATCCTTAAGCAAGAACGACTATATCGTCGTTCCCAAGACCGCGGAATTCTCCGACCTGACCAGCACGATATCGTATGAGACCGATGATCCGGGACAGGTCGCACTCGTAAACTATTCATACCATGGCGAATACCTTGGAACCGCATCGGTCATCTTCCTTAACAGCGATACGGAAGGATACGAATTCGACAAGGACGAAGAGGAAGAAGCGCCGGCAAAGAAGGGTCCTAAATTCGTATTTATCAACGTTGTAAAGATCGCACTTATATTGGCTGCACTTGTCTTTTCATACTTTGCGCTCCGAGTCTCTTATACTCTTTGGAAAAAGTATCGCGAGACACATCCCAACTGGAGACGCGAATACAGAAAAGACAGGCGCCGGCGTCCCGAGCACACTACCAAAAAGAAAAGGAAGCGGCCTAACCGCTTCCGTGATTATGATTATTGATGCATCCGCTTAATCGGACTGCTTGTTCTTTTGCTTGACCTTATTGTATTTGCTGCGTATCTCCGCAGCAGTCTCCTTCGAAACAAGCTTGGATGTCTTTACGACGAATACCTTACCGTCTCCGGTTCTCTGTATCCGGACCTTGCCCTTTAAGATACCGTGCTTATCACAGTTTGCCAGAGCATAGTAATGTCTGTCGTTGGTCGTAAACCAGTTGAGTTTCTTCTTCAGTACTTTTCCGCACTTATAGCATACCATCGAGGAGACCTTTTCATCCTTAAGTGCGCTCTCCTTGTCCTCAAAAGTGGATGAGATATATTTGACATATGTTCCGAAGTCGACATTTATCTCATCATCGTGCGATGCGGGCGGATATGATATATCATACGATACATACTGAAGCACATCCGGTCTTTCCTTTGCGATCCTCTCGAATATCTTAGCCGTGTAATATGCATCGCTGAAAGCTCTGTGAAAAGGAATATCCTTCTCTATATCCAGCTGATCTACAGCGCTCTCGAGCGCTTTCCTATTCTTGCTGCCGTTCTCATATACAAGTGAGAAAAGCTTCTGCGCATCGATATATTTCACAGGAGCGTTTCCGAGCAAGGGCAGATCATAATATGCCAGATTCCTCTGCAGCTCAGTGAGGTCTGAACTTCCCCACGTACAGAAAATGTAATCCTCCCCGCACCAGTCAAAGAATTTCTTTGACACTTCCGGAAAAGGATCGCCCGTCTCAAGCTGGCTCATCTGAATATGAATGAGCTTACTCGTATAGCTGTGCATTTTCTTGTAGACCTGAGGCTTGACGAATTCGCTGAACTCGCGGATCATTCGATAATCATCGGAAAGCCCTACGGCTCCGATCTCTATTATCTCGAACGGGATCTTCTCCGTCTCCGGCTCATTCCCCGTACTGCTCTGATTCCATTCAAGGTCAAGAACTATGATCTTCATTATCCCTTATAACAAACCGTGAGAGGAAATCTCTCTTTAAGCCATCCTCTGACCAGTTCTATCCAAGAAGCTGCATGCTCCTGGAATTCCTTTCCTTCTCTTCCTGCTGTAAGTTCATCCGCGGTGGACAGTCCGTGTCCTCCCTTTTCAAATATGTGGAGCTCAGTTGAAATCCCGTTTTCTCTGAGCGCAGTCGCAAAGCACAGAGAGTTCTCCACCGGTACCGATCCGTCTTCAAAAGTGTGCCATATAAAGGTCGGAGGCGTGTTCTTATTTACGAGGTTCTCAAGCGACATGGAATCACAGAGCTTATCGCCGGGGTTTCCGTGCTCCTCGCCGAGAAGTGCCATGAAAGATCCTCTGTGTGCATATTCTCCCGATGTGATAACAGGATAGCACAGGATCATTCCGTTGGGTCTGAGCAGCTCTCTGTCATTCTCACATCCGACAGCATCGATGACAAAATCTTCATTCCACATGCATCCATAGGATGCCGCGAGATGACCTCCCGCGGAACATCCCTGGATGATTATTCCGTTAGGATCTACTCCCCATTCCCCGGCATTTTTCCTGATGAGCGCAACCGCACCCGCAAGTTCCGTTATCTGCACCGGAAATCTCGAAGGTGCACAGGAATAGTAAAGTATGGCCGTGTGATATCCCATTGCCGCGAACTTCATCGCCAGCGGCTCCGACTCTCTGGCAGAGGTGTATTCATATCCGCCTCCGGGACAGAAAAGTATGAGCGGGCGTTTCTTTATACCGATCTCCTCCGGCATATCCTGGATATACGTGACCAGTCTCGCGTAATCCTGAGAGCCGTCAGTTTTTACCTGAAATGTGGAATGGAACATTAATATGCCCTCCCCCAGTAAACCATCTTCTTGGCAGGCTTTCCGCAGCATACGCATACATCGCTCAGTGTCTCCTGATCAAAAGGCATGCAGCGGCTCGTTACCGAGAGGTCTTCCTTGATCTTGTCCTCACAGGCTCTGTCTCCGCACCACATAGCTTTAACGAAGCCGGACTTCTCGGAGAATATCTTCTTAAACTCCTCATAATCCTTTGCAACGTATGTATGCTCATCGCGATGAGTTCTTGCTCTCTCGAGCATCTCATGCTGGATCTGATCCAGAAGCTCGGGAACCTTGCTCTCGAGATCAGTCAAAGCCACTTCTGTCTTTTCTCTGGTGTCACGTCTAACGATGACACACTTGCCTGCTTCGATATCCTTGGGGCCTATCTCGACTCTGATCGGATATCCTCTCATCTCAGCTTCCGCAAACTTGTATCCGGGAGTCTTGTCGGTATCGTCCACCTTAACCCTTGCGATACCCTTTAATCTGTCACGGAGCTCATATGCCTTATCAAGCACGCCTTCCTTCTTCTGCTGGATGGGAACGATGCATACCTGGATGGGAGCAACTCTCGGAGGAAGAACGAGTCCGTCGTTGTCACCGTGTACCATGATGATGGCTCCGATGAGTCTCGTCGTCACCCCCCATGAAGTCTGGTGCACATACTTGAGAGTGTTATCCTTATCGGTAAACTGTATGCCGAATGCCTTGGCGAATCCGTCACCGAAGTTGTGGCTTGTTCCGGACTGAAGAGCCTTTCCGTCATGCATGAGAGCCTCGATGGTGTATGTAGCTTCCGCACCTGCAAACTTCTCCTTCTCGGTCTTCTGTCCCTTGAGAACAGGGATGGCAAGTACCTCCTCGCAGAATGCCGCATATACGTTCAGCATCTGTATGGTGCGGGCCTCCGCATCCTCTGCAGTAGCATGTGCGGTATGTCCCTCCTGCCAGAGGAACTCTCTTGATCTGAGGAAAGGTCTGGTCTCCTTCTCCCATCTGACTACCGAGCACCACTGATTGTAGACCTTGGGAAGATCGCGGTAGGACTGTATATCGTTTTTGTAGAAGTCACAGAAGAGAGTCTCCGATGTAGGTCTGACACAGAGCTTCTCCTGAAGGGGCTCAAGTCCGCCCTGGGTAACCCATGCAACCTCAGGTGCAAATCCTTCTACGTGATCCTTCTCTTTTTCAAGCAGACTCTCGGGTATGAACATCGGGAGGTAAACATTCTCTACTCCCGTCTCCTTGAATCTGTCATCGAGCTGACGCTGTATGAGCTCCCAGATCGCATATCCTGCAGGCTTTATGACCATACATCCCTTTACTGAGGTGTAATCGATCAGCTCCGCTTTCCTTACTACATCCGTGTACCACTGGGCGAAATCGACATCCATCGATGTGATGTCTTCTACCATTTTCTTATTGTCTGCCATAATATATATCTCCTTCCGATCGTTTTGAAATTATAATCTGTATCCGCGCTTAAGATCTATATTCTCCTGCACCCTTGCGGGACAAGGAGCCCCGGATATTATCTCAAATACTTCATCGGTTGTTTTGCATATCCTGGTCGCGCCGCTCTTTTCGAGGCTTTCACGCGTCCTGAATCCCCACTCTACAAATATCCCGTCGAGTCCGGAATTCTTGGCCGTCAGGATGTCCACCTCGGAATCGCCTATGTACACGGCATCCTTTGCTTCTATCCCGAGCGAATCAAGCACCAGCATAACTTCGTCGGGTGCGGGCTTTCTGTTCACTCCCGCATGCTCTCCTATTGCTTCGTCAAAGAGCCCCGGGAAATATTTCTCTGCAAGATCCTTGACCGCAGTATCGGCCTTGTTGGAAACCACCGCCGTTTTGATACCTGCTGCCCGAAGTCTCTCGAGGAGCTCCTTTATGCCGGGGTATGCACAAGTAGTGTCGGCGGAATGCTCAGCATAATAAGGCTTAAAGATCTCATGGAGTTCATTAAGCTCATTTTCGGAAAGGCCCTCGGGAGCTGCCAGTTCAATGCTTCTCCTGATACCGTTTCCGACTATTATCCTCATTTCCTCGACGGTCCTCTCGGGATATCCCTTTGCCTTCAGCGCGTGATTCACGCCCGAAGTCAGGTCTCTTATCGTATCGAGAATGGTCCCGTCCATATCAAATACAGCAAGTTTGTACATCAGAATCTGTGACCTCCGCCACCGCCCGAGTGATGGCCACCGCCCGAGTGATAGCCGCCACCACCGCCCGAGTGATAGCCGCCACCACCGCTTCTGCCGCCGCCTCCTCCGGAGGACGAGCTTTGAACGGGTGAATATGTCTTGGTTTCATTTACAAAATAGACCTGCGGATCGTTTACATTTACATCCTTGACCGCTCCCTTTATCAGCTCGGATGCAGGTGATCCTTTGAGCTTGGAAGCTCTGTTGACGATACCGAAATTGATCATCAGTGCAAGGAGTATCGAAAGCAGGAGATTGCTCGCGTACTTCATCGGCTGTGCGATGCGCTGACCGTCGAGCACCTTATATACCTGCTCGAATGCCATCTGTGCGCAGGTATAATAATCTCCCTTTGATGCATAAGTGTATGTATTGTCGGTTATCGTATTGGCAAAACTCTTGCCCAGTTTCCTGTAGATCGCACCGTCAAGCTCGAGCCAGAGATATCTCTCATCCATATCGACGACAAATATCGCTCCGCTGTCGTCTCCCATCAGATTATCGTAGTAGTTCCTTGCATAACTCTCCGTTGATGAGTACGGATTGTCGCTGATACTCTTAAAGACAGCATTTCCATATTCCGTTACGGGCTTCATGTACTCTATGAGTCTTGCGACCTCATCCCTTGTAAGGAGCTCCGCATCATCCTCAATGAGGATATAGTATCCCGTCTCCGAATTGGCATAGGTGATATCAGCCGCCTTTGCAGATCCTGCATATCCGATGATGAGCAGTCCCGCAATGAGCACGCATATAATATTCTTAAGATTAAATATCCTCTTAGTCATAATTGTACTCGTCGCCTCCTCTCTTTTCGAACTGAGGAAGCTTACGTGTGGTAAGCATATTGTGCTGCTTCGCGATATCGAAGTATGTGAGTATAGTCATGATGATCGTGATCGCAACTCCGCCATAGTAGTAGATATCCTGCGCGGGTGCTACGATAAATACGGCTATACCTCCTACGATACCTGCTATAAGCTTGATAAATGAAGGTGCCTTGTCCGCAAAAGGTACTTTGACTTTGACCTTCTTCTTTTCCACCTTCAGTTTGGGCTGATCGCCCTTACCCTTCAAAAGCGCGGATCCTATGGCAACTGCAATGATCGCACCCCATCCGGTAAATATCGCAAGCAATACAACGATTATCCAAAAGATCGTTTTGCCGACATCTTCGTAAGCCTTGGTCTCCACCTTGGCTTTGACGACATCAGCCCCGGTTACGGGCTGTACCGACTCGAGTCCTTTGTCATCGATATTGTGCTCTCTCCTGTAGATGGCAGCGAGCTGGGAACCCGATATGATCATGCTGACTATCGCCAATATGATCGAGATGAAAAGAAGTGTTCCCGGCGTAATGGTCAGGTTAAACACAAAGCTCAGCAATACGAAGATCGGTGCAGCCAGTCCGA
>ODAI010266290.1_pt1 | contig 20622 bp, 16 predicted proteins | sample 1539321 | NCBI WGS metagenome assembly ODAI01 (sample SAMN02144231, study PRJEB22623) | gut metagenome | biome: sheep rumen | host: Ovis aries | place: New Zealand
GCAGTCCGTTCTCTATAAACTTCAGCGCAAAACGGCCCGCCCTGGCCAGAAACCCTGAATTGTCCTTTTCCTTCTTTTTGTATTTCTCATATTCCTGAAAGCCGGGATCCTCCGGTGAAACGTCGGACCAGAAGCCCTTGTCATCCGCGTGGATGTCCTGGGATGTGATTTTATCCGACGCCCTGTAGAAGGCTGCCGCCGCGATCAGGGCCATCAAAGCTGCGGCAGAAAGGGCCGTCGGAGGCATCATAAACAGGAACCACTCCGCCAGGATGTAGAGTATTACGGCCGTTATGGCGCTTCCTATAAAGAATCTCCCGAGATCGACCGGGAGGTCTGCAAACACCCTTCCCGTCTCTCCGTTTACGACAGAATAGGCCACCCTGTCCTTCCTTCGCCAGGTCAGGAACCACACAGGGAAAAGACCGCCGTCCGCATCCTCGCAGCTGGTTCCCACAAGCGCTTCCTTCGCCGCCTCACTGTCCGGGAGCGAAACCGTCACATCCGTCTTCAAAAGCTTCTGCTCAAGAGAGCGAAGCGCATAATCCGTCGCCGACTCCTTTGCTTCCTTTATATAAGTCTCTTTGTCGACGTCCGCCATATCGGCGTAAAAGCCGCACAGGTATCCCGACCGGAAGGGCTTCATCTTCTTGTGGGAAAACGGCGCGATCGTATCCGCCAGCCTGTCGTTGAAGCTGACGGACGCGTCATAGGCAAGGTCCCGGTACCCGCCCTTCAGGTCCAGGTTGATCGTGTACTCCTCGGAGTACTCATAATTCCCCTTGCGGTAGACTTTCCGCCCCGGAACGGAGGCGTTCTCCTTAAAGGTGACGCGGTAGAGCCAGTAGGGGATATAGATGCCCCTGAATCTTTCCAGGAACTGCGAATCCCTCAGCTCCTTCGGGGCGTAGATCGCGTATCTTGTCTTTTTTACGTACTGCTCCTTGCAGTTTTCCTTTGTCTTCAGGAACGGAATGATCTTTTTGGGCCTTGGCTGGGAATCCAGTCTGGAAGAAAGGACCGCCGATGCGCCGCAGTAGCTGCAAAAGCCCGTTACCGCGTTGTCCGTGCTCACCATTTCCGCGCCGCACTGCGTGCAGGTATAGACCGTGACGTCAAGATAACCGTCCCGGCGCTCCGCCGCGTTCTTTTCACGGTCATACTCGGCCGGGTCGTAGCTGTTGTCACAATAGTCACAATGAAGCTTCTGCGAAGCTATGTCAAATCGAAGGCCTGCGCCGCAGGCAGGACAGCCATACATATCCCTTCCTCCAAGTCTTGTGTGTTTACAAAATCCTGTATATCTTCAGCGGAAGCGGTGGATTCTCTCCCAGTCCCCGGTCATCGGGTCGATGATATAGACATACCTCAGATCGACGCTGATCGCGTAGTAATCCTCATGGACGAAATGCTCCTGGTGATCCGTTCCGAAATCAAACACAAAGCATTCTCTCTCCTCGATGGTCTGCATGCCGTCATAATAGACAACCATCCCGGCAGAGATCTTCTCCGCCGTCTCGTCAAGATTAAGGAGCTGGCTGAAGGCCGCCTTGACCTCCTGCGTAACGGCGCTGCCGACACTGGTGCTGTCATCGCCGTAATATGCGCTGCTCTGCTCCTCCTGCTGGCCCTGGCTCTCTTCAATGAAGGTCCCGCGGTAGCGGACGAGGCTGTACTCAACATCGCCGTCCCCCGCTCCGGGAAGAATTTCGGAAAGCGCCGCATAGCCGCCGCCGACCTGCAGGAGCCTTATCAGCTGCTCGCCGTACATCTGGACCGCACTGATAAGATAGCTCCCCGTCTCCGGGCGCTCCCCATCTCCCGCGCCGCCGAGTTTTTCCCTTGTTTCATCGTCATAGGCACTGGTTGCGATAAGGTCCGGCGCTTCATCGCTGCCGGCGTAGGCTCTGCCGTATTCAAGATAGAAGTGCCACGAATCCTCCGGCGTCTCCACCGTGAGCGAGCGGTAGTCCGAGAAGGTAAAGAGCGCTGCCGGCTCATTGCTCTGCGAGGACAGGCAGATCCATGTCCCCTCCAGGAAGTTCACAAGATCCGTCTCATCCTGATAGTCGGTTCCCCGCTTTTCGCCGTTCAGGTCATGCCCGGTGACGTAGACCGGCTTCTGCAGGCCTCTCTCATCCTGCCTGTAGAGCCAGTTCTCCTCCCCGAACATATACTCGCCGTAATATGCGCCGCTGACGGCAGCGATTCTCATAAAGGGAACCCAGGCAAGATTGACCTGGATCGCAAAGGTTTCTCCCTTTTTCATAACGGCGGAATATACATTTTCGCCCGGCCGGAAGACGCCTTCCTGCAGCATGATGTCCGCCAGCCCGCCGCCTCCGTTCTCGTCTGTCGCCGCATAGTCGATGACGACCACGGTGTCATCCTGCGCGGCCTTTACCACCGCCCAGAGCCAGGCTTCCGGCTCGGCGTACGAAGGCCTGTCGGCCCGGACCATCTCCTGCGCGGCTGCCCGGGCATCCGCCCGGCTGTCATAAAACTCAATGTCGAGAAGAGTTACCGGGGGCGTCTGGTCCGCGGGAAGATTGGAGATGTACATCCATCTGCCTCCCCGGATCCTTATCGTGATCTCGTATTCACACTCAAAGCGGAAACGTCTCCAGTCGGAGCCCGTATAACGCAGCCTGTAGATTTCACCGTCGACGGTTCCGGAGGTAAATGTCACGGGAAAGGCATTTGTATCCCCGTGCTGGGTGATGTACAGATCGTCGTCCTCAAGACAGATCCACGTGGGAGACTCCAGGGGTTTCCTGGCGTCGCTGTAATCCATGCCTGTCTTGTTTTTTACAAATCTCCGGATATCACTGCCGTAGATCGCGACAATTCCCGTCTCGAGAGGAAAGCCCGACAGTTCCTCATAGCGCTGCCTCTGGAGCCTTGTCGCGCCGCTCGCGATCCCCGCGCCGTTATAGAGCACCTCGTGCCAGTCGATTTCCTCCGGCCGGTAATAGGTGCAGGCAAAAAAACCGATATCATTGAAATCAAGCGCGGCGGTCAGGCGCCTTAGCTCCGACTGTGACAGCTCTCTTTCCTGTTCCTGCTGCGAAAAGGCGTTCCCGGAGGCCTCCCCTTCCGCCGCCCTCGCGGCAACAGGCACTGTGCCCAGCAGGCAGAGGACAAAGACTGCGAGCAGAAAAGCCGCTCTTGCCGGTCTTTTATCTGAAAATGAATTTCTTCCCCTCATATGCCTCCTTTTCATGTTATGATACATGTGCCAAAGTACCCGGCATGTTTCGGTGATGCACAGCATTCCGGGCATGGGTTCCAGGCAGTTACAATAATTAATGATACCATGAATCTGACTCCGCTTGGGGGTAAACGAATGCAATTTCAGAAATCAAGGCTGATTTTGCCGGCGCTCGCAGGGATCGCCGTAATACTGCTGATTATATATGCCGCACAGGTTCTGCCTGACAGGGACAGCCCCGGACAGGTCATCGTCGGGGAGGATGAAGTAGGAAGCCCCGCATCGGGCCGGGACGATTCCGGAACCGGCCTTTCGCAGCGCTATGAAGAAACCACCGCTTTATGCAGCTCACTTATGGAGGCGGGCAAAAAGGAAAACGCAAAGAACCTGACGGAAGCCTTCATTAAAGAACTGAATGAGAAAAGCCCGCAGGGAGAAACCGTCGGCGAAGAGAGCGAGTATCAGACACTTTTAAAAGCCGCAGAGAGCGATCTTGAAAATATCTGTTATTCTCTTGCCTGTGACGCGCTGCTTGTAAGCGATTTCGATACTGCGGGAGCCTGGCTTGAGAGGGCGGGCTCGAAGGAGGATACGGAGTACCTGACAGGCGCCCTTGAAAACGCCGCAGACCGCGTCTACCGCACAAGCTTTACGGATGACAGCGGGCGCACGACAGACAGTGCCGTCAGTTATATGTGGGTACACTCCGTCCTTCATCCCTTTGTCCACAGCGAGAGGATCGAGCTCCTTGAGGATTTCAGCATAGGAGAGCCTGACCCTTCCGTTTTCGGAAGCGCGGCAAGATGCTACACGCAGACAAACCAGGCGGACGAGTATAACTATGTTTTTTCGTATCCGGGCTCCATCAGGGACTCGGACGACGCGAGCACGGTTGTCCTTGCGGCCGGCTTTTCGGACGACTATTCGACCATGATCACAAAGCGCGTCTATCTCGCGGACCTTGGCGACGCCGCCTACGCCCAGCAGAGAGTCTGGGAGCTGGTGGACGATGAAAAGACCGCCCGCAGCGTCAGGGAGGGGTTCCGCAGCCGCCTCGGGATAGACCTTGCAAGGCAGGGCCATGTCTCCTTTGCAGACTGTGTCGACGACAGAACCGTCCCTCACTTCTGCGCGCATGAGGACTGCCTTAACGCCGGAATGTTCATGTATTATGATGAGAGCGGCAGGCGCTATTATCTGTGCCAGCTTCACCATCGGGAGGAAAATGAGGATAAAGACTGAGAATGCAGCGGGGAGGCCGTCGGGGAAAAGCCGCCTTGCTCTTCTGGACACAATCCGCGGAATCACCATCGTCAGCATGATTCTCTTTCACGGAGCATGGGACGTTGTCTATATCGCGGGCATAAACTGGCCCTGGTATCATTCCCGGGGCGCCTTTTTCTGGCAGCAGAGCATCTGCTGGACCTTCATTCTGCTGTCGGGGATGTGCATCCCATTTTCAAGGCATCTGTGGAAGCGGGGACTGACCGTCTCCTTCTGCGGCCTCCTGGTCACGGCGGTGACAGTGCTGTTTCTTCCGGAGGACCGGGTGGTCTTCGGGGTACTGACCCTGATCGGCAGTGCGATGCTGATTCTCGCCGCGGCAAGGCCCCTCCTCGAAAAGGTTCGTCCGATCCCGGGCCTTTTCATATCCGCGTACCTGTTCTTCCTGACAAGGTGGGTAAACAGCGGCTTCCTTATGCCGCTTCCGGGGATAAAGCTTACTCTCCCCGTTTCTCTTTACAGGGGGTCTGCGGCGACATGGCTTGGCTTTACGGATCCGGGCTTCTGGTCGACGGACTATTTTTCCCTGATTCCGTGGATTTTCCTTTATCTGTGCGGGTATTTCCTGACCGGGTACCTGATGGAAAAGAAAGTGACGGGCCACCCTGTTTTTAAGATCAGCATCCCTCCCTTTTCCTTTATGGGAAGGCATTCTCTTTTGATCTACCTGCTGCACCAGCCGGTGCTGTATCTTCTGACCGGCGTTCTAATTCCTCTGATCCTGGCAGGATGAGAGTCTATAGTGTGACTGAATATGAGTAAACCTAACATTTTACAGACCGTGGCGGCAGTCGCCGCCTGCAAAGCGACAAGGACAGGCCTTCGGCTCGCAAAAAAGGGAGGCACCGCTCTTCCCGGCAAGGCAGCGAGAGTTTTCGCAAAGAACATCCTGGAGGTGACAAGCGAGGGGATGGAGATCATCGTCGTCACCGGAACCAACGGCAAGACGACGACCTGCCGCATGCTCGAGCACGCGCTGACCTCCTCCGGAAGAGAGTGCCTCTCCAACAAGTCCGGCGCCAATCTTCTCTCGGGCGTTACCGCCGAGATCACCTGCAACGCCACCATTACCGGACGCCCGAAGACGCATTACGCGGTTATCGAATGCGACGAGGGAGCGCTGAGGCACGTTGTCCCGCTGATCCATCCGAAGGTCATCGTCGTGACAAACCTTTTCCGCGACCAGCTGGACCGGTACGGCGAGATCACCCACACGCTGAATGCGATCCGTGAGGGAATCTCGAAGGTTCCGGACGCCGTCCTGTGCCTTAACGCGGACGAGTCCCTGACCGCCTCCCTCGCGCAGGATATGCCCAACAAAGTTCTCTGGTACGGAATCGATACGCCGGTCGGCGAGCAGAAGGCCGCCGAAATCTCCGATGCGAAATACTGCATACGGTGCGGGAACGAGTATCAGTACGAGTATCACACCTACGCCCACCTGGGAGGGTTTTTCTGCCCCTCCTGCGGCTATAAAAGAGTTAAGCCCGATGTCGCCGTGACAGACTTTGTCCACATGGGCCCCAGGGGAACCGATGTAAGAATGCGCCTGCCCGAAGGTGGCGCGAAAGAGGGCAGGACGGATTCCGCAAAAGCCCCGGCAGGAAAAGAGCAGGAAGTCCACATCGCGCTTCCCGCGGTGTACAACACCTACAACGCTGCCGCCGCGATCTGTGCCTACAGCGCCTTCGGCCTTCCGAGGGAAGAAATCCTAAGCTCCCTTGCCAACGTCCACTCGAGCTTTGGCAGGATGGAGACCTTCCGCCCCGGAAAGTGCGACGTGCAGATGATTCTTGTCAAAAATCCCGCGGGCTGCAACCAGGCGCTCTCCTATCTCGCGGACATGGAGGAGACCTTCGATGCTGTTTTCTGCCTCAACGACAGGACCGCGGACGGACACGATATTTCCTGGATCTGGGACGCGGACTATGAAAAAGTCTGCGGGTGCGGCAGGCTCCGGCATATTTATGTGTCCGGAGACCGGGCGGAGGATATGCAGCTTCGCCTGAAATACGCCGGCGCAAAGGAGGAGTCCGTAACGCTCATAAGGGACAACGCAAAGCTCCTTGAGATCATGAAAGCCTCCGACGTTCCCGTATTCGTGCTGCCGAACTATACCTCCATGCTGGCCCTGCGCGATGTTCTTGCACAGGCCACCGGCACGCAGGCCTTCTGGAAAGGATAATCACCATGGACCTCAAAATATGTCATCTCTATCCCGAAGTACTCAACCTGTACGGGGACCGCGGCAATATCCGGTGTCTTGAAAACCGCCTGAAATGGCGGGGAATTGACTGCACCGTGACGGGAGTCGGCATCGGGAGCGGCGAGAGCCTTACAGGCTATGATCTTTTCTTTATCGGCGGGGGACAGGATTTCGAGCAGGAGGTCCTTCTGGAAGACCTCAAAAGAGGAATGGGAGCCGAGATCCGCTCCGCTGCAGAGGACGGAAAGACGTTTCTTTGCATCTGCGGCGGCTACCAGATGATGGGCCACTATTACCAGACCCACGACGGCGTAAAGTGCGAATTCCTCGGCATCGTCGATTTCTATACGGAGGGCAGCAAAACCCGGATGATCGGCAATTACGCCTTCCGCCTCGGGGAAGAGTCCGGCGCCTCCACGGTCGTCGGCTTTGAAAACCACAGCGGCAAAACATGGCTCGGAAGCGGCGTAAAGCCGCTCGGAACCGTCATCAAGGGCTTTGGAAACAACGGTGAGGACAAGACCGAGGGCGTCCGCTTCCGGAACATCTTCGGCTCCTACAGTCACGGCCCCATTCTTCCGAAAAACCCGGAGCTGTGTGATTTTATCCTGAAGACAGCGCTTGAGAGAAAATACGGCAGCGCAGAGCTTCTACCTCTTTCGGACGGTTTTGAAACTCTGGCGCATGAGAGCGTGCTTTCGCGGATTGTTTCCGCCTGAATGCGGCAGTTCTATGACAGTATCAAACGATGCTTCGCGGGGCGAAGCCGGAAACTACATATGGAACAGTATCGGAGGCATGCTCAACGCCGGACAGTCCGTCCTTGTGCTGATGGTGATCTCCCGCGCACTGGGACTTGAGGCCGCGGGGATCTATTCCATCGCGTTCGCGACGGCCAATCTTTTCCTGTACTTCGGCAACTACGGCGTGCGCAATTTCCAGGTATCCGACCTGCAGGAGGAATACAGCGCCTTTACCTATATAAAGCACCGTCTTTTCACGACCCTCCTGATGCTGGTATTCAGCCTGGTGTACTGCGTCATCGAGTACTTTGCCGCGGGCTACCCGCTCTCAAAGACCGCAGTGGTCTTTTCCATGTGCGTTCTGAAATCGGAGGATACCCTGGAGGAGGTCTTCGAAGGAAGACTCCATCAGAGAGGCCGCCTTGACCTTGCGGGAAAGCTGATGACCCTCCGGCTCATTGTCAGTATCGGCGGCATGCTGGCTGCCCTTTACCTGACGCGGGATCTCCTGGTCTCCACGGTCATCGCCTGCGCCCTTGCGTATGCATGCGCGGGAGCCTGCCTCCTGTATTTGAAAAACGAACTTGCCCTCCTGCCGGCAGGGAAAACGGGCGCGGGGACCGTCGCAGGCCTCATGAAGGAGTGCTTCCCGGTCTGCGCGGCGAACTTCCTGTCCTTCTACCTGATCAATGCGCCGAAATATGCGATCGACGCGGTCATGGACGAGACGTCGCAGGCGATGTACGGCTTTATCGCGATGCCCGTCTTTGTGATCCAGCTCCTCAACATGTTCCTGTACCAGCCTATTCTCGGAAAGCTCACCATTTACTGGAACACCAAAAATGCAAGACTCTACCTGACCGGCGCAGGCCAGGTCCTCGCCGGCCTGTTCATCACCGCGGCAGCCTGCCTCTCCGGAGCCTGGCTTCTGGGCATACCGGTGCTCTCCGCCCTGTACGCGACGGATCTCTCCTCCCTGAAAAAGGAGCTCCTGCTCCTTCTTGTCGGCGGGACCTTCCTTGCGCTTTGCGGCTTTCTGAACGCCCTGCTCACCATCGCGAGAAAACAGGACCTCATTCCCCCCGTATATTTTGCCGGAGCCATCTGCTCCGTCCTTCTGACAAGGGCTCTTACCGGCATGTACGGAATCCGCGGAGCCGTGATCTCCTTCGTCATCACCGAGGCCGCCGTAAGCCTCGTGCTCCTCTTGCTGACGCAGGCGGAATTGAGAAAACATTTTGAATAAGATATACTTTATATTTAACTTCGGACTGCGGCACCTCCCGGCTGCCGCGGCGCACCGGACAATTAAACGTTAAGGAAACAAACCCATGGTTTTCAGCTCACTGGTTTTTCTCTGGATTTTTCTTCCGGTAACATTTCTCGGAAGCGTCCTTATCCGGAAGACAAAATATCAAAATATATTCCTCCTGGCGGCAAGTCTTCTCTTCTACGCCTGGGGCGAACCTTCCTATATTTTCCTGCTCCTTGCCTCCGTCCTTTTGAACTGGTGGTTCGGCCTTCGCATCGACGCCGCGGCGCAGCGCGGGGACGCGGACAGGAAAAAGCTGTTCCTGATACTGGATATCGCCGCCAATCTCGGGTTCCTCGGCTATTTTAAATACACGAATTTCGTTCTTCGCACGGCCGCAAAAATCGTCACCGGGATTGTGACTCTCACCCGCGGCGCGCAGGCGGCAGAACTTCAGTTTCCCGTCACCTCCATCGCGCTCCCGATCGGCATCTCCTTCTTTACCTTCCAGGCGATGAGCTATGTCATCGATCTCTACCGCGGAAAATATAAGGTCCAGAAGAGTCTTTTAAACCTCGCTCTTTATATTTCGTTCTTCCCGCAGCTGATCGCAGGCCCCATCGTCCAGTACAAGGACATCGACGCGCAGATCACCGAACGGAGCGTCACTCTCGAAAAGCTCGGCTCCGGCCTTCGCCGCTTCCTGTACGGACTCGGCAAAAAGGTCATCCTCGCCAATCTCCTTGCCTCCGCGGCAGATAAGATTTATGCCCTGGAAATCACCGAGATGACCGGCCTCATGGCCTGGGCGGGAGCTGTTTTCTACACCCTCCAGATCTATTATGACTTTTCCGGCTACTCCGATATGGCCATCGGCCTCGGCCGCATGTTCGGCTTTGAGTTCCTCGAGAACTTCAACTATCCCTACATTTCCTCGAGCATCCAGGAATTCTGGCGCCGCTGGCACATCAGCCTGAGCTCCTGGTTCCGGGATTATCTTTATATCCCGCTCGGCGGCAACCGCAAGGGCAAAAAACGCACCTACCTGAACCTCTTTATCGTCTTCTTCCTGACCGGCCTCTGGCACGGTGCCAGCTGGAACTTCGTCGGATGGGGACTCTATCACGGGTTCTTCCTTATCATCGAGAGGATGGGCTTTAAAAAGCTCCTGGAAAAGAACAAAGTCATCTCGCATATTTACACGATTCTCGTGTTTGTCATCGGCTGGGTATTCTTCCGCGTGGAGAGTGTGCGGCTCGGCTTTGCTATTGTTTTCCGGATGCTGATGCCCTGGACGCTCACACAGGTAAGGGCGGGCCTTGGGACAATGATCAGCGTCCACACCGTGATTGCAATGATCCTCGGGATTCTCGGGTGCGGCCTTTTCCAGACCGTCATGTCGAAGGGGAAGCTCGCCGGGATCAGCAGCAAATGGAAGAACAGCCCCGCGGAGGCCGTCTACCTCACCGCCGTCCTGTTCTACAGTATCCTGCTGCTCGCGAACAATACGTATAATCCGTTTATTTATTTCCGCTTCTGAGGCGCCATGAAAAAATCAATTTCCATTTATTACATAACACTCTTCGTCATAATGATCTGCCTCCCGGTCCTGTTCTTTTCGATTTTCGGGAGTCATTTCGACACGTTCAATTATGAAAACAGGGAACTGGCGCCGAAGCCCGTCCTGACCGCCGGGACAATAAATGACTTCCCGGGCGCGTTTGAGAGCTGGTTCAACGATCACCTTCCCTTCCGCAACCAGCTTCTGGAGCTGAACGGACACATCGATTACGACCTTTTGCACAGCTCCGCCGCCGACGAGGTCATCATCGGCAAGGAGGGATGGCTGTTTTACCGCGGATACCAGGTCGGCTCCGAAGATTCGACCGGCGACTACATGGGAACGAATCTCTTCACCGACGAAGAGCTTGAGACGATCAAAAACAATCTGGAAAAGGCAAATGAAGAGCTGATGGAGCGCGGCTGCCGCTTCATCGTCTATATCGCGCCGAACAAGGAGAGAATCTACAGCGAATATATGCCCGACGCGTTCGGGGCGCCCGCAGAGAACTGCAGGAAAAACCAGCTGATGGCTTATTTAAGGGAAAATACCTGGATGCCGATCATTGACGCGGAGGAAGATATCCGGGCGTTCCGGGAGGAACATCCGGAAACACAGATCTATTTTAAGTATGACACTCACTGGAACGAGCTCGGCGCCTATGTCGGAGCGCTCTCACTGAACCGTGTCATGGGCCATGACATGCTGCCGGCGGACGAGATCCATATCGAGGATCCGGGCGAAGGCAATTTTGACCTCGCAAGACTCCTTCATCTCGGCAATTATTTAAACCACGATCACACCTATATCCCGACCGGATACACCTATAATCCGATCTATACCGAGAGCAACGACCTGCACACGGAATACCGCTTCACCAATCCCGAGGGGACCGGCGATGACAGAAAGGTGCTGATGATCGGCGATTCCTTCTCGTCCTTCCTTTCCCCGTTCGTTGCGTTCCATTACAACAATATGTACGACTGCTTCTACTATGATTACTCAAGAGAGATCCTTGACCGCGAGCAGCCGGACATCGTTGTCTACGAGTGCGTCGAGCGCTACCTCGGAAATATGCTGACCTTCTCTCTGGACGGGAATATCGGCGTCACGGATGCTCAGCCTGCCGGCGCACAGTAAAAACAGGCACGTTCTGCAGTAAGTACCTGCCGAAAGTGCCTGATGTTAAATGCGCCTGATGCTAAATGCGTCTGATGTTAAATGTGCCTGCTGCTACTGAGCCTCATCCAATGCGGGAATATAGCGGCTGTACATCGCCCTGTGGTCCTCGACGCAGTGCATCGCCGTGTCGGTCTTTCCCGTGACACAGATGTATTTCCTGCCGTCTTCGGTTATGAACAGGCTGGCCGCGCAGTAGCGCGACTGGTTGACATATCCGGTCTTTGCGGACAGGATAAGCCCCGGTACGGCTGTCAGTATCTGCGGCTCCTCTGACACATTTTCCGCCGCAGCCTGGTCTGTTTCTTCTCCTTCGGACGTTTGGCTTTCCGAAGTCCCGTTCGAGGTCCCGTTCGAAATCCCTTCCGAAGTCGCATTAACAGCTTCATCCGCTTCCGGAACGGGCGGTGCGTCTTCAAGTCTCCCGCTTCTTAAAAGAAACATGTTCGTTACAGTGATCCCGTCCGGGTGCTGCCTCGTCGAGCTCGTCGTATACTGCTGGGTCGAGAGGATCTTGTGGACGAGGGGATTGCGCACGGCGGCGGCCAGAATGACGGCAACCTCCTGCGCCGTTGAGACATTGTCCTCGGCAAAGAGTCCTATGGGGTTGGTAAAATGCGTCGCTTTAAGGCCGAGCGACTCCGCCTTTTCATTCATCAGGTCGACGAAGGCATCGGTGCTGCCCGCGACATGCTCCGCAAGCGTGAGCGCGGCGTCTGCGCCGGAGATCAGGATCGTCCCGTACAGGAGATCCGCCATGGTCGGCTGCTCCGAAGCCTTAAAGCCGACGGTCGTGCAGTCATGCGCGATCGCATAGTCGATATTTTTCTGAGTGACAATCGCGGTCTCCGAAAGGCTGCGGATGTTCTCGGCTGCAACCAGCACAGTCATAATCTTTGTCATTGACGCGGGATACATCGGCTCAAAAGCATTTCGTCCCGCGACCAGGGTGCCGTCGTCGCCGCTCATCAAAACGGCATATTCACTGCCGATCACCGCGGCGGCGGGGTCGATCTCCACGTACTGCGCGCCGGGAGCCTTTTCCAGGCTCTCTTCCGGGACCTCTTCCGCGCTTTCGTCCGTTTTCTCTTCCGAACGGTCTTCCGCACTTTCGTCCGAAATTTCTTCCGGATTCTTTCCTGTTTCTGCCTCTGCGGCCTCTGATGCGGTTTCCTTCTTCGTGTCCGTGCCTGTCTCCGCGGCCGATACCTGCACGGAAAGAACCTCTGCTCCCGCAAGGAAGGCAGCCAGAATCAGCAGCGCAGCGCCCCCCGCCGCCGCGCGAAGGACGGGCGGCATATGCCGGAGGGTTCTTCCGGCTTTTTTCCCTTTGTCTTTATCTGTGTTATCCGGCCTGCACCCGCAGCCGTAATCTGTCATCTTCTTCACAGCGTCTTTGTCCCGCTTTCCATATTACTTACTCATAGAGCTTTAAAATATTGTCCCTGCTCCGCGAAATGTGCCGCTTCATGGCGCTGCGCGCCTTATCCGGATCGCCGCCCCGGATCGCAGCAAGGATTTCCTTATGCTCTTTTGTCGATTCGATATAGTGCTCACGGATCCCGGGGCCGGAGTGGGCGGTGCTCGGGCCGTTCCAGAGCTCCATCAGGTATGCGGACAGCTTTGCGTTATCCGCGGCGTTCCAGATCAGGAGGTGGATTTCCTGGTTCAGCTCTTCATACTCCTCCCGGGAAACCCGTTCAATCATCCCCTCAAGCCTGTCCAGCCTTTCAAGAAGGCTGTCCGCCTCCTTCATTCCGTGCTGCGCCGCAAGGAATGCGGCCTCCGACTCGAGGAGAATCCTCATTTCAAAGCAGTCCTGCACAAACTTGCGGTCGATCAGGTTTACGACGGCGCCCTTATTCATCCTGAGCGTAATCAGGCCCTCCGCCTCGAGCTGCTGGAACGCTTCCCTGACAGGCGTCCTGCTGACGCCAAGCTGCGCCGCGACGTCGGTAAGACTCAGGATGTCCCCGGCGCGGTACTCGCCGTTGTATATGGCCTTTTTCAGGATGGATGCGATCCTCACCCTCGCAGGCAGTATTTTCAATGCTTCCATAGTAAAACCCCTCAGCATGTATACGATATTTAATACGCGTTATTGTACAGCTAAATAATTCTCCCGGCAAACAAAGAAATACTTGCCATGCCCTGATACACCTGTTAATATAAATGTATATTGTATACGATATACAATTCAAGCAACTGCAGCAAAGACTTATCTACTATTCAAGGAGGCAATTTATGCACGCGATCGAGAAGATACTCGCAAAGAACAGCGGCAGAAGTGAAGTCAGGACAGGGGAAATCGTGACGGCACGCGTGGATTTCGCAGAGATCAACGATCTGTATCTGCAGACCGTCTACTCATTTTATGAGATGGGCGGCGAGAAGGTCTGGGACAATGAGCGCTGCGCTTTTGTTTTTGACCACTATGCGCCGACACCGGACATCAAGAGCGCCGCAAATCACAAAGAGATGCGCGAATTTGCAAAGAAGAATAACCTGCGGTTTCATTTCGACACGAACTGCGGCGTATGCCACCAGGTCATGCCGGAGGCGGGTGTCATCTACCCGGGCATGATTGTTGTCGCAACGGACAGCCACACAACGACGCACGGTGCGTTCGGCGCAATGGGAACCGGGTGCGGCGCGACGGATATGGCGACAATCCTGATGACCGGTGAGCTCTGGTTCCGGGTTCCCGAGATCATTGAAGTCCGCCTTGAAGGGGAGGCACCAAAGGGAGTCTATCCGAAGGACGTCATCCTTGCGGTTCTCGGAAAGATCCGCGCGGACGGCGCTGTTTACAAGGCGATCGACTTTACCGGAAGCTATGTGGAGAACCTGAACGTGGCAGGGCGCATGGTCATCTGCAACATGGCTGTCGAGATGGGCGCAAAGACCGCCTACATGCAGCCGAACCAGGATGTGCTTGATTATGTCTCGAAGCGGGCGGTCAGGCCGTTTGAGGTCATGTACACAGACCCCGGCTACGAATATTCGGAAACCTATACCTTTGACGTATCTTCACTGGAGCCGGAGCTGGCCTGCCCCAGCAGCGTCGAGAACGTACACACGCTGCAGGAGGTGGTCGCGGGCGGAGCGCAGATCCGTATAGACCAGGGCTACATCGGGAGCTGCACCGGCGGCAGGACCGAGGATATCGCAGAGGCGGCAAAGATCCTGAAGGGAAAACATATCCCGCCGTATACACGCCTTGTCGTTATCCCTGCATCCCGCGAGGTGATGCTCGATTGCCTGAAGGAGGGCTATATCCAGGATCTGATGGCTGCCGGAGCAACCATCTCGACGCCCGGATGCGGCGCCTGCCTCGGGGCTCACGAAGGTATTCTTGCTCCGGGAGAGGTCTGCATCACCAGCACGAACCGGAACTTCCCCGGCCGCATGGGCTCCACGCAGGCGCAGATGTACCTTGCCAGCCCCGCGACGGTCGCTGCCAGTATGGTGAACGGTTATATCACGGATCCCAGGGAATTCTTATAATACGGAAAGGAACAGAAAGGAGTACGGATCATGGATAAAAAGATTACAGGCAGAATCATCGTTGTCGGCGACAATATCGATACAGACCAGATTTATCCCGGAAGATTCCTTGCAATTACGGATCCGAAGGAAATCGGGAGCCACTGCCTCTGCGGAGTGAGCGAGGATATCGCCCCGAACTTCCCCGAGGGGGGAATCGTCGTCGCAGGGCGCAACTTCGGCTGCGGCTCGAGCCGCGAGCATGCGCCGATCGCTCTCCTGAACATGGGCGCCCGCGCGGTACTGGCGGATTCCTTTGCGAGAATCTTTTTCAGGAACTCCATCAACCTCGGCCTTCTGCCGGTTATCTGCAAGGGGATTTCAAAGAAGGTCAATGATGGGCAGACCCTCACCCTGGACCTTGAAGCCGGCACTGTCACCGTGCAGGAGACGGGCGAAGTCCTCCCCTGCGAGCAGCTCGGCGACCAGGCCATGATGATCCTCGAAGCCGGCGGGATCAAGCCGATGATGAGAAAACGTTTCGGCAAAGAGTCCTGATGAATACTACGTAAAAACTGCCAAAAAGCCTCACAAAACCTTATGCTTTACTGGTATAATTAATCATAAATTATCCGCGGCAAAGCGGAGTATATCAAAAGGAGGATACAGAATGAATTATGCAGAAGAGTCGTTAAGGCTCCACGCTGAGTGGAAGGGCAAGATCGAGGTGGTATCCCGCGTTCCTGTCGCAACAGAGACAGATCTGTCTCTTGCATACACCCCCGGCGTTGCACAGCCCTGCCTTGAGATCCAGAAGGACGTCAATAAGTCCTATGAGCTCACCAGACGTCACAACATCTGCGCAGTCATCACGGACGGCACCGCTGTTCTCGGACTCGGAGACATCGGTCCCGAGGCAGGAATGCCGGTCATGGAAGGCAAGTGCGTCCTGTTCAAGTCGTTCGGCGATGTAGATGCATTCCCGCTCTGCGTAAAGTCCAAGGATGTCGATGAGATCGTCAACACGGTTGCCCTGATCTCCGGATCCTTCGGCGGCATCAACCTTGAGGACATCGCTGCCCCCAGATGCTTTGAAATCGAAAGAAAGCTCAAAGAGCGCTGCGACATCCCGATCTTCCACGATGACCAGCACGGAACCGCTGTCATCACACTGGCAGGTCTTTACAATGCTCTGAAGGTTGTCGGCAAGAAGATCGATGAGATCAAGGTCGTTACCTCCGGCGCAGGCGCCGCGGCAATCGCGATCACGAAGCTGATCATGTCCGCAGGCGTAAAGCACGTCATTATGTGCGACAGAAAGGGCGCTATCTATAAGGGGAGAGAGGGCCTTAACTGGATCAAGGAAGAGATGGCTGAGGTCACCAACCTTGAGAAGAAGCAGGGCTCCCTTGCCGATATGCTGGTCGGCGCAGATGTATTTATCGGCGTTTCCGGACCCGGCACCGTGACAACCGATATGGTTAAGACCATGGCCAAGGACGCGATCGTATTCGCATGCGCGAACCCGACACCCGAGATCTTCCCGGATGACGCAAAGGCAGGCGGAGCCGCTGTCATCTCTACAGGGCGTTCGGGCTACCCGAACCCGATCAACAACGTTCTGGCGTTCCCGGGCATCTTCCGCGGCACGTTCGACGTGCGCGCAAGCGACATCAACGAAGAGATGAAGATGGCGGCGGCAAAGGCGCTCGCCGACCTGATCTCCGACGAGGAACTTTCCCCGGACTACATCATTCCGAAGGCGTTCGATCCGCGCGTGGGCAAGGCGGTTGCGGCGGCAGTCGCAGAGGCAGCGCGCAAGAGCGGTGTCGCAAGAATCTGAACCCGATTTCCGAAAAACACAAAAGGCTCTCCTCCCCGGAGAGTCTTTTTCAATGTGCGTTCAAAACCGCCGATCAGATGTTCAGCGTCAGGTTTTCACCCGTGATGCCGATAAATGCACCTTTACCTGCCTGCGGGGAATCGGGGTGGCACAGCAGCCATTTGTTTTGCATCCATAAAAGCCCTGCTTCCCCGGGCGCGTTTGTGTCGACCGTGTCCAAAGGCGCGTTGGTCCCGCGTTCCAAAACAACCAGGCAGTTGAAACCGGATTCCCGAATCCGGCACGGCGCAAAGTGCAGCACGCGCGGATGGATCTCAACGAGCGTTTCGGGCGGAAGATAAAAGCCTTTGACGTCCTTTGCATCGAGCGTCCGGTTGTGAACGTCCGAGGGCAGCGCGAGCAGCAGAACAAGCCCGGTCGTCGTATAATTGACCTCGCTGCATTTATGGTATTCCTCTGCGTTCAGCGTGAAGCCCCTGCCGTTGCAGAAGCCCGCCTGAACCGGCATGCCGCCGTAAACGGTTCTGCCGACCGTTTCGATCACGTCAAGCGCTTCAAGCGCAGGTTCGCTTGCGACATAGCGATTGCCGCTTTCGGGAATGCCCGTCCGTTCCATCGCGCGCGACAGCGCGTCCGTGTTTTCGCACGGCAGGATCCGTCCGTACGGTTCAAATTCCGGATCGGTCACCGAAAACAGCTGCAGCTTCGGATTCTTACTGCGAAGTGTATCGAGCAGATTCATTCCTCTGTCCCTCCGTTTTGATAAAAGTGATTGATGTACAAAAGTCCGGCAGCTTTCTCTTCCAGCTGTCCGTTGAAGCAGCTTATTTCCATAGGCGTTGCATGCGCCGCGTCCACGCCGACATCCATCTCGGATCTGAGCCGTGACAGAAAATACGGATGCTCGAAGATCTTGCCGTACAGCACGATCTTGCCCGGATCCATGAGATACACGACGCTTTTCAGCGCATCGGAAAGCGACTGCGCCGCGCGGTCCGCAATAGATACCGCGCCTTCGTCGCCGCCGGACGCCGCCTGCAAAACGCGTACCGTTGTGACCGCGTTCCTTCTGCCGTTTGTCAGTTTCCACAAAAGCGGGGTCTTTGATTCGGACAGAATCGCCTGCGCCTCCGCCTGTATGGCGGCGGGTGACGCGATCGTTTCCAGACAGCCGGACTTTCCGCAATGACAGGGCTTGCCGCCGTGACGGATCACCGGGATGTGTCCGATCTCAGCGCACTGCCGGCGGTCTCCCTCCATGATCTCGTCTCCGATGGAAAACGCCGCGCCGATGCCGCTTCCGCATCGCAGAAAGAAGATGCTTTCCGGCTTCTCTCCGCGTGAAAGATACAGTTCGGCCGAAAGCAGCGCGCGAACGTTGTTCGAGAGCACTGCGGGGTAGCCTGTATGCGTTTCGAAGCTGTCGCAGATCGGAAAGTTCTCCGTGTCCAGCGCGTCGAAGCTCGTCTTGACGGTTCTTCCGTCCTCGCCGATCACGCCGCGGACCGCAATGCCGATGCCGGTCAGTTCACCGGGGCTGCATTTGCACCTTTGGATCTGTTTCAGCAGGCAATCGCTGAGCATTTGAACCGTCTGTTCCGCAGGCGCGCGGATCGGCAGCGGAACCGTTTTACAGAACAGCACCGTCCCATCCGCCCGCACGGCGGACACGCTTGCCTTTCCGAGCCCGATCGAAACCCCGAGCGCCGATATGCGCCGGTCGTTGAGACGCAGCACGATCTCGCGCCGTCCTGCGCCGCCGGACGGAACGGAGCCGTCTTCATAGACGAGTCCCTCCTCGATGAGCTGCCCCGCGATCTTCGTGATTGCCGCAGGGGTCAGATGCAGCATCGAGGCAAGGCGCTTTCTCGAAAGCCCGCCGTTCCGGTTTAACGCAAGCAGCACCGCCGCGCGGTTCTGCCACTTCAGCCCGACCATATTGTCGCCTTCCGTCCGCATTTACGCGTCCTCCCGCTTCTCCGGATGGAGCTTGTTTCGCAGCAGAATGACCGTCGCGCCGAGCATGACCACACCGATTCCGATATAATTCCATACCGTCGGACGGTCTCCGAAGAACAGAATTCCGACGACGCAGCTCAATACCGGCATCAGAAGCAGCCAGAGCTTGACGATCCAGACCTCGTGCCGTTTGAGGTTGCGGTAATAAAAGAAATAGATCCCGGTCTGTGCAAGCCCGCCCAGGAGTACGAACCACCAGAAGCCCGGCGTTTCGGACGGTTTCAGCGCCGCAAGGTCGCCGCGCACGAGCGCAAAGAGACCGAACAGCAGCAGAACGACAAAATTGTTGTAATACGAGATCGTGTCCGCCTTCTGCCGGTGCTTGTCCTGCGCCGCCTTGATGATGAACGCGTTTGCGGTCACGCACGCTGCGCTTGCGATAAAGAACAGATCCGTCGGTCGGAAGCTGAGTTCTTTGAAATCAAGTCCGAGCACCAGCAGCACGCCGAACAGCATCAGAAGGCTGCCGATCCAATCCGTTGCATACAGGCGTTTATGATAAATCGCAACGGTCAGAAGATTCACCATCAGCACGTCGGTCTTCAAAAGAGCCGTACCGGTGCCGAGCGAACCGCCGTTCGCATAGCCGAGGTTTGCAAAGAGATCCAGCAGAAACCCGAATACGCCGATGATGACCAGAATCACCGTCGCCTTGCCCTGCCGGAACAATTCTTTGAATCCGCCTGTCACCGCAAGCTGTACGGTGAGAAAGACGAGCGCTGCCGCGCGCAGCAGAAACCCTGCGGCGTACGGAGAACCGGTCCGATCCACCATGAATTTGCTGACCGCGTAATATGCCGTCCACGCGATCACCATGCCGGCGATCATGCCGACGTCCTTCCACCGGCCTTTCATTGCAGCGCTTCGAACATGCGTTTCAGCGCGGCTTCATCCATCGCGACCGGGTTGTTTCCCATCAACGGATGCTTTGCCGCGTCGTGCGCGAGCTTGTCAAGATCGACGTCGCCGAGATCGGAAAGCGTCATGCGAAGCCCTGCAAGCTGTTTCAGCGCTTTGATCCGGTCTGCAAGCTCGTCCGTTCCCGAAAGCCCGACGCGGCGGCACAGCGTTTCAAGACGTTCGTCCGCGTTGATGCGCACAAAGCTGTCCAGCGTGAACGCGCACGCTTCGCCGTGCGGCAGATGATAATCCTCGGAGAGCGGATAGCTGCAGGCATGGCTGCCCGCAGTCTTCGGCAGTGCAAAGCTGAGTCCTCCGAGCAGCGCAGCAAGCGACATATTCTCCCGCGCGGAAAGATTCGACCCGTCCCTGTACGCCGTTTCAAGGTTTTCGAGCACGAGCCGCACCGCTTCGATCGCGGTAAGGTCCGAAATCGGCTGATGGTTTTTGCTCCAATAGCCTTCCAATGCATGCGCCATCGCATCGAGCCCGGTGTTCATCGTCGTACGCGGCGGTACGGTCACGGTGAATGCCGGATCGACGATCGCAAGCGTCGGCATGAAGACCGGATTGTTGATCGTCTTTTTTTCTTTGCCGTGGCTGATGACGGAAACCTGCGTGACTTCGCTGCCGGTGCCGGCGGTGGTCGGGACCGCAATCATCGGAAACCGCGTTTGCGGGAACGGAATCTCGCCCCTGAAGCACTTGAGCGCGTCGGCGTTTTCCCGCGCGATCGCCGCCGTGAACTTCGCGGTGTCCATGGTGCTGCCGCCGCCGATGCCGACGATCGCGTCCGCGTCGTTTTCGCGCGCAAGCGCTGTCGCGGCAATCACGCCGCTAAGCTGCGGGTTCTCCTCCACATCCGAGAAGATTGCCGCGATCTCCGGGATCTCCTTTTGCATCGCTTCGACCCTGGTTCTCAAAAACCTGTCGCACAC
>ODAI014258848.1_pt1 | contig 20620 bp, 18 predicted proteins | sample 1539321 | NCBI WGS metagenome assembly ODAI01 (sample SAMN02144231, study PRJEB22623) | gut metagenome | biome: sheep rumen | host: Ovis aries | place: New Zealand
AAAGCACAATGCGGTTGTAATAGGCAACTGTAAAAAAAGCATTAAGCTGGTCTGTTGCAGGAGTAATTACCAGAGGGTAACGAATACTTGGCTGCATATCATACTGAGCAACTACTTCTTCATAAATAATATCTGCCGTCTGAAAAAGAAGAGCCGCTGTTTTTTCGGAACGCTTGGGATAAATAATATCAAACCATTTGGTCTGAACTACGCGTAAATCTTTTTCGCCGCTTAACAGTCCGTCTGCAGCAAATAGAGGTGAAAAAACAAAGAAAACTGATAATAAAAGGCTTGTTAAAACGCGTTTAAAATTTTTCATAGAGTACTCCAGCCTGATGATAAAAAACTACATTACCTTAAGTCGTTTGCTTCCGTAACGAAAATACAGAGAACCCAAAGGAGCGCCAATAAGCACGAATAATGCAGAAATATATATAAGACTGTTTATTCTCTTTGGAAGAAGAATTCCCAATCCAACAAAAATTGCAATTATCAACATAGAAAAAAACATTGCAAGCATAGTATTAAAGTTCTGCTTTACTGCCGCCGTAGGATTTTCCCAGGCCAGCTTTGGATTTGCTGCATCTAAAATCAGATCCATGAAAATTAGCGGAAGAGACGCCGCAATTGTTAAAACCATAGAAAAAATAAGCATTTTGAAAAGCGTAAGCCAGGGAACAAGGCCGTCTAAAAGCTGGTTTGCAATCAGCAAAATGATGGTAAAAAGAGCTGAATCAAAGAAAACATAAAGAAGTGAATGCCAGAATTTTGCCTTAAGAATTGTTTCAAAAGTTACCGGCATAGCCTTTAAGTTTGAAAGAGACTTTCCTTCCCTAGAAAATGCTGTTGCAGCTACACTGGCAGAGGTTCCGCTAAAGAAGGCAAGTCCACTTACTGCAAGGCAGATGTAATATAATATTTTATTTATCTTTTCACTCTGCTCAGAAAGTATTAGATATTGATTTTTTACCTGACTAAGTAAGTCAGAAATGGATGCATCTGAAGTCAAAATTAAAGAAAAGAGGCTAGAGCTTATAACCAAAACAGGAAAAAGGATTGCCATTAGCGGGCCATTTGTAAAGAAAACTGGCTCGCGGAAAACCAGGCGAATATCTCGAATAAACAGGGCCTTAAAGGCTGTGTTTACCCTTGAATCTTTTTCAATCAGCTGGGAAGCTTTTGCAGAAGAAAGCTTTTTAGATTTTACATCAGAAAAGCCTGCAAGAGTTTTTCCATATAGCTTTGCAAGAAGAGGAATAAGAAGCAGAATTATAAGAGCAGATATTAGAAGCAAAAGCAAAACAGGAAGAAGCTTACCATCCAAGGCTCCGCTCAAAAAAACAAAAAATGGCATTTTTTCTGCAAGAGCTGCCAGTCGCAAAGCAAGCGGAAAGAAAACTGGTCCATTTACACCATTAGACTCTATGGCTTCGGCGACAGAACCGCCCGCGATGCCTCCAAAATATGCATAGACAATAATAAAAGCAAACAAAATTACAGTGGCAATTCCTGTTAAAAAGCTTCGTTTCCTAAGACCAGGAAATGCCAGAAGGATTAATATTAAAAGGGTATAAACCAGAGCAATTACAAAAAGCGAAAATGAAAAAGAAATAACAATTAATCCAATATAAAACAAAGGATTAGTCATTAAGCCCTGTTTTATTCCATATACAATAGAAAGAATTGAAAAAATAACTATTCCAAAAACAGCATCTGTTATACACGAAAGGCCAAATTTTGCCCCAAAAATCTCCAGATTACTAAGAGGCATAGCAAAAAACTGTTCTTCTCCGTTTCCAGTGTAATAATTTGAAGCAACAGAAGTTATTCCAAAAAAAAGTATGGAAATAATAGCAATGATTGCAGCAACAGAAGGCATAAGATAAAGCTTTTCAACTGCGGCCAGGGTATCTGCAGAAGCAAGGGCTGTAGCAATCATCAGATAAATACAAGCGCCAAAGCCATAAAGCAGTAAAAGAATAACAAAAACATTTTTTATTATGGATTTTATTCCTTTTTTAAACCCTTCCAGAAAGATTCCTGGTGTATAGAGATTTTTAAGGTGGATTTTTAAAAGTTGAAATATCATTAAAACTTTCCTTTAGTCAGCATTTGGTTCGCTTATAAGACGCAAAAATATTTCTTCCAAAGATTCTTCGCCTGAATCATTATTTTTTAATCCATGCTCTGTACGAAGCTCTTCCAAAGTACCGCAGAAAATCAGGCAGCCTTTTTTTATAATTCCAATTCTGTCGCAAAGCTTTTCTGCAACTTCCATAACATGGGTAGAAAAAAAGACTGTTTTTCCTGCGGCGGCGCGTTCACGCATAAGCTCCTTGATTTTAAATGCGGCTTCCGGGTCAAGGCCGACCATCGGCTCATCCAAAATCCAGTTCTGTGGGTCTGTAATAAGGCTTGCAATAAGGAAAAGCTTTTGTTTCATTCCATGGCTAAAGGAAGAAATTCTGTTTCCAATCACCTCTGTCATTCCAAAACGCTGGCAATATTCTTCTATTCGGGAAGTTCGTTCTCCCTTTGGAATTTTATATACATCACAAATAAAATTCAGATATTCAATTGCCTTTAGGCGTGAAAAGGTTTCGGGATTGTCGGGTACAAAGGCAAACTGTCTTTTTGCAGCCAGCGGGCGTTCTTCTATAGAAATGCCATCCAGCAAGAGCTCGCCTTCATCTGCAGGCAGAATTCCTGTAAGCATACGGATTGTCGTGGTTTTTCCAGCTCCGTTTGGCCCCAGAAAACCAAAAATCTCGCCATTATTTACAGTGAGGTTCAAATTACTTACGGCTTTGCTGGCATTTTTATTATAGGATTTAGAAACATTTTTTATTTCAAACATAAAGGCCCTCTCAATCAGTTTTTGCTAATATAGCAGATTTATGAAGATTATTGAAGTAAATGAATGCCCGTGATAATGATTTTATCTATCACAATCAGGGCAATTCATTTATCTTGACAAAACCTACCAAAAATGTCATTCATTATATCATGATAGTTGATTTTGAATATACTCCTCATCTGAAGCAAGAACATAAGAATATTCTTCCTCTACCATCTAAGTGAATAACTGTCATCCTGACTATAATACCCAAAAGTCGAATAAACCTTTACATAAAGTACATCAAAAGCATAATCCGGAATTTCTGTTTCGTTTTGCTCATTTTCATTCAGTGATTTTATAAGTTTTCCATTTTTATATAACAACACCAGTAAATTGTAATCAAGAGAGCCTGGTTCTTCCAATTTTATCTTTGAAATAGTTTCACCCTTTCTAAACACATACCAGTCTTCATCAGAGCTGTTCCATAAATATGATAAAATATTACCGTCTTCCGCATTAACTTCATAAGAATCAAGCTGATAGTTATTCGGTTCGAAGGTATCTATGGCTGTACAAGAGGAGTTAGTCTTTTCTATTGTTTTCAAAAATTCTAAATACGACGGACAGCATTCTAAAAAGTTAAGCCGTTCTGATGTATATTCCCAGGAATCTTTTGAATAACTGATAAATTCTGGACAGTAAATTGACAAGCCGGAAGAATAATCGGAACAATTTTTTATGAGGATTTTATTGTATTCATTTTTTAATTCATCATCAAAGAATATTTCTATATCAATAACGTCGCTCAGAAAATTATAATAATATGACAGCTCCTGACTTATCTTTTCAAAATCTGAAAAACTACTTATACGGCTTTCAAAATTTTCAAGAAAGATTTTTATGCTGTTGTCTTCATCTATTCTGAATGCAGAAATAGTGGTTTTATGTTTTTCATAGCTTTGAGTATATGAATCACATATTTGAATGCATTTTTCATCGGTGGATATATCAGAAAACAATAAAGGTACAATCTTTTCATAAGGCATTCCGTCTTCTGGAATTATATCCTGCGAAAAAATAACTGTATCAGTTAGACCTGATAGTTCTGCTGCAACTTCCACAGATGCCATGGAGCAGGCATCCATCAATAAAATATCAAAATGAGGGATTTTTGAATTTTTAATGGAAGAAGACATTTCCTTTAGTGAAAGAGAATGTGTAGATTCTTCATCAAAGCAAATATTTCTAGCTCCAACAGCCTGTATTCCGGGATAACTATCCCCGGATTTCCAGCCGCCGCCATGATTCCACAAATCTAAATATAGTTTTTTGCAGTCATAACGTTTTGCTGCATATTGTAAAAAATTCCTTAATGTACTTTCACTGCCGGAATCAATGTTGTCATCAAGCCATTCTATAGAGATTCCAAGTTTTTCATCTTCCAGTTCCAAAACCTTTACAGTTTTATCTTCAAAGCTGATTTGAAAAAGTCTTGCTTCATTCCATTCATCTTCATAAAAATTTGAAGTATACCTGTCCGCCAGAACCAGAATTATATCATTTTCTGTTTTTATACCTTCTTTAAGCTCTTCAAAATCTGAATAAACAGTTTTGTTCAGGCTATTGTCACCTGCCATGTACACAAGAAAGAGATTATTACACTGAATCTTTTCATCTTGAGAAAAAAAATTACAGGATACGAAAAACTGAAAAAACAACAATAATGTTATTGTTTTCTTAAGGAAGTGCACCTTATCCATTCCTGTATTCATTTTTCTTTAAGCCTGAGCCTGCTTATGTACGAGCCGGTTGTTATGTAAACATAATCATCTTCTACATAACAGTGTCTTTTTCCGCCAAAAACTGGGATGTAATGTTGTCCCTTTATTGCTCCGTTTTTTATATCAAAATAATATAAAAAACTGTTACTTCCATTTGGGATTACAAAATACTTACTTGTAACACATCCTTCACATAATAAGTTAGTCATATATGGTTCATCAGCTATCTTTGTTTTCCAATTAAGGTTTCCATTCTTTGCATTCAGACAGTATACACAGCCATAATCGGCAGCAAGGAAAAGTTTTCCTCTATCAAGCAAAATGCTGTTTACACAACCAAAATGGTCATCAGGCATTTCATAAGACCAGAGAATTCTATAATCATTTAATGAAACAGCATATACTATTAAAACTGAATTACAGTTTTCCCAATCTAGAGTTTTCCAGCTGCAGAAATAACAAGTCTCTCCATCAGTAACAATATTACTGTATAAATTGGCTTCGTATACTCTATCTTCGCCTGTAAATGCATAATCAATACACTCTTTAAAATTATAATCTGGATTAAGCAATTTATTTAAATCATAAATAATTAATGGTTCAAGTTTCTGATGTAAAAATATCTTATCGCCAATGATACATATATTTCCTTCGTCCTTTGGTCTGGAAGTTTGTATGTATCGTTTAAATATTTCATTTCCATCTGTATCAAGAAAAACAAAATAATATCCATCCTCTCTATCTTCTTCTGCATAATAGATTAAATAATTATCCTTCCATCTAGGAATAGATGAACATCCTGTAGCATGGTAATCTAGACGACCATTTTCTTCTGGTTTCCATCGCCATTGTAAAGATAAGTCCTCTGGATTCAGACAGAATATTTCAAATTCACCATGAGCAAATTGAAGAATATTAGGAACTGCCTTAATAATAAGTTGATTATTATAATAATCTATTGATTCAATTTCATAAGCATGAGAATCTGTATAACCTACTATCATAGCTTCATCTAATAATGTTTTTATAACAGGTGATTCACCATTTTTCTTGATCTTTACAATTTTTGCGGGAACATCTTCTCTTCCATCTGTCACTGCATATAAATAGTTTTCATCACCAACAATTGAAAATTCCGTAATAAAAGAATTCCAATCTGGTAATAAATTTCTATCAAAGATATTAATATCTTCAAATTCCCCTATTTCCTCATCTTCTTTTTCAGGTGTAAATAGAGAAGTAATCAATTCGCACGATGAAAAAAGGAAGATGAGGATAATAGAGAATGATAAATAGATTACTATTTTATTATTCATTTCTACTATCCCCTTTTATTGTCGATTAAATCTTTCCATCAACAAAGTCAGAAGCCTGTTTTATTGCTATTTTCTGTTGTGTTACGGATTCTCCTCTACAGTAAGTACGGCCATAGATATTTGAAAGGTTATCAAAGTCTTCAGCATAATCAAGATGAGAAACCTTATTACAAGGATACGATCTGTCAAAAGTATCATTTCTCATATTTGGTGCTGTCATTTTTAGTTTTTTACCAAAGAACGTATCATTTGCAGGAACAAAACCGTCATTAGTAGAATAATTTGTAGAGCCTGAAACACAGGTTGACCAGACTCTTGGTAAGCCTTCTATAGTTGCAATCGAGATACTTGAGGCTCCGGCTCTCACAGACCAATATGCAAATAACCACCACTGTTTTTTTGCCTTTGCCCAGTAAGAATCCCTTTGATTCTGATACTTAGTTAAAACAGGCTTTATAGTATTCCATGCCTGTGTTTCATAAATATTTCCATTCGTTGATTCAATAAAGGCTCGCTTTATCTTGTCTGTCGCTTCCTTTTTCATAGAAGCATCGGTATTCATAACGCTTGTCAGTAACGGAAAAACCAACAGCAATGTTATTGTTTTCTTAAGGAAGTGCACCTTATCCATTCCTGTATTCATTTTTCTTTAAGCCTGAGCCTGCTTATGTACGAGCCGGTCGTTATGTAAACATAATCATCTTCCACATAACAGTGTCGTCTGCCACCAAAAACCGGGATGTAATGTTTTCCCTTTATTGCACCTGTTTTTATATCAAAATAATATAGATATCCGTTACTTGTGCATGGGATTACATAATAGTCTTTTACTATGCAGCCTTCGCATAGAAGATTTTTACGATGATCAACATCTGTAATTGTTGTTTTCCAGTTAAGTTTACCGTTTTTTGCATTCAGACAGTATACACAGCCATAATCGGCAGCAAGGAAAAGCTTCCCTCTATCCAGCAGAATGCTGTTTACGCAACTAAAATTATCATCAGGCATTTCATATGACCAGAGAGTCTTATAATCAACTAACGATATTGCATAAACCATTAATTTTGTATCAGAGCCTTCATCTTTTGTCTTTTCCCAGCTGCAGAAATAACATACATTTCCATCTGACACAATATTACTGTAAATATTTGCTTCGTATACTCTATCTTCGCCTGTAAATGCATAATCAATACAATCCTTAAAATCGTAGGCAGAATTAAGTAATTTGTTCAAATCATAAATTACTAATGGTTCATATTGTTGATGTAAAAGCAATTTATTATTTATTATACATATATCGTTATCTTCTACAGGCATTGTGCCTTGTATAAGTCGTTTTATAACTTGATTTCCATTTGTATCTATAAAAACAAGATAAAAACCATCATCATTTTCTTCTTCAGCATAATAAATTAGATAATAATCATTCCATCGAGGAATAGCTGGATGCCCTGTTACAAAATAATCAATCCTACCATTTTCTTCTGGAATCCATCTCCACTGTACCGACAAGTCTTCTGGATTTAAACATAATATTTCAAACTCTGCATTACTAAACTGAAGCACTGCGGGAGTTGCTTTTAATATCAATTGTCGGTTATAGTAATCAATAGATTCAATTTCATAAGCATGGGAATCTGAAAAGCCTGCTATCTTAGCATCCTCAACTAGTGTTCTTACTACAGGTTCTTCTCCATTCTTTTTAACTTTTACTATTTTCCCAGGAAATTCTTCACTTCCATCTGTTACTGCATAAAAATACTTTTCATCCGCTACAATTGAATAACCAACAATAAATGAGTTTCTGACGGGTAGTAAACTCCTGTCAAAGATATTTATATCCTCAAATTCTCCTATTTCCTCTTCTTCTTTTTCCGGTGTAAATAATGAAGTAATAAATTCACACGATGAAAAAAGGAAGATGAGGATAATAGAGAACGAAAAATAGGTTACTATATGTTTTTTCATTTCTATTAATTATTGCAACTGTTTTGCTAAAAAAACAATAGGGCTTATGCAAAAATAACCGCGGTTACCGCAAAAAGAACCAAGGTTCATTTTTTGTGAATTTTTTATGACCTAAATGTGACTTTTATGTGATGTATGTAATATTGAATTATTTGACAATCTATTCTTCAAACCATTTTTATCTTGACAAACCCCACCAAAAATGTCATTCATTATATCATGATAGTTGATTTTGAATATACTCCTCTTCTGGAAGATTTTGCGCCGGACGGAACTTTGCTGCCCGGTTCTATTTTGAAAATCCTGGAAAATTCCGGCAACAAACATTCTGACCTTGCCGGCGACAATATATTAAAAGGCAGCAGTAACGGCATTGCGTGGATTCTGACTGACTGGCTGCTGGAAATTACTGCGTATCCTAAATACGGCGACAAGCTGATGGCCCGCACCTGGAGCGAGACTGTTCGCCAGCCGCTGGCTTGCATGCGAGATTTTGAACTTTATTGTAACGGCGAAATTGTGGCAAAAGGCCTTACAAAATGGGTTCTGGTAGACTTGAACAGTAGCCGTCCACTCCGCGTAAGCCCAGAGCTGATAGAAAAATACCAGCCGGAAGAAAAATTTGTTTTTGGTGATTTAAAAATGCCAAAAATCACTCTGCCTGCCGCAAACACCTTTACCAGCGAAACAAAAATCACACTACGCCGAAGCGACATAGACTTTAATAACCACGTGCACAACCTTACCTATCTGGATTTTGCTATGGAAGCTCTTCCTGCAGAGGTTTATCAAAAACAGCGAGCCGCCTTCAAAAATGTTCGCATTTCTTACAAGAGCGGTGTAAAGGCAGGCGAAAACATTGTGTGCCGCTACGCCGAGGTAGAAGGCAAGCACATTGTCTGCATTTTTGGCGAAGATGAAAAGCTCCGCACGCAGATTGAGCTGGGGTAAAGGGATTGCCCGGTCAAGCCGGGCAATGACAACGCCTGCCGGGCAATGACAAAGCATGCAAATAGATTTAAGCTTAGAATTTATAACCAGCGCTTAATTCTACCCCAAAGCTATTGAAAACAGACACGGGATTTTCATAAGGCACTAACAAGAAAAATGTTTTCGGCCCAAGACCGCAGTAAAAGCCATGGTCTTCCGGCATTAAAAATACCTGACACCCGATTTCTGTAATCGGTAAAACTGAAACACTATCTATAAATCCAAGCTGAATTCCAAGACCTGCATTTCCCGTTACTTCAAGATGGTAATTTTTCCATCCTTCAGGTTTAGCAAAAGTATAGCCAAACATTCCATATAATTCAAAATGATTAAAAGCAATTGCAGGAAGCGCCCTCAGTCCCAGATACATATTAAAATAAGAATCTGTTGGAATCTGAACTGCTGCCGTCAGATATGGAACCATATAAAAACAAAACGGCCCATAATCCTCATCATTATAAATCAAATTAATAAAATTCACATCCAAATCTGCCTGTACCAAAACATTTGGTGTTTCGGCAAACAACTTGGCCCCTAACAACAGTGCCAGAATTAATATCACTTTCTTTTTCATAACTAATTTATCTCCTTTTTTGTCGCGACAAAGTGATTATCAGTTTCTTTTTGGGAAAAAACAAGTAGGCTTATTTAAAAATAACCGCGGTTACCGGGTAACCGTGGTTATTTTTGCGACAGTTTTGCAGATTTTGCGGAGTTCTGTTATAATCATCACTATGAGAGACATGAAAAGCATAAAGCGGAAAACGATGCGATTTTTTACCGAAGAGCGCTTGCTGGATTTGGGAGGATTTATAATTCTTGCGGTGGCGGCTGTAATCAGTTTTATAGTTGAAGCCGAAAGCCGTACAGTAATTCCAAAGCCGGAGATTGTGATTCCTGTTGTAAACACAGTTTGCGCCGTACTTGCTTTTGTGCAGTTCATTTTTCCAAAAAAGCATCTGCTTTCTTACACCGTTATGCTGATTCAAAGTGTTTCTACAATTCTTACAGGCTATGAAACGCTTGGAGTTTTTCTTTTTACGGCACTCATTATTCTGATGTTCTGTAATCATGATTTGAAAACTCACTTTTATGCAAAGATTCTCCCATTACTAGGTGTGCTAATGCTGAGCCTTCCAGGTGTTCTCCCCTTCGGGCTGTTCCGGTTTATCCTTGCCTTTGCCGAATCAGTTTTCTTTCTGGCTTTTTATTTCTGCATTTACAGGAAGCTGGAAACTCTGCTGGTTTCCATTGCGCCGGTTTTTGAGTCTACAATTCAACCAAAAATTGACCTGCCGGAAAAAGGCGGTCTTATTTCTCTGGCAGACTTGGGGCTAAACGAACGCCAGCAGAATTTTATTTTTGATAACCTTACGGAAGATTCCTCCTACACAGATTTGAGCAAAAAATACTATGTAAGCACCTCTACCGTTAAAAAAGAAATGTCCGATGCTTTTCACTTAATAGGCGTTAAAAACCTTGAAGAACTACGGATACTGCTTATGCAGTACCACGTAAGAAAAACTACAGCTCTCCCTTAATACTCACCTTTTACTATCTCCTCAAAGGTGATAAGAATTTCGTCACTAACTTTCTTTGTCTCAATATCATAGTAAACACAGTATAACTGTTCTGTGTTCCAGGAATTCAAAAGATATATTCTTGAACCACGGGCATAGATTGTCTCTGATGGAACAAACTGGAATGTTGCTTCATATTCGAATTCCCAGGTCTCCGGGTTCAAATGATAAATCATATCGTAAACTCCGTCGTCATCATTAATAAAAAGACAATAAGCTTCTCCACTGACAAAAACAGTTCTTAACAGAAAATCGTTTTCAGAAATCCTTTTTGGAACCGGAATTTCAAATTTATCAACCGATGGGTTACTTAAGTTACAGATTATAAAGTTTTCATACAATGGTTCTACGCCATCTGAGAGAATTGCATAATCATTTACAATTCCATGTATTGAAAAAGCATCGCAGGTTGCTCTTCCATCAATTTCTGAAAGACTCATTTCTGTTATATAGTATTTTTCCAATTCGAGTTTATCGCAATCTAGCCTTCCAAGATAATTTTTCTCATCATTTTGTATCATAATCCAATAATTAAAGTTGCTATCCAAATATGAATATCCAACATTAATATTTTCATTAGGAAATTCGATAAATCTTGGATTATATTGCTGAATTTCTGTATCCAAAATATTTATTCTTCTATAATCAATTCCATCTCTGTAATCAACCGAAGGAATAAGTCCATAACGAGGTCTGATACTATCATTATTACTATTCATATTTAATAAATGACCTCTTTTTTCTGCCTTAATGGTAGTTACTTTTCCATCTTCGGGATTAAGGCAGCCTATAAGTCCAGAGCCTTCCCCTGCATCATAGTATTTTACAGGAGTACCAAGCTCCACTGCACGCCAGTTAGACAATCCATGCATACCTGGAAAAAAAGCCCAGTCAAATATCTCATCGCTCTCCCAATCATAAACTACAAAAATATCACCTTCCCTTTTATTTGCATGACCCAACTTATCGTTTCCTAGGAGGCCCTTACCCTGATATACAGGCATTGTTATAACAATCGGGTTATTCAGATGTGAAAAAGGCTTCATATGCGTTTTTCCTGTTATATATGAAATGTTTTCCGTATCGAAATACATTTGTTTACAGGAAGTTGCAAGAATAATAATACATACCGCAACAGGAATTACAAAAAAATTTCTTCTCATCATATCTATTTCTTCACCTATTTTTCTTTTTTATTGTAATAATGCTCTTTTTCATAAACAAAAGTTTTATTAAGAAATTGTTCTGGTAAAACTACAGGCAAAGTCAAAGATACATCATAACATACTCCAGCCGACAACCATGAGCGCCATACGAGCTGTGAACAATAAAATGTACCAGTAAAATACTTTGCTGCACCTCCTGTCATAATACTCAAAGGTGCATTTAAGGCAGCATTATAAGGTTTCTTAGCTATTTCCTGTTTCTTTGCATAATCAACTGCTTTTTTTACATCAGAAGTAGGTGCCTCATCATAATAACTATTAATCTGAGGTATAATTCCTTTCCATTTTACACTCATAAACTTTTTCTTCATCTGCACTACATATACATCATTTGCTGATGCGGTTGCCGTTCCAGCCCAATAAGCAATAGGTTCGTATTGAACACCGTCTCTTTTTCCATCCCACCATGCAGTTTTACCGTCGTCGGGCCATGCAGAAATAGAACACTGACTGTCTCCAGAATAATTACCTTCTTGGTCCCAGAATTTTTTTACCATAATAGCCGCATGACCAAGTCCGGAGCTAGAAGATTCAGACGAAGAATCCGCACATACTAACACCCTGCCATCTCCATAACTTTTTCTAAGAAGTTCTGCTTTACCTCTATTTAAATCTTTACTTTCAATTTTGTTAGAGTTACTCTTCCCAGAAGATGATGAACGTTCAAAACTAATATCTAATTGTTTTACTAATTCATTTCTTTTCTTCAAAAACTGTTTTACCTGCATCTCTTCTGATTTTTGCAGGATCAATGACCTTTCGCTTTGTTTTAACATATCTTGTATAGCTAAATTGTCAATGATAATAATTTTCAGAAGATTTTCATCCTCTTCCAGCATTTTACTGTATTCTTCAATTATCTCTTCTTGATAAGCCTGAAATAATGCATTCTGATGCTCCATATCCAATTCCGAAAATAAAAATGCTTCGCCTGTATCTTCATCATACATTTCTATTGCATCCATCATTTTTATTACATCAGTATTTTCGACTGCACTTCTTCCAGTCCGCATACATCCCCATGCAAATGAATTCAGAACAAAGTCAGTAGCAGCTTTATGAGCTTCAGTTTCTTTCAAAAATAATTCTGCGTCATCAATATCAATTACATTATTACAAGAAACTAATAATCCCAGAATACACACACTCACAATAATTTCTTTTATCTTTTTCATTTTATAACCTCATATAACTTTTTTATCGCGACGGTATGATTATCATTTCTGTCTTAGAAAAAGACAATAGTTTTGAAGCAAAAATAACCGTGGTTACTACTACAGATGTATTGTAACTATGGTTATTTTTGCTTTTCTGAACACATATATTCTGGTATCATCTGAAATATGAGCGAAGAAAGAAATTTAACAAAACGTTTTTTTACGGAAGATTCCTCCTACACAGATTTGAGCAAAAAATACTATGTAAGCACCTCTACCGTTAAAAAAGAAATGTCCGATGCTTTTCACTTAATAGGCGTTAAAAACCTTGAAGAACTGCGCCTTCTGCTGCTGCAGTATCACATTAAGCTGTAAAGTAGAGTGACGCAAGAAGATAAACAAAGGCCGAGTTCCAGTAAATTGCAACTTCGTTTGTACTATAGCTTGGAACCGCATCCGCATAGCATTTTAATGGAGGCAGATTCTGCAGATGGTCTTTTGCATAAGCGTCGTGTAAGCCTTCGCAAGGACCTCCTGCAAGCATACCCGGCATAATCTTACCACTTGCAATGCTTGGGCGGTGGTGTGGCTGTACAACAGTCTTTGAACCAGAGCCTGTTACATAGCAAATATTAAGCGGATTACAACCCAGAATATAAGATATTTGCTGACAGGCAGCTTCGCGATATTCTTTTTTACCAGTAAGACGATATGCTACCATTAAGGTGTGTGCCACATCACAAATAGCCCCGTTACTTCCCCATCCAAAATGAGGAATATCCAGACCAAACACAGATTTTCTGCTGAATTCAAGCGAGCGTTCTGCCTGGCTTATAAAATGCGCCTTCAGTTCTTCAAGCACCGGCTTTCCCTGGCATTTTTCAACAAGGGCAGACGACTTCAAAAGTATTTCTGTACCATAGCCTGAAACACAGCCCCAGCCATAATGTTCATGCCAGCCGCGCCAAGGTTCTCCTTCTACTTTTGGTTCAGCCTCTTTATCTCTGCGGATTTTTAATGCCTTTTCCAGATAATCCTCTTTTCCTGTAGCAGCAAAAAGAGAACAGAGGGCAAAATACCGCTCATCAGAAACATCACGGTCGCCATAGCCACCAGTAGTAATTTCCGGCGGGTTGATGTAAAGCTCGTCTTCGTGGGTATCAAGATATTTCTGGGCACGGAGAGCGGCTTCTAAAAGGCGGTTAGAAAAATCGGGACCACCCTTATCATCATCCTTAAAATATTCTGCTGCATATGCAAGAGTTCCCGCAAAGTCTGCGGTTGCCGCAGTAGAAACCGGTGCCAGTACAAGCTGGTCTTTTTCTTCTTCAGGATTTATAAAGGCACAGAAGTGATAGCAGGAAATTTTATGATAAACAGCCCCGTCTTCCCTCTGCATTTGCAGCATCCATTCCAGTTCAAAACGAACTTCATCAAGGATATCAAATTTATTATAGCTTGATTTAGAATTATCATAGGCCAAAAGCAGGTCCATTACAGTCTTTGCTCCAGCAACAACATAGCGACCGTAATCACCTGCATCATGCCAGCCACCCTGAACATCCTTTTCTTCATTTGTACCATAAACCAGAGCCTTCCCTGTATGACAAAGCCCCTGACCACAACGAGAAAGCTTAAAATAATTTAGTGTCGAAAAATAAAGCTCATTGTAAATATCAGAAGAAATCTTGAAAGGAAAGCTGGTAACAAAAGTCCCCTCACCCACATCAGAAGAAATAATATACTCTATTCCATTTTGGCCACGAAAATCAGAAAAATCGGCATAATAATAGGAATCACCGGCCGCTGCATCTTCCACTGCTTTTTTCCAGCTTCCAGAAAATACGCAGTTACCGCTATTTTTTTCTATGATAGAAAATTTTTCCCCTGCGGCCTCTTTAGAATCTGCCTGAATATAAGCAAATTTCACTTCGTCAGGAGTATAACCAATCTGATTTACCAAGATGAATGATTCTTCATTTTTTTCCATAGCTACACTATACTGCATTTCCCCTATGAAAAGTTGAATAAAAATCTATAGTTCTTGGAAAATCAGTCAGTAGTAAGATTAGAAATCAAGACCACAAAGCAGTTGTGAAAGAGAAATTGTTTTTTTGCTGCTTTTTCCATCAGCATTTGTAATAGAAATGTTAATTTTACTGCTATTAATTTCTTCTTGCATTCTTAATCCATAGACGTAGCCAATCATTTCTTCATATTCTGCAACATTCATAGCTTCGTCATTAAAGGCGGGTGACAAAAATAAATCTAGCAGCATCTGAAGCTCTTCATCACAAGAGTCATAAAAGACCTTTAATTTAGCTTTGCTTAAGTTGATTTTTAATTCATTTGAAGTTTGTTCCAGAAGCCCCGAGGTAAAAAGAAAAGTTTTACAATCAGAATCTTCCATATTAATTTCAAGCTTTGGCCCATTTGCAGTAACCAATACAGAAGAAAAACCTGCATTTTTAAGCTGATTAGAAATTTCTGTAGTATCGAAAGCTTCAAAAGCAGAAGAAGCAGAGTTTGCTTCTCCATTAGTAAGAGCGAAAAGAAGCATTTCTTGAAAAGCCTCTCCGCAAGTACCAGAAAAACTTACATTAAGAGAGACTTTTCCATCAGCTTTATTTAACAGCTTTAGAGAAATATTACAATCACAGGAAATTAATAAAGTGAAAAAAGCAGACACTAAGGCTGAAAATATCAGCCTAATCAGATTTTTTTTCATATTTTATATTATACTATAAAAAGGATTTCATTCCCATAGTAACGCGTACACCAGTAAAGAAAACAAATCCAGCAGCAAGAGAGTCAATAAAGGAAAGGGCTGAATTATCAGGATTATTGTAAACAGTATAGCTTACATCCTGAACAATCTGAAGCTTTGCCTGCCCAATTTCAAAATTTGGAGTAGAAAAAGCAACTCCAAGAATTCCTGGGAAAATTGAAGGCTTAATTTCATCTTCTGTATCAATCATTTTTGCATCACCAAAAGAAAAAACCGGGCCAACATAAACACGCACGTAATCGTTGACAGTTGCACTCAAGAGAACAGGCAGCTGGAAAATTCCAAGTCCATAATTATATCGAAGACCAAAACCAAGTCCTGGTTCCAAAGCAAGCTTTGAATATCGGGCATTAGCCTGGAAATCTACACCTCGGAACTGGAGCATAAACTGCTTTGGAGAAACAAGAGACCAGTCACAGAAAAGTGAGGCATCAAAAACAAGGCCTTCCAGAAAGCTTGTGCTTTCTGAATTATCGTAGAAAGAACTGCCCTTGTAGGAAGCAGATTTTTTTGAAGTATGACCGGTACGGCCTGACTGAGAGGCGGAGGCGGCACTAGCGGAGGCACGCTCGCTTGAGGCTGCGGCACTGCCATTTTCTCCACTATGCTCTTTTGGTCCGTTACCTGCCCTTAAAAACTGTCCGGCAGCAACATATTTTGGCTTCCAATATGGCTGGTTCAAGGAAGAAATAATTACGCCCGTGTTTGGACCATCGCTAATTGCAGAAATAAACTGGTCATTTCCAATATAAATGCCCACATGAGTTATCGGAGCGGAATTATTTGTTTTGAAGAAAAGAAGATCACCAATTTCGCGCTTGCTGTCCGGTACTACGCGGCAATAGCTGTAAAGGGCGCGCGATGTTCGCGGCAGCTGCATGCCCAGTGCTTCCCTGGCAACAAAATATACCAGACCAGAGCAGTCAAAGGAGTCTGGACCAACGGCACCAAGCACGTATGGACTTCCTACGTATTTTTTTGATTCGGCTACAAATTTTTCGCGCGCTACCTGGGCTTCTGCGGCTGTCATATCACCGGCACAAAGCTTAAAGCAACAGCAGGTAAAAAAGAGCATTAAAGCAAAAAGAAGCCTCTTAGGAAAAGAATTTAAACGAAGTGCAGTTAAACGTGGCACAAGTGGCTTCAACTGCGAAGCTTTATTTCTCATCAATTTCATAAAATTTTTCATCATATTATTAATTTATCTATTCCTATTTATTTCCTGTTAATTTTTCAGATATTGCCTTATTTCTTCTGCCATCTTTTTCAAGCCATCTTCATTTCTCTGATAAACAGCAAGAGCTAAATCCGGAAGATTACCGCCCTTACAAGAAGCGGCCCAGAATCTAACATCGTCTGCCTGGCGGTCATAAGATTCAGACTGATACTGAGTTGGTCCCAGCTGTGTAAGCATAGAAAGTCTACTCTGAACATCAGTTGTAGTAAATGGCTTTAGCAAATCATTATTATTCATATTATTAGAAAGAATTAGGCAAACTATCGCAGGTGAAATTAAACCATGTAAATCCATTGTACCTTCTACCGGGAAACGAAGAGATTCATAATCCTTTATAATTGAATAAGGTACAGTTCTATGTTCTGTAAGTGACTGAAATAAAACTCCTACCTGATTTTGTTCCATAAAATAAAGAGCATCATTACGATTCGCAGTATACCAAAGAGGATGAACAAGTCCCTCTACTGCCCAGTCCTTAAACATATCCAAAATAAGTCTTACAGTTACAGTCTCTTCTGAATCCTTTCCCAATTCAACATCTAAAATATCATCAAGACTATTTGCGTTTTTAAAAAGCTCAATTAATTTATTATAGGATTGATATCCAGTCCGGGCTTCTACTATAGCTCCAAGCAAAGCTAAAAGCGAACGGTCATTTTTCCCTTCACAAAAAAATGGAGTAAAAACATGCTTGCTTGCTTCTTTTAAATAATCAACAAAAGCACTCCAGCTTTCGGGATACTCCAAATTATTTTTTTCTAACACTGGCTTGTAAAAGCAGAGCTCATAATGATTCAAAAGGATTGGAAAAGCTTTTTTGCTTCTCATGGAATTTGGAATTGTCTGTAAAAAACGGTTAGGTATTTCTTCTGAAAACTTTTCCAGTGAATTTGTAAGCTCTCCATCACTTGCAAAAAGCAGATCAAATTTTTCGGAAACAGTTCCAGCTGCTAAATCATTTTTATTCAAATAGGAATAATCTATTTTTATTCCCTCAATTTCCGGAATTTCTTTTTTGATATTTTCTACCATTTCCTGAGTAATATCACAAAAAGCAATTTTAACCGTTCTATCTGCTTCTTTTTTGCGTATATAAAAGATGATTATAAAAATTGTGATTAAAATAAGAGCGGCAATCACAGAAATAAAAATATTTCGGATTGTTTTCTTAGAAAAAGGTGCTCCAGTTTTTTTTATAACTACAGCACCCTTTGTTTTTGATTTTACTTTAGATTTTGCCTTTGCCGTCATATTATAATTATCGGACATTTAAGACAAAATCTAAATTAGGATTTTATTATTCTATTTCTTTCCAAAAATATCAAAGTAGCCGGCAACAAATACGACCAGAATAATTATTGGAGCAATATAGCGCAGATAGAAGCGGAAAACCTTGTTTGCAGGGAACTTAATTCCATCTCCAGTATCACTTTCTTTTATAAAGTTATCCCAGCCCCAGCCTTTTTTCCAGGTACAGAACAAAAGGAAGATTAATGAACCAAGCGGCAAAAGGTTCTGGCTTACAAGAAAGTCTTCCAGAGCATCAATTGAACCAATATGAGCACCAAAGTGAACTCCTGACCAAACATTCATACCAAGAGCAGCAGGTGTTGCCAGAATAAGCATTGCAACAAAGTTGATTAAAACAGACTTTGGTCTAGACCAGCCAAACTTATCCATTGGGAAGGCTACAATATTTTCAAATACTGCAATTACTGTAGAAAGAGCTGCAAATGACATAAAGAGGAAGAAGAAAGCACCAACAATTCTACCAGCAACAGGTCCCATTGCATTAAATACATTTGGAAGTGAAACAAAAGCAAGTCCTGGTCCGGCAGAAGCTTCTACGTTGAAGGCGGCACAAGCAGGGAAAATGATAAGTCCGGCACAAATTGCAACGAAGGTATCAAGACCAATTACGCGCAGAGCCTCTCCTGTAAGGGAATGTTCTTTTCCAATATATGAACCAAAGATTTCCATTGAACCAATACCAAGGCTCAAAGTAAAGAAGGCCTGTCCCATTGCAGCGTAAATTGTGTCCCAGAGTCCGTGTTCACCACTCACCAGGTTCTTAAAATCTGGCTTAAGGTAGAATGCATAACCAGCGCCAGCTCCTGGAAGGAAGGCAACGTAAATTGCAAGACCAATCATAATTACAAAAAGAGCAGACATCATAATCTTTGTTATGCGTTCTACACCCTGCTGCAAACCAAGGAAACAAGCTGTAAATCCAATTACAATTACTACAACCATCCATATCAAAAGTGATGATGCTGTTCCAACTGTAGAACTAAAAGCAGCTCCCACTTCATCTGGGCTCATTCCAACAAACTTTCCGCTAAGCATTTCAAAGAAATATTTAAGGAACCAGCCAGAAACTACTGTATAGAACATCATAAGCAGGTAGTTTCCTGCAACTGCAAAGCCGCTATACCAGTGCCACTTTGTTCCTTCCGGCTCAAGCTCGCGGAAGGCTGCCGACATACTCTTTTTTGAAGCACGACCAACAGAAAATTCACAAACCATTACAGGGAGTCCAAGAAAAACAAGGAACACAAGATAAATCAAAACAAAAGCGGCTCCGCCGTATTTACCTGTAATGTAAGGAAAGCGCCAAACGTTTCCTAAACCAATTGCACAACCAGCAGAAAGGAATAAGAATCCAATTCTACTACCCAAGGTCTCTCTTTTTTCTTCCATTTTTTGATCCTTTAAATTTAGTTTTTCTATTATGGATTTTATAAGTTATTATCGGTAGAAACACGCAACGAGATTACACCCATTTTTCACAATATAAGGGGCTGTCTAATCAGTAAATAATGCGGTGGTTGAGCTTGTCGAAACCACAGAACTTATTAGTCATCTCCTTTACGATTCTGCAAAATTTTTTACATAAATTTCAGATAAAATAGCACGAGTTTCTCTAATCATCTGAATTAACTCTGCATTTTGTTGCACTGCCTGAGCTTCTTCCAGAATCTGGCGGCCGGCACCTTCGGCAGTGAACTTTTTTTCGTTAATTAAAAACTTCAGGCGGAAAATTAATTGTACTTCGGACTGGGAATAAAGTCGGCGCCCGCTTAAATCTTTTTGGGGAGTAAAGCCCGGCACCACCGATTCCCAATAACGCAAAACATGAGATTTTACACCTGTAAGCTGTTCAACCTGACCGATTGTGTAAGTCATTTTTTATCACCCTGTACCTTTGTGGTTTCGACAAGCTCCACCACCGCTATCATTTTCCGCGCTGCTCCCATTTCTGGCGGCTTCCCTTCATTTCCAGCTGAACTGGAATCTGGTCAAAGCCCAGGTCTTCGCGGATGCGGTTCTTCAGATAAGTGATATAAGTTTCAGGCACAACTTCAGGACGGGTTGCAAAAATCATAAAGTTTACAGGATTTGTGCTGGTCTGAGTCATATAGCGGATTTTAAAATGCGCGGTCTTACTAGCTGGCGGCGGATAACGGTCCAGCCAGTCCTGCAGGGCGTTGTTCAGAGCCGAAGTTTCTATCTTACGGGTAAGCTGTTCGTAAAGGGCAATTGCAGTATTCAAAAGGTCTTTTACGCCACTTCCGTTTAAGGCAGAAAGAGGCAGAATAGGAGCAAAATCCATGTGGGCAAACATAATGTTCATCCAGTTGCGAACTTCTTTTACAGCCTTGTTGGTCTGCTCATCTCGCAAATCCCACTTGTTCAAAACAAAGATGATACCACGTCCCTTTTCAAAAGCAAGCGAAC
>ODAI014280374.1_pt1 | contig 20620 bp, 13 predicted proteins | sample 1539321 | NCBI WGS metagenome assembly ODAI01 (sample SAMN02144231, study PRJEB22623) | gut metagenome | biome: sheep rumen | host: Ovis aries | place: New Zealand
GCCAGAGAGATTACGCTCGCGGTTACCGGTACTGACAGGCTCTTGTCGCCGAAAGTAACGATGACCGAATCGTTCTGCGCGCCCTCGTTTGTGTAGCTCACACGCACAAATATCTTCTGGAACAAGGTACTACCGGCGTAATCCACGGTAGCCGTCTTCGCGTAATTCTCTTTGTCTGTCGAGATGGTCAGGTCGCCTGTCGCACTCAGCGATACAGTACCGCTCGCGGGCTCCAGCCCGAATCCGGTCAGCAGGAACTCTTTGTTCTGCGCTACGCCGCTATAGGTCTCGCCGATGGCGATGGACGTCGGGTTGGCGCTGATGGAAGTAGGAATAGTAATGTACTCTGCTAAGATACCGGCGTCTTTCATCATCTGCGCAGCCTGGCGTGCAATCAGGTTACCGCCCATCGCATTCGTGTGCGTGTTGTCGCCGTTACAGAAAAGGAGTTGCGTACATTGTGCCTCGCCGTACTCCAGGTACATCTCTTTGGTTGCCTCTGTCAGGTCGATGAACGGCACGTTCTTCTCTGCCGCTACCACTTTCATGGCCTTCACATAACTCATCGTCGAGTCACCTTCCGGCAGACGCTGGTTCTCGTAGAGCACGCCGTTCTCAATCTTGCTGAACTTGTCGCCCAAGTCGTGCTGACCGTTACGCTTAATTATGTTGCCGTTGAAATATTTACGGCAGATGGGACCAACTAAAATCGGGTTCACGCCCAATGCCCGCGCTTCGTCGATAAACTTACGCAGGTAGTCGCGGTAAGTCGTTTGCGGGTTCGTGCCGCGGGCGTCCGTCGGAGCGGGAAGGTTGTTCGCCTGACAATATTCAGCGTACTCCAAGTTATCCATTCCGTTGGTCACGGTGCCCTCGTCGTTGTGCGCAAACTGAATAATCAGGTAGTCGCCCTGACTCATCTGGCTCTTCACGGACGGCCAGTAAGCCGCGCCTTCGTAGAAACCGCGGGTGTCCGCACCTGATTTACCGCGGTTGTTCACCGTCACAAAAGCCTGGTCGAAGAACGAACCGAGATACATTCCCCAGCCGCGCTTGTCGGTGGTGTTTTCGTCATATTCCGCCATCGTACTATCGCCGATGGTGTGCACCTTGATGGCACTCGTCGCAACCGGCATTCCCATTACCGCTGCCATCAAAATAGCTAAAATCTTTTTCATGTTACTTTGAATTTTGGTTTTGTTATTTTTGGTGTTGTTCGGGTGTCTGTTATGATATAAATCATAACGAGCGCACAAAGTTACTGCTTTTTTTCGACATACGCAAGCGTGCGCGCGATTTTCTGCAAAAAAAACACTTTTTTGAAGCTGAAAATTTGGAAATCACCCACTCGACCATCGGTGAAACATCGGTTTTCGTTGTGCGAAAGACCGAGGGAGAGCCGGTAGGTGTATTGGTTGCCGCAAGTATGCAACAAAAAGGGAAGACGTATATTATAAATGAAGAGAGGGTGTACCAAATAGTTCTGGCACACCCTCTTTAAGAACGGAAATTCTAAAAACGGGTTTATTTGATGATTTGTCCCGTTACGTTGTACTTCTTGCCGGCTTTCTCGATAACGAGGATGCCGTTCTCCAGCGATTTTACAGCCTTTGCCTCCACTGCGGTGTTGGAGATTGCGGTAGCGCTCGGAGCTACGTAGGTCAGGTCTTCCGCCCATACAAAACCAGTTTCCGGTTTGAGCTCCCAAAGCCCTTTCCATACCGTCCACTCGCCACGGAGAGTACCGGATACTTTACCGCCAGCAACCCATGCAGAGGGAACCTCGTTCTGGTTAGAATAAATCTCATAGGCTGTTTCACCTACTGTGAAATAGATACCTTGACGCTTGTTTGAGTAATTTACGTAGATGCTATCAATCATGACATTCTCGAATGCTACCTCAACAAGTGAATGGTCTGCTAATTCTGCTTCTACCAGTGCTTCGAAAGAATCGAACATATCAATCTCAGCAACTGTACCTGTGAGGGTAACCTCGTTAGTAGCCTGCGCACCACCACCAATTTCGGAAGTAAGCATGAAACTTACAGAGAAATCTCCTGCGGGAACGTCAGAAATGGTGACTTCTACATCGCCGCCGGCTGCCGGAAGAGTGTTTGGATTGAAAGTAAGATTGGCGCTTGTCTCAAAGTCGATACCATTTGTCAGGTTCAGTCCCTCTATAGTAAGGGTGTGTTTAATGGTAGCGGTTTGATCCTTTGCAACATATACTGTGCCGAGATCCACTGTATTTGAGGCGACAGAGATGGTCGGATTTGTGGTCACGAAATCATAATAGAAATCTACTTTGGAGATTGTAACAAGTCCGTTGCTGGTTCCTTTTGCGCAGTCAACTACCAAACGATAGTATAAATTCTCTGCCTGCTTCTCGCTCGCGATATTGAATTTGTTAACACCTTGTGCTATTGCTAACCGAACGGTGTCTGCTGTCGTAAATGCAGAAGCACTGGAGACCAATAAATAGAAATCATTTACCTTTCCGGAGGTAAATGCATCTACGGTCACCTCTACTCGTGTGATTTTTTCCGCCAATGCACTCGCTGTTGTAATCGTACCGACGGAAGGATTCTTCTTGCTACCGCACTTAACAAGACTCCATCCTTTGTTGTTGTTGTTAAAGTTAACAAGGGTTAGTGTGGTACCGGAGGTGTTAGTCCATGTTTGGTCGTAGCCGCTAATACCTTTACCCATCGTAGTTGAGTTGAACACATTCTCAACAGCTTTTTCAGCTGCCATCATGCTGCCTGCAAAAAGCACAGCAGCGAAAAGAGAGAAAAGTTTTTTCATTTTTACTTGTAATTAAAAGTTTTAAATGTTGTATTTTGCGTGTCAAAATAGACAATTCTCTGAAATCGAGTGCAAAGATACTACATTTATTCGAAATATGCAAATAAAAATATATTATTTTTTGCGGGCGGCGATGAAAAGCTGGGTGGAGTTGAAGATATTTTGCCAAATGATGTATGCAGCGGCGCCGAGAGACGACATCGGATCCAGGAAGGTGTTCGCCATCCAGACACCCAGCGAGGTGTTCTTCTGACCGAACGCCTGTCCGGCGGTGATAGACGAGACTCCTGCCATCGTTTTAGGGGCTGCCGCAGGGTTGATAAGAACGTCCTGATAGTCCGTTCCTTTGCTTGCCGCCGGCAGGGAGTAACCGATCAGTTTTCCGAGTCCGAACTGCACCAGACATGCAAAGAAAGAGGTGACAAGGAGGATGCCTATATTTGAGATTTGAGCCTGGAAATTGTGGATGGTTGTATTCGTTACTACGGCGGAGAGGACGACAATAGAAGCCACCCAGAGGTAGAAGGGAACGACCGCAATCTTTGTAGGCAGTACGAACTCCTTTTTTGTCCGCCATTTGAACGCGAGGCGCACCAGCCATGCGGAGAAGAACGGTCCTAAGAGGAGCGGCGCCACGCGGCTGAGGATCAGCAGGAAAGCCGGCCAGAAAGTCATTCCGGCAACCGGATTGATAAGCGGAAAAGTGGCGGGTACGATGACCGCCGTAGCGAAATTGGAGAGCAACGTAAACGTGGTGAGGTTCTGAATCGAACCGCCCAACTTGCCGGCGATGATAGGTGCAGCCGTAGCCGTGGGCATGATAAAACACATGAGCAGTCCCTGCGCCAGGACTGTATTACCCGTCAGGTACAGCGTACCGGCATAAGCGGCGAAAGAGAAGAACAACTGCGCCGCCAACACCGCCCAATGCCATTTATGGAGCCGCAGATCAAGCGGATTGACCTTGCAGAACGTGAAGAAAAGCATAAAGAAAATCAGCCACGGAAGGGTAGGTTTCAGCGGCAGAAAGATCTTATAGCCTACGGCACCGATAACCATCGAGAGCCAGAGGGCATTGGAGTCAAAGAATTTTTTCATATGTTGCTATCTAGTAGATCTAGTTTAACCAGTATAACTAGTTTATCTAGTTGTCGCCCCATTGGGCGACGATATTATCCATGATGGTGAATACCTCTTCGACGGTTTCGGCGCGAAGGAGGGCTATACGTGTTTGTTTGAAGTCCGCGAGGCCCTTGAAAACCGGCGAAGCCGCAAAATGGCGGCGTGAATGAATGATACCCTTCCGCTCGTCGTTGCCGCACCACTGAACGGAAGAAAGCACATGTTCCTTGAGCACGGCGACTTTGTCGGCCATAGTAACCGGAAAATCCGGATTATCCGGAGATTCCGGGCTTAAGGCTGCTCTCATCTCTGCGAAAAGCCACGGAGCGCCGAAAGTGGCGCGGCCGACCATGATTGCGTCCACCCCGTAGCGGTCGAAACATTCTTTCGCGCGAGCGGGTGTACACACGTCCCCGTTCCCTATTACGGGTATGTGCATCCGCGGGTTGTTCTTCACTTCGCCGATAAGCGTCCAGTCCGCTTCTCCGCGGTACATCTGGCTCCGCGTCCGGCCGTGGATAGCCAGTTCCTGAATACCGCAGTCCTGGAGCCGCTCGGCGAGATCCACTATAAACGGCGTGCCGTCACTCAGGTATAACGAGGGTTCGTCCCATCCGAGGCGTGTCTTGGCGGTGACGGGCGTACGGACGGCATTGACCACCGCACGGGTGATCTCCAGCATCTTCGGTACATCGCGCAGAAGTCCTGCACCGGCTCCTTTACCCGCTACCTTTTTTACCGGGCAGCCGAAATTGATATCAATGAAATCGGGGTGTGCTTCCTCCACGATGCGTGCGGCATCTGCCATGGCGTCGGGTTCCCGTCCGTAAATCTGAATAGCTACCGGCCGCTCGGCATCGGAGATGGTCAGTTTGCGGGTAGTGGAAGCGATGTCGCGCACCAATGCGTCGGCATTGACGAACTCCGTATATACGCGATCCGCTCCGTACCGCTTGCAGAGCGCACGGAATGCCGGATCGGTGACATCTTCCATCGGAGCGAGATAGAGTTTATTTGCCATTATTCAGCGTGGGATAAGAGATGCGGTGATGGTTCATGGCGGTGAGGCGGGAGACAAAGACAAGCCGTATGTCCTCAACGTCCTTGAAGGAGAGAGGCGTCTCGGCGAACTGACCATCCGCAATCTGGGCGTCAATCATCTGATTGACCGCTTGTGTTATGGAGGCTTCGGAGTAGTCACTCAGACTGCGCGAACGCGCCTCGATGGCGTCCGCCATCATGAGGATGGCACCTTCTTTGGTGGTGGGTTTGGACCCCGGGTATCGGAAGAGCGATTGATCCACTTGTTCGTCCGGGTGTGCGTTGCAGTAGGTGTTATAGAAATATCGCACAAGCGAGGTACCATGGTGGGTTGTGATGAAATTGATGATGACCTCGGGCAGGTGGTTCCTGCGCGCAATCTTCTCCCCCTCCGCCACGTGGGAAATGACCACTTGCGCGGCATCGCGCGGATCCATCAGCAGAAGCGGGTTCTCGGTGTCATTCTGGTTCTCCGTGAAATAAAGCGGGTCGGTGATCTTTCCGATGTCATGATAGAGCGCGCCGGTGCGGACGAGGAGGGCATTGGCTCCGATGGCTTTTGCCGCTTCTGCAGCGAGATTGGAGACTTGCATCGAGTGCTGGAACGTACCCGGTGCACGCTCCGCGAGGGTGTGTAGCAAGTCCGAGTTGAGGTCCGTGAGCTCCACCAGGGTGATGGAGGAAATGAAACGGAACATCTTCTCAAATGTATAGATCAGTCCGTAGCAACCGATGGTCAGCAGGGCGCAGATTACGAAATAGAGGTACATCCACGGATCAAGCGCCGACCACGCACCCGCTTGGGCAAAAGTGATGGCGGTATAGGAAACCGTCTGCGCCAGCAGGATCCAACCGGCGGTCTGAACGAGCTGCGCACGGCGGGTCATGTCATTGAGGGACGAGATAGCCACCATACCCACGACGATCTGTATGAAGAAGAACTCAACCGGCGCCGGCACCACAATGGAGGTAATCAGGATAGTCGTGAAATGCAGAAAAAGGGCGGTGCGGGAGTCAAAGAACACGCGCGTTAATATAGGTACCCACGCGAAAGGAATCAGATAGACGGAGAGGTTAAACCGCAACGCCAGACAGGCTAACGCAATGACGATGAACATCTGGAGACAGAAGAAAGAAACGGTTGCTGTCGAGCGCAGGTACTGGCGGCGGAAGACATAGAGGTAAATGACGAAAAGACAGAGGAACAGAAGCACCAAGATCGTCTCCCCCATAATGGAGATCGTACGTTGTTTGGTGCCCAGCGACTCATCGTCGTACGCCTTGCGGAGAGAGAGCAGTATCTGGTATTTGCTGGCGGTGACGATGTCTCCCCGGTCGATAATCTTCTCGCCTTTCTGCACCAGTCCCTGGGTGGGTGAGAGGGTGGCTATGAGTTTGGTCCGCATAGTGGTGGTGAGGGCGGTATCGAGCTCAAGATTCGGTGCGCAGTCATAACCGAAATGTTCGTAGGCGGATTTAGGCGTATAGATATCGGATAGCGGGTAGGTCTTGGAGGTACGGCCGCTGACGACTGAGACGCGGCTGAAATGCTCGGCGTCCAGCCACTCCTTGTCCTGCAGCGACATCACCAGTACCTGTCTCTGCGCGCCGCGGATATATTTGTAACTGGGCGCGAACGTGGAGAGGAGTTGTGCTTGCTCCTTCTGGAGTTGCTCGTCGGTCTTATAGATCGGGAAATCAAAATCGGCTGTGAGGGTGTTGTACCCCCATGGTTTCTCTAACTCGAAATGGTAGCGGAAAGCATTACTGTACCGTGGGAAAATGAGTACGATGATAGCCGCCAAAATCACAAACAGACTCAGCCGGAAAATCGTTTTGGTATTCTCGGTCTGAGGAATTTTTGTTTTGAGGGATGTGATGTCCAGTTTCATATTATCGCTTGGCTTTAAAAAAATCTTGCATCAGAGCCCTGCACTCGTTCTCAAGGACGCCGGAGGTAACGGTAGCCTTGGGATGGAAAGTGTGCGGGGCGTATAGGGTGTAGCCGCGTTTGGGATCGGGCGCGCCATAGACAATACGGCTTATCTGCGCCCATCCGATAGCTCCTGCGCACATGGGGCATGGTTCGACCGTGACATAGAGTGTAGCGTCCGGCAGGTACTTGCCGCCGAGGGTCTCTGCTGCGGCTGTGATGGCCTGTATCTCCGCGTGCGCAGTAACGTCAGCGAGAGTCTCTGTGAGGTTGTGCCCGCGGCCGATGATCTGTCCCTGTGAGACGATGACACACCCTATCGGAATCTCATTGGCGGCGAGCGCCTTCTGTGCCTCGGCGAGAGCGAGACGCATGAAGCGCTCATCCGCAGACCGCTGCGCTGTAGGATCGCTTTGCTGTAAGACCGCTGCGCTGTAAGACCGCTGCGCTGTAAGAAATTTTTTCAGTTCCTCGGGGTGGGACTCGAAGTGATTGCCGATGACGACTATATCAGCGCCGGCTTCGTAGGCGGCGTTCATGGCTTCGGGGGTACGGATGCCGCCACCTACAATAAGGGTGACGGAAGTGTGTGCCCGCACGGCTCGGATGATCTCGGGTGAGACCGGATGAATGGCTCCCGAACCAGCCTCTAAATAAATGGCTCTTTTCCCCATCAGTTCGGCAGCGATAGCGGTGTCAATAATCGTGTCAAGGTCCGTTTGCGGAATAGGCTCGGTACCTGTGACGCGCATGGTAGAAGTCTCTACTCCGCCGTCGATGAGGATGTAACCCGTTGGGACAAAATCCATGCGGGAATCGTGAATAGCCCGAGCGGACTTAACTTGCTGGGATACAAGGTATTCGGGGTTCCTGCCGGAGAGCAGAGAGAGGTACAAAATACCGTCTGCCTCCGGGGTGAATTGTGACGAATTTCCGGGAAAGAGAATGATGGGCGGCCGCCCAAGACCGCCTTCGGCTGTAAGACCGCTATGCTGCAAGACCGCTGCGCTGTAAGACCGCTCGCTTGCGCTCGCTGTTAGATATTTTTTGAGGGCACGGATGAAGTCGGTGGGATCGCCGCCGGTGGAGCCGCCGACGAAGATATAGTCGGGACAGCACTCCGGGGAAATGGGGAGTGCGGCGAGATCGGCTTTCTCGGGATCGAGGAGAAGGGCGAGGGCCTTATTATTTACCATTGGGTCATTTACCATTTGGTCATTTATTTGGTTATTTGGTCATTTGACCCATTCAAAAGTCTCTACCATTTTGATGACATCGGTGCGGAGGTATTGATAGACCGGCGCGAGGGAGTCTGCGTTCGGAGGGCAGTTGCAATAAACCGAGGCGCGGAAGAAATGATGTACGGAATCGGTTATGAAGAACTGGCACGAGGATGCCGTATTGCCCTCCAAGTCAAAGAGAACGCCATATACATTCACCTCGGGGTGAGAGTATTCGCGTTCGGGTATAGCATTGGCAAACGAAGCGTTGCGATACACAAAATCAAGTGCATCGTCCGTTAACTCCCGAAGATTATGATCCACTTTTTTATAAGAGCAATGGATGGTGGCATCCAACGCAGGGTAGTATATGTTGATCCAGTAAGGCTCGTCGTTGCGTGGCTGTACGACTGCGTTCTTGGAGAGGGCGAAGGTGTAAGGATAAGCCTCGCCCCGCCCCTCTTCCCAGGAGAGGGAGAAAGGTATATAGGCCGTGTCAGGAACAGAGATCCGGTAGTAGCCGTAGGGTTTCGGGGTGTTTCCTTTTGTGCAAGAGACGCACAAAAGGAGTGCTAAAGCACTGACCGCTAACGCTGTAAGACCGCTGGCGCTATAGGACCGCTTTGCTGTACGACCGCTTCGCTGTAGGATGTTTCGTTGCCAAAAGTACATTTTACTCCAAATTACGGTGCAAAGGTACGGAAAAAAGATGAAAGATGAAAGATGAAAGATGAAAGGAAGGCATTTTTTGTGTGAAAATGCACTTTTTTTATAAAAAAGAACGCGCGCGCTTGCATATATAAAAAAAAAGTTGTAACTTTGTGCGCTTTTAGGAATTGTGCATCCCTAAAAGCTCCGGATTTTCTACCATTGTTGTTCCTTTGTGGTCATATGGAGCACCCGATGAGCATCCGATGAGCACCCGATGAGCATCCGATGGATAATCTGGAAAGGACCGACAAACCATCGGTACAAGACCAATAAACCAGAGAAAAACACACATCATTATTATGGGAAAGAAAGAAAACAACTATTGCGTGATCATGGCGGGCGGCGTAGGAAGCCGTTTCTGGCCTTATAGCCGCGAAGAGAAACCGAAGCAGTTTCTGGATTTCTTCGGTACGGGCAGGAGCTTGCTGCAGATGACGGTTGACCGGTTCCGGCCGATTGTACCGATTGAGAATATGTTTATCGTGACGAATATCATGTATAAACAGATGATCATGGAGCAGATTCCGGATTTGAAGGAAGGTCAGATATTGTGCGAGCCGGCGCGGAGGAACACGGCGCCGTGTATCGCGTATGCCACGGCTCATATTCGCGCATTGTGTCTGCAGAAGGCGTACGGATTGACGAAGGACGAATGTACGAAGTACGAAGGATATACGAAGGAAGGAAGTATGAAAGGTAACAAAACCCTTCCCAAGTATCAGGAAATCGACTGGGAGAAACCGGAGATGCAGGCGAATATTGTAGTGGCGGCGAGTGATCACCTGATTTTGGAGGAAGAGAAGTTCCGTGAGACCATCGTGAAGGCGTTTGAGTTCGTGAGCAAGAACAAGGCTATTTGTACACTCGGTATGCAGCCTACGCGGCCCGAGACAGGATACGGGTATATTCAATTTGTCGCGGACAAATTGAATGAGGCGAAAGGCGAAAGGTTAGAGGCGAAAGATGAGGCGAAAGGCGAAAGGTTAGGGGCGAAGGATATTTATCCGGTGAAGACGTTTACGGAGAAACCGAATCTGGAGATGGCTAAGGTCTTTCTCGAGAGTGGCGATTTCCTTTGGAACAGCGGTATCTTTATCTGGAATCTGCAGACAATCAGCGAGGCGTTCCGATACCTGCTGCCGGAAGTGGCGGATCGTTTCCGCGAAGGCGAGTTGCTGATGGGGACGGAGAAAGAAGAGGATTTCATCGAGCAGATGTTCCCGAAATGCCCGAGTATCAGTATCGACTACGGCATCATGGAGAAGGCGGACAACGTGTATGTAATGCCGTCTTCGTTCGGATGGTCGGATCTCGGTACGTGGGGAAGCTTGTATGAGTTAAGTGAGAAAGACCCGCAAAAGAACGTAAGCCTGCATAGTGATGTGCATTTCTACGATGCTACGGGTAATATTGTGGTATTGGAGCCCGGCAAGAAGGTGATCGTACAAGGTGTGGATGACATGATCATTGCTGAGCAGGGCGGCGCACTGTTGGTGTGCAAAAAGGCTGAGGAGCAAAGAATAAAGCAATTCGTAAGCGAATTATAACAAATTTTATTACTTAATATTAAATCACAAATCATGGGTTATCTTAATTTTGACAAGAAAGTGCTTGTTAATCTGGAGCGGTCGCTTCAGAAAGAGATGATTCGGACGAACCGTGCAGGTGTGTACAACTCAACGACACTCGTTGACTGCAACACGCGTAAGTACCATGGCCAGCTGGTAATGCCGATCCCGGAGATAAGCGACGATAATTTCGTGCTGCTGAGTTCTCTGGACGAGACGGTTATCCAACACGGCGCGGAGTTTAACTTGGGGCTGCACGAGTACGGGGACAATCATTTCAGCCCGAACGGGCACAAGTACATTCGCGAGTTTGACTGCGAGTTAATCTCCAAGACCATTTACCGCGTAGGTGCGATGGTGCTGGAGAAGGAACGTCTGTTGGTTAGTTTCGAGCCGCGTGTGCTGATCCGGTACACGTTGCTGGAGAGCGGAAGCCCGACAATCCTGCGTTTCCGTCCGTTCCTGGCGTTCCGCAGCGTGAACGAGTTGACGCACGAGAACCCGCTGGCTAATCCGAATATGGACGAGTGCGAGAACGGCCGTTTTAACAGGATGTACCCCGGATTCCCGAATCTGTACATGCAGTTCAGCAAGGCTGTAGAATACCATCACGACCCGCAGTGGTACAAAGATATCGAGTACCGGAAAGAGAAGGAACGCGGTTATGCCTTCAAGGAGGATCTGCTGGTGCCGGGTTACTTCGAGTTGCCGATGAAGAAAGGCGAGAGCATCATTTTCGCGGCCGGCGTGACGGAGTGCAAGACCGGCTCGCTGAAAGCAACGTGGAAGAAAGAACTGGAGCGCCGCAACCGTCGTGAGGACATGTTCTCGACGCTGAAGAACAGCGCAAGCCAGTTCTACAAGCGCGAGGGCGACAAGTGCTATCTGTTAGCCGGTTTCCCATGGTTCCATGCCGATGCGCGTAACACGTTCTTCGCTACTCCGAGTTGTACGCTGGATATAGACCGCCCCGAATACTGGGATGCCATCATCAACAAGACTGCGATAGATGAGATTCTGAAGTTCATGAACGGTCGCGGAAGCGAGATCAAGATGACGGGCATGGATGAGCCGGACGCGCTGCTCTGGTTCGTCCGCGCGATACAGAAATATGCTCATAAATACACGGTTCGCGAGGCGGCAGACGAATACGGACAGCTGTGTCTGGATATTGTGACTTGGTACCGCAAGCAGAATCATCCGCGTGCCAAACTGCACCAGAACGGTCTGCTCTGGGTGGATGGCACACAGCGACCTGCTACGTGGATGAACGCGACGGAGAACGGCTGGCCGATCACCCCGAGAACGGGATACGTGGTAGAGATCAATGCACTGTGGTACAATGCAATGCGTTTCACCGCCGAGTTGCTGCGCGAGATGGGCAAAGAGACGAGCGCCGACCTGATGGAGTATCAGGCGGAGATCACGAAGGACGCGTTTATTAAGACTTTCTGGAACGGAGTTTATCTGAATGACTACGTGCTGGACGGTTATGAGAACCGGGAGGTGCGTCCGAATCAGATATGGGCAGCCGGTCTGCCGTACAGCCCTCTGGACAAGAAACAGCAGAAAGCGGTAGTGGATATCTGTACGAAAGAGTTGCTGACGCCGAAAGGCCTGCGTACACTGAGCCCCAAGAGCGGCGACTTCCGTCCTGTTTACCGCGGCGGGCAGCAGGAACGCGACCGTAACTTCCATAACGGACCGGTTTGGCCGTTTACCATTGCCGCTTATGCACGCGCTTACATGAACGTGTACAAGTACAGCGGTATCAGTTTCATGGAGCGCCTTCTGGTCGGCTTCGAGGCTGAGATGGACCAACTGACGATCGGTACGCTGAACGAGATGTACGATGGCAACCCGCCGTATAAAGGCCACGGAGGCATGAGTTATGCACCGAGTGTGGCTGCCGTGATCAGCGTGATGGATACATTGAAGAATTACCGCGAGGCGGAAGAAAAGGCGAAGGGCGAAAGGTTAGAGGCTAATGTAAATGGAAAGGAGGCAAGCAAATGAAAGCGTTAATGTTCGGATGGGAGTTTCCTCCTCATATCTTAGGAGGCCTCGGAACCGCCAGTTACGGTCTGACCCGTGGCATGGCGCAACAACCTGACATGGAGATCACGTTCGTCATCCCCAAACCGTGGGGCGACGAAGATCAATCATTCCTGAAGATTATCGGTGCGAATAGTGTACCTGTTGTCTGGAAGGATGCGGATTACGATTATGTACGTGAACGTATGGCGGGTCGGTGGACTCCGGAAGAGTTCTACCACCTGCGCGACGGTATCAAGTATGACTACCGCCGCATCGGTACGGATGACTTAGGCTGCGTCAATTTCTCGGGTCGTTACCCGGACAACCTGATCGAGGAGATCGGTAACTACGAGGCGGTAGCTTCGGTGCTGGCGCATAGTCTGGATTTCGATATCATCCATAGCCATGACTGGTTGACTTATCCGGCAGGTGTGTTTGCCAAACAGATCAGCGGCAAACCGCTGGTGATCCACGTACACGCTACCGATTTTGACCGTAGTCGCGGAAATGTGAACCCGACCGTTTATGCCATCGAGAAGAGAGGTATGGACGAGGCGGATCATATCATATGCGTTAGTAACCTGACCCGCCGTACCGTGATTGAGAAATACGGCATCGACCCGCGCAAGGTGAGCACGGTGCACAATGCCGTTGAGCCGCTGGCTCATCCGGAGGAGTTCACCAAACCGGAAAGGAAGGACAAACTCGTTACTTTCCTCGGGCGTATCACGATGCAGAAAGGACCGGAGTACTTCGTAGAGGCGGCAGCCCGCGTACTGAGCAAGACCGACGGCGTACGGTTCGTGATGGCAGGAAGCGGTGACAAGATGACAGAAATGATTGATCTGGTAGCCAAACGCGGCATCGCGGACAAGTTCCACTTCCCGGGCTTCATGCGTGGCAAGCAGGTGCAGGAGATGCTGGCGATGAGCGACGTCTATATCATGCCGAGTGTGAGCGAGCCGTTCGGTATCTCTCCGTTGGAGGCTATGCAGGTAGGCTGTCCGTCTATCATCAGTCACCAGTCAGGATGCGCAGAGATTCTGCAGCACGCTATCAAGACTGACTATTGGGACATCGATGCCATGGCGGACGCTATCTATGCGATTGTCAAATATCCGGCGATGTACAAGAGCCTGCATGAATTAGGAATGGCTGAGGTCAATAACATCAAGTGGTCCGACGCCGGACTTAAAGTGCGCCGCATCTATGATGGTGTGATCAATCACACGTTGTAAAGTTTAATGTTGAAAGTTTAAAGTTTAAAGATATGAAAAATATATGTTTTTGCTTCCAGATGCACGCACCGTACCGTCTGAAGCGCTATCGTTTCTTTGAAATCGGTCATGATCATTACTACTATGATGACATGGCTACGGAGGAACACGTAAACTGGTTGGTTCAAACCTCTTATATGCCGTTGTGCCAGACCATCAAAGAGATGATCAACCTGAGTAAAGGTAAGTTTCACTGCGGTTTGAGCGTCAGCGGAACGATGATCGAGATGTTCGAACAATTCAGTCCGGAGATGATTGATGTGCTGAAAGAGTTGGCAGCTACCAAGGCGGTTGAGTTCCTGGCTACTCCGTACAGTTATTCGTTGGCTTCCGAGTACAACGAGGAGGAGTTCAAGAGACAGCTGAAGATACAAGGCGAACTGTTAGAATCGATTCTGGGCGTGAAGGCACAGAGCGTATGGAACACCGAGTTGCTGTACACCGACGAGACGGCTTATAATCTGAATAAGATGGGTTACAAGGTGATTCTGACGGAAGGTGCCAAGCACGTTTTGAGTTGGAAGACTCCGAACAAGGTGTATCAGTCGGCAGGTGCGCCGAAGATGAAAGTGCTGCTTCGTAACACGGGTCTGAGCGACGAACTGAGTTTCCATTTCTCGGATCCGGGATGGGGTAATTTCCCGATCGACGCAGAGAAATACGCGAACCAGCTGCAGGCACTTCCGGAAGGTGAGGATATCATCAATATATGGGTCGGAGCGGAGACCTTCGGTATCCGTCAGAACGCCGGAAGCGGTATCTTTGATTTCCTGAAAGCATTGCCGTACTACGCTCTGGAGCGTGAGATGGGATTCATGACACCGAGCGAGGCAGCCAAGAAACTGGCGGCTGAGGATGTGCTGTCGAGTCCGTATCCGTTGACTTGGAGCGGTGAGGCTAAAGACCTGAGCGTCTATACGGGTAATGACCTGCAGCAAGAAGCACTGAACAAGCTGTATGCCGTAACGGAGCGTGTTCATTTGTGTCAGGACAAGAACCTGAAGACCAACTGGCTGCGTCTGCAAGATGTGAACTATCTGCACTACATGAATCATATCGATCAGGGTGAGACCCAGTTCGAGTCCGCTTATGATGCGTTCATCAACTACATGAACGTGCTGTCTGATTTCCTGCAGACTGTAGAGGAGCAGTACCCGACGACGATCGAGAACGAGGAGTTGAATGAGTTGCTGAAGACCATCCGCAACCAGGAAGAGGAGATTCAGGAACTGCAGGCAAAACTGAAGAAGAAAAGTTGACAGTTGATAGTTGAGAGTTGAAAGACTTTATATCGTATTAGTGCTGTTGGCAGCGACCCTTGCGGCCGCTGCTAAACAGCCCCGTACGAAGACGGTGGTAAAAACATGGACTATGCCGTCCTATAGCGCTGTAGCCGATACGATTGCTTTTGCAGACACCGCGATGCTGAACTACCACGATGTGGACGTGCAGCAGTTGTACTCAATCAGCAGTGCTACGAACGGCAACGTACTGGTATCGCCAATTGAGTCGCGGGTGATTAATCACCGGTTGAAGACCATCGAAGATCCGTTTGCCTGGAGTCTAACTCCTTATGTTGTGACTCCGCAACAACAGCGGTATTTCAATACCACCACACCTTTCTCAACCGTGGCATACAAGAAGGGGTTTGTTTCGGGACACGAGGAGAACGATATTGATTTCCTCTTTACGGGGAATATCAACAGGCGATTGAACTTGGGAGTAGAGATGGATTATCTGAACTCGATAGGGCATTATGCCAACACGGCGGGAAAGTTATTCCGCGGGTCGGTATGGGGCAGTTATACCGGAGGTCATTACTCCATGCACGCTGCTTTTAGTTGGAGCCGACTCAGTTCGTATGACAACGGAGGCTTGAAAGATGTGGAGGACCTGAAGAGTTCGCTGGCTTCAGAGGATATTCCTGTTAACCTGAATGCGATGACGGGATACAGGTATTTAAGCGGCTATCTGCATAATCAGTACGCCATCAGCAAAGAGCGTGAGTATCACGACTCGATAGAGGTGATAGAGGATGGACGAAGAGTCAAACGAGACACCATCAAAGTGGAATATATTCCGCTGATGACGTTCAGTCATATCTTCGAGACGAACAACTCTAACAGGCGCTATATCGAGAAAACCGCCAACCAAGGTTTTTACGATACTACGTATTATGACAACTCGAAGACCAACGATACAACGGATGTGCTGACGATTCGCAACACGCTGGCTGTGACGTTCTGCGAGGAGTATAATACGAAACTGAAATTCGGTGTTACAGCCTTTGCCATGAATGAGTGCCAGCGGTTTATGAACGACAGTGTGCCGTATGACAGCATTTATGACTACCGATGGACGAACAACACGTTCGTAGGCGGTGCAATCCACAAACACAGCGGATCGATTGTGCATTATAATGTCGAAGGGAAAGTATGTGTGTTAGGATATAAGATAGGTGAGTTTGATGTAAACGGAAGACTGGAGACTAAATTCAAGGCCGGCAAGCATCTTATGATAATCGGCGCACGGGCGTATGCCAAGAGCGAGAAGCCGAGCCGGTATCTGCAGCACTTCCGGTCCAACCACATTATATGGGATAACAACTTCGGTTTTACCTACCGGTTCTTGGGGGGGGCGTCGTTAGCCTATCCGACGAAATGGGTAAAACCGAGTATTGATTTCAGTTTTGAGAACCAGACAAACCCTATTTATGTCTCTGCAACAGACTGGAAACCGAGACAGTTCATGGGGAACGTACAAATCATCACCGGTGAGGTCGGACTGGATCTGACTACACCGTGGGTGAACCTGGAGAACAGAGCTGTGATTCAGCACAGCACGAACGACAGCGTGATGCCGGTACCAACGGTAATCCTGCAGCACAGACTGTATTACCACGGTACGTGGTTCAGGGCATTGGAAGCCCAGATAGGTGTTGATCTGCGCTATTTTACGCGGTATCACGCACCGGTATTATGTCCGGCAACGGGTATGTTTGCTACCCAGCAAACCGAGACAGTGGGTAACTATCCGTGGATGAACGTGTATGCAAACTTCTACGTGAAGTCGATCCATCTGCGGTTCTTCGCCCAATACCAGCACCTTAGCTATTGGTTTATGCGAAAAGACGGAAATTATCTGACTATGCCGGGCTATCCGACGAACAGGGATGTGTTCAGAGCAGGTTTGGCATGGCATTTCTATAATTGATAAAGATGATTGTAAATAGATGATTCAGAGATGTATATGGTAGTAACTGAAAATACGAATAAAATCATTCTGTATGCCCAAGAGGAAGCGGGCCGACTGATGAGCGGATCGGTAGAACCGGCTCACCTGCTGCTGGCTATTATCCGGTTGGGGACAGGCTCGGCTTATGAGTTACTGAGTAAGGCGGAGTTCGCTCCGTCGGTAGCGAAAGAAGCATTAGAGGATTCGGTACGCGGAACGGAGCAGAAATCCAGTCTGCAGCTCAGTGCCGGCACTGAGCGTGTGTTCCGTATAGCAGAGGGTATTAGCCGGGAGTATCACACGGAGGCTGTGTGCTCGGCGCACATGCTGCTGGCAATCCTGCGCGAGCGAATCAATAAGGCCGCTGCGTATCTGGAGCGCGAGTGGCATATAACGTATGCGAAGATTATAGAACTATATGGTGAACCGCATGAGTCGATTGTGTATCCTCAGAACGAGGCGGAGCAAGCAAATACTGTAGATAGTGCAAACTGGCAGGCGCAAGATGAGCCACGCAAAGGCAAGAAAGGGAAGACCACCGCATTGGATAAATACGGCCGTGATTTGACCAAGCAGGCGGAAGCAGGTAAGTTAGATCCGGTAGTGGGACGCGAGAACGAGATTGAGCGTGTGATACAGATACTGAGCAGAAGAAAGAAGAATAACCCGATTCTGATTGGTGAACCGGGGGTGGGTAAGTCGGCGATAGTAGAAGGTTTGGCCACCCGTATCGTGAATGCTGAGAGCGGTGCACTGAAAGGGAAACGGATCGTGACACTGGATCTGGCATCCATGGTAGCCGGTACGACTTATAGAGGACAGTTTGAGGAGCGTATGAAACAGGTTATCACGGAGTTGCGCGAGCATCCGGAGGTAATCCTCTTCATTGACGAGATACATACGATCATCGGTGCGGGCAACGGCTCCGGGTCGCTGGACGCTGCGAATATACTGAAACCGGCACTCGCCCGCGGTGAAGTGCAGTGCGTGGGAGCTACCACGACTGCCGAGTACGCCAAGTCGATAGAGAAAGACGGTGCGCTGGAGCGGCGTTTCCAGAAAGTGATGATCCGTCCCACCACGGGCGAGGAGACTATCGGTATCCTCAAGCGTCTGAGCGATCATTATGCTAAATATCATAATGTCATTTACACAAAGGAGGTTCTCAAAGCCTGTGTCGAGTTGAGCGAAAGATACCTGACTGACCGTGCATTCCCGGACAAAGCAATCGATGTGCTGGACGAAGTGGGGGCACGCAGCAAGGCCAAACAGGAGGAGAGTAGCGCAAAGGCGGAGACATATACCGTGACGGTAGAAGATGTAGCCGGGGTAGTGAGCATGATGAGCGGTGTACCGGTACAGCGTGTGGCAACGGCGGAGAGCGAGCGTCTCCGTACGATGGCAGACCAGCTCAAGCACCGCGTGATCGGTCAGGACAAAGCGGTAGAGACCGTAGTCCGGGCTATCCAGCGCAGCAGACTGGGACTCCGCGATCCAAAGCGTCCGATCGGTACTTTCTTCTTCCTGGGGCAGACGGGCGTGGGTAAGACCTATCTCGCACAGTGTCTGGCGGAGGAGATGTTCGGCAGCAAGGATGCGATCATCCGGTTTGATATGTCGGAGTACATGGAGAAGCATACGGTGAGTCTCTTGGTAGGTGCGCCTCCGGGATATGTGGCGCATGAGGAAGGAGGTAAGTTGACAGAGGCAGTAAGGCGCAAGCCGTACTCGATCGTCCTCTTTGATGAGATAGAGAAGGCGCATCCCGATATCTTCAACGTGTTACTGCAAGTGCTGGACGAAGGCCGTCTGACAGACAGGCAGGGGCACATAGTAGATTTCAGGAACACAATCATTGTGTTGACCAGCAATGTAGGAACGAGACAAGTGCAAGAGTTCGGTGCCGGTATCGGTTTTGACGCGGGCGAAATGGATCAGCAGCGTGTGAATGCTACGCTCCTGAAAGCTCTGCAGAAACAGTTCCCGCCGGAGTTTGTGAACCGCATTGACAATGTGGTGACCTTTGAGCCGCTGAGCCGTGAGAGTATAGGCAGGATCGTGAAGATCGAGGTGGGTCAGCTGCAACAACGGATGAAGACGCAGCACCACCAACTGACTATATCAGCTGAGTTGATGGATGAGTTGATAGACAAGAGTTATGACAGCAAGAACGGTGCCCGTCCGGTGAAACGGGCGGTACAGACGTACCTGGAAGACCCGTTGACGGATATCTTGCTGCGCAGACCCAACCAGAAAAAAATAACTATTAAAAAAATACAACAAGTATGACAGTAGAAATTACAGACGCTAACATCAAGGATGTGATCGCGTCAGGCAAACCGTTAGTCGTAGATTTTTGGGCAGCATGGTGCGGCCCGTGCAAAATGATGCTTCCGATTCTTGAGGAGCTTTCCAACGAGTACGAAGGCAAAGTAACAGTAGGCAAACTTAACGTGGATGACAATCCCGACACCTGCGAGGAGTACGGCATCATGAATATTCCTACGATGCTTTTCTTCCACAACGGCGAGTTGGTAAACCGCCACGTCGGGGCATGCAGAAAACAGGATTTGGCACAGCTTTTTGACAGTTTATTGTAAAAAATGCAAGCAAAAATGCAGAAAAATGCGTTTTTGCTTGCATAATTGAAAAAAAAGCAGTAATTTTGCAAGCTTTTTTGTGCGCCGTGGAGGCGCTAGGGGTCCGGTAGCTCAGCTGGATAGAGCAACAGCCTTCTAAGCTGTGGGTCTCGGGTTCGAATCCCGACCGGATCACCTCGCCGTCAGGCGAGCATAATAATAGTACATATTATATGCGTCAATTAAAAATTACAAAATCAATCACCAACCGTGAGTCAGCGAGTCTTGACAAGTATCTGCAGGAGATCGGTCGAGAGGAGTTGATTACCGTGGATCGTGAGGTGGAGTTGGCAGGTCGTATCCGTAACGGTGACCGTGCAGCATTAGAAGAACTGGTCCGCAGTAACCTACGCTTTGTAGTGTCTGTAGCCAAGCAGTATCAGAACCAAGGATTAAGTTTGCCGGATTTGATTAACGAAGGCAACCTGGGTCTGATCAAGGCTGCAGAGAAATTCGATGAGACCAGAGGATTCAAGTTTATTTCGTATGCTGTTTGGTGGATCCGTCAGTCTATCCTTCAAGCCCTGGCCGAACAGAGCCGTATTGTGCGTCTTCCGCTGAATCAGGTAGGCTCCATGAACAAGATCAACAAAGCTTACCAACGTTTCGAGCAAGAGCACGAGCGTAAGCCGAGTGCCGAGGAATTGGCAGAGATGTTGGATATCCCGGTTGACAAGATCGCAGAGACGCTGAAGATGTCCGGTCGTCACGTGAGTGTCGATGCTCCGTTCGTAGAAGGCGAGGACAACAGCCTGATCGACGTGATGGTCAATGAGGATTCGCCCAATGCCGACCGTGGTCTGATCTATGAGTCACTCTCAACGGAGATCAACCGCTCGCTCGCTACGCTAACTCCGCGTGAGGCGGATATTCTGCGTAAGTTCTTCGGTATCGGTGTACCGGAAAAGACACTGGAGGAGATCGGCGATGAACTGCATCTGACCCGTGAGCGTGTGCGCCAGATCAAGGAGAAGGCGATACACAAACTGGAATCCGGTCAGCGCAGCCGCATACTCAAGACGTATTTAGGTTA
>ODAI011854163.1_pt1 | contig 20617 bp, 14 predicted proteins | sample 1539321 | NCBI WGS metagenome assembly ODAI01 (sample SAMN02144231, study PRJEB22623) | gut metagenome | biome: sheep rumen | host: Ovis aries | place: New Zealand
CGCATGAGCCTCCGATGCCGTTCATGAGTGTGGATCCGCAGACGTGGCTTGAATTTTCGTTTCCGTAGATGTCGCATTCGAGTGCGGTGTTGAGTGCGATGACTCCCAAGCGTCGAATAACTTCGGGTGAGTTTGCTATTTCGCTTTGTCTGAGTGTGAGGTGCTTGGCAAAGTAGTCGATGTTGTCGTATACCATCTTCAGTCGTTCGTTGCTGACGGTCATGGCAGTTGCTGAGGCGTCGATGATTTTTCCTTCGAGCATGTAGTGTATGGCAGCATCCTGTACCACTTCGCTGTAGACGTGGAACCGTGGAATGAGCTTGCTGGCGGCGAGCGACTTGAAGACTGCGTTTCCGGTGGCTCCTACGCCGCTCTGCACGGGCAGGAAGTTTTTGGGTATTCGGCCCAGCAGTATGTCGCGTGCGAGCAGTTCTGCCACGTTCTGTCCGATCTGGGTTGTGGCCTCGTCGGGTTCGCCGAATGAGCGCGCTTCCTCGGGTATGTTTGTCTCGATGACGCCTGCGATTTTCCATGCCTCGATGGCAATGAAGTTGTCGCCGACGCGGTCTTTCGGCGTGAGAATGGGTATGGGCATTCGTCCGTAGCCGCAGTCGGTGGGTTCGAACGTGTCGTGAAGCATCCTGGAGTCAGGACTGTGAAACGTGTTGTGCTCGATGATGACGTGCTTTGCGAGTCGGACGATGGTGGCAGTGATGCCTCCGGCCGATGTCAGATAAGCCTTGCAGATGTCCTGTCCTTCGACCATGTCGCTGACCTCGACGATGGCCCATTCGAGTTCTCCGTAGAATCCGTGGCGCAGCCGTTCGGCCATGTGTCCGAGGTGCATGTCCTCGTAGTCGATTTCGCCCAGGTTCGTGTGTGTGCGGAAGTCCTTGTTGGTGGAAAAAGGCGCGCGAAAGCTGATGGCCTGAGCCTTAGCCAGGTCGCCCTCGACGCTTTGGCAGGTCGATGCTCCTGTGATGAGTCCAATCTGGAAGGGCTGCCCCTGCTCGTGCAACTTCAGGGCTCGTTGCGACAATGCCCTGAAGAATCCTTTAGGGTTTCCACTGGGCGTGAATCCCGATGCTGCCAGCATCTCGCCGTGCTTGATGAGGCCTGCTGCCTCCTCAGTTGTTATCCTTTGATAAGCCATCTGTTTAGTGCTTGGTTTTGCATATTCATTCAAAATCGGTTGCAAAATTACGAATAATTTTTCATTTATGCAACGATTTTATGCAAAATTTTTTAGTGGGGGATATAGCAGATGGCACAAACGCGTGTCGTCTGCTATATCACTACATTTTTTACTTCCAGTTTTTCCATGTGTCGCAGTGCTGGCGCAGGAACTGGGCGGTTTGCGTCGTGGGGAATTGCTTCATCACCTCCCTGTTTCGTGCCAGCAGGTGCAGCTGGCGGGCCTTTCGCTCGGGATTGGTGATGATGTTCAGTCCTTTTTCTATGAGGAACTTGCTCACCGTTTTCGGCGACGGTCCGCCTGTCAGCGGAGTCTGCTCAAAGATGGGCTTCATGTCCCACCACATGTAGCATCCGTCCTTATATCGCGTCATTGCCCAGCATTCGCAGAACGAGTTCTTCAGTCCCACGGCATAGCGAATCATAGCCTCGCCTCGCGTGTTGTTGTCCTCCTTAGCGTTGATGATGCGCTCCAGCCTGTGCATCTCGCGGGCAAATCGCAGCTTGCTGTTCTCGCCGTTTTCCTTCAGCGGTCGGTTCTTCCACGTCTCGTAGTTGAAGGGGTCGCGCGTCAGATAAGTTTCCACGTTCAGTTTCTTCTCATACGCCTTCGGCACGTTTCTGAGCTGTTCCTCGGCCTTCGCATACTGCATGTCGCGCAGGTAGAGCGTTCCCGTGATGTCGCACCAGTAGCTGGTGTCGGTCTTTCCCCTGGTGTTGAGGAAGCGTCCGAAGCTGTCGGTGCGTCCTCGGTGCATCGTCCGGCAGTATTGTTCCACGTCGCTGGCCTTCAGCGAGTCCAGCAGCTGGAACATCTCGTTGCTGAAATCGTGATGGTTGAATCTGGCTTCACCGCCCCAGGAGGTGAACCTCGGGTCGATGTCGGCCAGCAGGAACAGTCTGTTGTCGGCATAATTGGCCAGCTGCAGGGCTCGTGTGGTGCGGCCGGCCTTCAGCGCTGCGGGCACCACTACCTCATGCACGATTCTCCTCATTGCGTCGTTGTAGTAGTAGCAGTTCGGATTTTCGCTGTAGCTTGGCAGGTAGCTGTACATCTCCTGCAGTTTTTTCTTGTCGACATGGTTCACCAGCTGGCGGTCCAGCCATTTCAGGTCGCGGTAGAGGCGCTGCTCGTACTGCGGCGTGAAAGCCGAGGAGCGTGCCTCGCAGTACATGCGCAGAATCTGCAGAGCGTCGCGCAGGAATGCGTCGTGGCAGCAGGCCAGTCCCTTGCGTATGTAGTCCAGCGCCTGTTCCGACTTGTCGAACGTGTCGCTCATGGCTGCCGCCGCAAAGCACCACATGTCGAGCCGCTTGGCCCGCCGTTCCTTCACCACCCGTCGGCAGAACGCCAGGAGCCGCTCGCCCCTTTCCATGTCGGCCTTCAGGTCCTCCTCCGAGCACCATTCCTGGCGCAGCAGGTTCCTGTCGTTGGCAATCTGGCGGTTGTCGTAGTGCAGCAGCTGATATTGCAGTTCCTCACGGAAGAAAGGCGCGTCCGGCGTCTGTTCGTACACCGTCTCCATCAGTGCGATGCGGTCGCCATACTCGCCGCACATCAGCAGAGACGGGATGTCGCCATAGCGCATGTAGATGGCTGCAGCCTCCTCGTTCCGACCCAGCTGATGCAGTGCCGAAGCCATTTTTTGCTCAGCCATCTGCCAGACGATGTCGTCCGTCTGTCTGCCCTTCACCTTGTTCCAGAACGCCACGCACTCCTCGTACTCGCCCATGGCCGCCAGCGTGCGCACCGTCTGCAGCACCCAGCGGTTGAAGAGTGGCGAGCGCTCGTGGCCCGAGAGTTGCGCCTTGCACTTCCTGAGCGCCTCGTGATAGCGGTCGCCCTCGTAGGGATAGTACCAGGCGTCGGCCATGGCGGCGCGATTCTCCTCGCAAGTCTTCGCCACCAGCAGCAGGTCCACATACTCGTTCCTGGCCTGCCCCTGCGCGTCGTGGGTCGTCTGCCTGAGCAGCCACCGCTCAAAGGCGTTGCAGGGCTTTCCTCCCTTGAGGTGGTCCTCAAGCTGCTCCAGCGTGTGGCCATAGACGGTCTGCTCCACGTCCGTTGCCCGCAGTTTCGTCGAGGTTTGCCGCAGCCAGAGCGCGATGTTTGCCTGGCGGTTGTCGCCCGGCGCGTTCAGATAGCTGCGCACGGGCATATAGGTGAAGTCGGAGGTGTTGCTGCCGGTTTCAATCTCCCCGTTCACGCTGGGCAGGAATCGATAGAGGTAGATGTTCGTGGGCGAGGCATAGAAAGGGCCGCAACCCATTGACTGAACTGCCCCCAGCAGCAGGAGGCTAACGATAGATGCGATTGATTTCTGCATGGCTGAAATGGCTGAGGTTGGTTGAGTCAAGATGATAGATGATGATGGTGTAAGGTTCGTCGGAAGCCAGTTTCCTGCCGACGAGTTCCTTTGCCCGAAGAATTTCCTTGGGGTGGCTCTGGTCCAGGCGCAGATAGCAGCCTGAGTCAATCGGCTCCTCGCCCAGGTAGAAGTCCTTCGTGGCCCGCAGCCAGTGGCCGTCGCCTTCGACGAGTGTCGAGTCGTTCGCCTTCACCCGCTGCGGCAGCAGCTTGCGGAAGTAGTTGCCGTCTCCGTCGTACACCACCGTCCAGCTGTAGTCAGGATAGGCAAAGTCCAGCGGCAGCTCGTAGTCGGTGCCCTTCAGGTAGGGCTCCACGTCCTTGGCTGTGAGAATGGCGTTCTCCGACTGGAAGTCGCCCAGGCTGCCCGTGTTGTAGAGCATCAGCGTGCCGCGGTCGACGGGTGGCGGCGCCTGTCGCAGCTGGTGCAGGCGGATGGTCGAGCTCAGGCGCAGCTTCCGCTCATGCAGCAGCGTGCCCACCTCGCGGCACAGTGTGTAGTAGGCGTTGCGCGTGGTCTGCGTCCAGTCGCAGTCCAGCTGCACCTCCTTCACGTTCTTGATGCCGTTGGCCAGGCACATCGCCTCGATGCGGTCCACCAGTTTCCGCGCCATCACCGCGCTGTCGGCCGCCATCTTGCTGATGGCAGGCACTGTGATGAACACCACCGGCACCACCTCCATGGCCGAGTCGGGCTGCTGCGCGAAGCGCGTCGTCGCCACCGGCACCGGTCGGCTCTCGTCGGAGTATTCGTTGTCGACGTCCACATCGAAGAACTTGATGAAGAGTCGCTCCACGTCGTGTTTCTTCAGGAACTCCCGCTCGTAGGGCGTCGGGTCGAATGTTGTCTTCCAGTGGTACATGCCGTTCTTTCCCCCGTTCCTCTTTGGCGAGGATTCGCCGCATCCTGCCAGCATGACGATTGCCAGCATGCCCACGAGCTTTATAGTCAGTTTTCCCATGTCTTTCTTTTCGTTTTAGCAATAATATAAATATAGCAGTTCTTTCTGAAGCCCCACCCGGAAGGCGAGGGGGAGAGGTCCCGTCCCTACCAGTGGGTGAATGCCCCTGCCGTGACAAGGCTGACCAGGAAAACGCCCCAACGGGGCAACCCCTGTCAGCCCAGGGCATCGCCCTGGGTTTGGGAGGTCCACAATCAGGCAGCGCCCTGTCGCTCGGCCCGCAGGGACGCTTTCAGAGCGAAGCGGGGAAAGAAGGGCAGCACCTTTAAAACGCCTAGGGATAAAGCTTTTGCCCATTCTTCCCCAGCATTCTCTCCAACCCTGTTTCTTAGTCGAGCTTCGGCATCCTCTCTATCTTCCTCAGATAATACTCCCTGAAGTCGCTCCACTTGTAATACGGGCCCGTCACTGCCTTCAGGGGCAGCGTCGCTTCGTTCTCGTTCAGCAGCGCCTTCACCAGGATGTCGCCCTTGCCCCTCTTCGGCTTGTAGAACACCAGCTGCACGTTGCAGGCCATCGGGAAAATCTCGTAGTTCTTCCAGCCCTCCTGCGGCAGCAGCTCGAAGTCGCTCACCTGCTTGCCGCAGTTGTTCATCTCCAGCAGGCACGCCAGCGGCATCACGCACACCTCGTGACCAAAGCGCAGCGAGGCTCCCGGGTGGCTCTTCGTGATGTTCGCGTCAGCCTCCTCAATCATCTTCCGCAGCAGGTGGCGCTGCGAGAAAGGCTGCAGCCCACCGTTCAGCGGGCAGGGGCCGTAACCGATGTACCACCCTGCGTTCTCAATCATCCAGTTGTCGTAGATCTCGTCGGCCGTGAACAGGTCATACAGCGACACCTCGTGGCGCAACTCCGTGCTCTGAATGTTCGACGCCAGCTTGAACAGGTGGTAGTTCAGGTTCTCCGCATTCACCTCGTGGTTGACGTATGCCGTGTCGTTGAACAACACCTGCATCACCCGGTCGTAGTTTCTGTGGCGCTTCTTGAACGCGTCGTAGGCCGCACGCGTCTCGTCGTTCCACTGCTTGTCCTTCAGCGCCTTCTCCCAGCTGTTCATGTACCACATGTCGTGCTCCGAAGCATCGTGCCTGATGCGCAGCTTCGGGTTCAGGCTCTTCAGCTCCTGCAGCGCGTTCTCCATCGACAGGATGCAGCGAATCACCACCGTGCTCTTCGCGTCGATGTCGGTCTCGCCCTTGAACACCTGCGGGAATCGCTCCCACATGCGGTGTGCAATCTGCCGGTGCTGCTCGGCGCCGCGCAGTGTCAGCTCGCCCAGACGCTTGTCGGCCTCGTTGCGCAGCATCGACACCCTCCGCAGCACGTCCTGCCCATAGGGAGTGAGCTTGCCCACCGAGTCGGCCCGCATCAGCACCCGCCAGGCCTGGTTGTAGTCGTTTTTGTCAATCAGGTAGCGCGAGCCGTGGCGCCCGTAGTGCGACAGGTAGAACGGCTCATAGCCCTTCGGCGCAGGCGTCAGCTTCTGCTGCACCGGACCCGGATAGGCATAGTAGTTGCTGCCCGACTTGAAAATGTTTTCCTTGAACAGCTCGCGCGGCGACTGCGCCATCAGCGTCAGTCCCACAGCCACGAACAGCATTGTCAGTGTCAATCTCTTTCTCATAGTTCTATTTTCCCTTTTTTGGTTTTCTGCGCATGTTGTTTTGACAGTGGTTTTTCTCCCACCCTCCTTTCATTTCACAAATATACGACTTTTCACCAAATCACGCCACACCCCTCTCCGCATTTTTGATTTTTTAACTCGAAAAAGGCAATTGTTAATCATGGTTAATCCGTAGGGCTCAAATGTTAAAACCCGGCCGAAATTTTTGTCGTCTTCGAGTCACCATCTAGAATCGTCTGGGGCGATTAGGCAATAGGTTAAAGGTAATAGATCATAGGTAAAAGTAAGGGAAATTGACAAAACGGGCCGATTTTTGCGTTTTTCGGTTGCTAAAAGCATGCGTTTTATCCATCAAAAGCATGCCTTTCTTTCGATAAAAGCAATGCTCTTATCCGATAAAAGCATTGAGTTTACTTTCCGAAAAATATACAAAAATTGCAACTCGCTGATAGTCAGTAAGTTGCAAAGTCGTTCATTTTCGCATTATTTCCGACAAAACATTTTTTCCTCGAAAATTCTTCAAGCACCATGTTAAATCGGAGTGTTAAATTGTAAGGAAAAAAGCCGTTTGTCCTAGAAGAGATGCTTCCAGTAGTGCAGTTTTAGGCGGAGCTTGAGTTTGCGGAAGAGGTTGAGGGGCTTGCGGCGTAGGTGGCCCTGGTGGTTGGCGATGAAGTCGTCGACGGCATCGAGCACTCGGGCTGCGTTGTGGCCGTCGCGGTGGGCTTCGTGGTAGGCTGTGTAGTCGCTGATGGCCTGCATGAGGTGGGCGGGCCGTGTGAGTGCTTCCTCGATGGCGGGTGCGACGAGGTGTTCTTCTCGCACGTCGATGAGGTGGGGTCCGGGATGGGTGTTGCGGAAGGTGACGACGGGTTTGCCGAGCATCATGTACTCGAGGGTGATGCTGGACGAGTCGCAGAGCATGACGTCGGTCTGGCGGAAGGTCTCGAGGCCTTTGTTGACGCGTGTGAAGGTGACGTTGGGATGGCGTTGGGCGAGCTGTTCGTAGTCGCTGATGAGGGTGGGGTCGTTGAGCTTGGGGTGGAAGGTGATGATCCACTGCCAGGGCTTTTCGGTGGCGAGGCGGTCGATGGTGGGCAGGAGGTCCCATGCCGAGGAGATGCCACGGGTGAATGTGGGCGAGTAGAGCACGACGGGCTGCTGCCGTTTTGGTTCGGGTGGCAGGTCGGGCGAGAAGAAGGGATCCATCTTGCACCATCCTGTTTCGTAGATGCGGAAGAAGCCGTGGCGTTGGGCGAGCTGCTGGAAGTAGGGCGTGGAGGAGGGTCCCTGGGTGCAGTAGATGTCGAACCATCCGCGAATGGTGAAGTGGTCGTCGATTTTCTCGATGCGCTTGCGCATGGGGTAGCCGTGGAACACGGCGACCTTCACGCCGGGAAGGAAATGATAGATGTAGTTTCCGGGTGCGAAGACGGCGATGGGGTTGTAGCTGATGGCTTCGTCGATGGTTTTCAGTTGCTTTTCGCCGGGGAGTAGGCTGACGGGGCATGTGTCTTCGATGAACCATGCCACGTCGTCGCCGCGCCGCCAGATTTCTTCTTCGAGCGGGCGGAGGATGCTGTAGGCATAGTGGAGGGTGGCAAAGAAAAGGTAGCGGGACATTATTCGTGCAGATTGTCGGTGAACTGGAAGTACTTCTGGAGGACGAGGAGGGAGATGAGGCGCTCGCGGCGTGCGTCGCGGAACTGGTCGACGTAGTCGTGGGCGTGGTTGATGATGGTCTGTGCTTCGTCGGGGTGGTCGATGTAGTAGTGGAGGCGTTCCTCGAGGTCGGAAAAGTCGGAACGCACGCGAATGTAGTGGTAGTCGGGCTTGAGGCAGCCTTCCATGAACCAGGTTTCGCAGGTGGGCTCCGGCATGACGGCGATGGAGTTTGACGACATGACCCACTTGAGGTTGCTGGCGACGTCGTTGCCTTCGAGTGAGATGATGAACTTGTAGTCGAGGTGGTCGCCGATGGTGAGTTTCTCGCTGTGCCACTCGGGTGGGTCTTGCTCAATGGCGCCTATGTTGAACATGGGGTTGCCAAAGAATTTCTGCATGAAGTCGAGTCGGATGGGTTTGCGCTGCACTTTTCCTCGGAAGATGGCCATGGGCTTCTTCTGGAGGAATGTCTTGCGGTCGTTGACGAAGATGAAGTGGCGCACCTTGTCCATGTTCAGGAGCACGGAGCAGGCATTGTCGCCCGCAATGGGCCGGCTCTTGACGATGGATGGCAGCGAGGCAATGTAGTTGACATCGCCTGGCAGGAGCACCCATCGCTTGTCCTGGGGGAAGTAGCGGGCGTACTCGTAGCTGTCGAAGAAGTAGACTTTCTGGCGCGTCATGGGCTGGTTGGCGAGCATGACAGCGTGTTCGTTCCACTGTTGCAGGTCGACGGACGTGGCGGGTGTGAGGCGGTTGTAGTAGTCGACGCGCGAGAGGATGTAGTCGTAGTCGTCGCGCTGGGCTGCCTGTTCGAGAAGTGCGGGAAGATGGTGGCGCAGGAGGGCCTTGGGCGTGGCGAGGCGAAGGTAGTTGCGGGCGTAGTAGTTTATTTTGGAGTTCTTGCCGCTATGGAGGGTGTAGTGGAGATTCATTGTCAGGATTGGGGGATTTACGATTTACGGATTTACGGATTTACGGATTTACGATTGACGGATTTTCAATTTTCAATTTTCAATTATCAATTTTCAATTTAGAGTTCGAGTGGGAATTTGACGGTGTGTCGACGTGAGAAGCGTTTCCAGAAACGGGCACGGGCGGTGAGGGCAATCTGCTCGGCCTGGTCGGGATTGAAGTCGCGGCAGGCGGCATAGGTTCGGACGATGTGGATGATCATGGCCTTGGGACCCCAAAGTCGGGCAAAGTTGCTGCAGCCGCGGTTGATGTCGACGGGTGCGATGCGCATGCGGTTGATGTCGACGACGGAGAACTGGATGGTGCCGTCGTCGGCTTGCTGCCAGAGAATGTTGCCGGGTGAATAATCGCGATGGAGGATGCCTTGGTCGTGCATGTGGGCGGTGAAGCAGGCGAAGGCAGTTGCCACGGGCTGCCAGACGGTTTCGTCGGCTTGTCCGAACTCATAGAAACGGTGGGCATAGGGGCAGTGGATGCTGACGAAATAGCTGTAGCGGAGCAGGCGGAAGTGATTGCGCTCTTCAAGGTAGGCCACGGGTTCGGGTGTGGGAACGTCGCGGCTGAGGAGGAGGGTGGCGTAGCGATAGGCGCGGAGTCCCTTGGGCTGGCGCAGTGAGGAGGAATAGACCAGGAGGTTGGGCCCTGTGGAACGGTGGTAGCGCTTGACGTTGAGGAGGAGTCCGCCGGGTGCGGTGAAGGTCTTGATGAGGTTTCGGCCGTCGTGGATGGTGGTACCTTCCCCCTGAGCCATGAGGTGGGGCAGGGTGAGGATGAATGGACGCAGGGCCTCGTAGCGTGGTGAGAGAATGAGTTTCATGAGTGTTCCTCCTTTCTGACGATGCGTCCGCCTGTGACCTCGTAGCGTCGGAGGAATTCCTCGTGGGTGCGCTTCCATCGGTTGTGGCTCCAGAGGTAGAACTCGGGCTGGCGTAGGATTTCTTGTTCGAGGAGCTGGAAGAAGCGGCGGGTGAGCTCGTGCTCGGGCAATTCCTGAGGGGTGCGGGTGATGAGGTGGTAGGTGCAGGTGTAGTAGCCTCGGCGCGGACGTGTGAGTTCGACGAAGAAGGCGGCGTGCTGCATTTTCCTGACAATGCGCTCGGCACCGGTGAAGACGCCAGTGTCGTGGCCGAGGAAGGGCAGCCAGAGGTGGATGTTCTCCCATTTGGGCCCTTGGTCGGCAATGTAGCCGAAGATGGACATGACGCCCTCGCGCCGATACTTGGCGAGATAGCGCAGGATGTCGTTCTTGGGAATGGGTGTGCCGCCGGCATGGGAGCGCAACTGTCGGAAGACGTAGTCCATGGATGCTGAGCGCAGGGGCTTGTAGACGAGTCCCTTGGCGCGGTTCTCGGGCAGATTGATGCCTATGCACGTGAGCCATTCCCAGTTGCAGTAGTGTCCGAGGAAGGCTCCGACGGACTGTCCTTCTTGGAAACATTGCTCGATGACGTGGGAATTGGTGATGACGAACCGTCGACGGAGCTCGCTTTCGCTGATGCTCAGGAGCTTGATGGCCTCGAAGAAATAGTCGCAGAACCAATGGTAGAACCTGCGCTCGATGGTCCGGATTTCGTCGGCTGACTTCTCGGGGAAGGAGGTGGTGAGGTTGCGGCGGACGATGGTGCGCCGATAGCGCAGGATGTGGCGCACGACGAGGTATTCCACATCAGAGAGGACGTAGAGCAGCCTCAGGGGCAGCAGCGAGAGTGCGTAGAAAAGGTAGTAGACGATTCGTGTCATGCGGTGCGGGGGGTGTGATTAGCTCTGCATGTCGTGCAGTTTCTTGTAGTAGCCGTCGCGGGCGAGGAGTTCGTCGTGAGTGCCTCGCTCGACGATGCGCCCCTCATGGAGGACGCAGATTTCGTCGGCACTCTTGATGGTTGAGAGGCGGTGGGCGATGGCGATGGTGGTGCGCGTCTTCATGAGGCGCTCGAGTGCGTCCTGGACGAGTCGCTCCGACTCGGTGTCGAGGGCCGAGGTGGCTTCGTCAAGGATGAGGATGGGGGGATTCTTCAGGATGGCGCGGGCAATGCTGACGCGCTGCCGCTGGCCTCCCGAGAGGCGTCCGCCACGGTCGCCGATGTTGGTGTCGAAACCATGTTCGGACTGCATGATGAAGTCGTAGGCGTTGGCTATGCGGGCGGCTTCCTGGATGGCTTGGTCCTGAACTTCGGCCGAGGAGGTTGACTTCGGGTCGGCGGGTATGGAGCCGAAGGCGATGTTGTTGCGGAAGGAGTCGTTGAAGAGAATGGCCTCCTGATTGACATTGCCGATGAGCTGGCGGAGAGAGTGGAGCCCGAGTTGGCGGACGTTGATGCCGTCGATGAGCACCTCGCCCTCCTGAACGTCGTAATAGCGTGGAATGAGGTCGACGAGGGTGGACTTGCCTGAACCCGACTGGCCGACGAGGGCGACGGTCTTGCCCTTGGGAATGACAAGGTTGATGTCGCGGAGCACCCACTGCTCGCCATAGCGGAAAGAGACGTGGCGGAACTCAATCTGATGCTGGAAGTTGTCGATGAAAACGGGCTGGGCAGCCTCGCGAATGTCGACCTCGGCCTTCAGAATCTTGTCGACACGCTCCATGGAAGCGAGTCCCTTGGGTATGTTGTAGCCTGCCTTTGAGAACTCTTTCAGGGGGTTGATGATGGAGTAGAGAATGGTCATGTAGAAGATGAAGGTTGGACCGGTGATGCTCTTGTCGTTGAGAACGAGTATGCCGCCAAACCAGAGGACGATGACAATCATGACCGTGCCGAGGAATTCAGACATGGGGTGAGCCATGGACTGTCGGATGTTCACGCGCATGATGTCGTTGCGATAGGCCGAGTTGATGCGGTTGAAGCGCTCGTTCATGAGTTGCTCGGCACAGAAGGCCTTGATGATGCGCAGTCCGCCGAGGGTTTCCTCTACCTGGCTCATGGTGTCGCTCCATAGGGCCTGGGCCTTGATGGACTTCTGCTTGAGCTTTCGGCCGACCAGGCCCATGAACCATCCGAAGATGGGGACGAAGATGATGGTGAAGAGCGTGAGCTGCCAGGAGGTGATGAGGAGCACGGCGAAATAGACGACGATGAGGATGGGGTTTTTGAAGAGCATGTCGAGGCTGGACATGATGGAGGACTCGATTTCCTGAACGTCGCCGCTCATGCGGGCAATGATGTCGCCCTTGCGCTCCTCGGAGAAGAAGCCAAGGGAGAGGGAGGTGATTTTCTGATAGAGTTGGTTGCGAATGTCGCGCACCACACCGGTTCGTATGGGCACGATGGTGGCTGAGGAGAGAAAATAGGCACCGGTTTTCAGGGCAGTCATGAAGACAAGAAAGAGCCCGATGATGAGTAGGGTGGTGGTGGGGCCTACCTGCGAGATGAGCTGGTTGACGTAGTAGTTCATGTTGTTCATGAGCACCTTCGAGATATGTTCCCAGTCCCATGGCATGAGGGTGATGGCGGTGGCGCCGTCACCCGTCTTGAAGAGAATGTTGAGCATGGGGATGAGGGAGAGGAAGGAGAACACGTTGAGGACAGCTGAGAGGATGTTGAACACGACGGACAACACCAGATATTTCTTGTAGGGCGGCAGGAACCGCTTCAGCACTTGCAGGAACTCGGACATGGTCTTGGTTTAAGTTTGAACAATGGGGTGGCTTGTTTACGGCTGGGGCGTGACTTCCGTACCGAAGAGGGTGGCAGAGGTGCTGCGGGTAATGAGCACGCGGACGAGGTCGCCAGGATGGTGGGAACCCTTGTCGAAGACGACCATTTTTCCCTGCTCGGTGCGACCGCAGAGCTGCTCACGTGAACGCTTTGAGAAGCCTTCGACGAGCACCTCGAACTCCTTGCCCTCATCCTTCTTGTTAGCGATGGCCGACATCTCGGTTTGCAGCTGGATGAGCTCGTTGAGACGACGAATTTTCTCGTCTTCAGGTACGTTGTCGGGAAGATGTTTCGAAGCGTAGGTGCCGGGGCGCTCGGAATATTTGAACATGAAGGCAGAGTCGTAGCCCACTTCGCGCATCAGCGAAAGCGAGAGTTGGTGGTCTTCCTCGGTTTCGTCGTGATAGCCCACGAAGATGTCGGTGGAAAGGCCGCAATCGGGGATGATGCGTCGGATGGCCTCCACACGACCTAAATACCACTCGCGGGTGTACTTGCGGTTCATGAGTTTCAGAATCTTGTCAGACCCCGACTGCACGGGCAGGTGAATCTGGCGGCAGATGTTGGGCTCCTCGGCAATGACGCGCAGGGTTTCGTCGCTCATGTCCTTGGGGTGGGAGGTGGTGAAGCGTACGCGCATGGGGAAGGCTTCGCGGCCCACCATTCTGAGCAGTTCGGGGAAACTGACTTCACGAGTCTCTTGACCCTCTTGAATTCCTCTGTACGAGTTCACATTCTGGCCGAGCAACGTCACTTCCTTGTAGCCACGCTCCTTCAGGTCGCGCACTTCGCGCAGGATGCTCTCGACGTCGCGACTGCGCTCGCGGCCTCGGGTGTAGGGCACGATGCAATAATGGCAGAAGTTGTTGCAGCCTCGCATGATGCTGACATAGCCACTGATGCGGTTTCCGGCAATGCGGCGCGGCACCACGTCGCGGTAGGTCTCGGTGGTCGAGAGCTCGGTGTTGATGGCCTTGCCGCCCGCCTCGACCTGCAGGATGAGGTCAGGGAGGTCGAGATAGGCGTCGGGACCTGCCACGAGGTCGGCATGGTGATGCTCGATGAGGTCAGCCTTGACCCGCTCGGCCATGCAACCCAGCACGCCGACTATGAGCGCCCCCTTCTTCTTCCGAAGGGCGTTGAGTTCGGCCAGGCGATGGTAGATTTTGTTCTCGGCATTCTCGCGCACGGAGCAGGTGTTCAAAAACACAGCGTCGGCCTCTTCGGCGGTTGGGCAGGGCTCGTAATCGGCCATCTGCATGACCGAAGCCACCACTTCCGAGTCGGCGACATTCATTTGGCATCCGTAGGTTTCGATATATAGTTTTTTCATTTCTTTCGTTTCTTTCTTTGTGATTTGTTGGGTTTGGCTGAGGCTTTCAGGGGCGACAGCTTCATGAAAAGGATGTAGAAAAGAACACCCGAGAGCAATCCCGCGAGTGCGTCGATGAGGTAATGAGCCTGAATGTAGACCGTGGCGAAAAACATCAGCACGAAGAACGGCATGATGGTCCAGAAGAGCCATTGGCGGCGTGTCTGGGCATGCCAGGCCAGCATGAGGATGACCACCGTCACGCCGACATGAGAGGAGGGGAAGGCAGCGGTGGGCCGTTCTCCTGCATCATGGGCACAGCTGACGAGCTGATAGAACAAGCCTTCCTCCCAGCCGGGATTTTTCAGCATTTCGCTGTGGGTGTTGAAATAGTCGCCGACACTAGGGAAAAAGCCTTTGGCGGCTTGGTCTACTCCGATGGCTGCATAGTAGAATTGTGGTCCCACGACTGGCAGCAGGTCGAAGATGACGTAGTAGGCGAAGAACGAGGCGAGCAGCACGAACGTCGCGCGCTCAAACTCATGGTAGCGGCAGACGAAGTAGTAGAGCAGGACAACAACCAGAAGAGGGTAGTAGCTGGCATAGCCCAGCGACATGAGCTCGCTGAACCACCACTGGGGCATGGCCAACGAAAAGGTCAGTGCCGGCTGACAACCAAACACCAGTTGTTCCCATTGGGCAAAGTAGTGGTCGAGGTTGGGCAGGATGCGGTTCAGCTCGTAGGTGTCGGGGTACCACCAGGCCAGGAGTGCCACTTGGGCGATGGCTCGGGCGAACATCGTCAGCTTGCAGGGCACGAGTCGGTAGACCAGCCAGAGGGCTCCCGTCATGGCCACGATGCGCAGTCGGTTGAGAATGAGTGCCTGCGGGCTGCCGAGTTTCGTGTAGGTGAAGAAAATGAAGACAAGCGTGAACAGCGTGTAGGCCATCACGGCCCACTCGTAGGTGGTGAGTCCCCGCTTGGGGTTCTTCTCAATCTTGAATAGTTCTATCAGCCTGTTCACGTTTTTTACCTTTGTTCTTTTTCCGCTCAGCTGCGAAATGCTACGGGTGGGCGACGAACGCCGGGAATGAGCGGGCAAGCCCGTGGTCACCTTGTCCCTTTGTTACTTTGTTACTTTGTTCACAGCCACTTGTTCTCCTTATACCAGGCAATGGTTTCGCTGACGCCGCGCTCGAGTTGGTATTGTGGGTTGTAACCCAGTTCCTCGCGTGCCGGCTGGATGTCGCACCGCCAGTTGCGTTGTTTCAAGATGTGATATTTGTCGTTGTTCAGTGCCGAAATCGAGCCTGTGAGCCTGCCGATGTGCTCGCCACACCAAGTGACCACGCGCAGCAGCCACAGTGGAGCCGTGATGCGCAGACACCAGGGCGAACCTAATTCCTTTCGAATGAGGTCGCTAAAGGCGCTGGACTGATAGACCAGACCATCGCTCAGGAAGTATTTCCGTCCTTGGCTGCCATGGGTGAAGGCAAGGAAAACGGCCTGCACCACGTCCTTCACATAGACGAACGTGATGTCCTGCTGCTTGAAGCCTACGGCGAAATCAGTGTGCCCCTTGATGGATTTTGCCATGAGGAAATAGTCTTTCTCACGTGGGCCGTAGACACCCGTCGGGCGCAGCACCACGAAAGGCAGCCGGTCCGACATACTGTCCAGGAATGCCTCTGCGGCAAGCTTGCTTTCGCCGTAGGCCGTGTTGGGCTGAGGAGTGTCAGTCTCGCGAATTTCCTCGTAGGGTTGCTGCTCGCGGATGGGACCGAAGATGCTCAGCGAACTGAGGTAGACAAACCGCTTCAGCGGCATGCCCACCTCAAGCAGGGCCTCCACCAGATGGCGTGTGCCCTCGGTGTTCACGCGGAAGAAGTTCTCCTTCTGAAGCGTCTTTGTCAGACCCGCAGCATGAACCACGTAGTCGAACTGATGGCCCTTCAACTGCTCTGCCAGTCGTTCCTTTGAGCTCAGGTCGAGTTCAATGAACCTGATGCGCTCGTCCTGCAGATACTGGCGCGAGCTGCTCTTGCGCACGGAAGCCCACATCTCGTAGCCGCGTGCGAGACCTTCCTCCACAATAAAACTCCCGATGAACCCACTGGCACCGGTGACAAGTACTTTTTCTTTCATTTCGGATGCAAAGTTACGAATAAGTGAGCGAAATGCAAAGCAAAAGCCAAAGTTTTTGCTTTCATTTCCGAACGAAAGTAACTTCGACGAATGTCAAAGTTACGAATAAGTGAGTGAAAAACCAAATTTATTTGAGTTTTTCCGAGCGGGAGGACTCGAAACTTGTTTCGCTTGCGCCGAGCAAGAACTTCGACGCAGCCAAAGTTCTTTCTCCGCTTCGCTACGAAAGCGGCTCCTAACGTCGCCGAGCGACGAATAAGTGAGCAAAATACCAAAGAAAAATTTGGAAATTCACGCTATTTACATTATCTTTGCATCGTAATCTGTAAAACTTCGAAACCATGGCAAAAGCAAAGAAAACCAGTAAGGCTCAGGCCGCAAAAGTGAAAGCCGCAGCCAACAAGACCAAGCAGCGCCGCCGCACCAACAAGCAGGACATGCAGCAACTGCTCACCCAACTCTTCACCGAACAACCCGAAAAGGTCTTCTCTTTCAAGGAAATTTTCCGACAGCTGCATCTGAACACCCATCCACTGAAGATGCTCGCCATCGAGACCATGGAAGACATGGCCTGGGACGACATGCTCCAGAAGGTGAGCGACTCGGCCTATCGGCTGAACACGGCAGGACAAGTGCAGGAGGGTCGCTTCGTGCGCAAGGCCAATGGCAAGAACTCGGTGATTCCCGACGGCAGCGACAAGCCCATCTTCGTTTCCGAGCGCAACTCGCTTTGGGCTCAGAATGGCGACCGCGTGCGCTTCTCGTTCATGGCTCGCCGCCGCAACCACATCAAGGAGGCACAGGTGCTCGAGATCCTGCAACGCGCAAAGGACACGTTTGTGGGACGGCTGCGAGTGGCTCGCGACATTGCTTTCCTCGTTACGCAGGACAACCTAATCGTGCAGGACGTGCTCGTTCCGAAGGACAAGCTGAAGGGCGGAAAAAACGACGACAAGGCACTCGTGCGCATCACGCAGTGGCCTGATGCCAACCACCGCGACCTGGTGGGCGAGGTCATCGACATCCTGGGCCAGCAGGGCGAGAACACGGCCGAGATGCATGCCATCCTGGCTCAGTATGGACTGCCCTACAAATATCCGAAGGAGGTGGAGGAAGCCGCCAAGAAAATCAGCGGGAAGGTCACACCCCAGGACCTCGCCGAGCGCGAGGATTTCCGCGACGTGTGGACCTGCACCATCGACCCGCACGACGCCAAGGACTTCGACGACGCACTGTCAATCCGGAAGGTACACTCAACTCTCAACTCTAAACACTCAACTCTTTATGAAGGAGGCGTCCACATCGCCGACGTCTCGCACTACGTCACCGAAGGCTCCATCATCGACAAGGAAGCCCAGAAGCGTGCCACCTCCGTCTATCTCGTCGACCGAACCATTCCCATGCTGCCCGAGCACCTCTGCAACTTTGTCTGCTCGCTGCGCCCCGACGAAGAGAAACTGTGCTACAGCGTCGTCTTCCTCCTCGACGAGGATGCCCAGGTGCGTTCCCATCGCGTGGTCCACACGGTCATCAAGTCGAATCGTCGCTATGCCTACGAGGAAGTGCAGGAACTGCTGGAGCAGAACGGTGTGGAGGACGGAACGGGCAAACCATCGCCCAACCTTTTCAAAAGAGGAGAGGGGAGAGGGGAGAGTGGAGAGAGGACACTGGCACCCCACGACCTCAAGGGCGAGTATGCCGAGCAGTTGCTCCTCCTCGACATGCTGGCCAAGAAGCTGCGCGACGAGCGGTTCAAGAACGGTGCCATGAAGTTCGAAGGCGAGGAACTGCATTTCGACGTCGATGCCGACGGCAAGCCCACGCGTGCCTACTTCAAGCGGCAGCAGGATGCCAACAAACTCATCGAGGAGTTCATGCTGCTTGCCAACCGCACCGTGGCTGAGGACATCGGTAAACCCCAGCGCGGCAAGAAGGCCAAGACGCTTCCCTACCGCATTCACGAAGCTCCCGACCCCACAAAGCTGGAGGACCTGCGCGAGTTTGTCGTGCGCTTCGGCTACAGGCTGAAGACCGCCGGCACCGCCGGACAAACTGCCCGCTCGCTGAACCAACTCATGGAGGAAGCTGCCGGACATCGCGAGCAGAAACTCATTCAGACCGTTGCACTCAGGGCGATGATGAAGGCGAAATACTCCGTCCACAACATCGGACACTTCGGACTCGCCTTCCCCTACTACACCCACTTCACCTCGCCCATCCGCCGCTATCCCGACACCATGGTCCACCGCCTCCTCACCCGCTACGAGCAGGGAGGCAAGTCTGGCAACGAGCGCTACTATGAGGAGCAGTGCCAGCACTCCAGCGACATGGAACAGCTCGCAGCCCAGGCCGAGCGCGAGTCCATCAAGTACAAGATGGTCGAATTCATGGGCGAACACATCGGTGAGGTCTACGATGCCCACATCTCCGGCATTCAGTCCTATGGCATCTACTGCGAAATCGACGAAAACCACTGCGAGGGTATGGTGCCCATGCGCGACCTCGACGACGACTACTACGACTTCGACGAGAAGAACTACTGCCTCGTAGGCCGTCGCCGCCATCACAAGTACCAGCTGGGCGACCCCATCCGCATCCGCGTGGCCCAAGCCAATCTCGAGAAGCGTCAGCTAGACTTCACGATTGAGAGGGGAGAGAGGAGAGTGGAGAGTGGAGAGAGGAGAGAGAATAGCGGAGAGGTAATAGGTAATAGGTAAGAGGCAAGAGGTAAGAGGTAATAGGCAAGAGAAATGTCTTGAACTCCTTGAAACTCCTTGGACTCCTTGAACTCCTTAAAGTCTTGAAACTCCTTAAAAAAAAAACATGACGAAAAGAGGACATCTGTACACCCGTGCCGAGGAGCTCTGGAACTCCTGGAGCCATGCAGCAGGCATCCTCCTCGCCGTTGTCGTAGGCACCCTGTTCATTGTCTGGGCAGCGCGCCACGAAAACGGGTGGGCAACCTTCGGTGTGTCACTCTATCTCTTCGGCATGCTCGGCAGCTACGTCGCCTCCACCGCCTATCACGCCATTCCCCCCACTTCTCCCCTCCCTACGGGGGAGGGGTCGGGGGTAGGGTCATCTCCCCTCCCTACTGGGGAGGGGTCGGGGGTAGGGCTATCTACTGGGGAGGGGCAGGGGGTAGGGCTATCGGGGGTAGGGCTCAAAGAGCGCCTGCGCCGTTGGGACCATGCCGCCATCTATTGGCACATCGCCGGTTCCTACTCGCCCATCACGCTTGTCGCCCTGCGCAGCCAAGGGCCGTGGGGGTGGCTCCTGTTTGCCTTCGTCTGGACGGCAGCCATTGCCGGCACCATCGTTTCGTTTCGGAAACTCAAGGCCCACAGCAACCTCGAAACCCTTTGTTTCTGCCTCATGGGGCTTTCCGTGCTCGTGGCCTTCAAGCCCCTCCTCCAGTGTGTCAGCACGACCGCCGTGGCATGGATCATCGCCGAGGGCGTCTGCTACATCACCGGCGCCTTGTTCTACACCCTCCACCGCCGCCGCTACATGCACACCGTCTTCCACTTCTTCGTCCTCGCAGGCTCCGTTTGCCACATTGTCGCCGTCTGGGACATCCTTGCGCAGTATCTGTGAAGCCAGAAGACACCCTTACAAGTACACGCCGAACGTCAGCATTTTCATTTCCGGGCCGCAGCCGTCCTTAAAGAACGTCATGGGGCTATACTTGCAATAGATGGCGGGCACATAGGGCGCATTCACCATCACCATAGGTTCCACTGTCACTGGGCGCACGCCGATGTGGTGGAGCGTAATGTCGAAGGTCTCGTCGCCCACCTGGTAGTGGCGAGAGGCCGAGGCTGCGAAGTTGAAGTTCACCATCGCACCCAGCGACACCGACCAGCGGCCGCGCTCATCGAAGGCGTGCTTGTAGAACAGGGGCATCGAGAATCGTCCGGCGCTCAACGACGAGTGGGTTCTCTCTAGCCCATCAGCATAAGGCACGAGCAGCATCTTGTCCCCTGCCGAGCCGTCCTTCACCCAGTAGCGGTTCGAGGGAGTGTGCAGCGACACTGCGCCCACCAACAGGCCTATGCTCCACGTGTTCTTTGGCCCGAAAGGATGGTAGTCGGCTGAGATGCCAACACCCACCTCAACCGTCGGCCACATCGAATAGCCGTCGGGAGCACCCGTCATCGTGCCCATGCCCAAGTAGATGTGTCCTACACCTTCCCACTTGCTGGGCTTGCCGTCCTTGGCCTTCACCACCACTTTGCCAAAGTTCTTCAGGTTCGACATCTTGCGTCTCACGGCCGTAGTGTCGGGAATACTGATGCGCTGTGTGTACTGGAAGTACGGATTGTCCTCCATTCCGCTGATGACGATGCGCTGCACGGTGTCGCGCGTTTCAATCTTCACGCGGTCCACCTTCTCCATGACCAGTGTGTCGCCCGTCTCGGTGGCGAGAGCCGTCTGGCTTGTTGCACCCGTCAGGAGCAGCGCCAGAAAAAGTTTTAAGTTCTTCATTGTTATTGTTATTATTATTGATTGAAGTTTCGGAAGTAGTATTGAGCGCGGCCTTTTTAAAGAAATCTCAATAATTGAAGTTTCGGATGTATGAACGAACTGCAGAAAAGCGCCCCGCAGGGGCAGTATCACCTAGCCCAGGGCAGCGCCCTGGGTAGAAGTGTCGCAACCAGACAGCGCCCTGTAAGGGCAAAACCGTTGCCCTCAAGATCAGTGGCTCTGCTGTA
>ODAI010859842.1_pt1 | contig 20616 bp, 18 predicted proteins | sample 1539321 | NCBI WGS metagenome assembly ODAI01 (sample SAMN02144231, study PRJEB22623) | gut metagenome | biome: sheep rumen | host: Ovis aries | place: New Zealand
AACCTATTTCCTGACCAATTATTATATGCCTTGATTTAGTAAAAAACCGCCCGAGAGCCATTTGCAAGCTTTCGGGCGATATTTTTTGCAAATTGTATTATTCGATATTTTTTTACTACCAAAGCTGGGCGTGCGACGGTGGATATGGGGATGATTAAACTTCTGAGATTTTCATTGTAGGAAACAATCCTCACAGCTTAAATTTTCCCACATCGCCAGGTTGGCGTAACTTTTGACGTCGATAACCCGGGGCGATGTTGTACTCACGTTTGTAGGTCAGGTAGAGATTGTTGGCAGAGCCTATGCCAGAACGCTTTGCAACCTCTGCAATCGACATGTCCGTATAGCGCAACAGTTGTTCAGCCATCCACAGCTGATACTTCAGGCGGAAATCCACCCCTCTCATGCCAGTCAGCACAAACACCAGCGAGTCGATGTCATCACGCCGCAGACCATGCTTATCGGCAAAAGCCTGCAAGTCGGAATTGCCGTCAGTAAGATATTGCAGGTAAGCATCAAAGATGCGTATTCCCGTCGGCTCCGTCTTCCGTTCAAACAGTTCATAACTCACATATCCGTCCGGAGAGTAGTGTCGTTTTTGCCTCAACGGCGTAATATACACTTCCTCAAACTTGAACTGCGGCTCATCTTTCAGTGTACGCGGCGTAAACTGCCGGGGAATGCCCGTATAACCACCTTTCCTACTCCACTGCCTGTGTTTCCAGGCGTTTCCACTACCGTCTCTTCCCATACTTCTAAGATTTTGTTTGCAAAGTTAAGAAGAAAATCTGACACCGCCAAAATTTTTTGATAAAAACACCTGTAGTTATAATCTCCTACGTGTGCGAGATTATATCCTCATTTGTAGATAAAATCTCACACGTGTGCGAGATTATAACCTCACTTGTAGATAAAATCTCACACGTGTGCGAGATTATAACCTTGCTTGTAGATATAATCTCGCACGTATGCGAGATTATAAAGCACCCCTGAGAAACCTTCTGAACATGCGGAGGGGCTTATTTTTAACTATTTCTTTGGCTCTTCTCGCATTTTTTTGTACCTTTAACAATGTTGAAGGTACTTTCGTTCGAAAAAACTCAAATAAATTTGGTTTTTTGCTCACTTAATCGTACCTTTGCACGCGAAAAATAAATAATAATGATGAAAATTTTCAATACATCCTACACTCTGCATGCAACACTTTGCTTCCTGTTAGCATTCGTGCTTTGTGCTTGCAACAACAATAAGTTTCAGGTTAAGGGAACTATAACAGAAGCTAACGATTCTACCCTCTATTTTGAACATATAAGCCTCAACGGACCTGTTGTTATGGATTCCGTTGTTCTCGATGAAAGCGGCAAGTTTGAATTTTCAGGGGACGAAAATGATGCTCCGGAATTTTATCGCCTCCGCATTGCAGGCAATATCATCAATGTCAGCATCGACTCTACGGAAACTGTTGAGTTTACAGCCTCCTACCCTACTATGGCATCAAAATATGAGGTGGAGGGCAGCGATAATTGTAAAAGGATAAAAGAACTGTCCTTGCTGCAGCAGCAACTGCTGACAAAGGTGATTGCCATAAACAATGCGTATGGCATAAGCATCAAGGAAACAGAAGACAGCATCAACAGTACCATAGAAAGATATAAGGAATATGTCCGCACTAACTATATCTTCAAGGACCCTCGTGCTGCATCGTCTTACTTTGCTCTCTTTCAGACGTTGGGCAACAGGCATATCTTCCAGCCACAGGAGTCGGAAATGGATATTCGCACCTTTGCAGCAGTAGCAACAGCATGGGATACATATTATAACGACGAGGAAAGTGGAAAAAAGATAGAAAGAGCAGAAAACCTGCACAACATTGCTATTGAAGGTTTGAAGGCTCTGCGCATAAAGCAGGCAAGGAAATATGGTCCGGCAGTAGATCCGGACAAGATTCATGTAGTATCTGTCTTCGACATCCCGCTGATTGACAACAAGGGCAAGAGACGCTCTCTGACAGAATTTAAGGGCAAGGTGGTACTGCTTGACTTCCACGCCTTCTCCATGCCTAACTCCATGCAGAGAATCATGATGCTGCGTGACATCTACAATAAATATCACGCCCAGGGATTTGAGATTTACCAAGTCAGCGTCGATGACAACGAACATTATTGGAAGACCCAGACGGCAGCCCTGCCTTGGGTATGTGTCCACGACCCCGAAGGTGTAGAGTCTGAATATCTGCAAAAATATAATGTGACACAGATTCCGACCTTCTTCCTCATAAACAAAAACAACTCGCTCGAAAAACGCGACAGCCAGATAAAAGATTTAGACAGTGCCATCCAATCACTCTTGTAAACTCCTGCTCTTCGATTTTGGAGCAGTTATCGTAAGCCTCGACAAACAGCGATGTATCCAAGCCCTCCGACAGGTAGGCTGTGGAGAGATAGCCAGCTATGTAGATGAACATAGGAGTGAAGACCTGTTTCACGAGATAGAATTAGGCGGTTCCAACGAGAATTTCTGTCAAGAAGCACGCGAAAAGAGCCGTTGCAATGCTACTGACGAGGAGATATGCTGGGCTTGGAACGAACTGCTTACGGGCATCCCTTTGGAGAAATTACGTCTTATACAGCATTTTCATGACACCTTGGGCTATAAGACCGCACTCCTGTCAAACACCAACTGGATTCACTGGGAACATTCAAAGAAATTCTTCAATACTGACGGCAGAAAAGCAGAAGATTACTTCGACAACATATTCCTGTCATGTGACCTCGGAATGATAAAACCAGACAGAAAGATTTACGAAAAGGTAGTTGAAGGAACAGGTGTGTCAGCAGACGACATCCTTTTTGTCGATGACAGCTTGACAAACAGCATCGGCGCCGTCTCTTTCGGCATAAAAACCATTCATGACCCCAGCGGAAATGCCTGGACGCAGCCAAAGGCGGCTATAATAGGAAACTTTGACGGCATACACTTGGGACATAAACACATCATTGACCAACTGAAAAAGATAGCTTCAAGCAGCCCTACCCCGCTATCTACTATGGCTATTACGTTTGACCGCCATCCGAAAGCGTTGTTTAACAGTTCCTTTATACCAAAATACATCACCACACTGAAAGAGAAAGAACGCCAGCTGCTGAAAACAGGACTTGATTGTGTCGCACTGATGCCATTCAACGAGAGTTTCTCGAAGATTACGGCATACGATTTTATGAAGATGCTGCACGATGAAATGGCGGTAAAAGTGCTTTTGGTGGGATATGATAACAGATTTGGCGCAAAGACAGAAGGCAAGGAGGAATGTTTTGAAGACTACCAAAGATATGGCAAGGAGATTGGCATTGAGGTAATCCAGGCTTCACCGAGAGAGGACTCCGGCAATCATGTTTCTTCTTCCGTTGTAAGGAAACAACTGCTTAGCGGAGACATCGAAGCTGCCAACAGTAATCTGGGACGCAGGTTCTCTATAACAGGAAAAGTAGTCAGGGGACATCAAAACGGCAGGAAGATAGGGTTTCCTACAGCCAATATCATACCACAGGAAGACCAGCTTCTGCCACCCAATGGCGTCTATGCCACCATGGTAGGTGACAAAAAGGCAATGACAAACATAGGCACCCGCCCTACCTTTGACGGACATCGACTCACTATAGAAACATATATCCTCGATTTCAACGATAATCTTTATGACAAGGAGATTACAGTGGAGTTTGTGAGACATATCAGGGACGAGAAACCATTTGCGTCACCTGAGAAATTGAAGGAACAGATAAAAAAAGACATTGAGACAATATAAACGATGAAAAAGACTATTCTATACCTTTTAATATTCGTTGCAGCACAATTAATCATAGGATTCATTGCTAACACTATATCAAAACTATGGTTTCCGGAGGTAGAGTCTTCAACAGTATTGCTTATCAGTTCTGCCGCCAGTTCTATATTGGTAATAATCCTATTCATTGCCCTTAAATGGTGTCCTGTAAGTCGAAACTATATACGTACAAAGCCTTGGGGAACCCTGATATGGTCGGCATTGCTTGCCATCGGATTGGTAATACCAGTAACCTGGGCACAGGAATTCATACCTGAAGCGATACGCAAAGACCTCATTGGGGAAACACTTGTAGAAATGCTGAAGACCAGTGAGGGATATTTCATTATCTGCATGCTTGCACCACTTGCCGAAGAGATTATATTCAGAGGTGCTATCATAAGAGCACTTACAAAATGGTGGCACGAAAGGGGCAAGAGCAATGTCTCCTCTGAATGGTTTGCCATTATCATCTCAGCAATACTCTTTGCCGCAGTTCATGCCAATCCGGCACAGATACCTGTTGCCTTGCTCTTCGGAATCCTGTTAGGATGGCTTTTTGTAAAAACAGGCAGCATCGTACCGGGAACAATCGTGCATTGGATAAACAACAGCTTCGCATACGTAATGCTGAAGATGTTTCCGACACTGCCTGTTGACGCTAAAATGGTAGATTATTTTAATGGTAATCAGATGGCTGTAGCACAAGCTATTTTTGCCTCTCTCCTTATTGCACTGCCATCATTATACCAACTCATAAAGACAAAACGATGCACACCACATATTTCGGAAACATAGAGTGGTATCGGGAACTTCTTTCCACACTCCAGAACTATGGTACGACAGAGGTTCTGGAGGGCATCATTGATAAAAATGAGCGATGGCAAAAGCAGACAGAGCGCAATCGTTGCCTGATTGCTACTGCCAACGGTACGCAAATGCTTACCGTGCCTATTTCTCTGCCTGCAAAGGAAAATAATAATATTACCACAGGAGAGGTTCTTATCAGTGACCACGGAAACTGGAGACATCTTCATTGGAATGCTTTATCCTCTGCTTATGGCATGTCGCCATTTTTTGACTATTATGCAGACGATATAAAACCTTTTTTCTCGGAAAAATGGGAACTTTTGGCAGATTATAATCTCGCTATTACGAAGAAAATTCTCGAATTACTCGGTGCTAATGACATCATACAACAGAAAACTTTCCTAAAACCGTCTGATGTTGTAGAGACAAAGCCATACTATCAGACTTTCCAAAAGCGTCATGGATTTATTCCCAATCTTTCTATCATAGACTTGCTATTTAACGAAGGTCCTGACAGCATTTTATATTTGTAAAATACCAAAAAACTTCTTTTTTCAGTTTTTTCTTCCTCATTGTATTGTTTTATGAAAAAAAAAACTTAACTTTGCAATCTGACAATCGTAAAACAATATTATATATTACTAAAAAAGAATTATGAATAATCTGTTTAACATCAAGGACTACGTTGTAGTCATTACAGGCGGAACAGGAGTTTTGGGCCGCAGTATCGCAAAATATCTTGCCTTGGAAGGAGCGAAAGTTATCATCGGAGGACGTAAGGAAGACGTTGGCAAACAGATAGTAGATGATATCACTGCTGCCGGAGGTGCATGTGAATTTGTCAAAATGGATGTTATGAACAAAGAAAACATTCAGGCAGCATGCGACTATATCGTAGGAAAATACAAGAAAATAGATACTCTGCTCAATGCTGCAGGAGGTAATATGGCTGGTGCTACCATCACCCCAGATCAGAATTTCTTTGACCTGCAGACAGAGGCTTTCCAAACAGTATTGAACCTAAACCTCACTGGTACTGTCATTCCTACCCAGATATTCCTTAAGCCTATGGTTGAAGCAGGCAAGGGAAGCATTATCAACTTCTCTTCTATGGCAGCCTTCCGTCCTATGACACGTGTTTGTGGATATGCTGCTGCAAAAGCAGGCATCTCTAACTTTACTGCATATATGGCTACCGAATGTGCTAAGAAATTTGGTGAGGGCATCCGTGTTAATGCTATAGCACCAGGATTCTTTATTACAGAACAGAATCGTGCCCTGCTCACCAACCCTGATGGTACATATACACAAAGAGGTCAGGATGTCATTCGCCAGACACCATTTGGCAGAATGGGTGAGCCGGAAGAACTCTGTGGCACTATACACTATCTGATGTCTGACGCAGCAAAGTTCGTTACTGGGACTGTAGCTGTCGTTGACGGTGGTTTCAATACTTTTGCAATGTAATAACTACAAACTATGGTAAGAACATGGCGTTGGTTTGGCAAGAATGACAAGATTACTCTTGCCATGTTAAAACAGCTGGGAGTAGAGGGTATTGTTACAGCACTCTATGATGAACCTCTCGGACAAGTGTGGTCACGTGAAAAAATACGCGATTTAAAGGAATACATCGAGAGCTACGGCATGAAGTGGAGTGTCGTAGAGTCTCTTCCTGTCACAGAAACTATAAAATATGGTGGCAAAGACAGAGACCAACAGATAGAAGTCTATAAGGAATCCCTGACAAATCTTGGCAAAGAGGGCATTCATTGTGTCTGCTACAATTTCATGCCAGTACTTGACTGGGCTCGTACTGACCTTAACCATGAGAATCCCAATGGTGCTACAAACCTGTATTTCTCTTGGCCTACCTTTGCATACTTCGACATCTACCTGCTACAGCGTAAAGGCGCCAAGGAAGAATGGGAGGCTATAGCAAAGGGTAATGGCAGCAATGCTTCAAAGGCTGTTGCTGGACGCGATTTGATGGCAGAAATAGAAGCTTTCAGAGCACAGCAGACTCCAGAGAAAGACCATCAGCTTGTTGAAGATATCGTCATAAAGACCCAAGGCTTTGTTGCTGGCAACTTCAAGGAAGGTGACGAAAAACCTCTTGAACTTTTCCGCGAACTGCTGGCATTATATGATGGTGTTACGAAGGAAGACCTGCAAAGGAATATGAAGACCTGGTTAGAGGCTATTATGCCAATATGCGATGAATATGACATCGATATGTGCATACATCCTGACGATCCTCCTTTCCCAATTCTCGGCTTGCCACGCATTCTAAATTGCGACAGCGACATACAGACATTCCTTGATGCCGTACCAAACATACACAATGGTCTTACCTTCTGTGCCGGCAGCCTTTCAGCGGGAGGTCATAACGACATCACCTATCTGGCAGAGAAATATCACGAGAGAACTCATTTTGTACACCTCCGCTCATGTCATATATTCCCTAATGGAGACTTTACAGAGGCAAGCCACTTGGGAGGTCGTGCAGACCTCGTAGAACTTGCCCGGATATTTGAGAAAGAAGAGCAGCGCAGAAAGCAAATCCGCAAACCAACAACACAGGACCTCCCAATGCGTGTCGATCACGGCATGACAATGTTGGGTGACGAAGATAAGGGTTATAATGCTGGTTATTCTTTCTTGGGCAGAATGTTTGGCTTGGCACAGGTACAAGGTATCTTGGCAGCTGTAGATAAGGAATTAGGTATAAAATACGTGCAGCCAGGATTTTTTGAGGATTAAATAACAACTATACACTTTTTAGCATGAACTACGCACTTGGCATCGACATTGGCGGCACTAATACCGTTGTAGGATTAGTTGATAAAGCAGGAAACGTTCTCGGAACCGACTCCGTAAAGACACAGTCTCTCCCCGTATTGGAAGATTATGTGAAGACTGTCAGTAAGATGGTAAAGGACCTTATTGCCAAAAATAATGTTTCAATCGATGATATCGTAGGTTTGGGAATAGGTGCCCCTAATGCCAACTATTACACAGGCAACATAGAGAAGGCTCCCAATCTTCCGTGGAAGCAGGATAAGGTTCCCCTTGCGAAGATGTTTCGTGAAGAACTAAACATTCCGGTTACCATTACCAATGATGCCAATGCTGCTGCGTTAGGTGAAAAAATGTATGGCGTTGCCAAAGACATGGACAATTTCATCATGATAACACTTGGAACAGGTGTTGGCTCAGGTATTGTCATCAATGGACAGCTCGTATATGGTCATGATGGTTTTGCCGGTGAATTGGGACATGTTATAATAGAAAGAAATGGTCGTCTATGCGGCTGTGGCAGAAGAGGATGCCTCGAAACATACTGTTCTGCCACAGGCATAGTAAGGACAGCAAAAGAAAGGAATACCCCTTTCCTTACTTCGAAAGACATTTATGATGCCGCAGTAAAGGGTGATGAGACAGCTATTGATATCTTCAAGGAGACAGGCACACGCCTTGGAAGAGCCTTAGCAGATATGGTCGTTTTCTCCAGCCCTGAAGCGTTTGTACTCTTTGGAGGACTTGCAAAAGCTGGCGATTTCATCGTGAAATATACAAAGGAGGCAATGGAAGAGACTATTATGCCAATCTTTAAAGGAAAGGTGAAGATACTTCTCTCTACAATGAAAGATGCAGATGCTGCTGTACTTGGAGCATCTGCATTAGCATGGCAGTAAACTAAAATCTAAGGGCTTACTGCTCTATTTCCTCGTTAGAATTCATTATTTCCCTTGCTCTGTCGTAATCCTCTTCATTTACAAAGAGGGTTACGCCACTCATGGGGGGATAGCCGCTCATTATGGCATTTCCTACAACAGATGGAATACCTTCTGTCTCAAGCCTACCCTTTAGGATATAAGCCTCAACTTCACTGTTGCATGTTGTCAATTTCCGTGTCATAAAGTCAGAGTTACTTTATAGTCAATTCTATCTCGCGTTTCTTGTCCTTCTTCTTTGTAGTCAGCACTATGCGGTAAAGATTCTCTCCCCACATGCCCTTCAGATGATTATCAAGAAGCTCGGAACAATCCTCCACACTTGCCGTAACAACCTTTTCTTGATAAGAAAGAGTATGATTATCAAGGACAATCTTTCCCTTCTTTAATTCAGGCTTTATAGTTGTCATAAAGAAAAGCCGTGTTGGCTCTATGTATTTCTTAAGGGCATAGACATCTGTAATCTTTATTTCCTCGCCCTTGAGCTCTACATCACGCATATAATCTTCTATCATTGCTTCCTCTGGGTATGCTTTCGTTAGATTAAGCAGATAGTTATTGCCGACCTTCTCTTTACCATGTTTACTATGGCCTATCATTACCATGTCCGCTACATATTGTTTTCCGTCTTTCTGGTTAAAGCCGTTGATTTGCGGACAATTATGATACTGACTCTGCATAGTCCATATATCATAGCGGTCCTTTGAGAAAGTCTTTGCTGTATATTCCCCTACTCCACAATCTATCAACAATGGTTTGCCATCAGCAAAAATCTCCATTGTTCCGAGGTCGTTATGATTATGACTCTCTCCATTACTACCACCTTTAAAAGCAACAAACAATCCGCCTTTACTACGCATTGTAGCAACATTCAGGTTTGGATAGAAAGCCTCCGACTTTGGTTCCTCTGCCTTTGTCTTTGCCAACTTGTCAACATACTGTAGTAGTAAGAGTTCCCTTCCTAATGTTGGGAAGTTACCACTCTTAGCATATAGAGCAGCCGGATTATTCCAAAAGTCACTTTTCTTTGCCATAAAGGCAGAGAAGCCAGCCATTTTTTTATCCTTTATAAATTCAGAAAATGGGAAAAGAATATTTAGTTGAACGGCACTCCTGTTATCATGTGCATCAGCAAATGTTACGACATAGTCATTTCCTATATACATATTATATATATATGCACCCATCCTTGCTACTTTGTCCCTCTTGTAGCCCAACATGGTGACATCCGCCATTTCCTCCGACTTTATCAAGTCAAGAAGATAGAGGCACTCAAAATAACTGGCAGCAGCCCTGTCCCAATATCCAGTTCCCTCGTCGCAACCGCCATCATCAGGATAGTTGTCTATAAAAGCCTTCATGCAGCCTTCTATCTCCTTTACAGCCTTTTGCATCCTTGTCTCATCGCTTTCATAGAGATACAGGCATGCAAGCCAATTAGAGCATATCCAAGGGTTCCAGTTCATGCTTGCAGTCTTCCACCAGTATTTACTTCCCAATGCCGGCTTCAACATTCTGTGGTGTATCTCCTTGCTTACCTTTGCCGGCAATGTAGGGCGCACCTTTGTCAAGGGACGCTCTAATCTGCTGCATGTCCAAGCCAGTAATGCTGCTGACTCTGCATTAAACAAATCTACTGTCTGCTGATTATAATCAGGTACAGCTTTATTGTAGTGTGCAGGTATTCCCCACCAAGGCTCATGCATCATAGAATCGATACCCACTACGATATCATTGATAAAACGCCCCTTTCCCTCTATTATCTCTGCCATAGCGAGAGCTGCCAGATGTCGTCTGCGTTCAAATACCTCTCCTTCATACTCAACCCTGTTGCCATCTGTCTTGAAACGGGCAAAAGACTGTCGTGACAAAGCATGCCAAGGCTGGGAAAGATAGCTTTCGCCATATTTCACATAGGACTGCTTGTTCAGAGCCTGAGCAAAACCACTTATACTAACGAAGATGAAGCATAGAACGGATATGAGAAATCGTATCATGAGGCATATCTTTTTTCAATACTACGTACAAATATAATATTATAAGGCATGTATTTACGAAGAGCTGAACAACAACATTTGGCCAAGGAATGCAATCCATTATACCAAACAACACAACTGTCAGCAGCACATAAACGCCAATTCCTTTGGTATCATATGCAATAGGATATTTTTTCTGTCCTACGATATAAGACAACACCATTGCTGTCCCATATCCAGCCACACCGCCCCATGCACATGCCATATATCCATATTTAGGAATAAAGATTATATTTACAGCTATCAGCACTATACAACCTGCCATCGAAAACCAGGCACCCCATATTGTCTTGTCTATGAGCTTATACCAAAAAGAGAGGTTGAAATATACACCCATCATTATCTCAGCCATCATTACGATAGGCACCACGCGAAGACCTTCACGATATTCTGCACCGATGATGTGCTGTAAGATAGGCATATATCCTACTACACACAGGAAGGCAAACAGTGTGAAGATAAGGAAATACTTCATTGCTGTTGCATAGTATTCCTTCTTATCTGCATCCTTTGACTTTGCAAAGACAATAGGTTCGTAAGCATATCTGAAAGCCTGTGTTATCATTGCCATAATCATAGCAATCTTTGCACAAGCTCCATATATTCCAAGTTGTACTGCTGCCGGCGATGCTATTATTTCTCCCATTTCATCGACCTCAACAGGATGACTTTGCGAATATACAAAAGGAAATATAATCTTGTCTATTGTCTGGTTCAGTATTCCTGCAATTCCCAGCACCAATATTGGCCAGGAATAACTGAACATACGCTTCAACAGAGCGAAATCTACTATCTTCAGTTGTTCATCATGTTCTATGGCATAACGCCTTGAAGCAAAGTGTTCATGCAGAAACTCCGGAATAAAGAAGAATGTTATAATTCCCGTACATACCAGGTTCAGCGAGAATACATAGAATACATCCGTCTTTCCCAACACTACGAAATATAGCAGGTTCAGAGAGATGTTCATTATAATGAAAAGCAGCTTCAGCGAAGCAAACTTTATAGCTTTCTTTTTATATCTGAGGTAGGAAAAAGGTATTGCCTGAATAGCATCCAAACACACTACGCAGGTCATCATCAAAATATAGTTCTCACTCCCTACATACCCCATAAAATCAGCTATTCCCTCGATAAAGATGAATACAAATACAAAGAAAATTGCCGATAAAGTCGAGACCATCACGAAAGATGTAGAAAATACCGTATGAGGGTTTTCGTCATCTTTGTTAGAAAATCGGAAGAAAGTGGTCTCCATTCCGAAGGTCAGTATTACCAATATCAATGCCACATAGGCATATAGGTTGGTCACTATACCATAACCCCCACTCTGTACCGCCAACACGTTAGTGTAAAGCGGTACGAGTAGGTAGTTTAAGAATCTTCCGACTATGCTGCTAAGTCCGTATATAGCGGTATCCTTAGCAAGACTTTTCATTGAAGCCATAACACTTCAATTATCTTAGAATCGAAATTAATAATTATTCTTCAGTCTTTGTAGCCTCTTCTGCAGGCTTCTGTCCTTCGTTGAAGCGTGTGGGACGAGACTTTCTGTCTCTTCTTTCGCCTCTTTCAGGACGTGCAGGTCTGCGCTGTGGCTCTACATATCCTTCTGGCTTTGGTATAAGAACCTTGTGTGAGAGCTTATACTTACCAGTCTTAGAGTCAATCTCCATAAGTTTGACTGTTATCTTGTCGCCCTCCTTGATGCCAGCTTCTTCTACTGTCTCAAGGCGCTTCCAGTCGATTTCTGAGATATGGAGCAGACCATCATTTCCTGGCAGTATCTCTACGAAGCATCCGTAAGGCATAACAGAACGAACTGTTCCTTCATATACCTCACCAACTTCTGGTACTGCTACGATAGCCTTAATCTTTGCGAGAGCAGCATCGATAGCCTCCTTGTTAGGAGCGCTAACCTGTACCTTTCCTACACCATCTTCTTCGTCAATGGTAATAGTAGCACCAGTATCCTCCTGCATCTGCTGGGTAGCACTACCACCAGGGCGATCGACAGCACCGATGCACTCCCTCGGGATCTGTATCTGCTGGATAATCTTACCACCAGGACCAATAACAGCACCGATGAACTCCTTAGGAATCTCTATCTGCTCGATACGAGGTACCTGTGGCTTGAGTTCTGCTCTTGGTTCAGCAATAGTATCTGTGATACACTTGAGGATATGCTCACGACCAGCCTTAGCCTGTGCCAGAGCCTTCTCCAATATTTCGTATGACAATCCGTCACACTTGATATCCATCTGTGTTGCAGTAAGACCATCCTTTGTACCAGTAGTCTTAAAGTCCATATCGCCAAGGTGATCCTCATCACCCAAGATGTCAGACAATACTGCATACTTATCCTCTCCTGGATTTTTGATAAGACCCATTGCAATACCAGAAACAGGCTTCTTCATTGGAACACCAGCATCCATCAGAGCGAGTGTACCGGCACATACGGTAGCCATAGAAGAAGAACCGTTAGACTCCAATATCTGGCTCACTACGCGAACTGTGTAAGGGAAGTCAGCAGGAATCTGACCCTTCAGACCTCTCCATGCAAGGTGTCCGTGACCTATCTCACGACGTCCTACGCCTCTCTGTGCCTTTGCTTCACCAGTACAGAAAGGAGGGAAGTTATAGTGCAACAGGAACTTCTGGTAAGAACGCTCCAGAACATCGTCAACGAGTTTCTCGTCGAGCTTCGTGCCAAGTGTTACAGTGCTCAAAGACTGTGTTTCACCACGAGTGAAGATAGAGCTTCCGTGAGGCATTGGCAATGGAGATACCTCACACCATATTGGGCGGATTTCTGTTGTCTTACGTCCATCAAGACGTACACCCTCGTCGAGGATGCAACGACGCATTGCGTCACGCTCTACATCGTGATAATACTTGTCAACGAGAGCTTTCTTCTCTTCCAGCTCGTCCTCTGTAAGGTCTGTGTGAGCAGCAGCATAAGCCTCCTTGAAGTCTTCCTTAATCTTCTCGAAAGCATCAGCACGCTCATGCTTCTCAAGAGCCTGCTTCACTACGTCGTAAGCCTTCTGGTAGCACTCTGTCTTAACCTGCTCCTTCAGTTCGTCATCATTTACCTCATGACAATACTCACGCTTAACGTCTGTGCCGAGTTCCTTCATCAGTTCCTCCTGCATTACACACATTGGCTTGATAGCCTCGTGAGCAGCCTTGAGAGCATTAAGAAGGTCAATTTCCTGCACTTCGTCCATCTCACCCTCAACCATCATGATGTTGTCCTTTGTGGCACCCACCATCAGGTCCATGTCAGCATCAGCCATCTGAGCCTTTGTAGGATTGATGACAAATTCTCCACCTATGCGAGCTACTCGTACCTCAGAGATAGGACACTCGAAGGGGATATCTGAACATGCCAGAGCACATGAAGCAGCGAAACCAGCAAGAGCATCAGGCTGATCTACGCCGTCGGCACTGAACAAAATAACGTTTACGAATACTTCTGCATGATAATCGCTTGGGAACAGTGGACGCAGAGCGCGATCCACGAGACGACATGTGAGAATCTCATCATCATTTGCCTTTCCCTCACGTTTTGTGAAACCACCAGGGAAACGTCCGGCAGCAGCATACTGCTCACGATATTCTACCTGCAGTGGCATGAAATCTGTGCCAGGCACTGCGTCCTTTGCTGCACAGACAGTGGCGAGAAGCACGGTATTTCCCATTCTCAGGGTACAGCTGCCATCAGCCTGCTTCGCCAACTTTCCTGTCTCAATGGTGATGGTACGACCATCAGGCAGAGAGACCGTCTTTGTAATTACATTCATCTGTTTTCTTTATTGTTTTTACTGAAACATCAAATATGGGTTGCCCCATAAAATACATAAAAATCGCGCAAATTTAATAAATTTATATGAGGTATGCAATTTTCCCTTTGCTTTTTTATGTTTTTTTCACAATATTACTGAGCCGAGAATTTGTAGGTTTTTCCTGCTTCCGTCATGATATCATACTCATAGATAGGCTTCAGTTTTGGTGTTTCTGCCTGAGATATCTGGGTAGCAGTCAATGGCTTGCGTATCTCTGCAGGAGCCATCAGGACATTAGGGCAAGCACCCTTTGCTTCCTTCAAGCCATTACCTTTCAGTGGCACATAAGAGCGAAGCCTCAACACTCCACCAATAGTAGATTGTACTGTTGCGGATTTCAGATTGCCGTTTTTCCACTCTTCTTCGACGATGAAACCGCCTCTTCCGCGCAATCCGCTGACCTTTCCCTCTTGCCAACTGTCAGGAAGTGCTGGCAGCAGATGAAGGGCGCCATCATGACTTTGCAGCAACATCTCGCAGATACCTGCTGAAACACCAAAGTTACCATCTATCTGGAATGGTGGATGAGCATCGAAGAGATTAGGATATGTCCTGCCTTCTGGATATTTCCTTGTCTCTGCGTCAGAAGGCAATATATGAAGCATATTCTTTATTATCTGGAAAGCATGATTTCCATCCAGCATCCTTGCCCAGAAATTTGTCTTCCATCCAAGACTCCATCCTGTTGCCATATCGCCACGCTGTTTCAGGGTGTTCAGAGCTGCAGCAAACAATTCTGGATGAGAATAAGGAGAAATCTGGTTTGAAGGATACAATCCATAGAGCTGTGATATATGGCGATGTTCGTCTTTCGGGTCATCAGCATCTATTATCCACTCTTGCAGCTGTCCATATTTTCCTACCTGCATTGGTGGCAGCTTTTTGAGACATGTAGAAATTTTTGAAAGGTCATCAGTGATACCAAGCTCTTTTGCTGCTGCCAGAGTCTGGCTAAGCACATCGAAGGCTATCTGGTTATCCATTGTAGAGCCGGCTGTCACATTGGTGCCCTTGCCTACAGGCCCATGTTCTGGGGAGACTGTCGGAACAGTCATCACCCAGCCGGCAGCCTGCTTCACCTCTCCATTCTTAGGATATTCCTGCATATAGTCAACAAGGAAATCTGCTGCTCCCTTCAATACAGGATAGTATTCCCTAAGGAAGTTCTTGTCGCCAGTAAAGAGATAGTGTTGCCAAATGTGTGTTGTCAGCCAGGCACCACCTGTTGGGAACATTCCCCAAGGAGTACCATCCACAGGACCTGCTATTCTCCATATGTCTGTATTATGATGTGCCATCCATCCATTGCATCCATACATTGTCTTTGCTGTCTCGGCGCCTGTCTGGCTGAGGTCTTTCACCATAGAGAAGAAAGGCTGTTGTGTCTCTGCCAAGTTGCCTACTAAAGCAGGCCAGTAGTTCATCTCAGTATTGATGTTGATGGTATATTTCGAATCCCAAGGAGCATTCATCTTATCATTCCACACTCCCTGCAGGTTTGCTGGCTGTCCTCCTGGTTGTGAGGAAGAGATGAGTAGATATCTGCCATACTGCATCATGAGAGACACCATATCGAAGTCTGTGCCATCAAACTTTGCAAGACGTTCGTCAGTAGGAAGGTTCTTAAGAGGGCTTTGGTTATCGAGAGCTAAAGAAACCCTGTTATACTGCTCCTGATACTTTGCAATATGTCGCTTCAGGAGTTCCGGAAATCTTTTCTGCTCTGCAAGGTTCAGGCGAGCTTTGTTCTTTGCCGCAGCATTGCCACTGATATCGTGATAATTTACGAAATTCGTGGCAGCAGAAATGTATATTGTCACCTCTGTAGCACTCATTACCTTTATCTCTGTAGCATCACTAATCTCGACCAATTTGTTATGTTGAGGAAAGGAGATACCAGCATGCTTACCCTCTACCCTAACGCTTGCATGACATTGTGCTGTCAAACCAGCCTTGATGCCTTCCTGCTCCACTCCCTGAACTGTCGCAAAAAGTCGTCCTCCACAGTTTCCTGAGCCACTAACCAGTGGACATTGACAGGAATGCTCGGTCTTTGAGGTATAAGGCATTTGGCTGTCAAACGACATAGTGAAACTGATGGCATCCTTCTTGTTTGCCTTCAGGTGGATGATGATGACACTATCAGCTTGTGAAGCAAAAACAGTTCTTTCATATTTTACTCCATTGCAGACATAACTTGTTGTCGCTGTGGCATTTGCAAGATTCAGGGTTCTCTTGTAATCTGTCACATTATTATGTCCAAAATGCAGTTTCAGGCTTCCCAAAGGCAGGAAACGCATTCCGTGAGGACCTTTTACAAAGTATTTATCCAACAACTTCGCTGCCTCCCCTTCCTTGCCTTCGAAAATCAATTTCCTCACTTCTGGCAGATGTGCCAGCGACTCTTTGCTGTTGTTGTTATATGGTTCTCCGCTCCAGAAGGTTTCCTCATTCAGCTGTATCTCCTCATCATTGGTACCGCCATAAACCATAGCTCCCAAGATACTATTACCAATAGGAAGAGCCTCTAACCAATGACTGGCAGGACGAGAATACCATAACTGATGCTCCTGCGCCTGAGCAGCAAGACCAACACAAACTAACACAATACTCAATAGAAATTTCTTTTTCATTTTTTTATCTAATTCTTAACTCTTAATTCGAAAATGACTCCTCCTCTTGGAAGTAACTTTACTGTTTTGGGGAGTTTTTTTAGTGTAGAGATATCCCATTCCTGACCTTCTTTGTCAGCAAAAACGGTTATGGAAGTTGCCTTTGACATTACCGATGGAATCGCTAAATTTAGCGTTACAGGTTCATCGCTGCCATTTATTCCTGTCACATACCAAGTGTTACCACTTCTGCGTGCTATTACTACACTCTTGCCAGGATATCCTCCCAAGAACCTTGTCTCATCCCAAGCAGCAGGCAGGCTACCAAAGAAATTTCTCACCTCTTCTGGTTGTGCCAGAAAACTTTCAGGTCTGTCCGCCAAATGTTGCAAACCACTCTCGAAGAGTACTGTCAACGCCAGTTCGTGAGCATTGGTGGTGATATGAGGATGCTGCGAATTGCTGAAGGCACAAGGGGTATAATCCATAGGTCCTACTACATTCCGAGTGAAAGGAAGGGTGGCATTATGGCTGGCAGCCTGATTCGTAAAGGTAGCCACATTATTATACCACTCAGCCCCATAAACCCCTTCTGTAGAGAGCAGGTTTGGGTATGTCCTCTGCCATCCTCGTGGAATAGTGGCACCATGAAAGTTTACCAGCAGATGATGCCTTGCAGCACTCTCAAGCAAGTCGAGACAATAGTCCATATTCGTCTGGTTGTCACCGGAAAAGAAGTCTATCTTCACTCCTTTTACCCCAATCTTCTCACACCAGGCAAACTCTTTTTCCCTGTCTTCTGCCTTGTTGAGGCGATACTTTGGTGTTGGGGCTCCATCAACCCATCCTATTGACGAATTATACCATATCATCGGCTTTATCCCTTTCCTCAAGGCATAGGCAACAGCATCTTCTATAGTTTTACCGTCTTTCATAGTGTCCCATTCAGCATCTATCAGCACATAGGGCAAATGTAGAGAAACTGCCATATCTACATACTTTTTTATTATGTTATAGTCGTTGGAACCGTGATTATTTGCCCAATATATCCATGAAACCACTCCTGGCTGAATCCATGAAGTGTCTTCCAATCGACAAGGTTCGCTGACATCTGTAACAAGGGATGACTCTACTATGTCTGCCAGTTTTCCTACTATTACCACCCTCCAAGGCGAGTGTGCCGCCTTTGTCTCGTCAAACGTTTTGTCTGGGACCACCCTGAACTTCTCCCCCTCATTATAGAGGCATGAAGCACTTTGTCCCCTCTCGATATTTGCTTCTGTGATAAGTGCGAATATTCCGTCGCTTGGCTCTATCAAAGCAGGGTATCCCCATCTGAGGTTATTGCCCTCCTCGTCATTTGTGACAGCACTATATGAAGGCAGGGCTTTTACCTTGCAGGTAGTTGTCAGTGGAAACATTCCCTCATAGGAATCAGCCCATTGCTGCATCCATCTTTTCGTACCTTCAGGAATGTTGTATGTTGTCATTTCCTTCGTCTGCGAAACAGGCAGAACTCCTTGCCATTCATACCTGAAGGCTACCCCATCATCATACAATCTCACCACCAAAGTAATGCCTTTGTCGAGGTTTGCACGATATTCTGTTGCCTCATTCATGCAATGCTTCTTCTTGCCAGAAAGCATGATATAATCGCTGTTTATCTTGGCAGAAGGAGTTAACAAAAGCTGTCCTTGTTTCATTCCCTCATATCCCAAGGCAGAAATCTCCAGAACAGGTTGCTTCTGATAGCAGATAACATACCCACCCTCTTTCGACTGTAAGCCAATAAGCCCATTTGGCGATGCCATCTTCTGTGCTGCAACAGCCCATAATGCCATACACAGCAAACAACTTATGACGATAAATCTTTTATTCATTATTTTCGTTTTGTCTTTTGTTTTGTTCCGCAAAGATACAAACATTCCTGTACATTCACAAACAGATACCAACTTTTCTAATCATCATGTTACCTCATGATAATTATATGATAAAATCGAACAAAATTGACTGTAGCAATAAAGGTATGTTATAGTTAAAGGTTGTTTGGGTGATGAAAAGACTACTATAATACGGCAATGCGTTTATCAAGTAGAATAGAATAATTTTCTTTCATCTTTTTTGATAAAAACGACTGTCTGACAAGTTCTTTCCATTGTGGAACATATCCCTTCATACGCTCAATCATCTTTTCTGCTACAGCAGCAGAAACTCCACTCTGAGTGAAAGCTGTCATGAAGGTGTTGCGACTGAAACCGCTTTTTTTCCCTCCTACAGTAAAACTCATTGCCATTTCATCAGTGTCTTCTGTATCAACAAGTAGCACAGCCAGCAAGTCATAAGCAGGCGACAAAACATACTCACCCTTTCCTGTGTCTATCAGAGAAAAGTTTTTGCAGTGCATATCGGAATTTCCTGTTATCCAAGAAAACAAGACAATCTCCCAAAAACGCTGGACATCAAGCATGGGAGCTGCAGAATAAGCCTTTATAGTTTCTGCCAACTGCTGATAGGTGCCATAGTATTTATGCTCTGTAAGGCGATTGGAAAGCTGACACATATCCAGCATAGATATTTTTTCACCTTTCCTTCCACGATCCATTCTTAATGTCAGATAACCTAATTCTCCATCAGCAAGTCGGATGAGTGTATGGCGAGCTGTTCGTATATGAGCAGACTCCGCCATTTTCATTGTAAGGTCTTCCAGTTCCGGCAGATAGGGGTATCTTGCACTTTGAGGTTTGAAAATGTACTTACCCCAAAGCCCTACTATCGTAAATTTTGAAGGCTCGTTCTTCCCACCACGATTAACGTCGAGAGACATCTTTGCCTGTACACCAGTAACTGATGCACTGGTGCGAATTACCTGACGAGCCAATTCTGACATATTATCTCGCGTATAAGGAAGAATCGGCACGGTTTCTGTACCAAAAAAACTCCGAGCACAACCAGGATGAAAATCTACCTGACCCTCTTCTAATTCCTGATAGCAAAACAGACATTTATTCATAATTCAGTGGTTTTACGCTAATGTTTCCGATGCAGTCTTTACAGCAAGCCATCAAGAGTGACATTCTGTCACGTGGGTCAATCTTCCATGAAGACGAGGCAATATCCAATAACCATCCTTCAGGAATGAGTCCATCGAAGACAGGGAACATCATTTCCTTATTATATTGTTGCTCCATCAGAGGCATAGTGGGACTTACGGGCATAGCATCCTCAAGAGCAAGATATGTCCCATCATATGAGAAGTGAAAACCTTCCTCGTCTTCTGTTAAGATTCCACAGAAAATATCATTTACATAAATTCCCGCTTGCTTCATACGATATCTACTTTAACAGGTCCGAGGCACTCTCCAAACAAAGCAAGCAAATCATTCACCTTATCCATTCTTAAAGTTTGTTTGCCCTGTTCTAAATCCCTCACAAACCTTAACCCAACTCCTGCTCGCTCAGCTAATTCAACCTGAGAAAGACCATTTTTCTTACGCTTTTGCTTAATATGTTCCGATAATGTCATAATAATTATACCTTAACGGGTACAAAAGTACATATTTTTTTCGAAAAATATATCAAATCGGGTATAAAATTTGTATCTTATTTCAAAATTATACCCGTAATGATATAAAAACAGGGTCGTTTCTCTTATATTTGGGTCACCTGCAAAACCCTGTGTTTCGAAATGTCACAAAAACCAAGAATGACCATTGAAAATTGCAAGCAAAGGTTTTTTCTCGGCAAAGCCGAGGG
>ODAI014709515.1_pt1 | contig 20607 bp, 23 predicted proteins | sample 1539321 | NCBI WGS metagenome assembly ODAI01 (sample SAMN02144231, study PRJEB22623) | gut metagenome | biome: sheep rumen | host: Ovis aries | place: New Zealand
GGAAACGGCAGCTTTTTTTATTAACCAAAGATTAAGTTTTATTTTCATTTTTTACAAAAGGGCAGGGGGGCTATGTATATTTTCCCCAAAAAATGTAAAAAATAATTGTGAATAAAGACAGTTTTATTTTTTGCTGAATTATGGTAAAATAATTATGTAAGAATCGTGACCAGTTTTAGAATACGAAAGGAGGAATTTCAGGTGTTTGCCATAGGTGAGAGGGTGCTTTACCCCATGTATGGCGCAGGCGTAATTGAAGAAATAGAGGACAAAATTGTAGACGGCATAAAAACAGTGTTTTATGTTCTTAAAATTTCAGTGGGCAACTTAAAAGTTGTTATTTCGGTGAACAAGGCGGAAGAAAAGGGCATACGCACCCTGCTTTCTCCCGATGAGGTTCTTGAGATCATTGAACATACGGAAGCTATCGATATGCCCAATAATTGGAACGTACGCTATAAGGAGAACCTTGAACGCCTTAAAACGGGCGACCTTAAAACGGAAGTTGAAGTATACAAGACCCTTATAATGCGTGAAAGAGTTAAAATGCTGTCAAGTACGGAAAAGAAGATGCTGCTTAACGCAAAGCAGATAATCGTCAGCGAGATAATGCTGTCACAGAATGTCGATAAAACCAACGCCGAGCGTATTTTGCTTGAAAGTGTTGAAAAAACGGCTTAAAAACTAATTATAGGTTTTTTATGCTCCCATTGTGTAAAGCAGTGGGAGCTTTTTTGCGGCAAAATTTTTCCTCTTTTGTAAAAATCCTCTCATATTGATTTGACAAAACCGCGATTATGTATTATAATTATTATCAGAAGCTTGTACACAGCCAAAAGCTTTGTACAAAACTTACATATTTTTCAGGAGGTATAAAAAATGAGCAATCCATTCTCACTTGAAGGCAAAATTGCACTTGTAACAGGCGCTTCTTACGGTATCGGCTTCGCTATTGCAAGCGGTATGGCAAAAGCAGGCGCAACTATCGTTTTCAACGATATCAAGCAGGAGCTTGTTGATAAAGGTATCGCAGCTTACAAAGAAGCAGGTATCGACGCAAAGGGTTATGTTTGCGACGTTACTAACGAAGAACAGGTAAACGAACTTGTTAAGAAGATCGAGGCTGAAGTTGGCGTTATCGACATCCTTGTTAACAACGCAGGTATCATCAAGAGAATTCCTATGATCGAGATGACAGCAGCAGAGTTCAGACAGGTTATCGACGTTGACCTTAACGCACCTTTCATCGTATCAAAGGCTGTTATCCCCGGCATGATCAAGAAGGGCCACGGCAAGATTATCAACATCTGCTCTATGATGAGTGAGCTCGGCCGTGAAACAGTTTCCGCATACGCAGCTGCAAAGGGCGGTTTAAAGATGCTTACAAGAAACATCTGCTCCGAGTACGGCGGATATAACATCCAGTGCAACGGTATTGGACCCGGTTATATCGAGACTCCTCAGACTGCACCTTTAAGAGAAAGACAGCCCGACGGTTCAAGACATCCTTTCGATTCTTTCATCGTTGCAAAGACTCCCGCTGCTCGCTGGCTTAAACCCGAAGAGCTTGCAGGTCCCGCTGTATTCCTTGCATCCGAGGCTTCCGATGCCGTAAACGGTCACATCCTTTATGTTGACGGCGGTATCCTTGCTTACATCGGCAAGCAGCCTTCGTAATTTCTATGGCGAAAAGCAGGCTTTCCGCCAATTATGCAGTTATACCGCGCGCATCAAAGATACACTTGTATAACTGTAAGGTATGAAAAATCAAGTTTTTCTCCTCGGGTGAGCAAAGCCCACCCTGCGGATTTGAGTCTGCGACGCTAAAGTTACTTTAATAAAACGACAAAAAGGCGAAACGTTTGATCGTTTCGCCTTTTTAAAATAACGGGAGGTAGACAAAATGCAGGAAACAACGGTTATCGGCATAATCGGTGCAATGGATATTGAAGTGGATTCGTTAAAAAAATCGGCGGGTATCACGAAAATAACGAAAATTGCCGAGATGGAATTTTGTGAGGGTACTATCGGAGAAAAGAATGTTGTGATAGTGAAGTGCGGTATGGGAAAAGTGAATGCGGGCATATGTGCAAATACGCTGATAAATAATTTCGGCTGCACAAAGGTGATAAACACAGGCGTTGCAGGCTCTTTGGACAACAGGATAAATATCGGGGATATTGTTGTTTCGGAAGATGCCGTTCAGCATGATTTTGATGTTTCGCCAATAGGCTTTAAAAAGGGTGAGATACCTTATACAAAGCTGTATGCTTTTCCTGCCGATGAAAAAATGCGGGCGGTGGCAGTTGAGGCTATACATGAATCGGCGCCCGAAATAAGTGTTTTCGAGGGCAGGATATGCTCGGGCGACCAATTTATATCGGCAAAGGAGCAAAAGGATGCCATAACCGCAAATTTCGGCGGACTTTGCTGCGAAATGGAGGGCGCTGCAGTCGCGCAGGCCTGCTATCTTAACAGGACACCGTTTGTTATCATACGCGCCGTTTCCGATAAATCGGACGGCTCAATGGCGGTCGAGTTTGAGACATTTCAGGCAGAAGCGGCAGCACACTGCGCGGATATTGTGCGTGATATGGTGGGAAAACTTTAAGACTTACCCTTACAGGAGGATTTATGCAGGATAGTATCGAGTATCAGATTTTTATCGGCTGCACCGATTCGCAGACACATGAAGAAGTCGTTGCCGAGAGCGAGCTCAAAGAATTGGTGTCCCTGTTCTTTGAACGAAACAAAATCAGCTTTTCAATGTTTAGCGTACAGGGCGGCTATCGCCATAAATGCGGGGGCTTTATTGCGGAAAACAGTCTGTGTATAAATATTATCGGCACTTTGGATCTTGATATATGCAAACTTGCAAAAAATCTTTCGATGTATATGAATCAGGAGTGTTCCCTGATAACGAGAAACGCTTTGAAAACTACATTTGTTTTTTCGGGAGACGGTATGGATATTAACGCATCATTTAAAAAAGGGATAAAGTACGAAATTTTTATAGGTCTGAAAGACAAGGACAGCTATGTCGAGGTTTTGAATGTGGATGATTTTAAAAACATAATCACACAGGTATGCACGCACAAACAGCTCAGCTTTTCTTTGATGACCCAGCTTGGCGGCTATACCCACAACAAAGGCTATACGACCGAAACAAGCCTGCGCGTGGTGATAATAGGCGCAGATGAGAATGAAATAACCGTTTTGGCGGAATGGCTGAAAAAGAAGATAAACACAGATGCAGTCCTTATCACCAAAACGGAAATAGAATATTGTTTTATGTAGTTTGGAATTCTCCCGTTATATTTAAGGTTAAGAACAATATGGGAAAGTGGGTCAATCGGGACGAAATTCGCTGTTTATGCGGGCTGTGCCGAATGACCCAAAGACAAATCGGGAAATCCCCCGAATGACCCATGTACCATTCGGCAGAGACAGCTGTTTAAGCTGATTACAAACCGATTTACCCATTAAAGACTATTGTTCTAGAGACTGTACCTTTCGGTGCCGGTGGTCTTTGTCCGCTCCACGTATGATTATTATTGCTGCGGTAACATAGCTCCGTCCCCTGTTACCTCGCAGGAAAGAGTTTCGTAAGTGTATGGGATTTAGGAAATGAGCCAAGGGGTTATATTTTAGAAGGATTATGTGGCGGAAATATGGACAATATGCGAACCATTGATAAATACGTTGAATCCTATAGAATTGAGAAAGGTGAGAATCGTTTAGTGGGTTTATCAAAAGTGACAAGTATAAAATCTGTGGACATTGAAAAATGCTATAAAACAGAAAATCTTTTATACAGTAAGTTAAAAAAGGACATTGATCAATTGGCGAAATTTAAAGGAACCTTATTTAATAATGATACTTATGTTCTTTGTAACGATGCCGAAAAAATATTAGAAGTAGTCGTTCCATCCTCTCCTATTGGAAATAGAAAATCAACTTTTGAAAAAGCCCGAAAGTATGCCGAAAGTAATTGGGATAACATTTTTAACGGAGGTTGTACAAGCTTATGTTAAATAATATATTTGAACAGTTTTCTGTCTTCTATATTAGAATAATAATAGAGAAATCGAAAAAACTGCTTTTTTTTCCTATGGGCTACGCTATTGATGAAATGGGACAGAAGATAGAAACTACTGATGTTGCTATTCCTCCGGCAAACGAAATGATTTTTCTTGAACTACCATATGATACGACAAAAATTATGCGAGCTATAGAAGATGTCTTTTTGCAGACAGGTAAGTATGAGCGTTGGAGTTATAGAAAAACAAAGTTGCCGTGGGAAGCTAAATATTACAAATTACGTAGTTTTAAGGCAGCAATGAAAGATAAGCAGGAAATTGGCATCTTTAGTTTAAACTATGATAATGGAGCGGCTTCTCAAATTGGAGTTATGTTTTCGTGGCCTTGTAAAAGTGGATACCAACTATATGGATTGGAATATGAAGAATTTTTAAAAACCAGTAGTGTATCCGTTATTGCAGAGAGTATTTTGAAAATGACAGAGAAAGATTTTTGTAAAACTGAAGAGTATTTTATGGCAAAAAGTTTTCTTCTATAAAGGTCATACACGGGGACAGTTAGTGGGAGGTAACGGGGGACGGTTCTTCGTTACCCCGCTGCTTAAGCTGCTTTCCTGCCGCTGTTCCTCGTTTTGGGCTGCTATTCAATTGCAATCCGTGCCAAACTCTTTCAGCATCACGCCGCCGTTTACGCCGCAGGCATATTGGAAGCTCACCACATCATCCGTTGAGGCTATGCTTTGCTTTATGATAAGGCTGTGCGGTCTTGCCTGTGTGCCTTTTTCGGCAAGTTCGGTCAGCACTTCGACAGCGCGCTCTTGCTTTTGTGCCGTGTCAAGCGCTTTGAATTCGTCCGAGTTTGTCATGCCTGCAAGCACCTTGTCCACCTCTTCCATATCGCTGAGTTCACTGTCGGTAAACTGTTCAAGCACCCATATCTCAACGGGTTCGGAAAGATGCACGCCCTTTTCGTCCTCAAACATAGCATAGTAGTGGTAACGTTTGTCCTCGGAGACCTCCGGGTCGGTGTTTATATCGGTATCCACGCTGAAACGGCAGTTGTAAACGCTGTCGCCCTTTATGGTATCGCCGTATTTTTCATAATCGGCCTCGTCAAAAAGCTCGGCGGCTTGTCTGCCCGTGTCCGCATCTATAAGCAGCACCTTTTCGGGTGCGGTATCGGCAGGCACTTCCGCATAGAAGATGACCTCGCTGCCGTCGCTGTTTATAAGTATCTCGTTCCTGTCCGTGCGCAGGTTTATATCCTTCGTGCCCTCGGGCATTTTTATTTCGGAAGTTTCGGGTGTTTCGGAGACACTTTCGGAAACACTTTCGGAAATGCTTTCAAAAACCTCTTTTGAACTTACTTCAACTCCCTTTTCACTGTCTGCTTCGGTGCTGCCGCCCGTGTTGTCGGATACCGTATTCCCGCAGGCGGAGAGAAAAGCCGCCACAGCTATGGTAAAAATAAGTCTTTTCATATTCTGTACCCCGTTTATTCGTCCTTATTCAAAAAATCAATTACATATTTGCAGAATTCTTCGGGCTGACGGTAAATATAAAAATGGTCGCCCCTGTAAATTTTCAGAATACCGTTTTTTATGCTGTTGACTATCAAATCGGTGTGACTGCGGCTTATCATATCCTTGTCACCTGCCATAACAAGCGTTTTTGCCTGTATTTTGTTTATGTAGTACGGCTTTAAATGCGGCTCCTTGAACATCAAATAATAATATTCGTAGTTTATGCGGTTGGTCTTGTCCACCTTCATATTTATCCACGCAAGAAAATAGCCTATGGCAACAAGAACCTTTGTCTGCAGGGTAAAACCGCTGTAATCAAGGTTTCCGCCCACAAGCACAAGTTTGTCGATAAGTTCGTTGTTTTTCGGCGCGAATATCATTGCGGTGTTTGCACCGTCACTGAAACCTAAAATATGTACTTTTTCAAGCCCAAGTGTGTTTAATATGTTTTCAAGATCGACCGCCATTTTGTCAAGGCTCAGGTCGCCGTCACCTACAGTGGACAGACCGTGACCGCGGCTGTCTATAAGCAGTATGTTGAAATATTCGCCGAAAATTTCCGCGTGCTTTGCGAAACGCTCGCTGCTCTCGGCATTGCCGTGCAGCAGAACGAGCGTTTTTTCCTTTTGATTTTGGTGCAGTTCGTAGTATATCTGCGCGCTGCCCGATCTTATCTTACCGCTATGTACCGACATATCTCACCTCAAAAATCCGTATTTAAAAATCCATATCTATGTCAAGGTCCGCAACACTTGTCTGAAATACCGTTGCAAGCATTTCCGTAAATTCCAGCGTTGCGGTCATATATACATATACATTGCGGTTGAGCATCAGCTTGTGGAATTCCTGCGCAAGATAACGCTCCTGCTCGAAAGAGGCGGTGCCGTCTTTCATTGCATAAAGAAAGGCGGTGTGCTTTGATATGAACTCCCTCAACTTTTTGTACAGGTTCTTGTCCTCGTGTATTACTTTCTTTGCTTCCTGATATTCACGGTATTTTTCGGTGTTTTTTATCAGCTCCGAAAGCTGCTTTGCCATATTGGTAGCCGTGACAGTTATATCATCCATAAAAATACCTCCTTTTTAGCCCTTTTAGCCTTTTAGCCTTTTTTTGATCTTTGCCGTTTTACATATTTATCTCCGTAATTATCGGCAGTATCATCGGGCTTCTCTTTGTCTTTTTCCACAGGAAATCACGCAGAGTGTCCTTTATCATTGTTTTTATATAGCTCCAATCGCTTAAATTGCGGTCGCTTATGTCAAACAGCGCTTCCCTCACAACTTCGCGCGCTTCCTCCATAAGCTCCTCGGACTCACGCACATATACGAAACCGCGGCTTATGATGTCGGGGCCGCTTAAAATGTTTCCGCTGTATTTTTCCATAGCCACAACAACTATCATCAGACCGTCCTGCGAAAGATGCTTTCTGTCGCGCAGAACTATGTTTCCCACATCGCCCACGCCCAGACCGTCAACAAACACCTGACCGCTCTGTACCGCCTGCGGCAGTATCTTGCCGCCCTGACGGTTTATTTCAAGCACATCGCCGTTTGCCATAACAAATATGTTTTCTTTCGGCATACCCATTTCCATAACAAGCTGCTGATGCTGTTTGAGCATTTTGTATTCGCCGTGAACGGGCATAACATATTTTGGCTTTAAAAGTGCGTGCAGAAGCTTTATTTCCTCCTGCCTTGCGTGTCCCGAAACGTGTACGTCCATCAGACCGTCGTATATAACATCCGCGCCTTTCTTGAAAAGCTCGTTTATAACGCGGTATACGTTCTTCTCGTTGCCGGGTATCGGCGAAGCGCTGATTATTACCTTGTCGCCCGGCTTTATCTCTATCTGCTTGTGGTCGCCCGAGGCAACACGCGAAAGTGCGGACATGGTCTCGCCCTGACTGCCCGTTGTGATTATAACAAGCCTGTTGTCCTCATAGCGGTTTATCTCGGTAACGTCTATCATGGTATCCTCGTCCATTTTAAGATAGCCGAGTTCTATCGCCGTTTTGACAACATTCGACATACTCCTGCCCACTACGCACACTTTGCGCTTATGCTCCATTGCGCAGTTTATTATCTGCTGTATCCTGTCTATATTTGACGAGAAAGTTGCGACCATAATGCGCTGGTCCTTGCTGTCCTCGAATATCTGCTTGAAAATGCCGCCGACATTTCTCTCACTCATGGTGTAGCCTTTAAGCTCCACATTCGTGCTTTCGCACATAAAAAGCAGCACGCCCTTTTTGCCAAGCTCGGCAAGGCGCTGAAGGTCTATCATCTCGCCCTGTATGGGGGTGTAGTCCACCTTGAAGTCGCCCGAATGTACCACAACGCCTACGGGTGTGGTCAGTGCAAGTGCGACCGAGTCCGCAATGCTGTGCGTGGAACGTATAAACTCCACCTTGAAGTTTTTGCCGAGTGTTATGGTGTCGCCCGCGTTCACGTTCACACGCTCCACACTCTCCAAAAGCCCGTGTTCGCGCAGCTTTGTCTCTACAAGACCTATCGTCAGCCTTGTGCCGTAAACAGGCACGTTTATCTCCCTGAAAAAGTAGGGCAGGGAACCTATATGATCCTCGTGTCCGTGCGTAAGCACAACGCCGAGTATTTTGTCCTTGTTTTCCACAAGATAGGAAAAATCGGGTATAACAAGGTCGATTCCGGGCATATCGTCCTCGGGGAAAGCAACACCGCAGTCGATTATCATTATTTCGTCCTCGTACTCAAAGGCTGTGATGTTCTTTCCGATCTCGTGAAGTCCGCCCAAAGGGATAACTTTCAGTTTCGGCTTCGGCTGCGCAGGCACTCTCGGTGCGCGCTTGGGTCTGCCGCTGTATCTGTTGTTGTTATTGTAAGCCAAAATGGCACCTCCTAATCAGTTTATATTATATGTATATTTGTTAATTATTTTTTGCGTTATTTTTTGCATAGAAAATAAAGGGTCGTTTTTTGTCGTTTTTTTGACCCTCTGTTATAGCTGTATTCACTTTTCAGTCGCTCATTCATATCTTGACCATACCAAAAACGCCGCGCCGCTTAAAAATAATATCACAGACAGCACCACACCCTGCTTTAAGCCCACAGGCACATTAAATACAGTGTTCGGGTCGTCTTTGTCATAGTGTATGGTTATTTTATCTCCGATCTTTGCCGCCGTTTGGTTTTCAAGAGCAATGTCTGCCGTGCAGTCTTTTCCGTTTACCGTATAGTGTACGCCTGCGTGCGTGACAGTTTGCATTCGTCCCGTTGCCGACAGCTTGCGTTCTGTTGATACGCTTTCGACCGTGCCGACGGTCTCACCGCCGTTTTTCTGCATTTTGTACAGCTTTGCCATACGCGGTACGGAAAGACTTGCAAAAAACAATGCAAGCAAGATCAGAATTATACCGATTGCTGTTTTCTTCATATTGCTGTTTTCTTCATATTATTATTTATTGTATCGTGATGATCAGAATTTCATTTCGTAATCTGCGTTTTCGTCCTGTAAAAGTATAAGTATCTTTTTGTATTCCTCATCGTCCTTGGTTTTTGGTTTTAAAGCCGTTCATTTATTCATCGCGTTTTAAAACAAGAACTCCGATGCCTGCCAATAGCATAAAAGAGGATAAAATATACAGGCTGTTAAGACCGCTTGGCTCGTTTATCAGCTGTGAGGGGGAGTTTTTGTCATAATACACCGTTATCTTGTCCCCTGCGAACTTATAGCCCGAGTTGCCTATCCTTAATGATGAGGTATATTCTTCGCCGTTTACTTTATAAATTACTGTTGCTCTGTTGGAAAAATAGCTGTGTCCCGTGGATGACTTGTGCTTTTCCGTGCTGACATCCGTAACGGTGGCTATGGCTTTGCCCGAACCTTTTATAACCGCATTGTATCTGACGGATGCGGATATGGCATAAGAAAGAATTGTCAACGAGCAAATAATAAGCATAATAGCCGATAACTTGTTCATAAAAAGCCGTCCTTTTTAAAGCATAGATATGCCTTTATCAGAATTTCATCTCATAATCCGCATTTTCGTCCTGCAAAAGAATGAGAACTTTTTTATATTCCTCATCGTCCTCAACAGGCTCGTAAATACATTCTTCGTTGTCGCCCTCTATCTCCTTGAAGATAAATGCCTCGGGTTCGTCCTCGTCAAAGTCCTCGCTCTTTACAAGCAAAAGGTATTTCGTGTTTTTGTAGTCTATGCCGTCCACAACAAAAAAATCGGTCTCAATGCCGTTGTCGTCCGTCATTGTAACTACTTCGTATGTCTCGTCCTGACCCTCGAAAAGATCAAGGTCATCAATATTAAGCTTTTCTTCGTTATTATTGTTTTCGCTCATTTTTGTCTCCTGTTTGCTGCGCCGCTGTCAAGGTAGCCCTGTAAAATAAAGACAGCCGCCATTTTATCTATAACATTTTTGCGCTTGCTGCGCGATAAGTCCGCTTCAAGCAGTGAACGCTCCGCCCCGACGGTGGAAAGACGTTCGTCCCAAAGCTCCACCTCAAGCCCAAGCTCCTTTTCAAGCCGCTTTTTAAAGCGCTGTGTTTTTTCCGCACGGGGTCCCTCCGTGTTGTTCATATTTTTAGGATACCCCAAAACGATAAATTCAATCGCATATTCGGTGCAAAGCTCCTTTATCCTGGCTATGCTCGCAACAAGGTTGTCCTCCTCCTTGCGGCGTATTATCTCAATGCCCTGTGCAGTCCAGCCAAAGGGGTCGCTTACTGCTGCGCCGATAGTTTTTTCGCCGAAATCCAAACCTAAAATACGCATATCTCAATCCGAAAGGTTGTTGTTTGCAAGATAGTAGTTGACAAATTCTTCAAGAAGTTCGTCACGTTCAAGTCTTGACATAATGGTACGCGCGTTTTTGTAGCTTGTGATGTAGGTCGGGTCGCCCGAAAGAATGTAACCCACTATCTGATTGACGGGGTTGTAGCCCTTTTCAAGCAAAGCATCGCAAACCTCCACAATAACGTCGTAAACAGGTCCCTGCGCACGCATCATTCTGTAATTGTGAGATTTGTCCTTCTTTAAAGCATCCTTTAAATTGCCCATTACCTGGGTCTCTGACATTTTGTTGTCCAAATTGATCGCCTCCATAGCATTAAATAATATTGTATTATAATGTATTAAATTTTGTCACGGACATAAAACACTACTGTAATAATAACACGTTTTGCCCGATAATGCAATAGATAGAAAAAAATGTAAGGTTATTGTAATAAAAAATGCTGCCGACAGTAAAATTAGAATTCTAAATAAAATTAAAGGTTTCTCTCTCAAAACTTAAACACTTTTAAATTTTCTCTAATGACTTTCTAATTTCGCGGCTTTATACTGATATCATCAACCGAACGGAACACAGTTCCACAGGCGAAGCATCCGAAAACGGATCATAGTGAACGTCAAAAATATTTGGACGTTCACTATAGGATGGGGCTCATAAATAATCCGTCTTAAGCAAGCTTAAGTCCGATTATTTAATTCGCTTACTATAAATATAAGGAGTGATAAATATGGCAATAGAAACTTTCAACAGATACGAAACAAAGTTTTTGCTTAACAGAGTTCAGTTTGAGGCTATGAAAAAGGCTCTTGCCGACAAGGTAGTGCCCGATGCCTACAATGTGGACGACAAATGCTACACAATATGCAACATCTACTATGACACAGCGGACAGCGCACTGATAAGGGCTTCCCTTTCAAAGCCTGCTTACAAAGAAAAGCTGAGGCTGCGCAGCTACGGTGTACCGAAGCCCGGAACACCCGTTTTTCTTGAAATAAAGAAGAAATACGATTCCATAGTGAACAAGCGCCGCACAAAGATAGGCATAAAGGCTGCCGAAGTGCTGACAGAGCACAGGATAATGCCGCCGAAAGCGGATTATATGAACGCACAGGTGCTTGATGAGCTTTACTACTTTGTGAACATATACGATGTTATGCCGAAGGTATTTATAGCCTATGACAGGCAGGCGTACACGGGCATTGAGGATAAGGACCTGCGCATAACCTTTGATACTAACATCAGGACAAGGCGCTATGACCTTTCGCTTTTAAGCGGCGATCACGGCACGCAGCTGCTGAACGAGGGTGTCTGGCTTATGGAGATAAAGTGCAGCGGCGCAATGCCGATGTGGCTGGTATCTGTTTTAAGCGAGAACAGGATATACAAAACATCATTTTCAAAATACGGCACAGAATACAAACAATTTTTACACGGAACAGGAGTGAAGACATATGCTTAATATACAGGACTTTTTACAGGGAATTCAGGATTCGATGACGGCGATAACGCCTATGCAGATATTGGTAACGATGCTCACAACGGTGATACTCGGCTTGCTTATTGGCTTTACCTACCGCAAAACCACTGATGCGGGCGATTATTCAAGGGGGCTTTTCCATACGCTTGTTATGGTGCCCGTGCTTATCTCACTTATCATAATGCTTATCGGCAGCAACGTGGCAGGTGCATTCAGTCTTGCAGGCGCATTCTCCATCATTCGTTTCAGAAGTACACAGGGCAATTCAAAGGATATAAGCTATGTGCTTTTCTCGGTTGCGGCAGGTCTTGCCTGCGGCGTGGGCTTCTACCTTTACGCTGTTGTTTTCACGGCTATCCTCTGCGTGATAGTGCTTGTATTCAAGGCTGTCGATCTCGGCTCGGCAAAGAACAGTGCATATTCCTTAAAGATAACCATACCCGAGAACCTTAACTTCAAAGGCGCTTTCGATGATGTACTCAACGAATACTCTGCGGGCTGGAAGCTTTCAAAAATAAGAACTGCGGATATGGGCAGTGTTTTTGAACTGAGCTATGATGTGGAGCTTGCAAATGATGTTGACATAAAGGACTTTATAGATAAAATACGCTGCAAAAACGGCAATCTGACAGTAATGCTCAATCTTGCGGCAACAAGAACGGACTTTTAATAAATATACAGCCAAAGCCGCTGCGCAGTTTCTTGCGCGGCGGCTTTTTTGGCAGTAAATGTCAGCCTCGATATGCTACTTTGTATGTGAGAAAAACTGCAAAACAGTATTGAAAAGGAGGCATTTTATGAAAGAAACGGAAGAAAGAAGAATAAAGCGTTATCTTACGCGCGTAATGCTCGGCAAGGAAGTCGAGGGGGATTTTGTAAGTGTAAAAACAGGCAAGGATACCACAGAGATGCAGTATATCGAACGGCCTATACCGACCACGCTGCGCCTTAAAGCCGCGGAAATGCTGTTAAAGGGTTTCGGCGACTGTTCGGGGCTTGATATGCTGCCCGTTGTGCTTTATGATGATATAGGGGGCTGCGGCGATGGAAAATGAATTAAGCCTTAAAGCGGCTGTCGGCGGCGGTTACGAGGATTTCTGGAATTTCAAAGGCCGCTATCGTGTGTGCAAGGGCAGCCGTGCAAGCAAAAAAAGCAAAACAACGGCGCTGAATTTCATAGTAAGGCTCTTGAAATATCCGCAGGCGAACCTGCTTGTTGTGCGCCGCTACTATACTACGCTCAAAGACAGCTGTTACACCGAACTCTGCTGGGCGATCAGGCGGCTTGGGCTTGAAAAGTGGTTCGACTACAAATTGAGCCCTATGGAGCTTATCTACCGTCCGACGGGGCAGAGGATATTTTTCCGCGGCCTTGACGACAGTATGAAGATAACCTCTATCACCGTAAAGCACGGCTGTCTGTGCTGGCTGTGGATAGAGGAGGCTTTTGAGATAGGTGACGAGGCGGAGTTTGATATGCTTGACGAAAGCATAAGGGGCGCTGTGCCCGACGGTCTTTTCAAGCAGATAACGCTTACCTTTAACCCGTGGAGCGAGCATCATTGGCTGAAACGCAGGTTTTTCGACTGCAAGGACAAGGATATACTTGCAAAGACGACAACTTACCGCTGCAACGAATTTATAGACGAGGCGGATAAGCTCATCTTTGAGAGAATGAAGGTCGAAAATCCGCGCCGCTACAAGGTCGCAGGTCTTGGCGAATGGGGCATAAGTGACGGTATGGTATACGAAAATTGGCGGCAGGAGGATTTTGATATGCAAATGCTTAAAGGCAAGGGGAAAAAGGCGGTCTTTGGGCTGGATTTCGGGTATACCAATGACGAGACCGCACTTTTCTGCGGCATAGCCGATACAGAGAACAAAAAGCTCTATGTCTTTGACGAGATATACGAAAAGGGTATGAGCAACGAGAAGATATATGCGGAAATATGCAGAAAAGGCTACAGAAAGGAGCGTATACGCGCCGACTGTGCCGAGCCGAAAAGCATCGACCGCCTGCGCGAACTCGGGCTGACACATATAAGACCCGCAAGAAAGGGCAGGGACAGTATAGCAAACGGCATAGATTTTTTGCAGGGCTACGAGATAATAGTGAAACCGAAGTGTGTGGATTTTATTTCGGAGATAAGCTCATACTGCTGGCAGAAGGACAAAAACGGAAGAAATGTGAACATACCGTCCGACGAGCATAACCACCTTATGGATGCAATGCGGTATGCTGTGGAGGAAGTGATAACGGGGGACAGTTTTTCTTTCGGATAAAAAAGGGCGCCGCAAGTGCGGCAGCGGTCTGGCGAAAAACAGGTTTTTCGCCAATTTTGCAGACTTGTCTGCGTGCATCAAAGATACACTTGCAAGTCTGTAAAGTATGCAGACTTCATGCGGCGCGAATGTTTACATTCACGCCGTCCCTACGGGATTTGTGCGGCTTTAGCCGCGCAAACAAGCTCCTCGGCTAAAACGCGGTTTCAGCCTGCGGATTTTAGTCTGCGACGCTGATAATGTCAGAAAAAGTAAGCGTTGCATTAGTCTTGCCTCCCCTTTAGCGTAGCGATCAGGGGAGGGGGACCGCGCGCAGCGTGGTGGAGGGGTTTACGTATGCAAACAATGCAACGGCACATCAACAACCCATATTGAAACAATGAATTAACATTGAAATAACGGTCATAACAGCCGTATTCTTCCTTTTTATCACTAATAGTAATACATTTGGGGAATGCAACACAGAAAAAAAGGGTAAGCTAAAAAACGGTAATGTACTCTCATTTCTTGTTGTATAAATACAATTTAAAATTCTGTTCAAAAAAAGAGCCTTCGCAAAGAAGCCCCTTTTTTGAGTGAATACCATTAATCATCGGCATTATTCTCTGAATAACGATAACCCATTTCATTTAATTTTTTTATTAACTTTTCTGCCGCATCAAAAGAAGAATTATTATGAGTTATTACAATTTCGATATTCTCATTATTTTCCGGTAAACAGGTAATTAATTCGTCAAGATTATATTTTTTGTTCTCATAGCTATAATCGTTTCCATTTATTGCAATGTCTATTCTTTGCGTTTCCCCGCTTGTTTTTTCAATTTCTTTTTCCGTCTGTTCTTTTGTATCAATCGGCGTTTCTGAATTTATGGCTCTATCGCCATCCCCGTTACCGTTTCCGGAGCCAAAACCAAAGCCAAATCCTTTAACCAAAGACAATAACAATATAATTATAATTACAACAATAACAAAGCCAATTATTATTCCAAAAATTGTATTACCCGTTTGATTGTTTTTTAAGATTCTTTTCATGGAGATCATCCTTTCTGATTTGTTATAATATTTGTTTTAGAAATATTAAACATCTTTGTATAAAAATTGGTATATTCAGCCCGAACCAATTTTACTGCATTTTCCACATTTTTTACTGCTTCGTTCGTACCATCGGTTTCTCCGTTAAAATATATTGTTCCGAATATATATGATTTCTTATCGTAACCCTCTCTATCTAAAATACTCCTTATTTCATCCGACATATTTTCCTTAATTTCCATTTGAGCCAATTCTTTTTCGTCTTTCCTTATGGTTAAAACCAATTTCAAACTATTATCATCCACTTTATTTGACTCTATTATGAATTCCAACATTTGACCATCTTCCAAATCCCAGAGAGCTTCCTGAATTGATGCTTTTGTTTCGTCCAAATGTTTTAATTCTTCTAATCTTTTCTCTACTTTATTTTTTTCTTGCTCTAACTCTTGTTCTTTTGCAATATAAACTTCTTTTTCTTGCTCTAACTTTTGCTCTTTTGTGTCATAATTTTCTTTCATATCAAAGTGACTAAACATAATAAAGAAAAACAGAATAATCATTATTACATCGAGCAAAGATGTAAAATCAAGCACCAAATCGCGTTTTTTCATAATTTATCCTTAATCTATTTTTTCCAAACTTTCCATAACCTGTTCGGTTTTTGCGCTTAAAAGAACCGCATCTACGATCTTAAAAATTACAGCAAAAATTATTCCCCAAGCAGTTGATGTTAACGCCGTAAAAAAATTATCTCTGATGGCATCAAAATCACTGCTCATATCCAAAACAAGTAATGAAGCAACTGTGCCAAACATTCCTAATAGCGGAAAAATTGTTATAAACGAAGTTATCATTATATAAGTTTTATTTATAGTGTATTTATGGTTTTTTGTATCTTCTTTAACCGAAAGCTCTATCGTTGATGTTTCTAATACGGGTTCGGTTTTTTTATCTTGTTTTTTTGATGCAACATGTTTTTCTGCACCCTTTAAGTTTATTTCTAGATGATATAAAATTATAAGACCTTCTATAATTCCGAAAAAAAATATTAAAACATCTATACTCGTTATATTTGAAAAAAGCACTGCCCAAATCTTTAGAATCAGCATTTTTTGACTCCTTTCGATATATTATATACTTATTATACACAAAAGAGTGCTGGTTTTCAAGTATATATTATATTAATTTAGGTGTGATACTGTTATTTGAGTTTCCGTGTTTTTTTTGATATGTTAAGATATTATCACAGAAAAATGAAAAGTCGATACAGAACGGGCTTTTGGCTTTCCCCTGCCGATATATTTTTCTTTTCTTTTTTTTAATTTATATGCTATAATAATATAACAAGTATTTTACGAAATATACGAAAGGAGTGCGTTTATGAAAAAAAGCAGTTTTTTGGTACGGTTTGTGGCAGGCATCACTGCTGCCGCCATATTCTGTGCGCCGCTTGGTGCGGTTGCTTATGCCGAAGATGAGGCGCAGGCGGAAGTTTATGCCGAGACCGCATATGATTACACAACAGACCCGAATTATATTGCATTCGTGCAGTATCTCAAAGAAAGCAATGCGGCAGAGCGGGAGGGCGAGCTTATATACAAAGTGGAGCTTACACCGTCAAAATACGGTGTTTCGCCCGTTATCAATGTGGACAAGTACGGCAATATAGTCAAAAACGGTGATGATTATTTTTCGACTATGCCAAAGGCGGCTAACGATACTTATCCCTCAAAATACGATGCAAGGGACTACGGCTATATCACATCGGTAAAAGCCCAGGGTGAAGCGGGCAGCTGCTGGGCATTTTCATTTGCCGCCTGTTCGGAGGCATCAATGATAAAAGAAGGTATCGCAAAAGACGATATTGACCTTTCGGAAGCGCATATGGTGTGGTTTGTGAACCGTGCAGGCTGCGGTACGGACGAGAACGACACCGTAAAAGGTGACGGCAGACAGGCAGACTCACCTTATACTATGGGTGCGACACCCGAAAACGCAGGATATGCGGCATTTGCGGGCAGGGGCGTTGAAAAGGAGTCCTATGCGCCGTTTTACAATGCCAAAGCAAACTTCGACAAAATGAGTTTTGACGATGATGAACAGCGTTATATCACCGAGTACAGGCTGAAAAATATGTATTTTTACAATGCAAACAGCGTAAGTGATGTCAAAAAAGGTATTATGGAGCACGGTGCGCTCACTTTGAGTTATTACAGCGATGATGCTCAATTTAACAAAAGCAAAGCCGCATATTACAGTACGGAAAAAAACAGTTCGGCTCACGCCGTTACGCTGGTGGGCTGGGATGATGATTTTCCTAAGGAGAACTTTGTGACAACTCCTCCGAATGACGGCGCATGGCTTGTGAAAAACAGCTGGAACAATACATGGGGCGATAACGGCTATTTCTGGATGTCTTATGATACGCTTAAAAGTGATGACAGATGTGTCGGTGTTGAATACTACAACAACAAGGATGTCTACGATAATATCCGACAGTATACGGGTGCGGCTGCGGCCTCGGGATACTACGGCAGCAATGGGCTTTCTTTGAGCTGGGCGAATATTTTTACCGCACCGAACGACGAAACATTAAAAGGCGTCATATCCTATTTTGTTGCGGATGCAACGTATAGCATAAGTGTTTATAAAGAACCCTCTGCCGCAAACCCCGTGTCGGGCACTCTTCTTGCAAAAAAACTGTATATACCCGAAAGAACGGGCGTTTATACTCTGGATATGGATGAATTGCAGTTTGAAAAGGGTGACAGGTATTCCGTGGTCATAACGGTCGATACCTCAAACAATACGGGAGATTTTTTCTATATTTTCGAGAACAATACGGAGGGAAGTACCTATCCCGGAGTAAGTTTTTTCAAATACAGCAACTACAGCTGGCAAAGTCAGGATAACAGCGGCGGCAATGTTTATGTAAAGGCTGTGACCGTAAACGGTGAGACTGCCGATAACGAGCTTTTAGCACAATATAAGGAAAAGCTTGAACCTATTTATAATAAGTATAAGGATATATCCTTTAAAGGCATAAGCGACTCCGAAAATTACGAAAATAACAACCAGCGCGGTTTTATGGCGGCAAAGGCTGCGGCAAAAGATATATTGGAAAACAACCGCGGTTCCGTGACGGATGTTAAAAACTGCATTGCAAGACTCAGCTATTTCGGCAAAAAGATCGGCGGCAATATCGTGAGGATAAGTACAGCACAGGAACTTGCGGACCTTGCGGAGCGTGTCAATTCGGGCGATAACTTTGCGGAAACAAGCATATTTCTGACTAATGATATTTCCCTTGAGGGCGTGGATATTGAGCCTATCGGCACGGAAGAAAGCGCATTCACGGGCAAGTTTTACGGCGGCGGACACAAGATAAAGCTTTCGGGCAAGAGTTTGTTCGGATATGCGGAAAACGCAACGATAAACAATGTTGTTACGGAGGGAACTGTCTTGTCCGACGGTACGGACTACCTCGGCGCGGTCGTGAAAAAAGCGTGGAACAGCAGCATTGTTCTTTGTGTAAACAATGCAGAGGTCAACAATAAAGGCAATAAATATGCAGGCGGTATCGCGGGCAGTCTTGTAGACTGTACTACAGCTGACTGCGAAAACACGGGCAATGTTACGGCGGACGATTGTGCGGGCGGTGTTGTCGGCTGTATGTTCTTCTCGTATTATAACAGTGTTTTGCAGACCGCAAAAAACAGCGGAAATGTCAGCGCAAGTGTCGCAGGCGGTATTATAGGCCTTTCCGACCGAAGCGATGGCGGCAATGGCGTGTTTTATCTTTCGGGAGAAAACAGCGGCAGCATAAGCGGTAATTACGCAGGCGGAATAGTAGGAGATTCATCCTATTCCATAAACTTTGAAGAATGTTCCAACAAAGGAAGCATAACGGGCGCAGGTGCTGCGGCAGGCATACTTTGCAGGTCATCTTCGGGTTATATGCAGAATTTTGTCAACTGTATCAACAGCGGCAAAATAACCGCTGATCGCGGTGTGGCATACGGCATAACGGGACAGGTGTCCAATATTGCCGCCGTACTCAACACGGGAGAAATAAGCGGCTATTATAAATTTGCCGTGCAGTATGAGTCAACATCGGGCTCTGTTAGGGATGCGTACAATACGGCGGCGGGTCTTAACAGCTCGGCAAGGGTCACACCTATGGATGCGGCACTGCTTGAAACGGGTGAGGCGGCATATATCCTCGACACGATAAGCGCAGACGGTACAAGGCGGCTTGCGTGGTCTGCCGATGAAAACGGTTTCCCGATATTTACCGATATGACAAACAATCCCGTATACAAACTTACACTGTATATGGGCAGCAAAACGCAGAACCTTTATATCAAGGCGGAAAGTATGCTCGATGCCGTGCTGAAAAATGCGGCAAAGCAGTATTTTAACTGCGGGAATAAGATAAAGGCGTACACGGATGCGGCACTGACAGCCGAATATACAAACACATATATGCCTTCCGGGGATACGGTGCTTTATCTTAAGGATACGGGGCTTCCTGCCGTAACGTATTACGACACGGGTTTCGGTGATGACGGCAGTTATCAGCCTGCGGTCTACAATAACGGCGTTTATGAGATATCAAACGCAGGTCAGCTTTTCTGGTATGCGGAATATATAAACGGCGGCAATTCGGCAGATGCAAAACTCACTGCGGATATAACGATAAATTCGGGAGCAAGTCAGTCGGATAAACAGTGGGTGCCTATCGAGGCGGATAATGTCGTGTTTGACGGCGATGACCATTTTATAAGCGGCATTTCGTGCAGCGAAAGGGAAAATGCGGGTCTGTTTGCATCAATAAAAGGCGGAGAGATCAAAAACGTCAGCATAAGAAATTCTTATTTCAACGGCACGAAAAATGCAGGCGCGATAGCGGCAGTGTCAAGTGCGGATATAATATCCTGCTCGTCTGTATCAAACATTGTTACGGGCGGAAATGTTTCGGGCGGGATTGCAGGCAGTGTCAGCGGCGCCGTAATATCCAACAGTTTTGCCGCAAAAAGCGAGATAACGTCGGGCAGTGATGCGGGCTTCATCTGCGGCAAGCTTGAAAACGGCAGGCTGAACGGCTGCGGCTACTCTGCTGTCAATATTACAAGCTCGGCGGGCAACACACCTGTCGTTTACGGCGGCATGACCGAACGTGTGATAGGCGATGTTGATATGAACGGTGCAATAGATATGTTTGATGCGATATATATCCGTAAAATGACGTATAAGACAAATGATTTTGCAAGCGCACTTGCGGACTTTGACGAAAACTCGGAGATAGACGACAAGGATGCGGCCGAGCTGCTTAAAATGATAGCTAAAAGCTACGGAAACGCTGATTAAATTCAAAAAAACAAAAATAATTTTAGCCGATGGCGGCGCATTTGTAGGCGACCATGCTAACGTGAAGCCTAACAGGCTGAACATAGCAAACAGA
>ODAI010409461.1_pt1 | contig 20604 bp, 19 predicted proteins | sample 1539321 | NCBI WGS metagenome assembly ODAI01 (sample SAMN02144231, study PRJEB22623) | gut metagenome | biome: sheep rumen | host: Ovis aries | place: New Zealand
ATCTTCCTCTGCTCTTTCCACCACAGTTTTCTGAGATACCACAGAATTATCTTGTCCGCTTACATCTTCCTCTGCGCCTTCTTCCGCAGATACCGGTGGTTCCGTAGAATAAGGTTCATGGATATAATTCGGCTGCGCATACAAGACGCCCTTCTCACGAAGAACTTCCGACAAAAGCTCCCTCGTGCTCCTGTTCTCATCCTCGATAAGAAGCACGGAAATCCTGTCCTCTGATTTACTGTTAACGTCGTCAGGCGTTTCAGATCCGGAAGAGCCTACCAGTTCCTCTTCAAAAGCCGGTGCAAGAACTTCACCGGTTGCCTCCACATAGCTCTCAGCGCTAATCCCGTCAATCAGAACAGCATTTTCTACCAGAGATGTTGTACCGGACAGATTTGCAGATCCGTCACCTTCTTCAAGTCCATGTTCCTCTTCGGAACTTTCGTTTCCGGTGCCAACTACATCTGATGATCCTGTCAGCTCTTCAAAGCTCCCGTGAAACCTGTCGTAGAGTACCAGCACCTGCCCTTCAACATACTCTCCGTCCGCGCACAGTTTCTCCACCTTCTCTTCGATGGTCTCATTGTCCGGACTTTCACTTTCTTCATCTGAAAGTCTGTCATCGGAATCGGTGTCATACAACATCTCAGCCTGAGCCAGGCACTGTAAAGAAGCTGTTGCGACTGAAAAAACAAGTAGGATGGCCAGAATCAACTTTATCCTGCCGGTCACGGAAGTTTTCTTTCTCATTGTCTGTGTCACCTCATAGTGGTCTTTTTCTCAAAGAAACGGGCTGCGGCATTACTTGCCGCAGCCCGCAAAATCCCGGATATAATTCAAATTGAATTATTTGTTGTAATGAATAATATCAGCGAAGCTCGGCTTCAGGGAAGCGCCGCCAACAAGGCCGCCATCGATGTTCGGCTTAGCGAACAGCTCAGCTGCGTTGCCGCCGTTTACAGAACCGCCGTAAAGGACGCGAACTTCTTCAGCAACCTCTGCACCGTAAAGCTCAACAAGAAGTGCACGGATCCATCCGCAAACTTCCTCAGCCTGAGCTGATGTAGCTGTAACGCCTGTCCCGATAGCCCAGATCGGCTCATAAGCGATAACTACGTTCTTAACAGCGTCAGCATCTACGCCGAGAAGACCGATCTTAACCTGCTGACGAACCCATTCCTGAGTTACGCCCTGCTCTCTCTGTGTAAGAGATTCGCCGCAGCACATAAGAGGAGTAATGCCATGCTCAAGGGCCTTGAGGACTTTCTTGTTAACGATTTCATCTGTCTCAGCGAAGTATTCACGTCTCTCGGAATGTCCGATGATGACATACTTAACACCAAGGTCATCCAGCATAGCCGGAGCGATCTCGCCGGTGAAAGCACCCTTCTCTTCGAAGTACATATTCTCAGCACCGATCTTGATATTTGTTCCTTCAGCTGCTGCAAGAGCTGCCGGAAGGTCAATTGCCGGTACGCAGAAGAGGACGTCTACGTCGTCAGATGCGAAAGCTGCCTTATTCTCGTTAATAAAAGCTGCTGCCTCAGCCGGTGTCATGTTCATTTTCCAGTTTCCTGCTGCAAGGATACGTCTTGCCATGGGTATCACCCTCCTTATAATTTAATTGGGAGCCGCCGGCTTTTGCTGCTCACTAACTGTAAACTGCACCGTCGGCTGTTATCTCGAACAGATTGTGTGCCGTAGGACACACAATCTGCATCTCACGTTTGGTCTTATATATTACCTGTCATGTATAGAAGCTGCGCAGGCATATACTCCGTCAAAAGTATAGTGAATCGATTCGATTCTTACTCAATTATTTGTCGTTAGCTGCTGCAACGCCCGGAAGCTCCTTGCCTTCAAGGAATTCAAGGGAAGCGCCGCCGCCTGTGGAGATGTGGCTCATCTTCGGGCCATAGCCGAGCTGGTTAACAGCTGCTGCGGAATCGCCACCGCCGATGATTGTTGTAGCCTCTGTCTCAGCCAGAGCAGCTGCAACTGCCTTTGTACCTGCAGCAAGGATCGGATTCTCGAAAACGCCCATCGGGCCGTTCCATACGACTGTCTTAGCGGACTTAACGGCATCGCTGTAAAGCTTGATTGTCTTCGGTCCAATATCCATACCCATCTTGTCAGCCGGGATAGCATCTGCATCTACAGTCACTGTAGCGATCTCAGCATCGATCGGGTTCGGGAAAGAATCTGTGCAGACTGTATCTACCGGCAGATAGAGCTTCTTGCCGAGAGCAGCTGCCTTGTCGATCATTTCCTTGCAGTAGTCAAGCTTTGTCTCATCGCAAAGAGACTTGCCGATTTCAAAGCCCTGAGCCTTCAGGAATGTGTAAGCCATACCACCACCGATGATAAGTGTATCGCACTTCTCAAGAAGGTTGGAGATAACGTTCAGCTTGTCAGCAACCTTAGCGCCGCCAAGGATAGCTACGAACGGACGAACCGGATTCTCAACAGCGTTGCCGAGGAAATCGATTTCTTTCTGCATAAGATAACCAACTACGCATGTGTCGATGTACTGTGTAACACCAACGTTGGAGCAGTGTGCACGATGAGCTGTTCCGAAAGCATCGTTGACAAATACATCAGCGAGAGAAGCAAGTTCCTTGGAGAACTCTTCGCCGTTCTTTGTCTCTTCCTTGCGATAACGTGTATTCTGAAGAAGAACAACATCGCCATCCTTCATAGCTGCTACAGCTGCCTTAGCATTCTCGCCGACAACATTGTCATCAGCTGCGAATACTACTTCCTGGCCGAGGAGCTCGGAAAGACGTACAGCAACAGGAGCAAGTGAAAGTTCCGGCTTCGGCTCACCCTTCGGCTTGCCAAGGTGGCTGCAAAGGATAACCTTTCCGCCGTCAGCGATCAGTTTCTTAATTGTCGGAAGAGCTGCAACCAGACGATTCTCGTCGGTGATAACGCCAGCCTTCAGCGGTACGTTAAAATCGCAGCGGCAAAGGACGCGCAGGCCTTTTACGTTGATGTCATCAACAGACTTTTTGTTAAGCATTGGAATCAATCCTCCTTTATTATGGTCTCTCTATGATCAGCACTTATGTGCGTAATCTTCATATTTTCTGAAAGTTGCAGTCTCATGCCTGATCCGGCTGAGACTCACATATCATGTTCTTTCATCCTGAAAATTACATTCTCATGATGTAAAAAAGGGTCCGGCCCATTTATGACCGGACCCTGTGAGGTCTTAGTTCAATTCAAATTATTCGGAAAGAAGCTTGCCGAAGTACTTGATTGTACGAACCATCTGGCTTGTGTAGGAGTTCTCGTTGTCATACCAAGAAACAACCTGAACCTCTGTTGTGCCGTTGTCAAGCGGCATAGCCATTGTCTGTGTAGCATCGAACAGAGAACCAAATCTCATGCCTACGATATCGCTGGAAACGATCTCATCTGTGTTGTAGCCGAAGGACTCTGTAGCAGCAGCCTTCATAGCAGCATTGATCTCGTCCTTTGTAACTGTGCCTTCAACAACAGCTGTAAGGATAGTTGTGGAGCCAGTCGGGGTCGGTACACGCTGAGCAGCGCCGATGAGCTTGCCGTTCAGTTCCGGGATAACAAGGCCGATAGCCTTTGCAGCACCTGTGCTGTTCGGAACGATATTAATAGCAGCAGCGCGAGATCTTCTCAGATCGCCCTTTCTCTGCGGTCCGTCAAGAGTCATCTGATCGCCTGTGTAAGCGTGGATTGTGCACATGATACCGGACTTGATCGGAGCCAGGTCATTGAGAGCCTTAGCCATCGGTGCAAGGCAGTTCGTTGTGCAGGATGCAGCAGAGATGATGTGATCATCTTTTGTAAGAATCTCATGGTTTACATTGTAAACGATGGTCTTCAGATCATTGCCAGCCGGAGCGGAGATGACAACATGCTTAGCACCAGCATCGATGTGTGCCTGAGCTTTAGCTTTGCTTGTGTAGAAGCCTGTGCACTCAAGAACTACGTCAACACCAAGTTCGCCCCACGGAAGGTCTGCAGCGTTCTTCTCAGCATAGATTGTGATCTCATGTCCATCAACGATAATGGAATTATCTGTGCTCTGAACTTTGTCCCAAAGCTCGAACTTGCCCTGAGATGAGTCATACTTAAGCAGGTGTGCAAGCATAGCCGGAGAAGTAAGGTCGTTGATAGCTACGATCTCAAAACCCTCTGCTGTGTACATCTGACGGAAAGCCAGACGGCCAATACGACCAAAACCGTTAATTGCAACTTTTACTGCCATAATAGTGAATCCTCCTGTAATTAATAATATTACGTTACCTAAGGTTTAAAACCTAAAAGTATTGTACTCAAATTTCAACAAAAATACAAGGAATATTTAAAGTTTTTTGCTTCAAAACGTCAACTTTTTTAAATTCCCTCACTTTTTTAATTACATAATATGCATAATGAGTTCACTTGAGAACACAAGATATTGACACAACTGTGCATAGCCGAAAATATTCTTCATCAATCGTCAGAATTGTCAGTATTATCATGCTCCGATGATCGTTCCACCGCCCAGTACAACTCCGTTTTTGTAGAGAACTACCGACTGACCGGGCGTCACCGCCCTCTGCGGCTCCTCGAAAACTACATGGATGCGATCCTCTCCCACCCGTTCAACATAAGCTTCCGCTCCCAGGTGATTATATCTGATCTTGGCTATGACAGGTTCCTTTCCAAACACATCCGGAACACTCATAAAAATAAAAAAAGACCTGCCCCATTACGGTTCAGGTCCTAAAACTCCGTTCACACTCGGCTGCTGACGGATCAGCTTCTCGGGTGAGCTCTTTCGTAAACGTCTCTCATCTTGCCGATGCTCATGTTCAGGTATATCTGCGTCGTAGAGATATCCGAGTGTCCCATCATCTCCTGCACGGATTTGAGATCCGCTCCGTTTTCGATCATGTGCGTCGCAAAACTGTGCCGCAATGTGTGAGGCGTTATTTCCCTTTCGATTCCCGCACTGCGTGCATACCCCTTAAGAAGCTTCCAGAATCCCTGGCGGCTCATCTTGCGGCCGGAGACATTAGTAAAAAGAATGTCACTCTTCTCCGCTTCGGGAAACGTGCTCCTTGCTTCAGTAATATAAGTACTCAGGGCAGTTCTGGCAGCATTGCCGAACGGTACAACTCTCTCTTTCGTCCGGTCCGTGCATATGATGTAGTTCATACTCATATTGATATCGGATACCTTCAGATTGATGAGTTCTGAGACTCTTATGCCGGTCGCATAGAGAAGCTCCATCATCGCACGATCGCGCATCCCCTTTCCGGTCACAGGATTCGGCTGTGCGAGCAGTCTGTCCACCTCGCGTATTGTCAGAGTATCCGGCATCTTTTTCTCAACTCGAGGCGCTTTGAGATCGTCAGAAGGATTATCATCGATCAGATGCTTCTTCTCAAGATAATTGAAGAAAGCACGGATAGACGCAACGCTCCTCGATATGGAAGACGCGGCATAGTTCTGCTCTTCCATGTAAAGCATATACGAATTGAGATCCGTGGATGTAACAGCTCCCCAACTGTCTATTTCCAGATCTTCCCTGAGATAATCCGCGAGCTTCTCAAGATCCCTGTGGTAAGAAAGCTCGGTATTAACGGACGCTTTTTTTGTTTTATGCAGATATTTTATAAACTTCTGAATTGCTTCTTCCATAGTTATCCCCTCAATTCCTCGCGAATTTACATGCGAAACGCTCTTTGGGAGCGTAAGGGCATGATAAGAATAAAAAGCAATTCACCCTTCGCTTTAGAGTTACAATCCCCCTGCCTTATAGAGCTGTCATAAACGTAATAGTGAGAAACACGATTATAGCCGCCGCCAAAACCGGATCATTGTCATATCCCGGCGACCGGCTATCTTCCGGACGCTTGCCGCATCCTCCGATAAAAGGTATTATACATACCGATTTACATAAATTCAAACACTAAATAAGCCGCATTTTTCCTTTATTTACGCGGAAAATGCGGCTTTCGCAATATATGGGTTTCCATAAAACACAACCCCACTATATGTAGGGCGTGCCCGGAAATTGTATTTTAAAAATACAATCAGAAATACAATTTTCCCCAGGTCGTACGCTCAATTGTCAGAGCGGAGTAATGCACAAGGTCCTCGATCGTGGTCGTAAGACCTGCAAATACCACGATATCAGGATGTATCCTGTCAACGATCCTCTGAATGTTGTCCTCGTCGAACTGGTGGATAAAAGCGGCCTTATTGAAGCTCTCTGCGATCCACGGGAACATCTGCATCCAGATATAGGAGTCACCGACGATCAGGATATCCGGTTTCGAAGTATCTCCGCTCTCGTAATAACGGTTCGAATGCCATGGATCGTTTGCAACGTATCCGATTTTTGAGAACCACTCCGGATTTCTCACGGAAACAGGATCTTTTAACGTATACTCCACATCTTCTTCAGAGAAGTTCTGACCGAGGACCGTATTCGTCCTCTCCAGGATTGAAATATTGAAGTCGTCCTCCGTCAGGATCTTGATCTCATCATGCGGCATGACCTTCTGTATCTGAGCCATCAAAGTCTGGTAACCGATGAAGCAGCCCTGCTGATTCCAATGTCCTCCATCGTAAGAACGATAGCACACCAGTTTACCGGCATCTTTGGCATCTCTCAGCTCATTATTGACAACACTCAGATTGATTTGCGGATAATTCATCGATATCGTCTTAAGAAGATTGATCTCGGAATTCGGTCGGACCTGAGTGATATAACCGTTCAGATTATCCGGATAAATATCAACCTTATAAGGAAATGTTACCGCACAGAACGCTATTCCCTGATCTTTAAAGAAGTTGTTGATATCCTCCATTCTGCTGATGAATGTCATCATCTCCTCATTGGTCATAACGTCCTTGTGCTGTGCGTTTTTGAGCGTCAGACTCTCTTCGTCGAGTGAATAATACCAGTCATTCATTACAACTGCCGCATCCGATCTGAACTCATTCATGAAGCCGTAAATGAGATAATTATAGAAAGTCTTGGCAATCTGCCGTCCGCCGACGTTGTCATCGATCCAATCCTCAATATCCTCGGTATAGCCCTCATAAGGCGTCCATGACTTAGGCGCTTTAGCCAGGAATCTGTTCTCGTCAGACTGAAGCGCCCCGCCCTTTTTGTCCGCAAAATACAGCGGAAGAGCCAGCATTAGAATAAAACATATAATTATAAATACATCAATTACTCTGTTCTTCATCTGTAAAACCTCAGTTTTAGTACCTGATATAAAGGAAAGACTGGAATGTGCTGCTCATAACAATGAGTATGCTGATTCCGAGGAGAGCAAGATAGAAAAGATCCCATATCCGCTTCCTTCTGAATCGCTCTCCGAGTTTGTCAAATACAGGTGTGCACGCGATAACGGAGACGATCAGGATCATGATATTTCTCTGGGATAAATACCATCTGAGCGTAAAACCCGAATTCCATGTACTGTTCAATCCTATAAGCGAAGGCAGGAACGCAAGGCCCTGTCCGATATCTTCAAAGTAAAAGAATACCCATCCGATCACGATCACAAGCAATGTCACAATTCGCCTGATTATGACAGGGAACTCCACATGAAGGTGCCTGTCCCCCCACCTCTCCAGGCAGAGGATCAGTCCGTTCCAGGCTCCCCACAGGCAGTAGTTCCAGGTAGCGCCATGCCAGAATCCGGCAATCAGGAATGTAATAAAAAGATTCAGATAAGGAATGCCGGACTTGCTGCCGCCGATCGGAATATAAATATAATCTCGCAGCCAGTTGGACAGAGAAATATGCCACCTTCTCCAAAATTCTGACAGAGAAAGGGCTATATACGGATTATTAAAGTTCTCCTTAAAATCGAAGCCGAACATCTTGGCAAGTCCGATCGCCATATCTGTATATCCGCTGAAATCAAGATAGAGCTGAAGTGTGTAGCTTATAATACCCAGCCACGCGAGAGCCGGCGAATTATTAGTCGTTCCGAGAATATCATGTGCAACGACACCGATCTGATCGGCAAGGAGGACCTTTTTGGCCAGTCCTACCGAGAATCTCCTGATGCCCTCAGTAAATCTCTCGATCGACACCTCCGGCCGCCTGAGCTGTTTGGATATATCACTGTAACGAATAATCGGACCTTCGACAATTTTAACAAAGAACGACATGTACAGTGCAAAACTTAAGAAGTTCTTCTGGGCCCGCACCTTTCCTCTGTATATATCGGCCAGATAAGAGATGCCCGAAAGGCTCATAAATGAGATACCCAAAATAAAAGTCGTGTACTTATAAAATATAAGGATCGAGACATCGAGAAAAATCGAAATGCCCAGTATGATAATGGGTTTGACATCTATCTTTCCTTTTTTCGCCCTGTCAAGCAAAAGTCCTGCCGTATAGTTCAACAAAGTAATGACGGCAAGGACAGGAAGTGCCTTAACGGATGCCCATGCATAAAAAACAATGGACACTACAAGAAGAATAAAAACACGCAGTCTTGGAAGTATCAGCGAAACAGGGATGTATATCGCAAGCGTTCCTAAGAGAAATATGAATAAAAAGGTATTTGTCGAGAATCCCATAAGCTCCTGCCTATTTGTAAAATGTTATTACTACCCATGAAACTCTAACATAATTCACAAAAAAAAGGAAGAGCGACTTCACACTCTTCCTCTCATAAGCATTATTTTGCATAGTCAATAGCTCTGCTCTCACGAATGACACTGACCTTGATCTGGCCCGGATATTCAAGCTGGGCTTCAATCTCCTTGGCAATGTCTCTCGCAAGAAGTACCATCTCCGAATCATTGACCTGATCCGGAATGACCATGATACGAACCTCACGACCTGCCTGGATAGCATATGACTTCTCAACTCCTTTGAAGCCATTCGTTATATCCTCAAGCTGCTTCAGACGATTGGTATACGTATCAAGCGTCTCTCTTCTCGCACCCGGTCTTGCAGCGGAAATTGCATCAGCCGCCTGAACAAGGCATGCAATAAGAGAAGTGGGCTCGACATCACCGTGATGACTTTCGACCGCATTAATGACGATGTTGTTCTCCTTGTACTTTCTGCACAAGTCAGCACCAATCTGAATATGCGATCCCTCAACTTCATGGTCAATTGACTTTCCGATATCGTGAAGAAGACCGGCTCTCTTTGCAAGACGAATATCACATCCGCACTCAGCTGCCATCAGTCCTGTAAGCTCGGCAACCTCGATGGAATGCTTGAGTGCATTCTGCCCGTAAGAAGTACGATAACGCATTCTGCCAAGGAGCTTGATGAGTTCCGGATGTAAGTTATGGACACCGACTTCAAATGAAGCGGCTTCTCCGTCCTCTCGCATCCGCACTTCAACTTCCTTGCGTGCCTTCTCGACCATCTCTTCAATTCTGGCCGGATGAATACGTCCATCGACGATCAGTTTCTCAAGAGCAATTCTGGCTATCTCACGACGTACAGGATCGAATCCGGAAAGAACGACCGCTTCCGGAGTATCGTCAATGATGAGATCCACGCCGGTCATTGTCTCGATTGTTCGGATATTACGTCCTTCACGCCCGATAATTCTGCCCTTCATCTCATCATTCGGAAGCTGTACGACTGAGATCGTTGACTCTGATACGTGATCGACAGCGCAGCGCTGAATGGAATTTACAACAATTTCCTTCGCCTTCTTGTCTGCATCCGTCTTGGCCTGTTCAACCAGCTCGCGGTAAAGCTTTGCTACATCGACCTTGACGTCATCCTGTACCTTCTTGTACAGGTATTCCTTCGCCTCGTCCGTTGTCATGCCGGACACTTTCTGTAACTCCGCCATCACATCATCATACAGCTGATCGACCTTCTTCTGCTTCTTCTTAAGCTCTGTTTCCTTTGCAGCAAAATCCGCCTCACGCTTCTCCATAGCATCTGTCTTTCTATCCAGCGCATCTTCCTTAGACTGGATACGACGTTCCTGTTTGGAGATTTCAGCACGTCTGTCTTTGATTTCGCGATCCACTTCATTTTTCGCGGCCAAAGACTGTTCCTTAACTTCAAGCAGCGCTTCGCGCTTCTTAGTCTCGGCAGTCTTAATCGCTTCATCGATTATACTTCTTGCCTTTTCCTCAGCAGTGCCGATTTTAATGGCATCCTGCTTTGTTTTGTTGGCAATGGCAGCTCTCCACGTGATCGGAAGTGCAGCTAAAAGAACCAGTATGACCACAATTAAAACATAAGTCATATCAGGAGCACCTCCATTATTAAGTTTTCATTGTACGAATAACAACTACTTTAATATATATTCTTTTTTAACTTATGTCAAGCAGAGCACAACTGAAAAAGATGATGATTACTTGTTTCATCATCATCTTTTTGAGCTGTCTATCTTCTTTATACCATACGCCGTTCCTGACGCCGTAATGCTGTTCACGAAAAAATCTCCCGCATCACGGATGCGATATCGTCTCCGCGGTATCCGCGGCCGGCGAGAAAATTGGCTACCTTTCCGTATGTCTTCGGATCGCTCATATCCTTTCCGGAAAGCTTTTTTTCGGCGAGAGTCCGGATCTGGTCCCGTTCATCCCACTCGCCGGCTTCCTCAAATGCTGAATCAATCACATCTGCGGGGACACCTTTCTTCAGAAGATCGTATCTCAGGCGCTTTGCACTCTTCTTTGACCGATAGTATTCTATATAGCGGACCGAGTATCTCAAGTCATCAATATAGCCGAAACTTCTGACATACTCGATTGTCTCCTCAATCACCTGCCCGCTGTATCCGGTCTTTTCAAGCTTTTCCCGAAGCTGTTTTTCCGTCCGGTCCTGATCGGTGAGAAGGTATAGCGCTCTTTTCTTCGCTCTTGTCAGTTCTTCCATAATTTGCTCCTCCGGGGTCAGGCGTCCATGCTTGCATGGTCATCTGACCCGCCGATCAAAGTTTGAAAGTTTACTTTCAAACCTCTGTCCCGTAAATCAGCTTGATGCTGCTTAAGTCAGGCACTCGCTTTATTCTTCGGCTCCTTCCGGCATCTCATTATCCGCCGAATCGATTTCCGCGGAAGCATCCGACGGAAGTCCGTATGCCATACGAACTTTCTGTTCGACTTCATACATGATTTCCGGATTCTTTTCAAGATATGCTTTCGCATTCTCACGGCCCTGTCCGATCTTCTCATTGTTGTAGGAGAACCAGGCCCCGCTCTTTTCAATAATGTCATTGTTGACAGCAAGATCAAGTATATCTCCTGACTTGGAGATACCTTTTCCGAACATAATATCGAACTGTGCTTCCTTGAAAGGCGGAGCAACCTTATTCTTCACGATCTTGATTCTTGTGCGGTTTCCTATTACTTCACCGGAAGCTTTCAATGTTTCTGTGCGTCTGACATCCATGCGAACAGAAGCATAGAACTTAAGAGCGCGTCCGCCTGTAGTAGTTTCGGGATTGCCGAACATAACACCGATTTTTTCGCGAAGCTGATTGATGAAGATAACGATACACTTTGTCTTGCTGACCGTAGCGGTGAGTTTTCTGAGGGCCTGACTCATAAGTCTGGCCTGCAGACCCATATGGGAATCACCCATCTCACCGTCGATCTCGGCCTGCGGCGTCAAAGCGGCAACAGAGTCAACGACGATTATATCAATAGCACCAGAACGCACCATGGTCTCTGTAATCTCAAGTGCCTGTTCACCTGAGTCCGGCTGTGAAATATACAGATTGTCGATATCTACACCGATATTCTTTGCATAGACCGGATCAAGGGCATGCTCTGCATCGACAAACCCCGCAATTCCGCCTCTCTTCTGAACTTCTGAGACCATATGCAACGCGACAGTCGTCTTACCGCTGGATTCAGGTCCGTAAATCTCGATAATTCTTCCCTTGGGAATTCCTCCAAGACCGAGTGCTATATCGAGGGACAGAGAACCCGTGGGGACTGTCTCCACATTCATATTGGCCTGTGACTCTCCCAATTTCATGACCGCGCCCTTACCGAATTCTTTCTCAAGATGGCCGATGGCCGCTTCAAGCGCACGTTCCTTATCTGTACGATCTTTTTCCATACTTGCTGTATTCTTATTCTTCAAAATTTCACTCTCCTTTGTATGTGCGAACATTCGTTCGCGCCTATAGGTACAATACTACAGGTCCTGTCTCTTGTCAATGCATTTTTTGCATTTATGCGAAAATATGTTCTGCTTTTTTCTGCTGAAAGAGGCGAAAAGAACTTCCGCCGATCGACCCGGAGGATCCGGAGAAAAAGTACGGACAGAACGCTGTCGGACATTCCACCGTAAAAACAGCACGGAGCTGCCGCATTTCGGCAGCTCCGTAAATGACGATAAATCGGTCGTTCATCTGAGAGAAAGCTATCTCAGCGTCTATTCTCATTCGTATCGGTGAATGATCAGCCGATCAGCCAATCATACAACTCCTGATACTGAAGTGCGGAAGCTTCCCACGAGAAGTCAGCATCCATAGCACGCTTGACCATCTTATCCCACTCTTCTCTGTCATCATAGAAGATCTTCTCTGCGTAACGAACGGTTCCCATCATCTCATGGGCATTGTAGTTCGTGAAGGAGAAGCCTGTTCCTGTTCCCTCGTATTCGTTGTACGGCTCGACCGTATCTTTCAGACCGCCTGTCTCGCGAACGATCGGAAGAGAACCATAGCGCAGAGAAATCAGCTGGGAAAGTCCGCACGGCTCGAACTGAGACGGCATAAGGAAAGCATCGCTTGCTGCATAAATCTTATGGGCAAGAGCCTCGTTGTAGAAGATCTGTGCGGATACTCTTCCACCATACTTCCACTCGAAGTGACGGAACATATTCTCATATCTCTCCTCGCCTGTTCCGAGAATAACGAACTGTACAGCATCCTGGCAAAGCTCATCCATTACATATGCGATCAGATCGAATCCCTTCTGGTCAGTCAGGCGGGAAACGATACCGATGAGCATAGCATCCGGATCGACATTGAGGCCGAGTTCTTCCTGAAGTGCTGTCTTATTCTTGACTTTCTTTGCCTTGAAATCATCAGAATCATAGTTGACGGCAATGAGCGGATCTTTCTTCGGATCCCAGGCTTCATAGTCAATACCGTTCACGATACCGCGCAGGTCATTCTGGCGTGCGCGCATGAGACCGTCGAGTCCTTCGCCATAATACGGCATCTTAATTTCCTCGGCATATGTCTTGGAAACTGTCGTGATGGCGTTAGCATATACGAGACCGCCCTTGAGCATATTCGCATCGCGGTTGAACTCAAGCTTATCCGGTGTGAAGTAGTAGTCCGGAAGACCAATGATATCCTTCATGGTCTTGACATCCCATACACCCTGGAATTTCAGGTTATGGATCGTCATGATAGTCTTGATTCCGCGATAGAACTCATTGGCCTGGAATGCGTCATTCAGATAAACCGGGATGAGACCTGTCTGCCAGTCATGGCAGTGGATGATGTCCGGGCGGAATTCAATCGAAGGAAGAATAGAAAGAGCAGCTTTGCTGAAGAATGCAAAACGTCCGATATCATACGGCATACCTGCATACGGCTTGTCACAGGTGAAGAAATCCTGATTATCGATAAAGTAGAAGTGAACGCCGTCCAGTTCACACTCCATGACGCCTACATAGTAGCTGTTCCAGTTAAAATCCATGTAGAAATGTGTCTTGTACTCCAGCATGTCTTTCCACTTCTGATTCATGAAAGAATACATCGGCAGGATGACTCTGCAGTCGAAATATCTCTTGTCAATGCACTTCGGAAGAGATCCGACAACGTCTGCAAGACCACCGGTCTTAATGAACGGCATTACCTCTGATGCTACAAAAAGTATGTTTTTCATCTTTTCCCAACCTCCCTGGTTGTGTGTTTTACATTGTCCTGCTTAAATTATAAAACACTCCCTTGACAAAATCTACCATAACTTACACGGATTTGGCTCTTTTTTCGTCATTTTGCTACTTTTTTATCACCTGACAATTCTTTGTGAGCATCAACCGATATGTTCTGTTTTATACTTTTTGCACATATCCCGCATCTCTCTTGCCGAGTTCTGTGTGTTACTTGTTATTTCCGCGCCGCCGATAAGTCTCGCCAGTTCTTCGATGGATTCCTGTTCATCGAGAGCCTCGATCCGTGTGATGGCCGCGGAATCGGTCACATCTTTGGTAATGCCGTAATGGGTATCCGCCATCGCGGCTATCTGCGGCAGATGCGTAATGCAGATGACCTGCCTGCCATGAGCGATTACGGCCATTTTCTCAGCTACACGCTGAGCCGTTCTGCCTGAGATCCCGGTATCGACCTCGTCGAAGATGAGGGTATCCGTCTTATCTCCCTCAGCGAACATGGTCTTTATGCCGAGCATAATTCGGGAAAGTTCACCGCCGGAAACCACTTTTCCCAGGGGTCTCAGGCTTTCACCCGGGTTGGTCGCTATCATATACTCGACCATGTCTCTGCCTTTCTCCGAGTAAGGGACCTCGTGAAAAGCCATGTCGAAATCGGCCCTGGCAAAATTAAGGTCAAGAAGCTGTCTGTGAACTTCCTCCGAAAAGGCATCCGCTGTCTTTTTCCTTGCGCAGGTCAGCCTGTCACAGGCCTCGGAAAGACTCTCTTCCGCCTTCTCATATTCCATCCGGAGCTTCTTTCTTCCCTCCTCGTAATCCTCGAGACCTGCAAGTTCCTCTTTCTTAGACGCAAGAAGACTCAGAACGATGTCTATCGTCCTGCCGTATTTTGCCTTAAGATGATTGACCGTATTAAGCCTTTCCTCGCATTCCGCGAATTCTTCATCCGCGAAACTGAGATCACCCAGATATTCCGCAAGGTCACGGTTAAAATCATTCAGGAGGTCCTCGATTTCCGAAAGTCTATCGCGCAGTTCCCCTATCTGCTCATCATATTCGCTCACGTCATCAAGAAGACCGGATGCTCTTCCGATGGTCTCCCCGGCGCTGTCCGGGTTGTCATATCCGGTCAGTTCATGTGCGTTGCCGGCGGCAACGACGATCTTGCGGGCATTTGCAAGCTTTCTGTACCTCTTTTCAAGTTCCTCGTCTTCACCCGGCTGAAGATCAGCTTCCTCTATTTCATTTATTTCGAATTCAAGGAAAGACATCCTGCGAAGCCTCTCCTCCTCACTCAGCTCCTCACTGCCCATCTTCTTCCTGAGGGCTGCATACTTTTTGTACTTCTCGGCTACTTCCTTCTTCAGGGAGAGCAGCGCATCGCGTCCGTACGCGTCAAGGAGATCCAGCTGATGTTCACTGCGGAGAAGTTTCTGATGCTCGCTCTGCCCGTGTATATCAAGCAGAAGGGATGCACATTCTCTGATCTCGGCAGCCGGCCTTGTCTCACCGTTGATCCTGCATATACTTCGGTTTCCCTGGATCCTGCGGGAGATATAAATAACGCCTTCCTCCTCCGGAATGACACCGTACTGTTCGAGTGCAGCCAGCGTCTCCGGGTCGCTGACTTCGAACAATAGCTCCACCAGACCGAACGGTGCGTCTTCCCGCACAAGGCTTCTGGATGCCTTTCCCCCGAGTGCCATCGTGATGGAATCAATGATAATAGACTTTCCCGCACCGGTCTCACCGGTGAGAATATTGAGCCCCTCCGCGAAATCGACATCTATTTCACGTATCAGGGCAAGATTTTTGATATGCAGATTTCTGAGCATCCTGCACCTCCCCGTCAATATGTTCACTTTAGTGGGCTGTTCTGGAAATGGATCGTATCCTTCCGATAATTTCAGGTGCGGAATCGGGAGTCCGTACGACCACCATGATCGTGTCGTCACCCGCGATACATCCCAGGACTTCACGCCAGTCAAGGCTGTCGATTGCTGCCGCTGCTGCCATGGCCATGCCTGACACTGTTCGGATCACAACGATATTTCCGGCGTGCTCGGCGGACACAAAAGCATCCTCAAGCACTCTCTTATACTTCTGGCTCAGATCCGCATTGCCCGCGGATCCTACCGCATACCTAAGTCTTCCGTCAGCGGAAGGAATTTTTCTGAGCTGCAGCTGCCGGATATCTCTGGATACCGTTGCCTGTGTCACGGTAAATCCCGCCTGATTGAGGCGCTCCGCCAGTTCTTCCTGCGTCTCGATCTCATATTTTTCTATGAGCAGGAGGATCTGCTCGTGTCTGGCATTTTTCATTTCCCGTTTCTCTCTTTCATGCAAAGACTGCTCCGGTATGACATGTGGGAAATCTTCCCGTTCAGTGGTCTGTCATCTTCTGCCTGAGCACTTCCAGGAAGCTGATATCACTGATCTTAATAATATTAGTCTGCTTCTTCGCCCTCTCCACGATGACCCTGTCGCCTGCTCCCACCGAAATATAAGCGTCTCCGTCAAAAGAAACATAGGCCTCGGCAATGCCGGGCATGTTTCCCTGACCGATTTCTACTGTAATCGTATCGTTACTCTGGAAGACAATGCTCCTTGTATTCAGGGTGTGCGGTGATACAGGCGTCATCAGGATCACCTCCGCCTCAGGTGAAACGATCGGACCACCCGCGGAAAGACTGTAACCTGTAGAGCCTGTGGCTGTGGCAAGGATTATGCCGTCAGCCTTATAGGAATTCAGGTAAGCATCATTAACGTGGTTCAAAAATTTCACCACACGCAGATGTCCCTGGCGGACGATCACAACATCATTGAGAGCGATATCTCTCGCTATGATCTCATTGTTGTGATAAATCGTACCCTGCAGCATCATTCTCTTTTCAATGGAAAACCTGTCCTCCAGAAGACAGTCCATAGCTTTCTCCGCCCCACGACGGTTCACCTCTGCGAGATAACCGAGCGTCCCGAGATTGATGCCTAGAAGAGGAATCTGTCTGTCCACTACCTTTTTTGCTGCGCGAAGAAGCGTTCCGTCTCCGCCGAGCACGACCACGCAGTCCACGTCCTCGGTGACTTCCATCCCGTCGTCACTGACAAAACACTCGCCGCCTCTCTCCGTGAGATAATCGACGATCTTCTTTGTGAAGCTTCCTCTCTTATCCTTATCCGTATTGCGCAGAATCATAAATCTTTTCATAACGATACCATAGTCTTTCTTTCACAGGTTTCCCTGTCACTGCATTTTCAGTCACCCACCGTTTGTGCCGTTCCGTGCCGAGCCGGGCACACGAGACTTGTTATCAGGAACGCCTCTGGCGGATTCATTTTCCGATAATGTTCGGCATGGCCTCAGTCTTATCCAGCCTGCTGTGCGCCTCATCGACAACGCGCAGGATCATGGATTCATCAGGACTTTTGCCGCCCGACTCCCCGTCTCCTTTTTCGAGATAAGCCAGATATTCAATATTTCCTTCGGGACCCTTGATGGGCGAATAATCAAGTCCCAGGACCGTATATCCGATATTCGATGCATAATCTATAACTTTGCGAATTACTTCAGCATGTACTTTTTTATCGCGAACGACCCCATGTTTTCCGACTTTTTCGCGCCCCGCTTCAAACTGCGGCTTGATCAGACAGACGACTCTGCCGCTTTGGCGGAGCAGGTCCCTTACCGGAAGAAGAACCTTGACCAATGAAATGAAACTTACATCTATGCTGGAGAAATCAGCTGCATAGGGAATGTCTTCCGGGAGAACATAACGGATATTTGTCTTCTCCATACATGTTACGCGTGGGTCGTTCCTCAGTTTCCAGTCCAACTGTCCCCGCCCGACATCGATTGCTACAACATGCTCCGCACCGTTCTGCAGCATGCAGTCGGTAAATCCGCCTGTCGAGCTTCCGACATCCAGGCACTTCTTTCCCTGAAGGTCCAGTGAAAATGCCTCCACCGCCTTCTCAAGCTTCAGACCGCCCCGGCTCACGTACCTCAGCGTTGTTCCGCGCACCTCGATCGGAAGTTCTTCGTCAAATGTACTTCCCGCCTTATCTTCCCGGCTTCCGTCCACATAAACGATTCCGGACATAATAACTGCTTTTGCCTTCTCACGCGACGAAGCCAGACCTTTTTCGACAAGAAGGACATCCAGCCTTTTTTTCATTCGAAGTCCTCCGTCCCGCCCTGTGATTCAAGGATCCTGATTTTTTTCTCGACAAGATCGATCCTTCCGCTCACATCTTTGATGAGCTTCATTCCTTCCTCGTACAGTTTAAAAGATTCCTCAAGTGTTATTTCGTCGCTGTCAAGCGCCTTCACCATCCCTTCAAGTCTGGCAAAGCTCTCCTCTATCGTCAACTCCTTGTTTTCCTCAGCCATATATCCTCCCGGGCTTTTATCAGCCTAACTGTTTTTTTCGGTGCTTTTCACTTTCGCCATGATACTTCCGTCCGTTACGATCACACGGAGAGCATCGCCAATATCCACATCTCCGACTTTCCTGATATTCTTCCCGTTCTCATCACAGACGTAAGAATACCCCTGCCTCAGACGGTCGAGCGGATTCAGGCCGCGAAATCTCTCTATAAGAATCCCGAATCGCATCTTCCGATCGTTTAGAATGTCATGCTCCCTGCGCTCCAGCAAAGCCGCATATTCGTCCGCAAGTCTTCTGCGGTCCTCGATCCGCTTTTTCAGAGTGTCGCTCATCGCGATCTGAGCATCCGCAAGGAACCGTCTCTTTTCATTTATCAGGCTGGACGGACTCTTCGCGGCAAGATGCGCTCTGTAGTACCTGAGATCATTTTTTGCCGCAACGAGCCTCTTTTTTGTTCCGTTCTCCAGGAGTATCCTGTATCTCTCAATACGACCGCGGGCGGAGATCGTCTTACGGGTCAGACTTCGTTTCATGGCATTCTCTATCATATTCAGATCGGAGACAAATTTGCGATAGTCAAATACCGCTATCTCCGCAGCCGCCGACGGTGTCGGAGCTCTCAGATCCGCGACATAGTCCGTGATCGTCGTATCGGTCTCGTGGCCTACAGCGGAGATCACCGGGGTTCTGCATTCAAATACCGCACGGGCTACAGCCTCCTCGTTGAAAGCCCAGAGATCCTCTATGGAACCGCCGCCTCTTCCGACGATCATGACATCTACGCCGAATTCATCCAGTGTTCGGATGCCCCGGACGATCGACGCCGCTGCACCCTCGCCCTGGACAAGCGCAGGATACAGATAAATCTGCACATATGGATTTCTTCTATAGGAAATATTCTGAATATCACGGATTGCCGCGCCGGTCGGCGCTGTGACGACCCCGATCTTCATGGCATATTTCGGAACAGGCTGTTTGTAACGCCTGTCGAACATACCCATCTCCTCGAGGTCTTTTTTGAGTTCCATGAACTTCTGATAGAGAAGGCCTGCGCCTTCAAGACGGATCTCTCTGACGTAGAGCTGGTAGCTCCCGCCTTTCTCATATACATCGACCGAACCGCTGCACACAACATTATCACCGTTCTTCATCGGGAAAGTGAGACCTTTCCTGTTCCCGGCGAACAGTATACAGGACAGCGTTCCGGCCTGATCCTTTAAAGAAAAGTAGATGTGTCCGGAGGTGTGGTATTTTACATTGGATACCTCACCCCGGACAAGAATTCCCTGCAGGAGAATATCCTGTCTGAACATTCCCCTGATATATCTGTTTACCTGACCAACTGTATAAATATTTTTCATGCTTCACTTGATTTGGCGGCCGCTGAAATATTACCGAGGATGCCGTTTATGAACGAAGGAGAATCATCCCCGCCGTATATTTTGGCAATCTCGACGGCCTCGTTTATTGCAACGCCTTCCGGTATATTTTCATCAAAAAGCATCTCGTAGCAAGCCACCCGGAGAATTGCAAGATCCGCGCTGGCAAAGCGGTCAGTTGACCATCCTTTCGCTGTGCGGTCCAGAAGCTCATCAATCTCCGCAATATGCTCATGTACTGCGTAATAGCGGTTTTTGAGAGATTCTTTTTCTTCTTCACGGATACCGTCTATACCGTCCAGGTAAAGATCGATCTGCTCATCCATTTCCCTCTCGAGATTGAATGAGAAGATAAATACCATTTTAAAAAGATGTTCTCTTAATTCTCTTCTTTTCAAGTATTTTCCCTCTCAGTCCGCGTCTTCCATTTCAACATCTCCGACAGAAATATTGACTTCCGTGACTTCCATACCTGTCATGGATTCGATACCGCTCTTGACTCGTTCCTGCACATCACGAGCGACCTCCGGAATGCTGTATCCGTACTCGATCGTGAGTGACAGGTCTACTTTGACTTTATTCTCCTCGTCAACTTCGATTCTGACTCCTCTGGCCAGGGACTTGGCTCCTTTTTTCGGGATGCTGTCATTTGTGATATTTCCGGCCAGTGAAGTAACGCCCTTAGCTTCCGTCGCCGCCATACCGGCAATAATTGCAACTACATCTTCTGATATCTTCACAGTGCTTACTCCTCCATCATCTCTGATTGTGTAAGTTTTTCTGCCATCTGCCATCTCTTTTCCCTCCTCAAGGAAATATAAAAGGAAATATAATAAGTATCTAAAACTTCCCACCTTGTTTCTAAATTGCTGTCGAAACCATAAATAATGCAATCGGAGCGGCGTCGTCGAGCGGCCGGTACTTTAAAAATTCGAGCCTAGGCGATGAATTATTATTAGTACCGCTGCCAGCGAGACCGAGCGAAAGC
>ODAI012844199.1_pt1 | contig 20603 bp, 14 predicted proteins | sample 1539321 | NCBI WGS metagenome assembly ODAI01 (sample SAMN02144231, study PRJEB22623) | gut metagenome | biome: sheep rumen | host: Ovis aries | place: New Zealand
AGTGAGATTGCAAAGAATATAACCTTCTTGGAAAGGAATTTAACGGTCTTTACCTCCTTGCCCACTCCGTAGAGCTTCTCAGACTTGAGTCCGAGTGCAAAGAAAGCGTTCATTATAAGTCTCGTGACAACGAGAGCGGTGAACATCGAAAGAACGATACCGAGTGCAAGAGTCTGAGCGAATCCCTTAACGGATCCGGGGCCAAGCCAGAGCAGAACTATTGCAGCGATAAGGGTCGTGATGTTTCCGTCTACGATAGCTGAGAAAGCTTTCTCATATCCGGTCTTGACAGCGCCCTCGACTGACTTGCCGGCTCCGAGCTCCTCTCTTATTCTGGCGAAGATGACAACGTTTGCGTCTACAGCCATACCTATTGAAAGGATGATACCTGCAATTCCCGAAAGGGTGAGGGTCATCTCAAATCCGTTGAGAAGAAGTACTATCAGAGTTACATACAGGCAAAGTGCAAGTGCAGCTGCAAGTCCGGGAAGGAAATATACGGCGATCATGAAGACCGCAACGATGATAAATCCGATAAGTCCGGCCTTGAGCGAAGTCTGTATTGCATCGACGCCGAGCTGAGCTCCTACTACCTTGGAGTGAAGCTCTTCGAGCTCGAGTGAAAGTCCGCCTATACGGATCGTGGAAGCGAGCTGCTCAGCTTCCTCAAATGTAAAGTTACCGGTGATGATCGCGGTTCCGTCGTTAAGTACTGCGCTAACGCTGGGAACGCTTACGAACTCACCGTCATAGTAGATCGCGATGGTCTCTCCGGCATAATATGCCTTCTCGGTAGCCTTGGCGAACTTGCCGGTACCTTCATCGGTGAGTACCAGCGATACACAATATTCCAGGTTCTGCATATTGTCCTTGGTCGACTTTGCGGAAGCATCCGCAACATCGGTTCCGAGGAGACATACCGAACCGTCTGCTATCATTTCCTCTATGGTTCTGTTGAGAGCGTAGATATATTTGCCGTTCTCATCCACTCCGACGGGGCTGTAGTTCTGATTGCCGTCCGCATCGGTCTGGGAGATAAAGTAGAGAGCTCCGGGCTTTCCGAGTTCCTGAAGTATAGCATTGGCGTCGCTGACTCCGGGGATCTCGATACTGATCCTGTTATTGCCCTCCTGATATACCTGAGCCTCGGTGCTGTAGCCTTCAACACGCTGCTGAAGCTTGTAGATGGTATCTGCCATATCCGTGGCACTCGGATTCTCCTCTCCGACTACCTGATAAGTGATACTTACACCGCCCGCCAGATCAAGTCCAAGCTTGATATCCGAAGCGCTTCCGGTTCCGGCGGAGTCTGTTCCGTAGATATCGATATATGCCGTTCCGAGTATCACGGCGAGTATAAGGATAAGTACAAGGACCGCCTTTCCTTTTGTCATGTTTTTCATAATGTCTACTCCTTGATAAAAAAATCACTACAAAGATATAAGGTACACCAAATCGGGACAAAAATCAATCATTCTGCTCCGCTACTTTGAGCATGATCGCACATTCCACGCGCTTTCTCTGAAGCTCACATCCGACCTCATAGACGTCGTTTATGTCCTTCTTGAAATTGTATGCATTGGCTGCACAGCCTCCGCTGCAATAGAATCTCGCAAAGCACTTCTTGCAGGCTTCCTTTTTGTATACATTGCAGGCATTGAACTCATCACGAAGGTCGGTGCGGGTAACACCGCTGTATACATCTCCCATCTTGAAATCTTCGTTTCCTACGAACTGATGGCAGGGATAGAGGTCTCCCCAGGGAGTGACTGCCAGATACTCACATCCCGAACCGCATCCTGAAAGTCGCTTGTATACGCAGGGCCCTCCGTCCAGATCGATCATAAAGTGGAAGAAGTTAAAGGGTCTGCCCTCCTTCTTTCTCTTTATCATCTCGGCTGCGAGGATATCGTACTGCTCCTTAAGTGTGGGGATATCCTCGGGTCTTATGGCATAATCATCCTCAGGACCCGCCACAACGGGCTCCACCGATATCTGCTCAAATCCGAGATCGGCAAGATGGAGCACATCCGCAGCAAAATCAAGATTGTATCTGGTATACGTACCGCGGACATAATAATTCATCTGACCGCGGCTCTCCGCAAACTTCCGGAACTTGGGAACGATCACATCATAGCTTCCGCGAACGCCTCCCCTGAAAGGTCTCATCCTGTCATTAACTTCCTTGCGGCCGTCGATACTCATGACGACATTTCCCATCTCCGCATTGGCAAATTCCATGATATCGTCATTGACCAATATGCCGTTAGTAGTCAGTGTAAACCTGAAATTCTTGTTCTTTTCCTTCTCTATGGAGCGGCCGTATCTTACGATCTCTTTGACCACATCGAAATTAAGCGTGGGCTCTCCTCCGAAGAAATCGACCTCGAGATTGCGTCTCATGCCGGAATTCGCCACAAGGAAATCAAGGGCAGCCTTGCCGACTTCTGCGCTCATAAGTGCGCGTCTGCCGTGGTACTCCCCTTCCTCCGCGAAACAGTATTTGCATCCGAGATTACAGTCATGAGAAATATGAAGACAGAGAGCCTTTACTACAGTCTCTCTTTCCGCGAACTTGTCGATATAGGGCTCAAATATATCCTTGGAATACAGCTTACCCATGCGGGCGAGCTCCGCTATCTCGAGCGCTGCCTCCTTTATCTCATCGGCATCGCCTTTTGCGACTTCCAGCGCTTTATTTACTACCGTCTCATCACTCACATCCTCGGGTGATGACGCCTTGTCGTAGATCTCCTCAAGAGCGGGTATGATATCGAATACGATCTCATCCACTGCATGTACGCTTCCGCTGTTTACATCAAGGACGATATTGTATCCGCCGTTTTTATAACAATGAACCATCAAAATTCTCCGATAATCATAACAAGAGCGCCGAATCATCGGCGCTCTTTAAATCCTAAAAGATAAGCCAATTAATTATTTGCGAACCTGCTCGCAAGTCTGGTTTCCGACAGTGCATGAAGTCTTGCATGCTGACTGGCATGAAGTCTGGCACTCACCGCATCCGCCCTTCTTTGCGGATTCCTTAAGGTCTCTGGTCTCCAAAGTAACAATATGCTTCATAGGTTTTGCCTCCTTGTTTATTTTTTACCCGAAAATATTACCATATTTTGTATCAGATAGCAAGTTATCAGCGGTTCTCACCGGAATCTGAATTCCCATCCCCGGATGCGGCATCATCCGCGGATGATACAGCTGCTGCCCCCGCTTTATCATCGCTTTCCTTACCGTCTCCGTCCTCTTCATCCTCTGCCGCTTCATTGTCCTCAACGGGCTCAGGCAGGACGATCTCGACCTGCATGATACGGTTCTGATCCATCTCCTTTACGGTAAGTACCGTGCCGTTTTCAAGAGTGACGCTTGTACCGTCCGTCGGGAGACTGTCCAGGTGCTCGATGATGATACCGCCGACCGAATCATACTCCTCACTGTGGAGGTCCGATCCGATGGCATCATTCAGATCATCCAGCGATATGGATCCTTCCACGAGCCAGGTCCTCTCCCCGGTCTCCCGGATGAGTTCCTTCTCGTCCTCATCATATTCGTCCCTGATCTCACCGACTATCTCCTCGAGCAGATCCTCGAGAGTGATCATTCCTTCGGTCTCGCCGTACTCATTGAGGACAAAGGCTACATTTACGGTCTCCTGTCTCATCTCAACGAGCAGATCCGAAGTCTTTTTGAATTCATGTGTATATACGGGCTTTCTGAGGATATCGCGCGCTCTGAAGGATTCCTGATCCTCGCAGAGTATGAAATCCTTCATATTGATGAGTCCGATGATATTATCCTTATCTCCGTCATATACGGGAAGTCTCGTGTACATGCACTCCCTGAATACGCCGAGGATCTCACTGTATCCCGCATCCGCATCGACCGTTACCATCCTTACCTTGGGGATCATGATGTCCTTGGCGACGGCATCGGAGAACTCGAACACATTGTAGATCATCTCGCGCTCTTCGGTCTCTATGACTCCGTCCTCATGGCTGACATCGACATAGGTCTTGAGTTCACTCTCTGTCATCTGATCAAGCTTTTTGTCCGGATCGACGCCTATCAGTTTGAGGATGCCGCGGCTGAGTTTATCTATGACAAAGATGAAAGGCGTCATCACGATCATAGTAGCGCCTATGACACCGGAATATGCCAGCGAAAGCTTCTCCGCAGAGACATTCGCCCAGGTCTTGGGGACTACCTCTCCGAATACAAGGATCACAAAAGTAAGGATACCCGTCATCACTCCGATGGGAAGTCCGAAATAATTGGTCGTAAGAGTCGTAGCTATGGCTGAAGCCGACAGATTAACGATATTATTGCAGATAAGGATGGCGCTGAGCATCTTGCTGCTCTTCTCGAGAATACGCCCTACGCGCGCAGCTCTTCTGTTGCCCTCGTCCTCCAGGGCTTTCATTTTAATCCTGTTGCATGTGGTAAATGCCGTCTCAGCAGACGAAAAAAATCCGGATAATACGATTAAGAATATTAGACTTGTGAGTTGTAAGGCACCAGGCGTGTCCATTGCCGCTAAAAAAATTCTCCCTTTTGCCCTAAAATCGGGCGATACATTAATTTCAGTTATGTGATATGATATAGGAACGCAGTAAAAAAGTCAAGGAGAGCGGTCCATGGAGCGTATTCTGAGCGTTGAAGAAATGAGAAAAAGCGATGCGGCAACCATAGAAAGCGGTACTCCCGGAAGGGAGCTCATGCAGCGTGCCGCAACCGGGATATACAGCGCTGTCTGCGATTCATTCCGTATCAAAGGCCCCGTCGCCATAGTCTGCGGAAGCGGGAACAATGCCGGCGACGGTTATGCTCTTGCGCTCATATTGAATGAAAAAGGGATTAAGTGTACCCTCTTTCGCGTAACAGACAAGTTTTCCGATGACGGAAAATTCTATTACGACAAATGTATCGCAGCATGTATCGAGGACAGACCGGTATCCATCGATGACCTCTCCTCATCATCCACAGCAGGAACCGGCGCTTTCTTATTTGACGGATATGCCATGATCATTGACTGTCTCCTCGGCACGGGATTTAAAGGAAATGTAAGATCACCCTACAAAGAGGCTATACGGACAATAAATGCCGCAGCCAAGTCCGGTGCAAAAGTGGTAAGTGCCGATATTAACAGCGGTCTTAACGGCGATAACGGGATGGGCAGGGAAGGCTCAGTCGTCATATCTGACCTTACCGTGTCGATAGGATCGTACCAGCCCGGACATTTCCTCGGAATGGCCAAGGACTGTATGCGAAAGCGTGCAAATATCGATATCGGTATAAATCCGGTCCCCGACTCCGGTATGATCACAGAGCTTTTTACCGACAGAGATATCCCGTCAGTCATACCGCAGCGCAAAAACCTTTCGAACAAATCAAATAACGGCTATATCGTACTCATGGGGGGAAGCCCCAGATACGGCGGTGCGATAAGACTCGCCTGCCTCGCTAATGCCGCTATGAGATCGGGAGCCGGTGTTGTAAAGGTATGTGTCCCCTCTTCTCTTCGTGCGGAAGTCTCGTCTCATATCCTCGAAAGCACTCTCTTTCCTTTCCCGGAGGATGAAAACGGTGAGATCGCATTTGATCCCCATCTTACCGAAGAACTCCTGAAAGGCGTGAAAGCCGTCGCATTCGGAATGGGTATAGGACGCGGAAAAAATGCCGGAACATTACTAAGATTCCTCCTCTCCGGATATACGGGCAGACTGATCATAGATGCAGACGGCCTGTTCCTTCTCTCCGAGATCATGAAGGAAGCGAAAGAACGCGATCCGTCATCAGATCCTCTGTTTTCGTCTCCCGCTGATGTAGTCCTCACCCCTCACACCGGAGAGTTCTCGAGGCTTACGGGAAAGAGCGTGCAGGAGATCTTAAGCGATCCGATCGGTCTTGCAGCCGGGTTTGCATCCGAAAACAATGTAACCGTCCTACTGAAAGGTCCTTCCACCGTAGTTGCGATACCTGACAAAAAGGGATCTGCCCACATATATCTTACGGATGCCGGATGCCCCGGTATGGCTACAGCCGGCAGCGGAGATGTTCTCTCCGGCATCATAGCCGCCCTTGCAGGATATGTCCCTTCCGAGCTGTATCCCATCTGCGGAGCTCATATAGCGGGACGTGCCGGTGAACTGGCTCAAAAAAAATACGGGGCGGTCTCCATGGTCGCAAGCGATACCATTGGATCCCTCCCCGATGTATTAAATGCTTTTTGCGGATGATCAGCCCAGCTGAGCCTTGTACAGTTCGCTGTATAATTGTCCGTTAGCCAGAAGTGTCTTATGATCTCCCTGCTCTATGATATGTCCGTCCTTCATGACGAGGATAATGTCCGACTCTCGTATGGTGCTAAGTCGATGAGCAACCACAAAACTCGTCCTGCCCTCCATCATCCTGGCAAATGCTTTCTGGATACGCTGCTCGGTGCGTGTGTCGATAGAGCTTGTCGCCTCATCAAGTATCAGCATCGGCGGCAGGTTAAGCATGACTCTCGCTATGCACAGGAGCTGCTTCTGTCCCTGTGAAAGGCTTCCTCCGTCCTCACCTATATATGTATCATATCCTTCAGGAAGTCTCTTTATGAAGCTGTGCGCATGAGCTGCCTTTGCTGCCGCTATCACTTCTTCATCCGTAGCATCCGGCTTGCCGAGTTTTAGATTCTCCTTAACTGTACCGCTTCGCAGATATGTCTCCTGCAGCACCATTCCGTAATTCGTCCTCAGGCTCTTTCTCGTAATATCTCTGATGTCATTGCCATCCACAGATACGCTTCCGTTATCAACATCATAGAATCTCATGAGGAGATTGATGATGGTGGACTTGCCCGCGCCTGTAGGTCCTACTATGGCAACTCTCTCCCCGGGCTTGGCGATGAGGTCAAGGTCATCGATCAGAGGTCTGTCCGGTGTATATGCAAATGCTACATCCTTAAGTTCGACATTTCCTTTAGGACTCTCGAGTTCTGTCGCATCAGCCTTATCCGGCTCCTCCGGCTCCGCTTCCATCAGTTCAAATATCCTGCCTGCGCACACGATCGCATTCTGGAGTTCCGTAACGACTCCTGATATCTCGTTAAAGGGCTTCGTATACTGATTGGCGTAGCTTAAGAATATCGAGAGCTGTCCGACGGTAATACCTCCCGATATAGCATATATTGCACCGAATATACCAACGCCCGCATATACGCAGCTGTTTACAAATCTCGTACTCGGATTAACGAGCGAAGAGAAAAAGATGGCTTTGAGCGAAGCCTTGGAGAGTTTTGCATTTACATCCGCGAATTCACCTTTGACGGCATCCTGACGTCCGAACGCGGTGACTACTTTCTGATTGCCGACCATCTCCTCGATAAGCGCTGTCTGCGTTGCTCTGACCTTTGACTGCTCGAGGAACATATCATGAGTCCTGTTGGCGACAAAGCGTGCAACCAGGAGTGACAACGGTGTGATACATACTACGACCAATGTGATATATACATTCGTAATGAGCATGAATCCAAGCGTGCAGAGGATCGTGAGGATACCCGTAAAGAGCTGTGTAAAGCCCATGAGGAGGCCGTCCGCAAAGGTATCGACATCCGTTACCATACGGCTTACCATGTCCCCCGTCTTGTGCGAATCGATATAGGAAAGAGGAAGCCTCTGTATCCTGTCCATGACATCTTTCCTGATATCCCTTACCACACTGTATGTGATCTTGTTATTGCAGCTTGAGAGCACCCACTGGATAAACGCCGTGATCACCATAGCTGCTGCGATCTTGATGAGTATGAGGCCTATCGCATTCATGTCGACAGCACCTTTTCCGGCCAGCATTATATCTATGGCATTACCGGAAAGGATCGGGATATAGAGAGTGAGCACGACCGTAAGTGCCGCGAGTATGACGGACAGTACGACCAGATGCATATATCTTCTGATATACCGAAGTATCTTCTTTATGATCACGGAGTTGTCCTTACCGCTCATCTTCTTAGAGGATCCGCTCATACTGCCTCCTCTCCGGAAGATCTCTCAAACTGAGTCTCGTAGATCTCCCTGTATACGTCGCAGGTCTTAAGCAATTCTTCATTTGTTCCGACACCGACGACCTCTCCGTCATCGAGTACTATGATCCTGTCGGCATATATGAGTGACGACGCTCTCTGTGACACGATGAATTTGGTCGTATCTTTCATACCCGCAAGAGCATCCCTCAGATTCTTCTCCGTGATGTAATCAAGCGCGGATGCCGAATCATCAAGTATGAGTATCTCAGGATCCGCAGCTACCGCTCTCGCAATAGTAAGTCTCTGGCGCTGTCCGCCCGAGAAGTTGCGTCCGCCCTGCTCCACATGTTCATCAAGACCTCCGGCTTTGCCCTTCACGATCTCGTCCGCCTGCGCGATCTTAAGAGCAGACCAGAGTCTCTCATCATCAGCATCGGGATTACCCCACTTCAGATTATCCCTGATGCTCCCCGTAAAGAGGACGGCCTTCTGAGGAACTATGCTTATCCGTTTCCTCAATTCCTCATCCGTATATGAATCGATATTTTTTCCGTCTATGAAAACTGCACCTTCCGTGGCACGGTAGAATCCTGCCGCGAGAGAAACAAGGGATGTCTTTCCGGATCCGGTTCCTCCGATGATGCCGACCGTCTCACCCTTTTTTGCAGCGAAAGAGACTCCTCTGATCGCGCTGTCTCCCGCGCCCATATAGGTAAGTCCGACTTCTTCAAATCTGATAAATGCATCATCGCCCGGTGCTGTCACGCTGACGTCTGCTTCAGCATTTGCTGATGCGGCGGTCTTATCGATATCGGGATGGGTATCCGTCTCAAGCACGGCCTCGATCCTCTTCGCACATGCGACACCCTTTGAGAAAAGAACAAAGAGATTGGCAAGCTTTAAAAGCTCTACCAGGATCTGGCTCATATAGTTGAGAAGTGCGACAACCTGTCCCTGCGATAGTTCACCGATATTTACCTTTACGGCGCCGGTATATATCAGATACATGATTGCGGTGTTTACTATCACATAAGTAACAGGATTGGTAATAGCGCTGATCCTTGCGGCAGATGTCTGCGTCCCGGCAAGCGTATCATTCTCCAGTCCGAAAGCTTCTCTCTCGAGATCTTCTCTGGCAAAAGCCCTTATGACCCTGGCTCCCGAGAGATTCTCTCTCGTAAGTGAAAGGACCTTATCAAGTCTCTCCTGTGCTCTCTTATAAACAGGCATGGACCCTGCGGTCACACCGTATACAACGATCGCAAGTGCCGGAATCGCGACAGTGAATATGAGCGCTGATTTAACATCTATCGTGAATGCCATTATCATCGCTCCGAATACTATGACAGGTGATCTGAGGAAAAGTCTCAGTACCATATTTACGGTGTTCTGAACCTGTGCGATATCACTCGTCATGCGGGTGATGAGCGTGGATGTGCCGGTCTTGTCGATCGCACTGTGGTCCAGATCCATTATATGATCGAACATCGCCTGCCTGAGCGCGGTACACGACCCGACAGCCGCCTTTGCAGCAAAGAATTGTGCGGTTATCGATACGGTAAGTCCTATCGCTGCGAGGAGGACAAGCACTCCTCCCATCTTGAGGATATAGCTCTTATCTCCCTGCGCTATTCCCACATCAATGATCTTTACCATTACGAGAGGGACAAAGAGTTCAAATGTCGCTTCGAGCAGCTTAAAGAGAGGTGCGAGCACCGACTCTTTTTTGTATGCATTCATGTAAGACAATACTTTTTTCAATTTGCTTTCCTTTCGCAGACAGTGATCATGTACCCTTCCGGAGCAGGTTCTTCCGTGAATACAAATCCGTCAAAAAGCTTCTTCTCAGTATCTCTCATATCTTCAGCGATCACGGGATTGACTCCTGCCCCAAGACACTTTCCGTAGCTTTCCTTGCGGGTCCAGAGCCTGAAGAAATACTCATTTGCCGCCTCTGCAGATACCTCTTCTGCAATCCTTTCGATCTCCTCAGCTTCCTCTTTCGAGAAAAATCTCCTGGCAGTCTTTAAGGATCTCTCGAAATTATCGCCTACTTCCTGTATATCGATACCGACTTCTACGTCACTTACAACCACGACAAGATAATCTCCGGAATGAGAGATATTAAAATAGGGAAGCCCCTTATCCTCAAAATACGGCTTCCCCTTTTCGTTTCTTACGATCACGGGGAGTTCGGAAAGCCCGAACTCCTCGTGTACTGCTCTTTTAAGAATATTTCTTTCGAGTTCCTTTTTTTCTTCTTTTATCTCACTGAGATATATCTTCACTCTTCGACGTCTTCTTCCTTTGCGGTGACTGCGATATGCAGCTCGTCGAGCTGAGCCTGCGTTACCTCTCCGGGTGCTCCCATCATGACATCGGCCGCATTCTTGTTCATAGGGAATGCGATGACCTCACGGATCGAATCCTCTCCCGCGAGGAGCATTACCATACGATCCACACCGGGAGCGATACCTGCGTGAGGCGGAGCTCCGTAGGTAAATGCATTATACATAGCGGGGAACTTAGCCTTAACATCATCCTCACCGAGTCTTACCATCTCAAACGCTTTGATCATGATCTCGGGATCATGGTTTCTGACTGCTCCGGAGGAAAGCTCTACACCGTTGCAGACAAGGTCATACTGATCTGCCATGATATCCAGAGGATCTATCTCACCTCTCTCTGCCTTCTCGAGGACCTCAAGTCCGCCTGTCGGCATGGAGAACGGGTTGTGGCAGAATTCCAGCTCTCCGGACTCGTCTCCGATCTCATACATCGGGAAATCAACGATCCAGCAGAATTCATATTTCTCTTTATCCATATGTCCGGGGATGAGCGCACCGAAAGTCTTAACGAGTGCACCCGCACATTTCTGAGCATTACCGAGAGTGCCTGCAGAGAGAAGAACGAGATCTCCTGCCTTAAGCGAAAGCTTGCTCATTACGGCATCCTTGATGGGAGTGACAAACTTGGAGATACCGCCTGCGATCTCTCCGTCATCTCCTACCTTGAACCAGTATCCCTTCCGGGCCGTGATAACCTCTACATCAGCGAGGCCTTTCTCGATCACTTTTCTGCTCTCCTTGCAGTCTGAAACGACTATTGCCTTGACGACATTTCCCTTGAAGGGATCGAATCCGCAGTCAGAAAGGAGCTCGGTCACATCGGTAACGGTAAGGTCGATGCGAAGGTCGGGCTTATCGCTTCCGTACTTCTCCATCGCCTCTCTGAAAGGAATGCGTGCAAAAGGTGCCGCACTCGCGGTATTGTATTTTCCGTACTTTGCAAATATGGGAGGAAGCACTCTCTCGAGGACTTCAAATACATCCTCCTTGGAAGCGAATGCCATCTCCATATCCATCTGATAGAACTCTCCGGGGCTTCTGTCTCCTCTTGCATCCTCATCTCTGAAGCAGGGTGCGATCTGGAAATATCTGTCAAAGCCCGAAGTCATAAGGAGCTGTTTGAACTGCTGAGGCGCCTGAGGAAGTGCATAAAACTTACCGGGATGCTTTCTTGCAGGTACGAGATAGTCTCTTGCGCCCTCGGGTGAAGAAGCGGTAAGTATAGGCGTCGTTATCTCGAGGAATCCCTCCCCGGTCATCGCCTGACGAAGCGCTGCGACAACATTGCATCTCATGATGATATTTCTCTTAACTTCGGGATTGCGAAGGTCAAGATATCTGTACTTAAGACGCTGCTGCTCATCAGCCTCACGGCTTCTGTTTATCTCAAAGGGAAGCTCTGAGTGGATGTTCTTTCCGAGTACGGTAACGCTCTCGGGTACAACCTCTATCTCTCCCGTTTCGATCCTGGTATTCTTGTTACTTCTCTCTCTGACTTCACCGACTATGCGGATGGTGGACTCCTTAGTGATGTCCTTGAACGCCTTGACCATCTCATCGGACTCGGCTACGAGCTGTGTCGTTCCGTAGAAATCACGAAGGATGATAAACGAAAGACCTGCGCCCACTTCGCGCATGTTCTCCATCCATCCTACGAGAGTGACCTTCTTGCCCGCATCGGCAAGTCTTAACTCTCCGCAGTTATGTGTTCTTGATTGTGTCATTTTTTCAGCCATTTTTATATCCTCTGCATTCCCGAAGCGTCTGAAATCAGTGCTTCAATTCCTCATTATAAAACTCTTCGAATTCGGTATACCCCTGTGCTTCAAGGCCTTCCTTCTGGAATTTTTTATTCTTGTTCATTCTTACGACCAGTATGCTCCTGCCGGCCGATCTCTCTTCTTTAGCCTTGGCCATGATGGAAGAAAGTCTCTCTCCTCCGACACCTTTCTCGATGAGATATGCCTTCTTGGCAGGCTCCGGTACATTGAATCCGTTCTCAAGAAGGAGCATTACTATTCTTTCAAATCCGATCGAGAATCCGCAGGCGGGTACATCGTTGCCTGTGAATCTTCCGACCATCTTGTCATATCTTCCGCCGCCTCCGCAGCTGCCTCCGAACTGAGGGATGGCTATCTCAAATATCGTTCCCGTATAATATCCCATTCCGCGTACGAGCGTGGGATCGAATACCATCTTGAAATCTGCTTCCTTTGCGGCTTCTACAGCTCCGATTATCTCCTCGAGATTCTCTGCGATGGCTTTATCGGCCGATCCCTGAAGTCTCGATGCAAAATCGAAAGGGGTTCCCGGTGCGTTCTTAAACAGTCCAAGATACTTATCTACCGATCCTTCCGTCTTGCCGTTCTCGATAAGCTCTGCTCTTACGCCGTCGAGTCCGATCTTGTCGAGTTTATCCAGCGTGATGCATACGCTCTCGAAATCACTCTCCGCAAATCCCGCATATGCCGACATAGCCTGGAGGAGTCTGCGGTCACTGATCCTTATTTCAAATCCTTTGAACCCAAGCTTTCCGAGGGTTGCAGTGGTAGCGAGTATAAGCTCTATCTCTGCCAGATTACCCGGCTCGCCGAGTATATCTATATCGCATTGCATGAACTGTCTGAAACGGCCTCTCTGAGGTCTGTCCGCACGCCATACATTTCCCATCTGAAGAGCCTTGAAAGGCGAAGGAAGGCTCGCGGAATTATTGGAATAAAACCTGACGAGGGGCACGGTAAGATCATAGCGAAGTCCCGAGTCCGCTATGGAATCCTGGTGTGCATTGCCTGCAGCCACCTGCGTCATAGCTTCATCGAGCTTATCGCCCCTCTTCATCACTTTAAAGATCAGCTTCTCATTATCTCCGCCCTGCTTGCTGGTGAGATTCTCGATCGACTCTACGCAAGGTGTCTCTATGCGGGTAAAACCGTATGTCGCATAGGTGCTGCTAATCACGCTCTGTACATATTCTCTTATCCTCATCTCCTCGGGCAGTATATCCTTCATGCCCGTGACGGGTTTTTTGTTCAATTTCATAAGGTTCTCCTTGCTTTCCTTTTATCTCCGAACTATCAGTATATTAAAAATCAGCCAAAAAGTAAATGTTTAAGCCATTGTCCGATAGTATTCCTCAAGCCTCGGTCTGGCGCTTATATAGCAGTTCCTAAGACCGGGATCGAACTTCGTTCCCATATCTCCCATTATGATCGCATCCGCTTCCTCAAAGGACATCGCGGGCTTGTATACCCGGACGCTCACCAGCGCGTCATATACATCCGCTATGGCCATTATCCTCGCTTCGAAAGGTATATCGGTTCCCTTTAATCCCTCGGGATATCCGGATCCGTCCCATCTCTCATGATGGTAATGTGCGACATTCTCAGCAATCTTCTTAAACGATTCATCGTCCGTTCCCTCAAGTATCTCACGGACTATCCTTGCGCCTTCTGCGGCATGCTTTTTCATGATCTCGAATTCTTCATCCGTAAATCTTCCCGGTTTTCTCAGGATGACATCATCGACTGCTACCTTCCCGAGATCATGCATTGGAGCCGCTTTTATCACATCATGTACGAATTTGGCGGGAAGGCCGGCGCGGTTCTCCTTGCCCAGCTCATCCAGAAGTATCCTGACTCCCTCACTCGTCCTCCTGATATGGCCTCCCGTGGAATTGTCACGGCTTTCAACCATCGCCGCCATACTCAGGATGAGGTTGTCATGCATCTTCTCGATGCTCTTCGTCTTTTCGCTCACTTCATCCTTAAGCTGCGTATTGTACTTACTCATCAGCTTCAGGTATTTCTGATTCTTGGTATCATCGGTTATGAGGATCCTGTATCCTTTGTTCTTTTCGGCATGCAGGTCATTAACCTCAATGCTGTATATGATCTCCTCTCCCGTATCGGGATTCTTTACCGTATACGAACTCCTGGATACATTGTCATTCTTATACTTTGCAAGCCACGCTGCAACGGTTCCGCTCAGGGCGCTTTCTTTAAATACGGATCTGTCGACCGCAACATCTTTAAGTTCGGGCAGTATCCTCTTGGCAGTCTCATTGCTCCCGAGGTAATGCCCCTTTGGTCCCAGAGTGATAAATCCCGTCTCACCGGACCGGACCATTGATTCAACGACCACATCCGTTACTTCATACAGAGTCATTCTGCCTACGATTACGAGATATACGAACTGCGCAAGTACATATGTGACCGGGATCAGTTCTACATCCTGTCCGTTCAGTTTATTTACCAGGTATCCCGTCATGGACAGCACAAGAGGGATGAAAAGCAGATACAAAACCGTTCTCGATACTTCTTTTTTCTTGAACAGACTGTATATGACCGCAGCAAAGCTGACAACAAAATATGCCGCAATGAAGACATAAAAGACCGTATGCATCGGACCGTAAACCTTGTGCGATACCCACGCTCCGTCAACCTTTTCGATATAGAAATCCTTATAATACAGATCATATTTGCCGATCGTAAGGATCGTCGCATACAAAAACGCATTGAGCGTAAATGTCGTCCCTCTGATCCAGCCCTTAACGGGGATCTTGCACAGGCTCAGCACACACATTGCGATGAACCACGGCAGGAAACACCCTCCGATATATTGAATTTTGATCGAAAGGATGACGCTTTCCGTAGTGGGATTGATCCACATCATGAAAAATGAAAGATTCGAGATCACGACCAGAAAGAAGACCATCGTGATGTTCACATCAAAATGCTTCTGCCATATAAAAACATATAGGGTCAAAAATATGACCGACAAGAGAAAGCATACTCCGTAGTATGTTGTGATCACAGTATCAAGCCTCCGAACGATACGTCAAACGATGATACCGCCGCCTATCACGCATCCATCTGCGTCATAGAATACAGCGGACTGCCCCGGCGATGCGGCTCTCACCGGATCCTTAAAGTGTATCATAATTCCGCCGTCTTTTGCACCCTCTATCTCGGCTTCCTCTCCCGCATGTCTGTATCTTATCTTGGCAGAGCACTTCAGGCTTTCGCCCTCCGAGAGTCCTTCAATGCTTTGGAAGCTTACATCCCTGCACAGAACTTCCTTCGTAAAAAGGGCTTCTTCAGCGCTTATGACCACTTCGTCTCTGTCCGCCCTTATCTCTTTTACAAATACGGGTTCGCCCATCGCAAGACCGAGTCCTTTTCTCTGCCCCACTGTGTAATGGATGATTCCTTTATGCCTGCCAAGGATATGTCCCTCTTCATCGACAAAATTGCCCTCTCCGGGGACCGTTCCTTCGGAATTATTCTCGATATATCCCGCGTAGTCTCCGTCGGGTACAAAGCATATCTCCTGGGAATCCGCTTTGGACGCCACCGAGAGTCCCGCTTTGTCCGCTATATTTCTAACTTCATCCTTAGATAGATTGCCGAGAGGCATGAGCGTGCGTGCGAGCTGATCCTGCGTGAGCCTGTAGAGCATATAAGCCTGGTCCTTATCGGAGTGCAGCGCCTTTTTTACGGTATATCTGCCGTTTTCAAGTTTAACTGTCGAAGCGTAATGTCCTGTCGCAATGAACTGCGCCTGCATATCGTCCGCAGCCTTGATCATCCCCGCCCACTTTACGTATCTGTTACAGGGGATGCAGGGATTGGGAGTAAGTCCCTTTATATAATCCGACACAAAGGGCTTCGTCACCCTCTCTTCAAATTCGGACATACAGTTTCTGACATAGTACGGGATACCTATCTCGTCAGCCACACGCTGTGCATCATCTATCTCACAGCATCTCGAGTCCTTCCCGTCCGATGTCATCCAGGTCCGGAGCGTTATTCCTATCACATCATATCCTGTCGCTTTGAGCAGATATGCGCATACCGCACTGTCCACTCCTCCCGACATTCCGACTATCACTCTGGGCATATCAGCTTTCCTTCCGGTCCGCAGCGTGAGCCTTAACGTAATCCTTTATGATCTCTTCTTCGGAAAAGTATGTCTTTACGCCCTTTATATCCTGATATGTCTCATGTCCCTTTCCGATAAGAGCCACTATATAATCGGGCTTTGCAGTCTGCAGCAGGTATTCTATCGCTTCTTTTCTGTCCTTGATGATCTCATATTTTCCGTGCTCGGAATCAAGACCTGCTATTATGTCCTTGTTTATATCATCGATCTCTTCGAATCTCGGATTGTCCGTAGTGATTATCGTCAGGTCTGCATATTTGCCGGAAGCCGCTCCCATAGCGAATCTCCTCGCCTTGGGCTTATTGCCTCCGCCTCCGAAAACACATATCAGCTTGCCGGGATTGTATCCCTTAAGCATGGAAAGAAGGCTCTCCGCACTTACGGCATTGTGCGCATAATCGATGATAAATGTAGCGATATGAGACGCTTCTCTTACTACCTGCGTACGGCCCTTTACGGATACGTTCCTTAATCCTTTCTTTATCCCGTCATCATGAATGCCGCACGAAAAAGCCAGAGCTGCCGCTACCAGCGCATTCTCTACATTGAATCTGCCCGGCATCGGGATCACAGCATCCGTGTTGATGATGCCTGAGATAAATACTTCAGAGCCTATGATATCCTTTTCCCAGATATCCTTTATCCTCGTACATGCGATATCAGGATTCTCTTTTGAATCATCCGCGATACCGACAGTAAGAAATCTCTTAGGGAGTCTGTCACTGATACCTCCGGCAAATCCTTTGGTCCCGCGGTCTTTTAGTTCGCGTGCTATCAGTCTTCCTCTCTCATCATCAGCATTAATGATGAGATTGGTACAGACATCGGCGATCTTTTTCTTGCATTCAAAGTATTCTTCAAAATCCTTATGCTCACCGGGACCTATGTGATCGGGGGAGATATTTAAGAAAGCTCCGTGATCGTATACGATACCGTATACTCTGTCCTGCTTAAACGCCTGACTGGACACTTCCATAACGCAGTGAGTGCAGCCCTCGTCAAGCATCTTTCGGAAAAGGCTGTGGAGCTCATACGATTCGGGAGTGGTATTCTTCGTAGGAATGATATTCTCTCCGATCGTACAACCCACAGTGCCTATCATTCCTACGGTATTGCCTTCCGCTTCGAGTATGCTCTTTATCATATGCGCGGTCGTGGTCTTCCCCTTCGTGCCCGTGATGCCGATCATCACAAGTCTCTCGGCAGGCTTGCCAAAATACGCCGCACTTAAGAGTGCCAGAGCCTTCCTGGTATCCGTGACATCTATCACGGTTATGTTTTCTCTGATATATTTCTCATCTTCCTGCGGGATGCAGTGACTCTGCGTAACGACTGCGCAGGCTCCTTTTTCTATCGCATCCTTAAGGAACTTGTGTCCGTCGAAATTCATTCCGCAAAGCGCTACGAACACACTGTCTTTTACGATCTTTCTGGAATCATAGATGATAGCGCTGACATCGCACTCCGGCATCGGAGGAGTCTTAATATCACCGTTTATGAGTTTTTCAAGCGCATCCTTTTCATGCGCTATGGGCATCAGTTCTTTTATGCAATCAATCAGCTTCATACTCGTAGAATCCTTCGTATACTATTTTGGACCAGCCTGTCATGTGGACTTTATCCTCGCTGTCCCATGCTATCTCCAGCGTTCCGCCTATCTGCTCTACGCTGACTTCCCTGTCCGTAAGCCCCAGACGGTTACCGAAAACAGCAGCGGTGCAGCATCCGGTACCGCATCCTATGGTCTCTCCCGTTCCGCGTTCCCATTCTCTGATCTTTATATTTTTCCTGTCTATAACCTGTGCAAAGGTGACATTGGTCCTCTTGGGGAACATCGGATGATTCTCTATAGCCGGCCCGTATTTGGCGATATCCAGAGTATCTACATCGTCTATAAACATGACGGTATGCGGATTTCCCCAGGAGAGAGATGACATATTAAATACTCTTCCCTCTATCTCAACGGGAACATCATACAGCTCATCTCCTTCGCACACTACGGGCACTCTGTCCTTATCGAAAACAGGCTTTCCGATATTCGCATGAACATTGACAACATCACATTTATCTACTATCAGCTCCACATGCTGGATGCCGCCGATCGTCTCTATCGTAAGTTCGGTCTTATCCGTCAGACCGTAGTAATATACATACTTTGATACGCTCCTCAAAGCATTGCCGCACATCTCGCATTCCGTTCCGTCGGGATCGAACACTCTCATCCTGAAATCACATTTGTCGGAAGCACAGATAAGGATAAGTCCGTCACTGCCCACTCCGAAATGTCTGTCGGAAACCTTGATGGCGAGGTCCGACCAATCCGCTACATCTACCTGCATCGCATTGACATAGACATAGTCGTTACCGTACGCCTGCATTTTTGTAAAAGGTATCTTCATCTTTTCACCGCTGTCCTTCTTTTACAGTCAAAAACAAATGCAATACCCGCGAGGAGCATTGCATTTGAAATGATCAAAAATTATTACGCCAGAGCCTGCTCCAGATCAGCTATGATATCTCTGGGATCCTCGATGCCGATAGAGATACGTATAAATCTCTCATTGATACCGAGTTTCTCTCTTATCTCGGGCGGGATGGACTCATGCGTCTGAGTAAGAGGATATGTCACGAGAGTCTCCGTTCCTCCGAGGCTCTCTGCGAAGAGTATCATCTTTACTCCGCCGAGAAGCTTCTTGGCACTCTCTAAGCTGTCGAGCTCAAAGGAGATCATTCCGCCGAATCCCGTAGACTGTGACTTGCTGATCGCATATCCCTTGTGATCCTCAAATCCGGCATAATAGACCTTCTTTACCTTCGGGTGCTTTCTGAGCCACTCTGCCACTTCCTTTGCATTTGAGTTGTGCTTTTCCATGCGAAGAGAAAGTGTCTTGAGACCTCTTATAAGGAGCCATGAATCCATGGGGCCAAGTCCGTTTCCGCGGCTCTTAAGCTGCATATGGAAATGATCGGAATAAGTCTCATCCTTTATTACTACGATACCTGCTATGACATCATTATGTCCGCAGATGTATTTGGTAGCGGAATGAACAACAATGTCAGCGCCGAGAGTAAGGGGTTTCTGGAAGTACGGGGTGAGGAATGTATTGTCGACGACAAATACCGCACCGCCCTTATGTGCTACCTCTGCCACCTTTCTGATGTCCGATACACGCATCATGGGATTGGTGGGTGACTCGAGAAATACCATTCTGGTATTGGGCTTCATTGCCGCCTCGAGATTCTCTATATCCGACATATCGACATACTGGAAATCACATCCGAGTTCTCTGAAGATATCCTCCGCAATACGGTATGTACCGCCGTAGAGATCATCGGAAAGAATGATATGGTCTCCGTCCTTAAGCATTCCGAAGAGTGACATATTGGCTGCCTGACCGGATGTAAAAGCAAATGCCTCATACCCTTCCTCAAGGATAGCCATCGTACGCTCGAGTTCCTGTCTGGTAGGATTCTGAAGTCTCGAATACAGATATCCTGTGGATACATCAAATGCTCTGTGTTTGAATGTAGCGGTCTGAAAGATCGGAAAACTGAGTGAACCCGTCATGGGATCACATCCGAGCGCTCCGTGGACGACTTTCGAATCAAAATGAAGATCATCTTTTCTGTCCCAGTCGTTGTAATAACATTCTTCTCTCATATTCCCTCCGGTCAATATGATGTGGTAATGCCCCTAAAAAGGCACAATATGATGTATTAAATATACCACTCAAAGCAACAAAAATCAACACCGCAGGTGCACTCCGAGGACCGTTCGGCTATACAAAAAAACTATTGTCAGTGAAAGAAATCCGCACCTTTTTTGTGGCATTATGACCGTTTTTCCTATATACTGAATCCATGTCAAAGATTTCATTCACAAAGCCTGCAGACATATGGGAAGAAGCGCTCCCCCTCGGAAACGGGCGGATCGGTGCGATGGTCTATGGCCGGACGGACGATGAACTCATACAGCTGAATGAAGAATCAATCTGGCCCGACGGTCCTGTAGATCGCATCAATCCCGCTGCTTTAAACAGTCTGCCTGTTATCAGGGATATGATATTTGAGGGACGCGTGTCCGAAGCTCAGGAAATGATGCTGCGTAATATGAGCGGACTTCCCGAGAGCACTGCACCTTACCAGCCTCTATGTGACATGCATATAAGTCTTGGCGAGACAGAACCCGCATCTGTGATATCGGACTATACAAGAGTGCTCGATACCCGCACTGCTTTGCAGACCATATCATATGTTTATTCACGCTCATCCGGCGAAAAGATATCCTGTAAAAGAGA
>ODAI010289967.1_pt1 | contig 20599 bp, 19 predicted proteins | sample 1539321 | NCBI WGS metagenome assembly ODAI01 (sample SAMN02144231, study PRJEB22623) | gut metagenome | biome: sheep rumen | host: Ovis aries | place: New Zealand
ACTGCTTCGATCACATTATCCTGGGAAGCGGATTCGGCGAATACAGGAGAGCAGAGCAGGGCAAGAACCAGCACCAAAGCGACAGAAATCTTAAAATAATTCTTCATCATAGATTCTCCTTTGTTTCCTCGGATAAGCCGCAGCAGGAGGAAGGTATAGAAAATATGGAGCGTCATTCCACCCTTTGCTTTTTGGAAATACTCACGGCTGGCTGAATGACGCTCGGCATATCAGTATGACGCTATGCAAACTTGGCTGGGCGCTGTCTCTAACGCAAATTAACCGTTCACAAATGGAATGTTGCAATTGTAACAGCGAGACGCGGTGGCAGGGCAAAGCGCGGTACAGTTGGGACATCTTTTCATCGCGGGCTGATAGATCGGATTCGCAATGGGAGGCTGATCCTTTGCGGTTCGCTGCTGCGCCTCAAACAAGGAAACGATCACCTGACGGAGGGTTTCATTCATTTTTTCCTGGCTCTCGCTGTTGGAGGATCCGGCTGAGGACCATTGAACGGCGGGATTGGCCATTGCGACATTACGATTGCTCAGCGATGCCACAGAAGTCTGGATTTCTTTCATCCGTTCATATAAATCCTTCAAATGATCGTCCATTTGGTCCATCTGCTCTTCAAAGTCCTTGGAGGTCTCTGCCTGCTTCAATTCCACCTGGGCCTTCTGCTCGTCTTTTCTCCGCTCGTTTTCCAGGCGGGTCATTTCCAGGGCCTTTTGAATTTCCAAAAGCTGGCGCTGGAATTCTTCGGCGCGGCGGGCCGTTTCATCCTCGCGGCGCAGCTGGGCTGCCAGCCGCTCCTTTTCCGCGTCGGCTCTGGCCTTTTGCGTTTCGGACTCATACTGGGCTTCCGCCTTGCGCAGCTGTTCCTGCGCTTCCGCCTGCCGACTGGCTTGCTCGACAGACGCAGCCTCGTGAACGGCTTTCAGCTGATAATCCAGGATGTATTGCAGCTTTTTCAGTTCATTTTCTTTTTCGGCCAAGGCGTTTTCCTTTTCCCGCAGCTCCACTTCCTGCTTATGCTTCAAAGCCAGCAATTCCATATTCTGAGCCAGTTGGGCCTGGCGTTCACTCATTCGCTGCTCAAAATTCAGGATGGCCCGCCGCTCGTTTCTTTGCTCCAGGGCGGCAGACTGACGTTCCTGCCGATCCTCGTCGAACTTGGCAATCCGCTCCAACAGCTGGGCTTCCTCTTCCCGAAGCTTGATTTTCGTGGAGCCGATCACATAGTAAACCTCGTTGTTTTCCCGCTGGATCATGGCGTCGGTTTCCGCCTCGACCTTTTTGACATCCGCGGAAGCCTGGGCGAGAATGCGGGTTTTATCTGCCTGATCCTGAATATCGGTCAAACGGCCCAGCCGTTCATACTCGTTCAGCTTCTTTTTCCAATCCAGTTCGCTTTCGCTGATCTTGCGCAGAATATCGGACAGAAGCTGTTTATTGCTGGCTTCAGCCAGGGTCTTCTCAAATTCCGCCTGACGCTCGCGGGCATTTTTATCAATTTGGCCTTGCTGCCGCAGCTGTTCCTCGTGAATGCTTTGGTTTATTTCTTCTTCACGGAGGGTATACTGCTGTTTATATTCCTGCCAGACCGCCTCAAAATCGCGCTTTTTCTTTTCACTGACCGTTTCATCCAGAAGCCGTTTGATTTCAGCTTCCCTGCGGATGTACTCCAGGCGGTCCCGATATTCCTGTTCCTGCTTCACCTTTTCCTGATGATACTGAGCATCCTTCCGCGCTTCCTCCAACGCTTCCCGCGTGCTTTTCTGGGCTGCCAGCGCCTGCTCGGTCTCTGTACGGGTCTTGCCAATCTGCACCTCAACCCGTCCGTTTTCGCTGGTTTTGTAAATGACTTGATCATTGATCATCCGATTGATTTCATTTTCTAACTGGATGCCGGAACGGGTCTCATGCATCTTTTTCCAGGACTGGAAGTTGGAAGAGGTTTCGGTGCACACCGGCGTATTCAGGTCCACTGATTCCACGGAAAGTCCCCAAGCATTCACGCGTTCATTCAAATTGACCAAAAGACTGTTTTGAAGTATGCCCAGCAGCCGGTTCAGCTCCTGAATATCAGCGTTGGTTTGATCTACCACCGCCTGGGCAACTGATGTAATTACGCTGTTAAACAGTGGGTTCAGCTTAGCTTCATAGCTGAACAGCACGTCCCTGTGGGACACGAAGGGCTCAGAATGCAGGAAGCCTTTGGCTTCCGGCGAGGAGAAGTATTTTTCCCGATCCGCCACCCGAAGCTGGCAATTGCCGCTGAAGCGCTCCATCACGTATACCGTGGGATCTTCTTTCATGTGTACGCGCACTGCGTCAGCCTGAAGGCGGAGAGGGGATTTGACCAGGTACAGCTCCAGATCTCTTATGCGGCGGTCCAAATCCATTGTTTGCTTCAGCGTATCCGACATGGAAATCAGCTGAGGCAGGCTCATGATCAGACTGACGGTGCCCAGACCATAAGGCGCCAGATACTGATTCAAGGCGTCCTTCAGCACTTCTGCGCATCTTGGATACTGGTGCATTTCCACAATATCTGCCACACGCCCCTGATCAACAGCTTCCTGCATCAGGATGGGCAGCTGATTTTTCAGGAAACTCCGCGCGGTGGCTTCCAGGCTTTGGCGAAGCGCATCCTCGCTGACGGCGGGTTGATTCAGGAAATTCTGAATTTCGGGCTGAGAAAACAGTTGATCCTTATTCACGGGGTGGAGCTGACAAACGCCCGAGAAGCTCAGGCTGACGGAATGCTCCTTGTTTTCCGGTTTGTGCAGCTGCACATCATCCGTTTTCCAATCAAACCGGAGATTGGACAAACGCAGCACAGTGTCCTGACGGGTTCGTTCCGTCACGGAATCCTCTGTTTCTTCGGGCTGAAATTCCTTGAATTCCAGCTGTTCCACCCACAGCCCATACCGCGCCATGCGGGCGTTCATTTCCTGCGTTACCGCTTCCGTTACCTCCGGCCGGCGCATTTTCAGCCTGGGCAGATCGATCTGCTCTGTTTCCGCTATGGAGCGCACGCAGTTGTACAAAGCCTCGTTCATTTCCTTTCGGGTCAGCGTCAGCAGCATCCCGGAAGTTTTCATTTCATTATCAAATTCTATCAGATCGTGGAACCCGATTTCCCGATGGCCCACATATTCCATAAACGCTTGCGGATCACAGACAGAATACAGGATGCGGCCGTTGCTGCGCATCTTGAACACACCGCGCTGGGCCCTATCTTCAAAAGGCGGCGTTTCCAAGGCTTGTTCAGGTTTTCCCGGTTCTAAGCGGGAAATAACAGATTTGGAAATTTCAGGAGTTACCACGCCCCATACAATTTCCGGCAGCTTTTGCAGAACGCAGTAAATATCAGTATGGAGCGGAATATCGTCTTTTGACACGGCCATATCCAGCTTTTGTTCCATCGACAGGTCGTATTCGGCCAGCGCATAGCTTCCCGGGCCGCAGGGATACTTGCAGGCGCCATTCTGATACAGCAGGCCAAAGGTGCCCTCGCTGACCTGCATCCTGCTTTTAAAGGAAAAATCGCTGGCGGGATATTTCCAGATGGCCCAGCGTTTGTTATTCATTTCCTGTGGGGTAGGCAGCAGAATATATTGCGCTTTCTCGCTGGGCACAGGAGGCTTGCGGTTGTTTTTGATATAAGCTTCCGAAATATCAGCGTTGCAGTGATAGCAGCGGAAAGCGCCCTGATGGACAGCGGGAATGAGAACGGACTGATGACAGTCCGGACAGGTGATTTCATCCACATCCTTAGGTTCCACAAGCAAGCTGCCGCAGGCAATACAGGTTACCTTCTCCGTTTTTTTCTGGCGTTTTCCGCACACAGGGCAATAAACTGTTTCCATCATAACTTCTTTTCTTTCCATGGAGCATCCAGGGCAGGCGGGAATATCCCATGAGTTGCCGGACTTGAAGAGTCCTCTGTGTTCTTTGGCGGTGAGCAGTCTGCCGCATTTTTCACATTTTACCAGGCATTCTTCACGATTTAACATTTATATTCCTCCTTATCTTTTGAACGGATGCGTGTTTTTTGGATTACATCACGACGGTTTTATCGTTCATCAGGATGATCTGGCATCCGGGATCAAACGCTCCCTTTCCAACGCGCTTGACTGTGGAGGGGATCAATATGCTTGTCAACCGGCCGCACCCGGCGAAAGCCCGATCATCAATCATTTCTATCCCCTCTGACAGCGACACTTTTTCCAGGGCGGCGCATTGAGCGAAGGCCATTCGCGGGATCAGACGAACTGAGCCGGGAATATGCACGCCGGTAATGCCGCTTTGGGAAAACGCACCGATTCCCAATGATTCCACATCCTGAGGCAATAAAATGTTATGAAGGGATCTGCACTGATAAAAAGCGTAGTTTCCAATGGCGCTGATATGCTCAGGCAGCAATATCCCGGATACATTTCCTCCAGCGAAGGCTCTATCGCCTATCTTCCGCACGATTTTGCCTTGCCATGCGGGCGGAATGACGACCGGGCTTTCTGCATTGGGCCGCCATCGGATCACAGCCGCGGCGGTGCCAACCATGCCAAACTGCAAATGACTGCTGTATTCCTTGGGAGACGGTAGCGTAGGCTCGGAGGCGGACTGCTCCAATCGGAATCTGTACTGACAGGCAGGACAGACAAGCAAAGATTCTTCCTGGCCTTCCACTTTGGGAAACCCGCATTTTGGGCAGCGGTAAAATGTGCTGCGGGCGCCGGAGAGCCCAATAACCCGGCTGCTCCGCAAGCAGTTTTTTACATGGATCAGTATGCATGGGTCATTCAAACGCAAACGGCGGGCAATCAATTCTCTGGCCATATCAAAATCCGCTTGCTGATGACGGCACACCGCCGTAAGCTCTACCGGAACCAGGGCGCCTTCTTCCATAAGCGCCAGTATGTGACCGGCACCTTCCTGCGTTTCAAAAGGCAGCGATTCCGAAAGAATGATCCCCGCCGCCATATGATCGCGAAACAGAAGGAGCGCTGGGCTCAGCCCCTGGCTCCAAAGAAGCGACGCGAACGCCAGGCTCAGATCAGCGCAGCTGCCGCCATGGGCCAGCGTATACGCCTGATTGGATATTTCCTGACAGTCGGAATAAACAGTGGAGGCCACAGGCTGATAAAGCAGTTTTTTTTCCATGAGCGCTTCATACAGCGCCCTGGCCTTTTCCAGCGGATGGCGGAACGGGAGGCCGGAAAGGATATTGGCGGAAAACAGGCGGACCTCTTCTGACGGGATCACATAAGCGCTGAGCAGATCGCTCCGCGCAAAATCCGTTGGAATCACATTTTCCTTGAGGATGTTGACAGAAAAAGGAATTTCCACCTGTCCTTCCGGATAAATGATCATCAAACAGGCATCGACGCGGCCAGGGGCCGTATCTGCCGGCAGCGTCAGAGCGCTGCGCGCTTCTCCGGCTTCAAGCTGAGCGGCTTTTTCATCGCCTACTGCTAAATTTCGGATGGATTTCTGGCGGGTGACACGCCTGCCATGGATTGTAATAAACAGCTTGAGCCAATCCCGCTCCGTGCCCCGCACATTCCGGATGCTCAGCGCCCGGATGGGCATCGCTCTGCCGCTGACCACCTCGGCCAGAACGAATGAGTCAGAAAAGACGCAATCTATTTCATATGCCCCAAACCGCACCGCTCATTCTTCCTTTCAGGATTATTCTGTCAGCACTATTTCCAGCACACAATAGTTTTCATCCGGCAGGGGAGCGGCTCCCGTGCCTTGGAAAAGCGCAATAGGAGCGGATGCTTCATCCGTAATCAGCGCGGCCTGCGCCTGCGTGTTTCCATCTTTGAAGGCGACATGGATTTCTTTTCCTGTCAGTTCCGCGGTGAAAGCGCCGCCGTCATCCGCCAGGCATCGTCCCTGCTTTTCAGCATTCAGGCCATATTTGTTTCCTATTCCCCAGGCTTCAAGGGTATCTTCCAGAAAAAACGCTTCATTTGCGCGGATATCAAGGCCGATGGTGATTCCGCCCGTTCTGGCGCCTGAGGAGGGCAGTGAACCGTCAGAAGCGACCGCCGAGTAAGCTGAATGATGATCATCCATCCTGGTGCGGCTTTCGGCCAAGTCAGCCGCGGCTCGCCTCAGGTCCAGCGCTCTGTCCAGAAACTCTCTGCATTGGGGGCAGACGCTTATATGCTGAGAAACTTTATTCTGAATATCCCAGCGTTCTTTTGCGCTGCCGCTGTCAGAAAAATATATTAGCCATTCTTGCGTGGCAATATGCTGCTCTTGCGTCATTTTTCTTCGTCTCCTGTCTGTTGGTCTTTGGATCAATCGGGATTCAGAGGCCCTGCGCGCATGGAAGCCAACATATGGTTTTTTCGATTTGCCAGTTTTTGCGGGGTCAGATTCGGGATGAGCGAATTGGGCCTCAAACGTTTGAGAAGGGGATTGATTACTGCCGGGTCAGTTTCCCAGCGTATGAGGATTTTTTTAATCTTTTGTAAAATTTGAATTGTCGGCTTTCCGCTCAGGACGCTGGAATATTCATCCAGACTGTATTTTTTGCTTTCCAGCGCTTGCTGGAGAATGATGAAGCCTACAGCCGCTATCATTTCCGGCGCATGGCCCAATGAGAAAAAGGCAGTGAGCACCTCATTGAACCTTTCCTTGAGGAGAACGACTTCCTCCGGGGTCGGCGTGGAAGCGGGAATCGTGTCGCTGACGGTCATATCGCTGTCAGGAGCAATCGGCGCGTCTTGGCTGATCACGCGGTATTTCCGGTCCTTTTCCAGAGAATGCCGAAGAATATTTCTTATTCGCCCCCGGAACCAGCTTTGTTTTTCCGCCTGCGAATAGCGAATTTCTTCTGGGGAAGAAGGATCGTTCCGCTCATTGCTGAGAAAGCCCCCGATTTCTTCCAGCATCTGAACCCAGGCTTCGTTCAGCGCTTTTTCCTTGTTTTCCTGGGTATCGAAACGGAATTCCTGCTCCCGGTATAGGATACTGCGGGCGGTGGCGTATACCTTGGGCTCCAGAAGAGATTCCACTGTTTTCCATTCCTGCTTCATATAAGCCTGCTTCAGCTTGAGAATGAATTCATCCGTACCGAAGTTTTCTTTCACAGTGTTTGTCCTCCTCAGTCTTACAAACGGACTTATTGAGAAATATCCATCGGATTCATTCTTTTTTTATTTTATTTTGAGTGGATAAGACGTTGTATATTCCGTTTAAATAATAGCACAGAAAAATACAAAAAGCAATGAATTTTCCAGTGTCCAGATAAAGGAGGGTTCCTCATGACAGATCAGCTGAAAAAGGAACAGATCGGAAAACTGCGCCTGTTGGAAGCCGGAGGCACGTTGAAAGCATCTTTGGAGAACGAAGGTTTTGTTTTTCATTCAAACGGTACTGTGCAGACGATTTTACCAGGCTGTGAATATACCGCCGTCAATCCATCCTCTCCCTGCCTGATGATACAGCGCAATTCGTTTTTTCAGGCGGAGATAGGCGCGGGAAATATCAGAACGCCAGATGGCGCTTTGTTTGGCGGATATGCGTTGATGCAGTGTACGCTTCTATCGCCACGGCGCTTTGCCATACAGTGTCAGGATGCGCTGCTGGAGGGAAAATCCTGCGAAGAATTATTAACCAATCGTCTTCGCCAGGCATTTTCAGCCGCCTTTTCCCGCTGCGCCGATGGAATGACGGAACCATCGCTTCCTTATTTATGGATGCATCTTAAACGTGAAACGGAGCATGTCTCCGGGCAAGCGCTTCTTTCCTGGGGATGGCAGCTGAATAAGGTGCAAATCAAGCATATGGAATATCGGAAGGAGGAATACCATGAAGCAAGATGATTTTTTATCGGCCGTGCTGCTGCTGGACAGCGCTGTGGACGATCTTAATTTGCTGCCCATGCTTCCCATGCTGGTTTTTCTCAAGGAAGCGGCTTACAAAATGTACACAATAAAAAAACAGGTGGATGCAGATTTGCTTTCCGCCCTCTGCCGATCTCTTCAGCATGCGTGCGGACAATTAGCCTGGCATGCCGAATTGCCAAAGCTGATCCGTGAAACGCTCTTTGCACTCTGCCGATTTCAGCAGCGCAATTCAGAAGCGGAGGAAAGCGCTCTTCGTGCTCTGTGCGTGCAGCAGGCAGAAGCCATCCGCTTTTTTCGGGAAGGAGAGAAAAGAACAGGGGAGCTGCTCCGCACGCACTATCAGGATCATCCGGAAGTATGCAGGGATGAAAAACAGCGTTGGCAAGCCCAGCGCAAGGCGCTGGAGGAAAATTATGAGCAGCTGCTTCTGCTTTTCCGTTCAGCCTGCAGGCGGAAATTGAACAGCGCCGTTTCGCAAAGAACGGCGCAGATGAAGCGTATAGCGCCTTTGGAAGAGAAACGGATGCAGCTGCGGCAGCACGACGAGCAATTGATTCGGGAAGAAATGTTTCAAGAAAAATGCAGAAAAGTTTTAAATCAGGGTGGATAATTCCTGAAAAACCCGTTTGGATAAGCGCAAAGGGAATGAGCGGCAAGGGAGGAAACAAAAATGAACTGGATCACGCTTCTCATAAATTTCAGAAAATCCCAGAAGCGGCGGAGGCAGTTATTCCAGGATGTGCATTATCGAATGGATCTGAACAGGCTGTCGCTCCACGGGAAAAGCCTGGACAGCAGCTATGAACAGTTTGCCAAACAGGCCAGGGAAGCCGAGCAAAAAGGGGATCACACCCGGGCGCTGTGGCTGGCCAGGCAAGCCCAGCAGCTGATGCAGTACCGGAAAGCCAGCGGCCAGATGCAGGCGCGGTTGGAATCCGCTTACGCAATTCGAGAAACCAATAAGACGCTGTCGCAAATTGCCGAAACCACCGCGAACCTGGTGAAAACAGCGCAGCCCCTAAGCGCGCTGAATCCTGCCGAGCTGCAAACTGAAATGCTGCTGACCCAGGACAGCGCCCAGGCTTTAATCGACGCCAACGAGCAATTATTCGTGAACAGCCTGAACGACTCGCCAGAAGAGGATCTGTCTGCAGAGCGGTTTCTCAAAACGCTTCTGGCGGAAAAAGAACACCAGCAGCAAAAAAAGGAAATGAACGATACCCGCAAGCATCTGGAACGGCTGATGAGCGCCCACAGCGACATCATGGAAAGGAGATAAACCAATGAATATCTGGACACGTTTATTTCATCGCAAATCAAAGGAACAAATGGAAGTCAACTATCGGATGAGCATGGCGAAGCTCCGGCGCGATGCCGCATCCCTGAAAAGCCAGGCCGATGCCGCCGGCAAAGAAGCCCTGCGCCTGGAACAGCAGGGAGATCATAGTCAAGCCCTGATCAAGGCGATGCAGTGTGAAAACCTGAAAAAGAATTACGCCCTCGCCATGAAATCCATTTCCCAGAACGAAGCCATGCACATCAAGGCGAAAACCCAGACCATGATGATCGATGTGATGGAGGCCTGCCGGGATATGAGCCATACCGTGCTGGCGGAAGCGGATCTCCCCAGAGCCCTGAAGGCGCAGGAGGATTTGCAGAAGGCGAGTATCCTGATGGATGAAAACATGCAGGCAATAGATGCCTTCCAGCAGGGGTTCGACCTGAATGCCAATTCCGAGGAAATCAACCAGGCCGGGGAAGATGCCCTGCGCGCTCTGATGCAGGAGGAAATCGCCGCGCAGGAAAAAAAGGCGGCGGAAGCCACGCTGCCTGCCGCGGATGCGATGATCGATCAGCAGAAGAAGCGGCAGCTGCGGGATGAGCTGTCTGAACTGATGCACGCGTAAGCGGGGAGGCATGGATATGTATCAAAAAGAATCCTATGACTTGTATTTATCCAAGCTGCGGGAAGCCATGACGGTGGATGAGGCTGCTGGAGAAGCCAGGAAAAAGGGCGCGCGTGATCAGGCCGCGGATGAATACGCAAAGGCGTCTGTGCTGTATGCCCAGGCCGCCAACAGCCTGCTGGACGTGTGTGACGGATGCAACGAAGGCGAACGGAAGGATTTTGAAAAAAGCGTGGAACGGCTGACCGCCATCGCCCGGCAGGTTCGCGCCTGCGCGGAAGAATTGCGCCGGCAGCCAAGCCAGCAGGATATTCAGGCGGAGGAAGAGGATCAGGTTCTGTTCCGCCCCGCTGAGGCGCAGAACGTAACCTTTGACGACATCGCCGGTCTGGACGAAGCCAAGCAAATGATTCTGGATGAAATCATTCATCCCTCCATGTATCGGGAGCTGTACGACCGGTTCAAGATGGACAATTCCGGAGGCCTGCTGCTGTTTGGCCCTCCCGGCGGCGGAAAAACAATGATTGCCCGGGCTGTGGCCGCTGAAGCGAATTTGCCTTTTTTCTCCGCTCGCTGTTCGGACATCGTTGGCAAATACTTCGGAGAAGCGGAAAAACATGTCCGCGCATTGTTTGAAGCGGCGCGCAAAGCCAAAAACGCTGTGATTTTCCTGGATGAAGCGGAAGCCCTTGCCTGCCGCAGGGGCGGCCATTCCACGGTAATGAACCGGCTGGTTCCGGAGCTGCTGAGCCAAATGGACGGCTTTGAAAAATTCGACGGACGTATTATCGTGATATTTGCCACCAACCGGCCCTACGATATCGACCCCGCTTTCCTGCGCCACGGGCGGCTGCCCAGCCACTGTTACGTACCCCTGCCTGATGAAAATGTGCGCACAGCGTTTCTTAAAAAAATGATTGCCCAGCGCCCCTGCAGCGACGACGTGGACATCGGCAAAATTGTGCAGGCGACCAACCGCTTTTCCTGCGCCGATCTGGTCAATTTGGTCCGGAAAAGCTGTCAGTACCCCATCAACCGGAGTATTGAAAGAAAAGCGAAGGGGGAGCAGACGGTGGAAGAATTTCTGTGCCAGCAGGATATCGAGCAGGCCCTGTCCCGGCTGCATCCCAGCGTGGAGCCCGAGGAAATCGAGCGTTTGGAAAAATGGATGAAAAAAATGGGGATGCAATTGCCACAGATGGCGGCCTGAAAAAAAGCAAGGAGGAAAGCGTCATGTTTCTGAATAAGAGAAAAACCCTGTCGGAAAAAGAAATGAAAGCGAGAATCAGCTCTTTGCAGGCGCAGCGGGAAGAGACGAAAACCAATATTCGCCGGCTGTGGGGAGAAATGCAGGTGCTTGTGAACCAGGCGGTCGGCGCGGATGATTTGGACAAGCAGATCTATGCATCCGATTACATCGCCCGGAAGGACGCTTTCAACGCGGAAAACGAGCATTTTCAGAATCTGAGCCGTCTGATCAGCCAACTGCAATCAATGCTCCTGACCCAGGAAAAGAAGGAAGTGTTCAGCGCTGTTTCCGCGATCAGCAATCAGATTGACCTGAATTCTTTGATGGAGGAGCAGGATAGGATGCACATTCAACAGGATATGCTCCGCGAAGAGGATCAGAGCTTTCTGGAAGCGTTCAGGGCCTCAGAGCCTTCGGCGCAGCAGGCCACCAGGGAGGAAAAAGAGTTTGACGCGCTGGTTCTTCAGGCGCAGGCAGACAAGGCAATGCAGCTCCAGGGAGCAGCGCCTGCGCTTGGGCAAAACAGCCAAAGCTTGCCTGCTTATCAACAATAATCTGTAAGGAGGAACAACCGATGAAAAAGATTATTCTGAAAATCAGCGCTTTCTTGGCAAGCGCCTTGATGCTGCTGAACTTTTTCCCAATGGCTGCGGGTTCCGCGGAATTAAATAAAGTCATGGGCAATACCGACAGACCGATTACATTTTATGTCCGTTCCGACGGCCAGGCGGTGATCATTCTCTGTCAGGACAAAGGAACCTGCTATGAAGAAAGCCTGACAAACATGTTCTCCGGCATCGTCGGTGAAGCCGATCAATGGGGAAAATACCATATTTATTACGAAGTAAACGGCTTGCACTTTAAAGAAGAATGGAAAAGGACCTATCTGAATTCCACCTATCACCTGGTCCTGCAAAACGCCGGGCTCTACAAAATCACAATCGTTCCCTATACTGCGGATGAGATGACAAAGTCCTACTGGACGCGGACATTCTACCGTTGGAAAAATGTTCCCATCTGGTGGGTAGAAGACACTCTGCGTTGTACAGTTTATCACGATCAGATCTGAGATGGCGGAGCTTTCTTATGATCATGGAAACGGCAGAAGGATATTTCCACACATTGAAGTAAGCCAAACAAAATTGCAGGCTTTGCCCCCTTCTTTGTTCTTTAAAGAAGGGGGTTTCTTCATCCTGCGTCTTGAAAAATGAAGTTCCTCATCGTATAATAGTAAGTGATGACTAACATGTCATTTCCGCCCATCCTGCAGCGGAATGAAAGGTGGACGGCTGCAAGAGGGGCTTTCATTTCAGCCGGCAGTTAGCTAAGGCTAACACGCATTCGGCAAATCCACCAAACAGTGAAAGATGGCACAGCAAGAAACCGGGAGGGAGGATCGTCATGAGAATCCACACGCATGGAGAGGAAAAAGCCTGTCATGATCATGCTGTGCACGGTGATCCTGCGCTTTTTCACCACCCGTTTCGCGGTGCGTATGCGCTCTCTGGCCGCCTGCACGGCGAAGCGGGTGATGCGTGAAAAAATTGAGGAGGGTTGCTTATGGAACAGAAAAAAGAAAAAAGCCGTCGCCCATTGCGTGAGCGCCGGGGCAGGCGGGAGCGCATCGCGGTCAGCTGGGGCTCAGCGTGGTGCTGGCCATTCCGGGCGTGGCGTTCTCGGTTGCGCCGTACTATGCGGTGGTGGATATCGTGCGCACCCTGACGGCGAGGGAAAAGGATGTAAAGTTCTATCTTTTGCGGGCCGGTTTGATTGCGCTTCTTGGGCTGGGGCGCGTGCTGTGCCACGCCTTTTCCACCGCCAACGTGGACCCAGAAAACGAAAACGAGCTGATGAGCGCCATCCAGGCGCTGACCAACGAAAAGGCCGTGATCATGATTGCCCATCGCCTCAAAACCGTGGAGCACGCGGATCAGATCCTGGTGGGGGGATCACGGCAGGATCGTTCAGCAGGGCACCCATGCCCAGCTGATGGAGCAGGAGTGGATTTACAGGAGCTTTGTGGGGCAGCGGCGAAAGGCGGCAAGCCGGAAGATGAATCAGGCAGCGGTTGCTTTATAAAGCTTTCCTGAATCCGTGAATCTCACACCTTGACAAAGTGCCTTGAGCCGTTGGAAACAATGGCCCGAAAGCTCATGAAACAATACTGTAGAAATACACCCAACAGGTGCGAGAAATATAGTAATATCAAGGTCTCCGTGGTATAATGTCTGTAGTAAATACACGGAGGTTTTACCATGGCTGACACTCGGATAAAGGTCGTTTTCGGAAATGAAAGAATCATCCCTGCTACTGGCCTTGGCGTGGTCGGCGGTATCCTTGGCAGGAGTAATTTCAGGAAACGTGCCGATCGGAAACCGGTCAATCCAAAGCGGAGTCAGCCACAGATCAAGAATGGTGATATCTTCCTGACATTCATTGGTCTAACCGCAATGGGAAAACCTCAGTATGAAGCAGTTAAGGAATTCGACGATGATCCTGATTTCTTCAAGGATGCTCTCGGCATCGTACGTGAATTTCCATCCCCGGAAACACTTCGCCAGCGGATGGATGATATCGGCGATAGCGCCCGTAGCGACCTGTTGAAAGCCAACATTGAGATGTTCACCGCCAATGAGATCAAACCATCTGCATTACCGGGAGGACTGTTGCCGGTGGACATGGATGTCACTCCCTTCGACAATTCAAAGACGATGAAGGAAGGCGTATCTCGAACCTACAAAGGCTTTGACGGATATGCTCCCATGATGGCGTATATCTCTTCTTTTTCTGCAATATGAAAACAAGCCGAACACCGGGCTGTTTGTCCCCAGAGTTCGGCTTATTTGCTTTTTATCAATTATCGGTTATCCGCAGGTAGGTTTGTAGCAGCAGACTTAGTTGTTCGTAGCAGGATTCGTGGTCTGGGTACTCGTGGTGGTCTGGGCGGACAGACCGGCGTTAGTGCTCAAAGAGGCTTCAGTGGAGCTGGTGCTGGTAGTGGTCACACCGGACTCTGAGGTAACGGAGGCGCTGACGGACACCTGCGTGCTTCCCTTGAAAGACACAATGCCCAGGGCCATAGCGGCCAGTACAACGACAGAAGCAACAATCGTGATAATCTTTTTCTTACTCATTTTTCTTTATCTCCTTAATAATTCTGTTTGAATAGTTTTTCTTGACTTATTTTACACTTCGGATGTTGCCAGAGAGTGAATCGCTATTGCCTGCCCCAAAGGACCGCCGAGTGTACACATGACACCGATTGCGATGGCACGTCCCCATTCAAATCCGCCGTCCACCTGTTCCAGTTCGTTCAGGTCCAGTTTCTCGTTTTCCATTTCCTTCATAGCCTTCATTGTTTTTATCCTCCTGCCCTGTGGGCGTCTTTCTTTCTTTTTTCTGTCCGGGTGTTTCACCCTGGACACTTGTTGATACGCGGCAATTGGGTGGATGGCAGTGATCGTCAGCACTTTTTGAAAATATTATTATGGATACTGTTTGAAACCAGAAAAAAAGAGAGCTGCGTTTGCAGCCCTCCGGGGGATCGGCTTCGGGGTGATTACTTGGTGTGGGCGATCACGGGCTTCGGTGTGACATCGATCAAGTCTTTCACTTGATACGCAGGCATTCAGGAGGTGGCAGGAAAAAGAGAAAAAATGGCTCAATATAATACTGGAGTTTCTTCGCATGGCCTCCGCTTCCCTTGCCCATGCTCCTTTCACCATGACTCACGGCGTGTACCGCGCCAGGCGTCCCTTCGCGCCGTCTGGCTTTCGCATGGCCTCCGCTTCCCTTGCCCATGCTCCTTTCACCATGACTCACGGTATGTAACGCTCCAGGCGTCCCTTCGGGCCGTCTGGCTATAAGCGTGGTTTCCCCCACACAAGATTTTGTATTGAACGGTTTATTCTGTTATTTTTTGATTCCGGTTTTATCCATCAGCATATGATAGTCCTGAGAGTTGATTTGTCCATCCTGATTGATATCCGCATTTTGCCGAACAATGCCTGATTCTTCACCCATCAGGTAATTGCCTAAGAAGGTAGAATCCGCGGAATCCACAATACCATCGCCGTTCACGTCCCCCAGCAGCTGGGGTCGCGCTGTGGGTGAAGGGGTGGGTGTTTCGGTTATTTCGGGCGGCTCCGTCCCCTTCGGCCATAGCAAAACCGCTGCGGCAATCACCACGGCCACGAAAACGATCACTGCCAGGATCGCGGGCATTTTTTTCCCAATGCCACCGCGCTCTTTCCTGTTTTTTTCTATAATTTGCTTCAGCTGGGAAGATATTTTTTCATCGTGCCTTTTTTCCGCGATAGACAGGGTATGCGCCGCCAGCGGATCAGCGCTCAGGTTAAATCTGGCCTGAGCCAATTGCTCCGGCTGAGTCACCTTGTGCTTGGCGCACAGGGCCAGCAGATGGATTTCCGGTTCGTTGGCATGCTTGCCCTGGTCAATCACCTGATTATATTTCCCTGAAACCTTGTCGAAGGCCCGATTTGCCAGCCAGTTGCGCATCTGGCTGATGATCTGTTCGGCTGATTCTTCCGCTGGCGGCGTGGGCGGCTGGCGCGGGGGCACGGGTTGGCTGAAAGGAAACGGCTTGCCCAGCGCCGCTCTCAAGGCGCTTTCTGCGCCAACGCCATCCCGGATGGCCTGCTTATCGGGGTTCAGCCCGGCGGGAATATCGCTGGGCTGCATGCCGCCGGCCAGATAGCACAGCAGCAGCCGTTCCGGAGCCTGGGGATTGATTTTTTTCTCGTTGTTTTCCAGCCATTGATACCGCAGCCATTCATTTTTGACCCATTTGGCTTCCATGTATTCCTTTTTTGTGCCCACCACGATCATCACCCGGGCGGTCATCAGCGCGGCCAGGATATACGGCTCATACTTGTGCCCCGCATGCCTGTTCATGCACCGTCTGGAATTGAACACCTTCAAGCCCCAGTTCGTCAGGGTGTCATATAAATCGCTGGCCTTGTCGCTGTCCAGGGTATAATGGTTTTCATCGCTCTGCTTCACGCTGAGGAACACGTCATAGGGCTTTTCCTCCAGGTGAATGGCCCGGTAGGCGTCCAGGATTTCCCGAAGCTCCTGGATGCGGGGAAGATATTCCCCTTTATTTTCTTCTTTTTCCACGATCGCCATCAGGTTCTTCCAGTTGGACATCGTGGCAGGGTCTGTCAGATCGGGATAATAGAAGGTGGGCACTTGCCGGTCTTCCGCCTCGGAATATAAATACTCCACACCATAATGGCACAGGATCAGATTCCAATAGATGGCAGCGCTGTTTTCCCCCGCCGCCTGCACCTGCTGATACAGCTTTTCAGCCTCCAGGAACCGTTTGTCGCATTGGGCGTCCATCGCCTGCCGGTACAGCGTTTCCTGCTTTCGCAGCTGGTCCGCCTGCCATTGATCGTAAAACTTGTTCAGCTGGTTTTCAATTCGGTCCGCTGATGCGGACAGCGCGCTGATCTTTTCGTCCTTCTGGCTTTGCAGGCGTATCAGGGAAGAAGAACAGCTTTGGATTTCCCGGAGCCGTTCCGCGTCCTCCGCATGAATATCCACGCTCCACTTGTAGAAATCCGAAATCAGCTGGGCGCGGGAGGCTTCTTCCATTTGCAGGCCATTGAGCAGCGCCACAATATCCGCCTGGTTTTTCAGCTTTTTCAGCACGTCTCCCTGGGAGGACAGGATTTCTGTGGACAGAGACTGCAGCAGGCTCAGCTTCTCCTCTGCCCCCGCCTGGCTTTGAAGCATGGCGCCCATGAGCTGGGACAGGGCGTCCCGCGCTCCTGCTGCCTGGCTTTGTCCAGCCAGAAGGCTGTTCATCAGCCCCTCCATGGCCTGGTGCGCTTCCTGGGCTTCGGACAAAAGCGCCAGGGCCTGCCGGGCGTCCTCCGCGGTCTGCGCCTGCCCCGCCTGAATATTTTCCAAAGCGGTCAGCGCGGAAAACAGCCGTTCGTCCGCCTGCCGCTTTTCCGCCTGGGCGGCTGCCAGGGTGGTCCGGGCCCGATCCCGCTCCTGCTCCACCTGCTCCAGCTTCCGCAGCTTGCTTTTAAATTCAGCAATGTATATCGTATTCCCGCAAGCCGGGCATACCGTGGTCTGATCATTTTCCCGGTATGGCACCTGATCGTGCCCACAATAAATGCAGCGTTCGTACAGCATGGGTTCGGCCTCCATTGCGATTGGCGGGTAGGGTTGTAAGCGTTTTGGGTTATTTCGTTTTATATTTATATTGCTTTTCCTTGCAATATTTCTCCGCATACGATCCCTTGTGAACCGTAAGTATCAGCTTATGGCAGTCAATAAAAGCATCCTTACTGATATAAGTCACGGTATCTGGTATGGTGATATCGGCCAAACTCCTGCAGTAATAAAATGCGTAACTGCCAATAGAGGTCACGCTATCCGGAAGGGAAATGCTGGTCAGGCTCGTACAGCGATAGAAAGTGGAGCTGTCGATGGAGGTAACACCATTTGGTATCGAGATACTGGTCAGGCTTATGCAGTCATAAAAAGCCTCTTTGCCGATGGAGGTAACGCCATTTGGTATCGAGATACTGGTCAGATTCTCGCAGTTAGAAAAAGCGTAATCGCTGATGAAGGTCACACCGTTTGGGAGTTGAATGCTGGTCAGGCTCGTGCAGCCCATAAAAGCAGCATAGCTGATAGAAGTCACACTGTCTGGGATTTGGATGCTTGTCAGGCTTGTACACATACCAAAAGCGGCATAGCCGATGAAGGTCACATTATTTGGTAACGAAATACTGGTCAGACTCGTGCAGCTCGTAAAAGCCATATAGTCGATGGAAGCCACGCTGTCTGGGAGTTGGACGCTTGTCAGGCTTGTACAATCATTAAAAGCCTCATAGCCGATGGAGGTCACACCATTTGGCAACACGACATTTTTCAGTTTGGTATTTTTTTTAAAAGCCTCTTTCCCAAGTTCAGTAACCGGATACCCATTGATTCTTTCTGGAACAACAACCGTTGCGTCACTGCCTTTATATTTTGTTATGGTAATGCTTCCATTCTGTTCGATATATTCAAAATCCGATGCCGGAGAATCAGTATAAGCAGGCTTCGGCGTCGCAGTTGGTTTTGGCGTTGGCGTCGCAGTCACTGCTGGCTCAATATTTACCGTGCACGATGAAAACGCCAGCCCTTTCACCATTTGCGCTTCTTGGTTCACGGCTTCCAATACACTGATCCTGATGGTTTGCGAACCGGCGGCAACAAAGCGCCGGGCGCGGAAGGGAACGGAAAAACGCGTGTTCCCGGACAGACCGTACAACAGGATTTTTCCTGTTTTCGTCATGGATGATGAGATCAGTTCAAACGCGTCGTGATCATATTCCAATTCCAGCAGCGCCGTCACGGCCTTTTCCGGGTTCGCGGTCAGGGAAAACACGGCTGTAAACGTTTCTTCCGGATGGCAGGTGACCCCTTCCCCAGCCGCCAACGCGGAGGGATAGGCCCACATAACTGCCAGCATCAAAAGCAAAACGATCCGGTATTTCCTGAACTGTCCCATATCAAAAAACGTCTCCTTTTCAGGCGTTCGCAAAGAGCGCTGTTCCCTCCAAAATAGGGAAAATAAACTGGTAAATTCCGAATAAATTATGCCACAATTGGGGTACCATGTCAACCGCTTCCAACGCCATCGCCTTGGAAAACAAGAAGATATTTTCCTGTATTTCCGGGCGGATATTTTGCATTTCCTCCGTTTGTATAAGCGTAACAGATGAAAAAGAAAGGACGGAGGAACCTTGAAAAAAACAAATCTGGCAAACCTGGCAAAAACGCTGTTCTGTTTCATTCTTGTGATGGGCATTGCAATGCCCGTTCCCATTGCGCTTGCCTATGGCGGGCGCTTCACTGCCCTGGTCAACGTGATCTATGTGGACGGCCTGGGCAATGTGCTGTATTCCGGGGTGATCCCCTGCGAGGAAGGAAAGAATACGCTTTCCGCTCCGCGGCAGTATAACGGCTGCAGCCTGACTTCCAGCGAAGAAAAGGACGTCTATGTAAAAAATGGAGCGCCCACCCCGGACAGCGTCCTGTTCCGGTATGCCCGGCCTGCCGGCGGAGGTTCCAGCGGCTCTTCTTCCGCCGGCGTCCGTTCCCTGGTGTTTCCCGCAGGGTGGGATACCCAGTTCAAGCCCAGCACGGCCACCGCTGTGTGCGAGGGCAAAATATCAAACGAAGGGCGATATGCCAATCTGTACAACCTGGCTGACAATGACCCTTCCACCACCTTCTGGTGGCTGATTTGGCGCAGCGAACGAACGGACAATGTGCCCGAAATCACCGCGTTTTTTCACGGCGACACCATCGGCGCAGTCGCTGTCCGCCCCGGCAACCTGACCAGCTCTTCTGCTTATTACCGCTATGCCCGCCCCTGCCGCTTTCGTTTGCGCCTTTACCTGACCAGCGGCGGCGCCACCGATACGTGGATTTCCTTCCCGGACCGCTATTCCCTGGATTACGCGGTGTGCTCCCTGCCCTGCGGCCCCATCGCCAATGTGAGCCGGGTGGAATTCTTCCTGGACGGCGGGGCCAACGAAGCCTTCTATACGGGCAGTGAGGAAACCTATTATATCCATGTGGCGGATATCCAGTTCTATAACCGGTGATCCGCCCCCATAAGCAGCCGAAGCAATTGCCCTTTGAAACAGAAACGCATCCGGGCTTTCCCGCCAGTCCGGATGCGTTTTGATTGCAAAAAGCGTTTCATGCTTTCGCGCAAGGCTGGAAAGACTGATAAACGATGCGGCATTTGATCAGCCAGCGGGGTTCCCTGTATGGAATGCTTTGATACGTTCTCAGCTTTATTTCTTCAATTCCTTCACTTTGCTGACCGCGTCTTCATATCCCTGGGCAGCGGCCAGTTCATAATATTTCAGGGCTTCTGTCAGGTTCTTCTCCACGCCACGGCCGTATTCATAGCAAAAACCCAGATTAAATTGCGCATCCGCATTTCCTTGCTCCGCAGCCAGCCGGTAGTATTTCACTGCTTCTTCATAGCTCTGCTTTACGCCATTGCCATAGTAATAGCGCTCTCCCAAACCATTTTGCGCATCCGCGTTCCCTTGCTCCGCAGCCAGCCGGTAGTATTTCACTGCCTCTTCATAGCTTTGCTTTACCCCATTGCCATAATAATAACAGTTGCCCCAGGCATAGGACGCAGAAGCCTGGAGCGCTTCATAGTCTTCTTTCTGTTTCGCGGCAGTTGCCTGCAAGGCGGTATATTCTTCCTGCTGTTTTGCAGCAGCGGCCTGCAAGGCAGCGTTTTCTTCCTGCTGCTTTTTCGCGTCAGCCTGGGCCGCAGCCAGCGATGTTTCCAATTCGGTGATTTTCGCGGCCTGGATTTTCTGGGCCGAGGAAGAGGAAGCCTGAAGCGCATCATAGTCTTCTTTCTGTTTCGCGGCAGTTGCCTGCAAGGCAGTGTATTCTTCCTGCTGCTTTGTGGCGGCAGCTTGCAAAGCAGCGTTTTCTTCCTGCTGCTTTTTCGCGTCAGCCTGGGCCGCAGCCAGCGATGTTTCCAATTCGGTGATTTTCGCGGC
>ODAI013806231.1_pt1 | contig 20597 bp, 18 predicted proteins | sample 1539321 | NCBI WGS metagenome assembly ODAI01 (sample SAMN02144231, study PRJEB22623) | gut metagenome | biome: sheep rumen | host: Ovis aries | place: New Zealand
CGAGCCCCTTCGTGCAGATTTTCCAGAACGTGGGCTTTACCTCGACCGCCAATATCCTAAACTTCGTCGTGCTCACTGCGGCAATCAGCGTCTACAACTCGGCTATTTACTCCAATTCGCGCATGCTCTACGGTCTGGCCAAAAGCAACAACGCGCCGAAGTTCTTTGAACGACTCTCGCGGCGTGGCGTGCCCGTCCCCAAAGGGACCCCCTACCAAGGGCGCGGACCAGTCGCGACGGGTCCCAAGCCCGTGTGGCGCGGTGGGTCAGACCTACTGCGCCCCCGCCATCTTAACCATCCCCTGTGGTGGCAACACCCTCCGTCCCTGTTGTCACTGCTTGGCCCTCGCGGGATTGCTGGGCTGCGGCAGGGTTTTGTCCCTAACCCGTCTTTTGTGCTGGAGAACAAGTCCCTTTATCCTTGCAAGCTGCGCAATTGCTGGAATGGCAGAGGTCCTTAGCACAAAAGGGTGTTGTATATAAGCTGTTGTTCCCGCTGCCTCAAAACTTCGATAGTTGAAGACATGAAGACGAGAGACGCCACAAGCCTACCCATGCAATTTGGCACCCGCTGCAAAATGCTACGCGCAGAGACGGGGCTGAGCCAGATGGACTTTGCCGAACAGATTGGTATGGATCGATCATACTATGCGTCCATCGAAGTAGGTATGCGCAACGTGACGCTGCAGAACGTGCGCAAGATTGCAGACGGCTTTGATATTACGATTGCCCAGCTGCTCGATGGCGTGGGCGAGAGCGAAGAAGACGATCGCGACACAGAAAACTAAAGATAGCCAAGCTGCGGGGCACCTCTCGTCGAGGCGCCCCGCAGCGTTAGGGGCTGTTGTTGGGGGGCAGGCAAGACCTACAGGGCCCACTCAAATTGCGCGGCGGCTATGTTGTTACCAATAGATCCCATATTAAAGGGGAGAGGCGCTTTGGTAAAGCGCTTACCGCAGCGCTTGCATGTCCCCACATCAATAGTAAAGGTTTTGGAGCATTTATACATCTTAGAATGCGCGTTGCTTATTGTATTGTTCTTAGATATAGGCCCGGCTATCTGCTGTGCCTTGTGGGATATGTATAAAGAATAGAAGAAGAATAACCATAGAGCAAATACAAATAGCAATAAATAGAAAACGACATGACCACCTATATGACTACTTATTAATGCGTGAATAATATAACATACAAATAGAAAAACATTTGATGCCATCAATGTCAAGAATGCCTTTGTGTTATGCGACATATCTCTGCGAAGGTTTACGTCCCAGCGCTCCCACACCACATCGCTCGAACCACACTGAGGGCAGGGATCGTGCGTGAGAGTTGCCGGCTGAGGCGATCGCACCGCAGGGGTCGCGGGAGATTGGTAGCTCGGTGTGGTGCTGCTGCCTAGGCGCGTACCGCAGCCAGGGCAGAATGTGGCGCCGTCTTGTACCTGTGTACCGCAGTTTGGGCAAAACATTGTTTGGCTCCTTCCAAAGGTCGTTTCCTTTCGATTTGACAATCACAGTATGCACGGTGCACGCCTGCTTTTGTTGCGCAACAGCATTTGTTGCGCAACAGCAAACGTTGTATAAAGACAACAACCATGATACCTGTACCTTGTCTGTCGGACAGAGGGCAAGCCAAAGCGTTTCTGGAAGCGATGGCCTGCCCGAGGGGAGACCCATTGCTCTTCACGGGGACAGGGGGGTACTCCCCCAATCCCCGTGGGCGGACGTGGCACAGCCCTTGACCCAACTTTGGGGCAAGGGAGACTCCCCATAGGACAACAGGGCGGGAGGCGGGCCAGGACGATCTTGGGCAGCAACGACCATGTTGCGCAACATAAGATGTTGTGAATATGCAACACTGTGCTCGTGCGGTGAAGCAAAAACAAGCAACGACATGGTGCCGATGAGGCAGAAAGGATCGGAAAAATGAGCGCAACGACAAAGAAGTTTGGTATTGGCAGGTTCGTGGCTGTCCTTCTGATGGCATTTGCCTGCTGTGCGGTGACCTTCACCCTCTCCGCCTGCGGTCAGAGCAAGCCTGAGACGCTGGAGGAATACTTCGCGCAGGATCCGAATTCGGAAGAGGCTCTTCAGGCTCAGGCAGATGAACTTGCAGAAACTATGACAAATCAGCTGGGGCTTGACTGCGGCGCAAGTATCGACGTAGTCGAAAACCAGATGCAAGTTATCATGCGTTTTAATCTGACGACTGAAGAAATGATAGGGGATAATATTTTTGGTCTGTTCACAGGAAAGAATGCTTCTGAGGCTTTATCGGAGCTGTTGATAAACAGTATCTCTGAGGCAGACGTAGTCGAAACTATTAAACAAGCGGAAGAAGATACAGGTATATCGGGCATTACGATAGCGTATCAGTATCGTGATGCAAGCGGCAATCCCCTGGCGACGAGTATCTATGACCGTACAGGTCGCATCCAGTAGCGAGAAGGATCTACATATATGATGCCATAGGGGCGCCCCATCGATGGGGCGCCCCTATGGCATCACGCGCACAGGGCAGCGCTAGAAGGATTTAGCGTTGAACATGCGCAGCCGCGACAGCGATTTCGTACTGCTCTTGCAGCCTATCAGCAAGTGCTGGCCGTTTAGTCTGACAGATTTGCAGCATTCGCTCGTGCAGCTCTTTCAATCCCACGCGCGCGTCTTGTCGGCCACACAGGCCTTCGGACAGCAGGTCGAGGAATACCGCATCAGAGCTTCGGTGGGGTACGACATCGTCAGGGGGATGCTCAAGTTTGTAACGGGAGGCGTGGTGCGGATGGCGCTCTGTGAGCCGATAGGGGGTGTGTCCGCTGTACAGTTCGTAGATGACGCTACAGAGGGCATACACGTCGATTAGCTCAGAGCGGCGGAGAGGCACGAGCGTCTCGTCATTATGCGTGAGCATTTCTGGTGGCGCGTATTCAGGCGTCGCGTTGTGCCAGATGCGTGGGGTTTCGCGCATCGCCATAGTAATCCTGCGCATGACGGGGGATGAGATGGCGCTGCCATAGTCAATGAGGCAAATGTCAAAGTGACAGGATTCAAGCTGCCTGCGTATGTTGAGATTGTCAGTGCGCAACAAGATGTTGTGACCTGACAGGTCGCGATGCACGAAGAGCGGGTCGCGCGTGCGCGCGGCGCACAGCGTTCCTGCCACGATGGCCCCCACAGTAGCGCACTCCACCGCGCCAATGCCCCCATCATGCGATGCAAACGGGAGCAGGGAGTTCCGTAGCGAGACGCCTTGTACCCATTCCATCAGCATGACGGGCCCTCCAGCGTACGTACCGAAGCCAAAGGTGCGCGGTATACCCGGGATGCCGGCGAGGTTGGTTTGACAAGAGAACTCATCTTCAAGTGCCTGCGCTCGTATCGTCAAGAGTCGCTGGCGTTCGCTCTCGGACATATGTATTCGCTGCACCGGCTTGAGGCTCTTAAGGCAGATGGGCTCTCCTAGGCAGTTGTACACCTTGGTTGCCTTGCCGGTGCCGCCGGTCTTGTTCTCACTGGTATCGATTGAAAGTAAGGTTGAGAGCCTGCGCTTCGCGTCGATACCCCCAAGGTAGTCGAGCGCGCCGGGTACGAACAGGTCGTCGATCGTGAGGACTCGGATATGGCTTGCCTGTTTTATCATGGCTGCATGCAAGATGTTAGGTCTCGTCATCAGCGCGAACGCGCAACACCAGGAAGCGTGTGCTCGTGCCGCAGCAGAGTGTGTCGCCCTCGTGCAATTCTTGGGGTGGATACCCCATCTTAGGCGCGCGTCGCGCGCGTGGGGGCTCGACGCAGAGTACAGAGCGATCGATACCTGAGACGATGGTGGTGCCGTTGGTGGATCCCAGGCCGTCGCAGAGCCAGCGCTCCCCGTCGTACCAGACTCGCGCGTGAACTCGCGAGTCGTCGGCGCCTACTTCCGTGATAGCACCTGGACCAGTGTCCAAACTGCCTACGATAGACCCCTTTCGCCGCAGTGGAAGCACGGGGGGGCAGCGCCACGTTTCCGTGCATGCGAAGTAATCCAAGCGACGATGCCACAAGCTCTCTCTCACAGTCAGAGTCGACATCTACGGAGACAGTTGCCAGGTCTTGCGCGAGCTTGTGGTGGGCGAACTCCTCTATGACACGAGTGGCCTCGGTAGCATCTGCCAGACACCCTGTAACGCAGAATAGCATGATGGCCAGCAGCGGGCGGTCACGCTCAGAACGCAGGCGTACTGACTGGATGCGAGTGACTTCGTTGAGGTATACGTTCGCATCTAGGCTGTAAGCCGTGAGGGCCTTGGCCATGAGATCGGCGGCGGGACCGGTGTAGTGGGCGAGGATTTCGGATGTGGCCTTCCTGCCGCCTCTATGGTTGACGATACGCGAACAGATGGTCTGGCTGCTGGCGTAGAAGTCAGCAAAGATGGAGGGGTTCACGCTATTGGGCCGCGCGTGCACTATATCACGCGAAAGATAGGTGCGACTCTCGATTCGGTCGCGCGGGGCTTTGCCGCTTGCCGTCAGTCGCGCAGATAGCAGGATGGCTGCAGCCTCCTTGTTTGACAGACCTCCGTAGGAACGAAGGTCGCTATACATCACTGAACTCGGTGTATCTCGCTGCAGGAACAAACGCACCTCCAAATCGAATAGTCAACGGTGTTAATACAACGTTGCGCAACAATTATAGTAAGCTTTGCCCGATACTGCCATCGAGGCAAGAAGAGATGGGGATGGGGTAGGTCCCGCCCTCCGTCGATCCGCTTAGATAGGAGTCTAGGATGATTTGTCCCAATTGTGGTCACAACAACCCCGAGGGTAGTACTTCTGCCGAGACTGTGGCACGCGGCTTTCGGTAGCTTCAACTCCGACTGCAGCATACGATTCGCTGGGCGAAGACTATCGAACTCCGCCGACCTATGAACGGGACGTCCCGCGCTCGAAGAGAAGAGGAAAGATCCTAGCCTTGGTGCTCGTACTGGTCCTTGCGGTGGCGGGCGGAATCAGTGCATGGGTTATTTCGACGGACAAGATAGCTTTGCCGTGGAGTAGGGACGATAAGGATGCAGCCGAGACATTGGCAATCAACGGGAACGGTGATGCCGATTTGGTTCCAGTTCATCGGCAACGTTGATGAGCATCACAAAGGCGGAAGGTTGCAGATCGAGTTTTCTTACGAAGACGCTGAAGACGCAATTTACGCGACGGTGACGGAGAAGGGCCTGGCTGACTATAGCGACTCCTACGTTCTATACAAGGATTGAGTACGGATCGATGAAGTGACCGGGTGGATGTAAAGGACTTACGCGTAGATGAGCTTCCTGACGAATAACGATTGGGAAAGAGGCGAATGGCGAAGATGGGATTCTTGGATGCGATGGGCGGACAGCTGAGCGAGACGTTCAACCGAGGTGGTGCTGTAGCGCAACGTGCGGCACGAACGATGAAGCTACGCTCGGAGATTGCAGACCTTCGCCGTAAGCGGGATGATGCAGCAATGCAACTGGGTAGGGCCATCTACCCACTGTTGGCGTCGTATCCGGATTTGGCGGACGTGAGCAGGGGTCCCCTGAATGCCATGCGAACAGCGGACCAGCAGATAGAGGTTCTGGAACAAGAGCTGAGAGTCATCGAGAAGGAGGCCGTAGGGGCCGAGTCCGTTCGTGCGGCACGTCAGTCACACTGGCCGAGCAACTACATCTTCAGCACGGAGACGGTATTCACGTGCCCAGAGTGTGGCGCGGAGTTGAGCGATGCCGACAGGTTCTGCAGGGTCTGCGGGAAGCCTATCGAGGAGATGCATGCAGAGAGTGCCGCGACATCACATACAGACGATGAGGTCAAGGGACTGGTATGCCCTTCCTGCGGGGAGCCTATCGACGATAGTGATATCTTCTGCATGAGCTGCGGTTTCAGGCTTGATCGTGTGCCGGGTCCAGCTGAGGAGGCCAGCGAAATCCACGATGAGGTTGTAGGTATTGAGGCGCCGCTGGAGGCCTCCCCATACGAGTCCGAGTCCGACGTATGCGAGCCTGTGATTGATGCCGAGTCAGTTCCGGAATCCCCTGTCGATGACATGGCTGTTGAGATGGTATCGATCGATATTCCGGCGGGAAAAGAGACTGTGGTTCAAGACGCTACCGCATTGCCTGGCGAGCTGATAGATACCAAAATAGCGGGAAATGACATGCCTACTGAAGGTACCGCCATCGAGCCGGAACATCGAATTGCCTTCTGCCCCGCATGTGGGGCGCGTGTAGGCGATGGCGACCGTTTCTGTCTTCATTGTGGCAATAGGATCGAGCCGAGTTGACATACTGACGATACGTGCAGGCGAGCCAACGAGGCTCTCCGTACAGCGTTCGATTCGACAATCAAAGGGCAAAGACAAGTTGCGCAACATACTCGTCCGTTCTGCTGTCAAAGTAGATGCTGACATCAGGCGGGCTGTTGGTGAAATAGATGGGCGGCGCGTGCGCTGGCAGGCGCTCAGGGCTACGGATGAATGTGGTATACATACAACTTTTGCATTTAGCAAGCTTCCGCACGATTTATTCTCTGTCTTATTCGTAGAAAGCGCGCAAGGGAGTCTCTGATGGGCATTCTTGATGATCTTAAGATGGTGGTTGATCAAGGAGGAGTCCGCCTCAGCCGTTCTGGACGTACGGCTCAGCTGAGGATGCATCTAAGCGAACTGAGCAAACAGCGTAACGAGCTTGCTGCCGAATTGGGCGCAAGTCTTTACTATGCAACGCGCGAGGACGAAGCCTTGCGCCTTGGGCGCGAGATGATTTACGACGGTATAGCCAAGATTGACCTGCAGATAGATGAGATACGCAGGCAGCTAGCTACAAGTGACGAAGTGGTCGATCGCGCGGGTTCCACCTGTCCGACTTGCGGTGCACACCTAGCCGATGACGCACGATTCTGCAGCAAGTGTGGCACACCGATACCCGAACAGGCTACTCCGGTAGAGGTAGCAGAAACGCAACGCGCATCCTGCTGCCCACACTGTGGTTATCCGCGCACCGAAGAAGACCTCTTCTGCCTCAACTGCGGTGCCTTGCTTGACGAGTACCACCAAGCGTAGCGACGAGAAAGGTCAGGCTGATGGAGAACTTCCAGCACATAGAGTATGGACTGCATGAGAACGTAGTGCGGATGCAGGGCCTGCTCGTGCGCGTGGGCTGCAAAGATGACCCTGCGTATGAGGCTCTTGAGGAAGCCAAGACGCTCATCTCGGACAAGACCTACGTTGTGGCCGTTATGGGAGAGTTCAAGCGGGGTAAGTCGACTCTCATCAACGCGCTGCTGGGAAGCCGTGTTCTGCCGGCAGATGTAGAGCCTACGACGGCAACACTCAACCGTATCGTGTTTGGGACCAAGCCGAGCGTTACCGTCTGCTTCCACAACGGGGATGCGCGTACGGTGGCTGTCAGCGAGCTTGCCGCCTATGTGACCAAGCAGGAGCTTGACGGCGGCTCGAAGGCGGGGGACATCGATGAGGTCGTTGTCGCGCACCCCTCGCCCCTTACGCGCAACCACATAGAGATTTACGACACCCCCGGCCTCAACGACGACCTGCGCATGACAGACATCGCCATCAGGATGGTCGACAAGGCCGATATGGTGCTTGTTCCCATCCATGCACGCGCTCCATACAGTGAGGTCGAGCAGGACTTTGTCTGCAAGCTCATACGCACTGAGGGCATCGATCACCTCATGTTTGTGGTGACCTTCCTCGACCAGCTTGGTGAACCGGGCATAGACTACGACTACGACCGCTTCATGTATGGGCGCGGAGGCATCGCGTGGCGCATAAAGCAGCTGACCTTCCAGCGCCTGGAGCGCGACCCGCAGGCCCTTGCGCGCGCCCACGAGCTGCTCGACGACCTCAACCTGTGCTCGGTGTCGGCCAAGCAGGCGCTCGATGCCCTTACCACGGGCAATCAGGCGCAGCTGGCAGAGAGCCGTCTGGACGAGTTTCGCCAGCAGCTGGTAGGCACGCTCACGGCGCGCCAGACGATAGCGACAGCTCACAAGGTGCGTCGGGCGATAGAGCAAGGAGCATCGCTGGTGGCAACGGTGGCTGCCGAACGAGTGGCAACCCTCTGCGAAGACGCACATGCCATCGACGACTCGCTCGCAGTGCTGCGGGGATACCCCAAGAACATGCGTCGTGCGATGAATGCCCAGCTAGCCGCACAGCTCGAGCGAGAGGCGGCGATACGCGATGCCCTTGGCGCCCTCGCGCACGACATGCCGCGCTGCTACATTGCCCCGTTGGGCCACCTGCACTCGGGCGATGCCGCGTCGCTGCGCGCGGCCCTGAGCGAGGGGGATGCCGCACGCGAGGAGCTTGAGGCTACGGCTGTTGCGGAGGCTGCGTCAGAGCTGCTCGCCCTCTTTGACGGACTGGCTGCATCGGCTGCAGGACGGGAGCAGTCCCTGGCGCTCGACCTCCTTGCCGTGCCCGACGTGTTGCTCGTGTCGCGCAACGCCATGCTGGCGCAGCGCATGCACGAGGGCGCAGCGCAGGTGCTGGCAGGGATAAGGGCCACATGGGACGACCCGTTTGCCTCCATGGGCGACGAAGAGCTGGAGACGGCCAATCCCATCATGCCCATCCGCGAGCAGGCGGTACTTCATGCCAAGCTGCTCGTCGAGAGTGCGGCAGCGGCTTGCAATAGGGTGCGGGCCATCTACCTGCGCGGACTGCTCTCCCAGGCAGAGAAGCTCTCGTCGTGGGCGGAGCACCACGGCGCCAGCGCGTCGCGTGCGGCGCATCAGCGCATGGCGGATGCCCAGGCAGAGCAGGAGATGGTGGCAAGCAATGTGTCCAACATCGTAGATGTCGTAAACAGGCTGGCTGACGACCTGCACGAATAGGTAAGGATGCCTCCCAGCGAGGCAACAACAGAGAAGTGAGGAAGAAAGTGGCAGCGAACACGAACATCAACAACTACAAGCAGACCGTGATGGGGGTCACCTCCGATCTCAACGTGCTGCGCGACTGCTGCGCGCAGCTGGGCCTCGACCCAAGCGTGTCGGGCATCGATGAGGTGCTGCGCCGCTTGGCGGAAGACACCTTCAACGTGGCTATCGTCGGCGAGTTCAAGCGTGGCAAGTCGACGCTCATCAACGCGCTGCTCGAGCAGCCAATCCTGCCGGCAGACGTGCTGCCGTGCTCGGCAACGCTCAACCGCGTGGCCTATGGCATCGAGCCACATGCCGTTATCGAGTATCGCGATGGCCACACCGAAGACGTGCCCGTTGATGCCTTGGAGAACTACGTCACCAAGCTGACGCCCGAGAGCGAGCGCCGCGCCGCTAACGTGAGCAGCGCCACGGTGTACTACCCCATCAGCTTCTGCAAGAACGGGGTGACCATCATCGACACCCCGGGTCTCAACGACGATGCGGCCATGACGGAGGTCACCCTGTCGGTCCTGCCCGAGGCGGATGCGGCCATCATGGTCATGATGTGCGGTTCGCCGTTCTCGGAGTCCGAGCGCGAGTTCCTCGAGTCGAAGATCATGGCATCCGACCTCGGACGCGTGCTGTTTGTGGTGACAGGCATCGACCGCTACGACGAGGAAGAGCAGGCCAAACTGCTGGAGCTGTTCCGCAACCGCATCACCGAGTCGGTGCTCAACAAGGCCCGCGACGTCTATGGCGAGGGCTCGCCCGAGTATGCTACCTACCAGCGAAAGCTCGGCAACGTAAAGATCTTCCCCGTCTCGGCGCGCGACGCCCTGCGTGCAAAGATGAACAACGACGACGCGAAGCTGCGCGAGAGCCGCTTCCCGGAGTTTGAGGACGGCCTCATCGACTTCCTCGTGCGCGACCGTGGTGCGCTGCAGCTCTCCGCACCGGTGAGCCGTGCCAAGAACTCTGCCGCCGAAGTGCTGAAGGCCATCGAGCTGCGTACGGCCTCTCTCAGCATGAGCGAGGAGGAGTTTGCCGCCAAGTACGAGGAGGCCATGGCCCAGATTGCGGAGATTCGTGAGGCGCGTGCCGCCGAGCTGCAGAAGGTGGGCGCAGCGGCTGACGAGGCCTACCGCGAGCTGGGGCCACAGATCGACAGCTTCTGGGAGAACCTGGAGGCGCAGGCCTGCGCCGTTGTGGACGGCTATCCCATCACGAGCCTCAAGGAGCTGCGCAGCAGTGACACGACGGAGGCCATCAACAATGCCGTAGCCAATGCAATGCAAAACGAGTCGCAGCTCTTGGCCGAGCGCATTCAGCATACCATCGAAGGGGCCGTTGCCGACGAGGCTGAGCGTCTGGGCGGCTTTGAGGAGTACTTCTTTGATGCGACGTCCGCGATCCAAGGTGCCTTTACCGATGTGAAAGCTCAAGATAGCTCGGTAGGTGCCATGGTTGGTGCGGTAGCAGCCAACTATTTCACGGGCGGCCTCGGCAATGCCTATCTTGGATATAAGCAGGGAGGCTGGAAAGGCGCCCTGCTGGGGACGGGTGTTGCTGCAGCGGGGACTTTTGGAACGGGTTTTGGTATCGGGCTTATCGCCGTTGCGGCTGGTGTGACCGCCTTGGGCCCTGCAGCAATTCTTGCGATGGGCCTCGCTTCCGCTGCAGCGGGCACGGCACTCGGCAACAAAGTTGTCGATATGGCCTTCAAGTCCAACAAGATCGAGAAGTTCCGCGAGGACTACAAGGCCGCGCTGCACGACCGCATCATCTACATGAAGGCCGAGAACAACTACGCCGCCAAGGTCCGTGAGCAGGTGGACAACACCTTCGATGCGCTCAAGCAGCGCGTGACGACCGAGACCGAGACGGTGCTCGAAAATACCCAGAGCCAGCTGAGCGACCTCAAGGCAGAGATTGCCAGCGGCAAGATGAGCCGCGAGCAGGAGGCGGAGCGCCTCACCGGCCTGGCCGAGCGTGCGTCGGCCGTGTTGGAGCGCATGACGGCCATCGAAGACGCCCTTACGCGCATTCTCGCCCAGCAGGCCTAGGGTCTGGCAACGATGAGAGGAGGGGTGATGTATACCCCCAAGAACAACAACCCCACTGCCCTGATTGACGTGGGCTGGGAAGACTACGTGATCGTGCGCCGCACCAATGCGGAGGCGCATCTTGTGGGCGGCATACCCGACTACGCCTTTGCCCTCGACTGCTCCCTGCGGCAAAAGCTGCATGCCATGCCGGGTTTCGACCGCCTGGCACGAGCGATCACGAGTACCTACGTTCCCGTGCAGCGGCAACAGCACAACCAAAACGATCTCAAGGTGGGTCCCACGCAAAAGCCGGAGGTATACCAGATAGCGGTCGATTGCGCACGTACGCTGGGCATCGGGGTACCCGACATCTATGTGGAAAACGACCAACGAATCAATGCATACACCATTGCGTGCGACGACAACAACCCGCTCATCGTGGTTACCTCGGGCATGCTCGATCGTGCGACCCCTGGCGAGCTCAAGGCGTGCATAGGGCACGAATGTGGGCATATCCACAACAACCATACGTTGTATGAAGCCGCGACACAGATACTGATCGGCAGCGGATCGACACTCATTCCGGGGCTGCAACAGATCGTCAAGTTGATGTCGCTCCCCCTTCAGCTGGCGATCATGTCGTGGAGCCGTGCCGCCGAGGTGACGGCCGACCGTGCAGGCATGATCTGCTCGGACCGCATTGAGGACAACTACACCCTGCAAGCCAAGCTGATGAGTGGCGGCGTGCTGGGCGACCAAGACTTTGACATGCAGGCAATCCTGCGGCAATACGACACGCTGAGGAATACGCCCGCACGCATGACCGAGCTCTTCTACAGCCATCCCACGGGCACCCGCCGGATCATCGCAGAGCGCGAGTTTACGAACAGCGAGGTGCTGTATCGGTGGCGCCCGGAGTGGCGCTCGCCCGACGGGGAACTCGTCTCCAAGGAAGAGCTTGACGAACGCTGCGCCAAGTACATCGGCGTGTTCAAGAGTGAGAAGCGGGGTGGGGGACGATGAGCGAAGCCATGGCACGGAAGATAGACCTGGACTTTGAGGGTGTCGTGGAAGAGATAGATGCGGTGCTCGACGAGCTCGGCGCGATCCGGGCCGATCGCGTGGTGGCCAAGCTGCTGGGCAAGGAAGGCATCGACGCGCTGCGTACATCCGAAGGCCGGGTGCGCTCTCGTCTGAACGGCGACTTCCGCCTGGTGGTGGCGGGCGACTTCAAGCGCGGCAAGTCGACGCTTGTCAACGCCCTTGTAGGGCAGGAGGTTGTTACCTCCGCCGTCACGCCCGAGACGGTCACGTTCAACCAAGTGAGCTATGCAGAAACGCCGCGCGTCGAGGCGGTGCTCACCAACCGTCGTCGCGTGACGCTTGCGCACGACGAGATTGGCCGCGAGCGGCTTGAGGAGGTCATCAAGGAGCTGCCGGGAGAGGTCGACCACCTGGAGATCGGCCTGCCCCACGAGATGCTCAAGGGCATCACCATTGTGGACACGCCGGGCTTGGGCGACGTCATGGGCAACTTCGACGAGCGTGTGGCCAACTACCTAGCTACGGCTGACGCCATCATCTTTGTCGTGTCGACCCTCTCGCCGCTCTCCATGGACGAACGCGACTTCCTTGCTACGGCGGTGCTGCCGCAGAGCTTCTCGCGTGTGCTCGTGGCGCTCAACATGACCGATGCGCTCGAGACGCAAAGCGAGGAGGAGCGCGTTACCGCGATGATGCACGATCGCGTGGCGGAGGTCTCGGACAAGCTCTATGTGTTCCCGCTCTCGGCGCTCGACGAGTTGTGCCGGCAGCTGGACAAGCGTCGTCCGCTGCCCGAGCGCGCCGACGAGCTGGCCCAGGAGTTCGACCGCTTCCGTACGGCGCTCGAGGATGACATCCTCTTCCAGCGCAACGTCATCAAGGCGGAGCGGGGGCTGGCACTTGCGGAAGGCCTTGTGGCCGATATGGGCAGGCGTCTGGCCCTGAGCAAGGCAACCGTCGAGCAGGGCGTCGACAGCCTCGCGGAGGCGGGCGAGCGCCTGCAGCAGCAGGACGCCGACCTCGATAAGCAGCTTGGCACCTATCGTGACCAGCTGATGGCCGATGTTGAGGCCATGCACGTGGAGGCACGCGCCTGGATGACAGATTACCTCGGGCGCCTCCGCGGAGAGCTGATGGCCTGCCGCCAGACGGCCAAGACGCTCGAGCTACAGCGCCACCTGCAGTTCTATCTGACGGACAAGATCCGCGAGGGCGTAGAGGCCTGTACCAAGACGCACGCCCGGGCCATTGCCAACATTACGGCAGAATATGGCAACGACTTGGCTGCGAGCGTGACGGGTCAGTCGCTGACAGGCGTGGAGCAGGCTATCGCAGGCAATGTTTTCGATGTGGGATGGACGGGTGTCGACACGGTTGCAGCGCTCAGCCAGACGCTTGGTGTTGATCTGCTGGGAGAGACGGTGTCCAGCTTCCTGGTATTGGGTACGTGGGTTGCTGGATTCTTCCGTGAGCACCAGCTCAACAAGCGCCGGGCGGATATGCTGCAGCCGCTGCTTGCCAACTTCTCCGAGGTTGAGAGAGGCGCGCTCGAGAACGTGGATGCGGTCTACGCAAAGTTGGGCAAGAGTGCCTGCATGCAGCTGGAAGAGCGTTATGCCGCGCAAGTGGAGCAGTCCAAGGCCGCGGTTGAGCATGCGAAGGAGGCGCTGTCGGAGGAGGACGTGCGCGCGTCCGACCTGGTGAGCGCCCTCGACGATGCGCTTGCGCGTGTGGCGTCGGCACGAGAGCGTATAGAGGCGCTCATGTAAGCTGGAGTCGTCGCGAACTGCCTGCGGTCGTAGGGCCGCAGGCAGTTGGTGTGAAGTCTTGAGGCGCGGCACGTCCATCTGCCTTTTCCGTTCGGCCATGCGTGGCCACAGGGAGGTGGACGTGCCGCCGCTGTTGTGTAAGATTCAAAGTTGCGCAACGCAATCGTACGTGCGGACCGTATCTTGTGTTTGCAGAAGCGAGAGTGGCGACCGCTGGGCCCATAGCCTTCAGAATGCGCGGGCGGCGGCAGTCCAAGAGAGAAAGGAACGAGCATGACGACCGAGCGGGGAGGACATGTGGCTGGTGCCGCTGCGCGCGAGGAACGCATGACGGCTATCTGCAACGAGCTGAAGGAGCTGGCAAGCGAGCGGCACGAGGCCGCGGCACAGCTTGGTGCCAGCGTCTATCCTGCCATCAACCTCTTCCCCGAGCTGCTGGCCGGGCGTGAGGGCCTTGTCGCGAAGCTCGCGTCGATCGATGCCCGACGAGCCGAGCTGGCAGATCAAATGGCCGAGATTTTGGCGGAGGGGATGTCGGAGGCCGCATCGATTGACGCTCTGGCAGGCGACATGGTGGAAGGGGCGTCAGAGCCGGAGCCCAAGGCAAAGATAGTGGAATTGGAACCCGAGGTAGAGTCCGAACCCATGGCAGAGCCGAAGTTGGAACCGGAGCCAGACCCGGAACTGGAGGTGGAGCCCGAACTAGAGCCGGAGCCGGATTCCGAGCCTGAACCAGATCCCGAGCCGGAACCTGAGCTCGAGCCCGCTGCTGCGACTGTACCCGCGGCATTGCCTCAGCCTGCTCCCAAGCCCTTTGTGGCTACCGGTGTCGTGGACGATTCGCCCTTCGGGTTTGTGAACGCGCTCTATGGCGCGCAGGAGGTCGAGCTTGGGCCGGAAGCTGTGGTGGAACAGGCGCCCGAGGCGGAGCCCGAGCTTGAGGTGGAGCCAGAGCTCGAACCAGTGATGGATCCAGAGCCCGAGGTGGAGTCGGAAGTTGAGCCCGAGCCAAAGCCGGAACCCAAGGCCTCTTCCAGTTCTGAGCGCCCAACGTCCTTCCACAGCAAGCATGCGACAAGCAACCGCGAGCAACACCTTCCGTCGTACGGGTCTTACGCCAACGCCGTTGCCCCGCAAGCCGAAGAGGACGGTTCTCCCTTTGGTCTGATGGCCTCGCTGTACAGCAATCAGGTGAGTACATGGTCCGAGTCGTCTGAACATATATCGGACCCCGAGCCTAAAAGAGCTCCCAAGCATGAGGTAAAAGAGGTGCCAGAAGAGGCATCCAAGGCACAAGAGATTCCCGTGCCAGTATACGACACGGTAGTCGAGAAGCATGAGACCAAGGTAGAGGAACCCGAGGCGTCGCCAGTAGAGTATGTGTCATTGACGTGCCCGTCATGTGGGGTCGCGATTGGGCCAAACGACAGCTTCTGCATGACATGCGGGCAAAGGCTGGGCGTGGCCACGAGTGGCAGCCAGTCAGGGGCAACAACGCCGCCTCAGCCCAAGACGCAGCGCCTGTGTCCACAGTGTGGCTCTCCTGTCGGACCTAGAGATATCTTCTGTATGACCTGCGGCTCTCGGCTGTAATCACAGTGGTAGATGAATTGCTACCTGCAGCGAGATTCTAGTGGTTAGTTAAGGAGCATCTTACCGATTCATCAAGCTCAATCTTTGGATAGGGCCGACTTAGCTTGTGGCGCGTGCCGTCGACAGTGAACCCCCACTCGACGGTGCGCGCACGCTTGTTGCGGTCCACGGCGATCAGCTCCGCGCGCTCGTCGCCCGTCAGCTCGACCCTGTACTTCGTCATGCGGCACTTCCTCGATGGCCCCTAGCCTAGATGGTTCCGTATGGGATTAGACAAGGAATGATAAACTTAGCCTAACACTAGTTCGCGGAGAAACCCCGTGTCCTCGGTCATTGTGGTTGACTGTAATTATGTTGTGACACTATGGCTTGAGGTGGCGTACAACCTAAGGCGACAGCGTGTCGTAAGACGGTCCAAGAACTAGGGCATTTGACAAGATACGATTAGATTGCCCTCGGCAAAGGGACGCACGGGACTACATCTCGAGTGATGTGTCACTGCTCTCGCCTGCTCGAGGCACTAGGCTGATTGCATGTCGTTTTACATATTTGCTTGCTATGAATATACAAAGACCAGGTAGAATGAGCGAAACGACATATTGTTTATATGCAATAGAGGTATCCATGATTCCATGCAAGAGTATTGGCAACAATAGTGCAGGGATAAGATATGCGTCATTGTTGTTCTGTGTGTACCTATATAGATAGTGACTCATGATTAGTCCGTAGATTATGTAATTTGGATTAATGCACCTAAGATACCGAAGACTAATTATAGTAGGTATTATGGCAGCTATTATTAAAGTGAACATTGAATCAACTCCCTATTGTATGAGGGCTAGAAAGCACTCGCGCTATATTGAGGTGTTGTGTAAAAACAACAATAGCTGTGCAGGAGACCTCCAATGTTGCGCAACTTTCATTGCTGTTGCGTTGCTGTCGGCGACTCCTTCTGGATGCTGCCTGACCTGAGCAAAGTGGGACGCTCAAACCATCCCCTATTCCACGCATCTGTGCGTAGCGTGGCCGCGAGAGTCATCGCGCGAGCTTGTCGTATAATGGGCCAAAATGCAGCACAAACGGAGGAGCCTGCCATGAGATGCCCGAACTGTGGCACCGAAAACGCAGATGAAGCACGGTTTTGCCGTGCGTGTGGAACAAGTCTTTTCAGCGATGCGCCCGACCAGGCGGCAAGTGAGACGGCTGCGCCGCCCGACGGCGACGAGTCGAAGGCGCGGCTCGTGGAGGAGCGTACGCGCAAGCTGAGCGAGATTCTTGCCGGCGAGACGCAGTTGATCAGCGATGCTGACGAGGACCTACAGCCGGTTCTCGACGCGGCGCGGACAGTCGTCGAGACGCGAGTGACCGACGACCCCGATGCGCTTGAGGCGGCCGTCGACGAGATCCTGTACGGTGACAAGGCCGACTCTGCGTCTGATGAGGACATCTCGTCCGCAGAGGACGCTCCCACAGGCGACGAGACCGTGGAGGCGCCGGTGCCGGTCGACCCGACGATGCTGCGTCCCGTGCCGCAGGAGGTCGAGGAGCAGCACTTCGTGGTGCGCAACACGCGCGACTACGATCACGACGCCCAGTCGGTCAACCTGGCGAGCAATCCCGAGAACTTCGACACCCTCACGCCGGGGAAGACTCGGCGCGAGGTGCGACGCGACCCCTATGCCCGCGGAAGCCGCAAGGGCGAGGCGCCTGGCGAGGGCAACAGCCGCAGCAAGCTGCGTCCCCTGCTCGCGCTGATACTGGTGGCGCTGATACTGGGTGGCGGTGGCTCCGTGCTCACCTACGGCCTGGAGCTCTGGGGCGGCAAGAGCGTGCCCGACGTGGTTGGCGAGAAGCAGGCCAGTGCCGAGTTCATGCTGACGGAGAAGGGCTTCACGGCGCACGTGGAGGCCGAGCCGGCCGACGATGCCATCGGGCGTGTCCTCTCGCAGGATCCGACGTCGGGGGCACGTTTGCCCGAAGGCAGCGAGGTCACGATCGTGGTCGCCACCAACCGCACGATGCCCGAGGTCGTGGGCCTGTCCGAGCTGGATGCAAAGCAGCTGCTGACGGACTCCGGGGCAGAGCGCATCGAGGTTCAGAGCAAGGCGTCGAGCGAGCCTGAGGGTACCGTGATCGCGGTCAGCCCCGAGGCGGGCCAGCCCTTCGTCTCGCGCAGCACGGTCACCCTCACGGTAGCCGTGCCCTTCACGGTGCCCGACTTGGTAGGCAAGAAGGAGTCCGACGCAGTCGATGAGCTTGCCGCGGCAGGCCTCAACGCCGAAGTGACGTACGTGACGTCGGTCGAGACGGTCCGCACCGTCGTGGAGACTTCGCCCGCGGCCGGCGAGACGATAGAGGAGGGAGGCACCGTGCAGGTCCAGGTGTCCTCGCCCTATCCGAGCGACATCTATCACCTCACCGAGTACTTCGGGCATTCCTCGCAGGATCTCGACGAGTATCTGCAGAAGCAGGGCTTCTCGTTCGATCAGGGCTTCATCGACTCCTACGGCAACGCACTCGCCACGTACAAGTCCGACGACAAGGGCAGCGTGACCTTCTCGTCGCAGCCGTACGTGCGCTCGCTCTCCCTTCCCAAGGAGGGCTCGTCGAACGTCTTGGCCACCGGCGTGCCCATTGCGGGCATCCGCATCGACCTGCCTGCGGGGATGAGCCCCAGCGGCTTTGAGCGCTCGGACCTCGAGGCGCTGGCCGAGACATGCGGCTTTGAGGGCAACATGGACTTCGTGGACAGCAAGACGATGACGACTCCCTCTGGGTACGCCAAGACAACGGCGAGCTTTGCCTGCGGCAGCGGTAGGGATGGCGACCTCGTATGGACGGTCTGCGTCGTGGGTAGCTCGAAGCACGCTTCGATTACCTGCGCAAAGGAGAGCGTCTACCGCAATTCGGATGTTGCCGCCGAGCTAGGCAAGTTTGGCAACAACGTGGCCGAGTACGTCGCCTTCCAGGAGGCGTACAAGACCTCCGACTACGTGCCGGTGCAGCAGAAGAAGGAAGAGAAGAAGTCGGACAGCAAGAAGGACGACAACAAGAGCAACGAGACGACCGCCGAGACGCAGGACGGCGCTGGAGAGCAGGAGGCTGAGGAACATGAAGAAGAATCCTCCGACGACGAATAGCAGCGAGTGTCCCGCAGCGCAGAAGTCCGCAACACGCGAGGCTGACGCAGCATACCTGCGCGCCGAGAACGAGGACGACGACGGCTACGATCCGTACTCCGACCGCCCCGCAACGCCCGAACCGCTCTTCGAGAGAGACCCTTGGGCGTAGCGACGCGAAGAGCTGACCGAGTGACTTGCCCCTCGATTGCGGCTGCGTGAGGCTCCTCACGTAGACCCGAGACAAAGAACTGCCTCCCGCCTCTCGGACAGAGGGACGGGAGGCTTTGTTTATGCAAAACCCTGTATGAATGTGGCGACTAGGCAGGCACCTCGCGTCTTGGGACTCTTGTCCATTGCGACGTGCGACGTTGGCTATCGGGCGAACTCGCTCAGCCCAGCACCTGCTGCATCAGGTTCCAGAGGAACATGGCGGCCAGCACTAGCAGGGCTATCACGGCAAACAGCGCAATGACGCTGTTGCGGCGGCGCGCACGCTCGCGTGAGGCAAAGATGCTGCGGCGACCCTTGGGGATCTCGAGGTACTGGCCGTAGCGGGGGTTGCTCACGCGCGACATGTTGCTGCGGGCGCGTCGATAGGCCATGCCGGAGAGCGGCGTCGCGCCGCCAACGGAGATGTTCGAGTCGTGGGTGTAGACGGCGGACTCTGCGCTGTCTTCAGAGAGGTCGTCCAGAGTGCCCTGATCGAGATGGGGTGCGCGCTTGCGCACGTAGCGAGGTGCAGCGGGAGCCGAGGCGGTGCTGTAGGCAGGCTCGCTGCTGGCGTTCTCGTCGGGGTTGAGGGCTGCGCGAGCCATGCCACCCGTCGACGATGCGGCGAGGGGTATCGATCCCGTGCCTTGCAGCAGGTCTTCGTTCGAGGTGGGGAAGGAGCCCGTCTCGCCAGCGCTGTGGGCAGGATAGCGACCCGTGCCTTCTCGTTCGTCCATGCAACCTCCGTCGCAGGTGCCTTGGATACATACGCGCATCATTCTAGTCGTAAGCGTGCGGTTGCGCATGCAATTTGTCGTATCTGCAAGAAATGCGGGTTGCGGGTGTGGGAAGGGCGGGTCGGGCGCACCGCGACTCATCTCCGCACCGGTCAGCCATCTGTCAGCGGGAGGGTGCTTTGCGCTCGCCGTCATGGGTCTCCTGCGGCAACTGCTCCACCGATATCGCCGTGCATTAGACTTGATATAGAGACACTTAGATTTGATGAGTCTATGAAGCTAAGAAAACCTTGGTTTGAGTGTATAAAACAATCTCAGCGGGGAACAAGAGACAGTGACACCCGGGGTGCCCCAGGAGGCGCCCAATGCAACACAAAGGAGTGAGTATCATGGCAAGCATGATTCCGTACAGCAACTACGAGCGCGCTCTTCGCAGGCAGTTCCCCTTCGATATGTTCGACGACTTCTTCGCCTCTCCGCTGACCGCGGTCAACGCCAATGACGCCTTCAAGATGGACGTCGAGGATGCTGGCGACGCCTATGTGGTCAATGCCTATCTGGCTGGCGTCAACCGCGACGAGATCGATGTCGAGCTCAACGAGGGCCGTCTGTCCATTTCGATCAACAAGACCGAGAGCGAGGAGGATCAGGGCAAGAACTACCTGCACAAGGAGACCCGTGCCTGGAGCGCGTCGCGTGGCGTGTACCTGAAGGACGCTGCGACCGAGGGTCTCTCCGCCAAGCTCGACGGCGGTGTGCTGACCATCAACGTGCCCAAGCAGGACGAGAAGGCCAACGTCACCAAGGTCTCCATCGACTAGTGCCGAAGCGCGACTGCAGCAAGCGAGAAAACGAGGAGGGCGGCGAAGAACCGCCCTCCTTTTTACTGCATGGGACCGCGACGTTGTTCCAAAGGGGGGGCTACCCCTTGTGGAACAACGTCGTGGTCTCGATTCGTGAGCGTTCCAGTTCCACAAGGGGCTACCCCCTTTGGAACACCTAATGGCGACCCGTGCCCGCACAGCGATTGGCCGCGAGGCTCCTACCAGATGACGATCGGTTTGGTTTGGCTGCCGAGACGTACGGTAGCACGACCGTTCACGCCCCTGAGCAGGGCCTGCTCCGCCAGCTCGGGTAGGTTGTTCTTCTCGGAGATGTGCATGGCCACGACCGTCTC